>Ga0134125_10002012_pt1 | contig 24382 bp, 20 predicted proteins | sample KB31751_FD_96464 | JGI IMG/M metagenome (GOLD analysis project Ga0134125, IMG submission 96464) | Terrestrial soil microbial communities with excess Nitrogen fertilizer from Kellogg Biological Station, Michigan, USA - KB3-175-1 | ecosystem: Environmental > Terrestrial > Soil > Unclassified ...
CCTGTAAGAATAGGATAATTCGGCTTTTTCGCTGATGCGGTAATGCAGGGCTGCGTCGAATTTAAGATTGCTGACCCGGGGGCTGACCAAATCGGTTTCCCAGTAGCCGGTACGCGCCACCCGCAAAGTCTGGTTTGGATTTCCATTAATGGTGAGCCCGCTCAGCGATACCACATTGCTTCCGGCCAGGGCGTCATCCCCATATTTATTCCAGCCGTCGAATGCAACATTATTGGCTCCATTGAGTGCCGGAAAACCCGGATTGGCGCTTTTCAGGTTGTTGGTATTCTGATCGAGCCGGGTATTGGAACGCCAGTCGGTCCCCTGCATATAGCCGATGTTTATTTTAAAGGCAAACCGGTTATTAAAAGCTTTTGCATAGCGGATAGCCGTTTCCGTTAGTATACTGGGTGCGTCGTCGATGCCATCCACATGGTTTACGCCGGTTTTGTGGTAAAAGCTTAGTCCCTGGTAAGTAAACGGACTCTTGGTGAGCAGGTTGGCCATGCCATTGATGGCATTCATCCCATACAGGGCCGAAGCCGCACCCGGTGTGATTTCCACGCTGGCAATATCCAGCTCCGTGGGTCCGATGGCATTCCCCAGCGGCACCCCAAGCGTGGCTGCCTGCATGTCGACCCCATCCACCAGCTGCATGAACCGGAAATTATTGGGGATATTGAATCCGCGGGTATTGGGCACTTTGAATGTTAAACTCGAAGTGGTCATCTGCACTCCTTTTACATTTTCCAAAGCATCGTAAAAGGAAGGAGCTGCAGATTCCCGGATGGCGCGGATGTCCAGTTTTTCAATGGCCACCGGAGACCGCAGCCTGCTTTCGGGTACGCGCGAAGCCGTAACCACCACTTCCTTCCCCAGGTTGGTTTGTGTTAAGAGTGCAATATATAGTTTGGATTCAATGCTTTTGACTTCAAATTCCTGCGGCTGGAAGCCAATGGATGTGAAAACCAGGGTCAGCGGAAATTTGAATTTTGTGCGCAGTTTAAAATTCCCTGCATCATCGGTAACGGTTCCCGCAATGCTGCCTTTGATGCTAACGCTTACGCCGGCCAGGGCCTGTTTATTCTGCTGGTCCACCACCTGGCCGGATATGTCGATCAGGTTTCCTCCCTGCGCGCGGGCAAAACTTGCGGAACCGCAGGTGACAATGAGCAATAAGAAGAGTTTTGAACGAAGCCGCCGGTTACCGGTAACCCGGGAAATTTGTCCTTTCCCGGTGGAAATAATTTTTTTCATGATTCATTACAAGATTAAAATGGATGTATGCTTTTTGCTGCTAAGAAAATTTTATTGCATACAACAACAGCAGGAAAGAAGTAGCCGGCGTTTCATGTGTGTTTGTTTTTTGATTCTTTAAATTATCAGTCTATTAATATGGTAGACTAAAAAGTCATAAAAAAATCTATCAACTGTTTTTGTTGTTTACATCAGAAACTTATTAATGCATTGGAAATCCCTTTGATCAGCGTCAGTGCACTGGTAATAATAACCAGCGAACCAACGGCCATGAACATGTATTTCATGGGTATTTTACCTACCAGCCTGGCAGCAATGGGTGCGGCGATCAGGCCACCAAGGATCAGTCCTGCCACATCCACAATGAAAATAGTTTTTAACAGGATGAAAAAGGTAATGGAACTCGCTAATACGACAAAGAATTCAGCGAGACAAACAGAACCAACCACATACCGGGGATTTCTTCTTTTGGAAATCAGCGTTCCGGTAACCAGCGAACCCCAGCCCCCACCGGCAAAAGCGTCCATGAATCCGCCGACCGAAGCCAGCCATCCGGCATGCTTTACTTTGTATTGTTTATTTTTCTTCCGGAAAGCCTTGCTGATGATATAATAACCCAGGTATAAAGTGTACATGGAGAGGGGCACACGCACCCAGGTGGAATATTTTTGTCCGAAATATGCGATGGCTGCGCCAATGATTGCGCCGATAACGCCGGGGATCACGAGGGCGCGGAATAATTTTTTGTTGATATTTCCAAACCGGTGGTGGCTGTAACCCGATACGCCGCTGGAAAATACCCGCGCAGAATGAACGCGGCTGCTCACAATGGCAGGACTTACGCCGTTAGCCAGCAGAAAGGTTGTGGAAATGGTTCCATATCCCATGCCCAGGGAGCCATCCACCATCTGGGCGAGAAAGCCGGTAAACAGCATCATGAGAAAAGAGGGCACATCCATAAATTCCGGAATTCGCCGGATGCCTTCCGATATTTCATGGAATGGAATGAAGGAGAGCAGGCCATGACCAAACAACATGAAGAAAAAAGCAAACAGACACCATTTCACGATGCCCTGCCATTTTTTTCCGCCCGGTTTGCTGAGCTGGTCCAGTTTTGCCTGCTTGGCGCTGAGTACTTTGGTCAGGTCGTCCAGTTGTCTCACTTTTTCCGCAAAATCTACTTTCAGGTCCTGCCGGATGGTATGCATGTTCTGCAGCACGCCTTCTATTTCATCGGGGATCAGTTCATTCAATTGCTCCCGCATCCGCTTGGCGATGGTGGGAGATTTTCCATTGGTGGAGATGGCAATTTTCAGATTCCCCTTGTCGACAATGGATCCTAAATAAAAATCACAGAGATCCGGCGTATCAGCGACATTAACGAGTAATTTTTTTTCCTTTGCCAGCACCCGCACATAATTGCTGACCGATTTATCATTTACGGCAACCACCACAATGTCCTTGTCTTCGAGATCTTCCGGTTCAAACGGTTTTTCCAGTAACCGGACGGAAGGATATTTTTCCGCCAGGAGTTTGACGGGTTCCGAAATTTCGGACGCCACCAGTACAACATGCGTGGCTGGTGCGTTCGTCAATATGGCCGAAAGTTTTTCCAGGCCCACTTTCCCGCCACCAACGAGTAATACTTCGAGCTCCTCCAGTTTCAGGAATACAGGAAAGAGGTGGTTCTTGCCCGCCGCCGACTCCTGTACTGCATCAGACAGGTCTCCTGTTTCCCTTTTTTCACTCATATACTGATATAACTCCTTAATATAATCGCATTGGTCCCGGCAGCCACCGCATTACCCACTGCTCCCGGTAACGCTTTAATATAATCGCATCTGGCCCTGCCCACCGCACTATCAGGAGCAGCCGCAAAAATAGGGTATTCCCTACTTAATTTGTAGACTATTCGTATTTTATTTTTATATTTTTTTTTAAGACGGCGGTTGATCAGGGGAATGGTTTTTTGTAAGTCCATTCACTATCTGCTATCCACGATATTAAACGAGCTGTTTTCTCATTGCAAAATCCCCGAAAGATTCCTTTTTCTTTCGCTCTTTCGAGAAAAGTTGAAAAAGCGTATCTAGTTCATTTAATATGGCTGCTTCTTCCAGGCTTTCCCTGTAAACCTTATTAAGGCGCATTCCCTGGTGATCGCCGCCGATCAGCAGATTATATTTTCCCAGGGAGGTACCGATAAAGCCGATTTCGGCAATATAGGATCTTGCGCATCCGTTGGGACAGCCTGTCATCCGGATGATGATCTCTTCTTTTTCGAGTCCGTGTTTTTTCAGCAGGGGTTCTATCTTGCTGATCAGGGAGGGAAGATAGCGTTGGGCTTCGGCAAAGGCAAGGGGGCAGGTATTGAGGGCCACGCAGGCCATGGAATTTCTGCGGATCTCGGAAATGGAGTCGGTATATTCTTTAATCTTATATTTATCCAGGATCTTATCGATGGACGCTTTGTCTTTTTCCGTGATATCGGAAAGAATTACATTCTGATTGGTGGTGAACCGGAAATTGAGTTTGCCCGTTTGTGCAATTTCATACAATGCCGTTTTCATGGGAGCCTCTTCACTATCCACAACCCGTCCGTTCTCTATAAAGGGGGTATAGTACCAGCTTCCCTCGGAATTCTGAAACCAGCCGTAATAGTCTTTCCTGTCTACAAATTCAAAAGCCCTTTCTTTTTCCAGTGCAAATCCGGTGCGCCGGGCGATCTCTTCCTTAAACCATTCCGTTCCCAACCGGTCTACCGTGTATTTCAGCCTTGCCAGGGAGCGGTCGCTGCGGTTTCCATAATCCCTTTGAATGGTTACGATTTCATAAATCGTTTTCATGATGTTCTCTTCTCCGCTCACGAACCCGATTACGGTGGCGAGGCGGGGATAGGTGGCGGGATTACCATGCGTGGAGGACATGCCGCCGCCGATAGCCACATTAAAACCTTTAAATTCATTGTTCTCAATGATCGCAATCAGACCCAGGTCATTTCCGAAGACGTCAATATCGTTGTTGGGCGGAATCGCGATACCCACTTTGAATTTACGGGGCAGGTAACGATCCTGGTATAAGGGATCCTCTTCTTCTTTTTTATCAATCAGTTTTTCTTCATCCAGCCAGATCTCATAATAGGCTCTGGTCTTGGGCAGGAGATAGGCGCTGATCTTTCCGGCAAAATCGTGAATCTGTTTATGTAAGGGAGATTGTTTGGGATGTGCTGTGCAGATTACATTCCGGTTGATATCGCCGCAGGTGGCAATCGAAATGAGTTTGGCTTCATTGAATGCTTTTATGGTGGGCTTGATATGCGATTTCAGCAGGCCGTGCAGCTGGATGGTTTGCCGGGTAGTGATCTTAATGATCCCGGTGGTATGCATGCCGGCGATGTCCTGCGTGGCCAGATATTGTTTTGCCGTTAAGAATCCTCCCGGCAGCCGCAGCCGGATCATAAAAGAATATAAACGCTCGAGTTTTTTTTCCGCCCTTTCTTCCCGGCGGTCCCGGTCGTCCTGCAAATACATGCCATGAAACTTAACCAGGGCTTTATCCGCATCACTGATGGCTCCCGTTACTTCGTCCGCCAGTCCTTCTTTAATGGTGCCGCGAAGCGCATCGCTTGCCTGTTTTATTTTCTCTATTCCGGATATGTTATTTTCGCTCATGATAGTTAATTGTTAAAAGGGAAAAGTAAAAAATAAAAAGTAAAAAGGAAAAAATGTAGACTCTCCGTTTCGTACATATTTATTTAAATAGTAGTTGAGCCATTAAACTCTGTTATCCAATTTTTACTTTTTACTTTTTATTTTTTCCTTTCCCCTCAGTAAACATCCTTCAGATATCTTCCGGATTCCTTTAGCTGGTTAAAGAAAGCTTCCGCATCCTCTGTTTCTCCGGACTGCCGGATGATATCGAGTATTGTTCTTTCCACATCTTCACTCATTCTCTTTGCTCCGCAGATATAAACGGTGGCGCCGGATTTTAACCAGCTGTAGAATTCGGATCCTCTCTTTTTCAATTTATCCTGCACATATATTTTTTCCTGCTGATCGCGGGAGAAGGCCAGATCCAGTTTATGCAATACGCCTTCTTCCAGCCACTGCTGGATTTCAGTCTGGTATAAAAAATCCGTTGTAAAATGCTGGTCACCGAAAAATAGCCAGTTGCGGCCGGAAGCTCCTGTTGCGTCGCGTTCTGCCAGGAATGCGCGGAATGGCGCAATGCCGGTGCCGGGTCCGATCATGATCACGTCCCGGTTTTCTTCCGGTAACCTGAACTGATCATTATGGTGTACATAAAAATCAATGGTATCGCCCGGCTTCAGGCCGCAAAGCAGATCGGAGCACAATCCGTATTTTCTGTTTTCCGCAACGGAGAAGGCGTCCCGGCCAACCGTTAAATGTATTTCCCCGTCAAATTTTTCGAGCGAGGAAGCAATCGAATACAGTCGGGGTGTTGTCGGTTCCAGTTGTTGTATGAAGGCTTCAAACTGTGCGGCGTCTTTTACCGGATGACAGCTGAGTAATTCCAGTAACCCGGTTTTATGCGGGGGGATTTCTTTCTGAATATGCGTGGCATATTTGCTGACCACCCTTTCCGGCAGGTAAACAATATTCAGTTTCCTGTGCAGGAGTTCGAAAGCCGAGCAGGTTTCATCGCGGTGGACGAAAGTAATTTCCGGGTTGATGCCGGTGCGTTCAATGATGGCTTTTACCAGTTGTTCGGGATTGTGGGGAATAATGCCGATGGAATCGCCCGACTGATAATGCACTTCTTCCGCGGCTATCTCAATATGGTGCGTCTGCTTGGCAGATCCGAGATCATTCAGATTAATATTTGCGAGAATCTTTCCCTGATAGATCTTTTTGCCGGTTGATTTTTTTACGGTTTTCAATACCGGGATGGAAACGGATTTTGAACCGTTTAATTTCTGCAATACGGTATTAAACCAGCTCTGCGCATCTGTTTCGTAGTCCACATCGCATTTTTGAATATCCACGATGCGTTCGGCACCGAGATGATCCAGCTGATGGTCTACATCTTCACCGGCTTTACAGAACATGGGATAGGAGGTATCACCCAATGCCAGCACGCCGTATTTTAATTTTGGAAGCTTGAACCCGTTCTGGTGTATATGATCATAGAATTTTTTCGCCGCTTCCGGTGGCTCGCCTTCTCCCTGGGTACTGATCACCGTCAGAAAATATTCTTCCTTTGGCAGATCCGTCAGCCGGTACTGATCGAGGCTTACCACTTTGGTTTGAATACCCTCCTGTTTGGCCCGGACTGCAAATGAGCTGGCAACTTTTTTTGAATTGCCGGATTCCGTACCGTAAGCAATGGTGATCTTTTTCCCATTGGTTACGGGACTTGCAGTTGTATTGGCTGCTTGCGGGGTTTTGGAAAGCACGCCTTCCAGAAAACCTTTCATCCAGATCAGATCCTCTTTATCGAGTGATGCGATCAGGTCCCGGATCTTTTTATCTTTTTCGGCTGATATCATGCTCTTTCCTCCTGTTGCTGTGTTTTTTTAATAGGTTTGAAATATAATTCCTCCGATTCGCTATTGGACTTCCACCGGAACTGTTCATGCAGTCCGGCTACTTTGCCAATAATGATAATGGTGGGTGAGACGTAATTCCGTTTGTTGGTCCGGGCCGCATATTCATTCAGCGGGCAGCTGAAAACTGTTTGCATAGGCGTTGTAGCCTGCTCAATCACTGCAATAAAGCGGTCTGATTTTATGCCATGCGCCAGGAGATTGCTGCTGAGCTCCTCTGAATTGTCGCCCGACATATAGAAAACCAGGGTATCATCAGTTGCAGCAAGCTCTTTCCAGTATTCCGGTTCTATTAATCCGGGTTTATGCAGGGTAAGAAATCTTACGGCATTGGAATGATCCCTTGCGGTGAGTGGAATGCCGGCATAGGCAGCCGCACCACAGGCAGCGGTAATACCCGGAATGATTTCGTAGGGTATCCGGTATTTATTCAATATCCGCAGTTCATCTAACAGGTTCGAAAAAACAGAAACGTCTCCGCCTTTCAGCCGGACTACCTTCTTTCCCTGCAACGCATATTCTACCAGTAATTCATTGATGATGTACTGCGGGGTGGAACCTTCTTTATACCGTTGCTTCCCGGCGTGCAAGACCAGTGCGGTTCTGCGCACATATTTTTCCAGGATCAGTTCGCTCACGAGCCGGTCAGTGATCACCACATCTGCTTCCCGTAAATGGCGAACCGTTTTAACCGTAATCAGTTCCGGATCCCCCGGCCCTGCCCCTGCAATGATCAGCGTTTGCAGCTGTGTATTCTGGTTCATCTTATTATGCATTTTATTCCTGTATCATGCAGGCGCCCACGGTTACATTACTGGTTTCGTCAATTAATATCAACCCGCCGTTCGCCCGCAGATCCTTATACAGATCGTAAGCAAGCGGTGATGCCGTTTTTATTTTTGCCCGCACAATATCATTGAGTTCTGCTTTTTCAACGCCTTCCTGTTTTTCCAGGGAGTTTACGTTGAGCTTATATTCGATTTCCCTGACCACGGATTTTACCCGGCGGCTGTTGTGCTGCAGGAAATATTTGTTGCCTGCTTTCAGGGGTTTGCTGTCCATCCAGCACAGCAGCACTTCCAGTTCATTACCCAGTATGGGAGGATGATCTTTTTTAACCAGCAGATCACCGCGACTGATATCAATATCATCTTCCAGGTGCAGAATCACACTTTGTCCGGCTACCGCCTCTTCCACATCCTGCTGATTCCGTTCAATTCTTGACAGGCGTGTTTTGATTCCCGCCGGGAGCACATTGATTTCGTCTCCCACACGATAGGTACCGCTGATAATTTTTCCCGCATATCCGCGATAGTCATGCAACTCCTCGCTTTGGGGCCTGATCACATACTGAACGGACATTCTGGCATGGGTCAGGTTGATATCGGAAGCGATGGAAGTAGTCTCCAGTAATTCCAGCAGGGAAGCTCCTTCGTACCAGGCCATGCTGACGGAAGGATCGACAATATTATCGCCGTTCAGCGCGCTGATTGGTAAATACTGGATATTCTTCAATCCGAGCGAACGGGCAAAAGCCGCATATTCAATCACGATATTATTGTACACATCCTGGGAGTATTCCACCAGGTCCATTTTATTGACGGCGACGATGATATGCGGAATATTCAGCAGGGAGGCGATAATGGAATGCCGGCGGGTCTGCTCCACGATACCGTTGCGGGCATCCACCAGGATGATCATCAGTTGCGCATTGGATGCGCCGGTTACCAGGTTTCGCGTGTACTGAACATGACCGGGTGCATCCGCAATGATGAACTTGCGTTTGGGTGTGGAAAAATATTTGTAGGCAACATCAATCGTGATTCCCTGTTCCCTTTCCGCACGGAGTCCGTCCGTAAGCAGGGCCAGGTCTATCGAATCCTCCTCCCGGTGCTTTCTCTGTTTTTCCAGCGCCTCCAGCTGATCGGTCAGGATGCTTTTACTGTCGTATAGCAAACGTCCGATCAGGGTGCTTTTGCCATCATCCACACTGCCTGCCGTTATAAATCGTAAAAGGTCCATGTTTTTAAAATTCCGGGTTTAAAAATATCCGTTCTTCTTTCTGTCTTCCATTGCCGCTTCCGAAAGCCTGTCATCAATTCTCGTTTCCCCACGTTCGCTGGTGCGGGTGGCAATGATCTCATTGATAATATCATCCACCGTGCCGGCGGTTGATTCTATGGCTGCGGTGCAGGACATATCGCCAACGGTGCGGTAGCGGACTCTTTTATTTGTTACCTTATCCGTTTCGTCCAGCCGGATAAAGGGAGAAACGGCGACGAGCTGACCTTCGTATTCGATCACGTCGCGGTGATGGGCAAAATAGATCGAAGGCAAATCGATTTTTTCGCGGCGGATATAATTCCAGATATCGAGTTCGGTCCAGTTGCTGATGGGGAATGCGCGTACGTTTTCTCCTTTCTGGATCTTGCCGTTATAAATATTCCAGAGTTCGGGCCTTTGTCTTTTCGGATCCCACTGACCGAATTCATCCCGCACGGAGAAAATCCTTTCTTTGGCACGGGCTTTTTCCTCATCCCTTCTGGCGCCCCCGATGCAGGCGTCAAACCCGAATTCTTCGATGGTATCCAGCAGGGTGTAGGTTTGCAATGCATTCCGGCTGGCGAATTTTCCTTTGGGTTCCGACAGGGATTTTGTTTTGATGGTGTCTTCCACCTTCCGCACGATCAGCCGTTCCCCGATTTCCCCCACGAGTTGGTCGCGGAAATCCAGGGCTTCCAGAAAATTATGCCCGGTGTCAATATGTACCAGGGGAAAAGGAAATTTACCCGGGCGAAATGCTTTCAATGCCAGGTGCACCATGGTAATCGAATCCTTGCCGCCGCTGAACAACAGCGCCGGTTTTTCAAATTGTCCTGCCACTTCGCGTAAGATGTGAATGGACTCGGACTCCAGCTCGTCTAAATAATCGATCATGGGTTAATGTGTAAATGTGTAAATGTGGCAATGTGTAAATGGAGATTCCGCCCTCAGATCATTTTCACATTTCCACATTTGCATATTATTAATTAATTACTGTGCAATCCGCACTCTTTCTTCCCCGCCTCCTCCCACCACCAGCGGCCGGCACGAAAATCCTCTCCCGGTTTGATGGCCCGGGTACAGGGGGCGCATCCGATGCTCACAAATCCACGGTCATGTAAAATATTATAGGGAATATTGTTTTCATTGATATAATTCTTCACTTCCTCCTGGGTCCAGTGAAGCAGGGGATTGTACTTGGTCAGCTGGTTGCCCGCATCCCATTCGAGCAGGCTGAGCTGACTCCTGTTTCCGGAATGTTCGGCGCGTATGCCGGTGATCCATATCTTTTGTCCGGCCAGGGCCCGTTTCAGGGGTTCCACTTTCCGAATAAAGCAGCAATGCTTCCGGTTTTCCACGGATTCATAAAAAGCATTGGGCCCCTTTTCCTGAACAAAGGGTTCGAGTAAATGGAAATCAGGTGTATAGGCCTTTATGGGGGTACTGTACTTTTCTTTGCTGGCCGTCCAGACGGAATAGGTTTCAGGGAAGAGCCGGCCGGTGTCCAGGGTAAAAACGTTTATGGGCAACCCTTCTGCCGCAATATGCTGCAGGATTACCTGGTCTTCCAGGCTGAAACTGGTGGAAAAGCTCACCTGCCCGGGAAAAAGCTCTGTAAACAGGCGCAGGGCGCCGGAGATGGAAAGTCTACCAATTTGGTTGGTTAAATTAGCTGTTGTTATTTCTGTTGCCGTATCCATGAATTAAGTACCTGGTTATTAATGAGATAGAGAGAGGGACGGGCGTATTGGCTTCAGCAACAGCAACCCATGGTACAACAACAACAGGTATGTTTTAAAAACTTCATGCGATACATATATGGTCAGTCTACAAATTAGATGGACAAAGATATAGTACCGGGTCGAATAAAAAAAATAAAAGGAGGGGTTCAGCCTACTGGTCAGTTCCTGTTGAAAGTCCTTTTAGCGGCAGCTGCATCAGCAGCCTGCATGCTTCCGACGGGATCCCCGTTTTTTTTAAAAAATAAAAAAAATAAAGCAAACGTACGTATTTAATCGTACCTTGGTGGCATGAAGGCGATCCAAAAAAATAAAACCACGGAAATAGTCCCTGCTAAATCGGAGCTGGAAGTGCTGAAGATATTGTGGAAGCATGGCGCTTCCACGGTCCGGTTTGTACACGATACCCTGACTAAGGAAATCAAGACAGTTCAGTACACGTCAACCTTAAAGCTAATGCAGATTATGACGGAAAAGGGGATGCTGGCAAGGGATGAGAGCAATATGAAGCATATCTACAGCCCTTTGCTGAAGGAAAAAAAGACGATGGGACTTATTCTGGAGCGGTTTCTTCATTCCATGTATGATGGCTCAATAAGCCGTTTGCTGGTTGCTTTCATGGACAGTGGCAAATCTTCCAAAAAAGAACTGCAAAAGATGAAAGAACTATTGAACAGGATGGAGGGCAAAGAATAAACATATAAAAAGACATTTTATGCAATTGCTTTTTATGCAGCAGTTTTTAACAAACCAGGCAGCTTCGGCAATATGCTGGACGCTGATTCATTCACTGTGGCAGGGTTTGTTGTTTATGGGGATGGCTGCTATGGTCATGATGCTTACCGTAAAATCCCGCCCATCCGTCCGGTATAATATTTTATCCATACAATTTTTGCTTTTTATCGCCACAGCAGTTGCCACGTTTTTCCGCGCGTGGAATATGCAGGGTGCGGGAAATGGCCTGACACCGGCCGAACAGGGGACCAGTTTACCATCTTCCGGAGAGATAAGTCCCGTCATTTTTACCGGGGCAGGCGCAGGCGGAAAGGACCAGTTCCTGCAAGCCGTAACAGACTTTCTTTCAGCGCACGCATCGCTGATTGCGACCATATGGCTTATTGTATTAAGTCTGAAGATCGTGCAGATCATTACAACCCTGATCTATACGCAGCACATCAGGAATAACAAAGTACAGGAACCTGCTGCGCACTGGAATGATTTGATTGTACAGCGATGCGGGCAGTTGCGGATAAGCAGGCCCGTTAGGTTGCTGGAATCCGGAATGATGAAGATACCTGCCGTTTTCGGACATCTGAAACCTGTCATTTTTGTCCCCCTGGGCATGCTGGCGAACCTGCCGCCCCGGCAGGTGGAAGCCATTTTAATGCACGAACTGGCACATATACAACGAAGTGATTACCTGATGAACCTGCTGCAAAATATTGCCGAATCGGTATTCTTTTTCAATCCGGCGGTGCGGTGGATGGCTTCGCTTATCCGGGAAGAAAGGGAAAATTGCTGCGATGATATGGCCATCGGCCTGACACAGGATAAAACGGAGTTTGTGGGGTCGCTGATCAGGTTCAGAACGCTTTCGGTTTTTGATCATTCAAAATACCTGACTGCCTTTCCCGGAAGCAGGAATCAGTTATTAAACCGGGTGACACGCATTGTAGATAACAAAAACAAAACATTAAATCCCATGGAAAATATTTTTTTAGCCGCAAGCCTGATGCTATGCGGCTTTTTAACAGTTGCTTTTTCAAAAAACAACGAAATCCCTCCCGCAAAGCCTGTGCAACCGGCTGAATCGGCGATACCGGCATCTGTTTCCGGAACGACAGCGACAATTATTCCGTTAAAACCAATTGCGGCCACCCCGGCCCTTGCGGGAGATACCTTGCCGAAAGGAAAGAAAGTGTCGCCGGTGAGCGGCCAATCCGCAATAAGCGATGTTGTTATAATAAGTAATATGTCTGAAGGCGTCACCGGTCAGAATGGAAAGGAGACGACTGTTGCGCAGGTCAGGGACGATACCTATAAAATAGTAAAAGTGAACGGTTCGGTAGTCAGCATATATGTGAACGGTGCCGCAATTCCGCAGAACAAAATGGGTGATTATAAAGGAGCCATAAATAAAATTAACGGGCAACTCGATAAGATGCGGGCCGAGCAGAAAGTCAGAAATAAAGAACAGGCAAAAAGGAACGCCGAGCAGGCGGTAAGAAATCAGGAACAACAGAAGAGGAATGCTGAACAGGCAGAAAGAAATGAGGCACAGGTAAAGAGAAATGCCGAACAGATGGTGAGAGATGAAAAGCAGCAAAAAACGAACTCCGAACAGGCAGCAAGAAATGAAGAGCAGGAAAAGCGCAATGCTGAGCAGGTCATCAGAGATAAGGAACAGGAAAAAATGAACGCCGAACAGATGGTGAGAGATGAAAAGCAGCAAAAAATGAACGCCGAACAGGCAGAAAGAAATGAGCTGCAGGAAAAGCGGAATGCCGAACAGGTTATCAGGAACAAGGAACAGGAGCAAAGAAATGCTGAACTGGCGAATCTAATTAATGATTTGGTCAGCGGTAATATTATAAAGGATTCAAAGAGTCTGAAATCGTTTTCCCTGAACGGCGCAGAGATGATCGTTAACGGCCAAAAGCAATCTTCCGCAGTTCATGAGAAGTTTAAAAACAAATACCTGAAATCCTCCACGGACGAGATTAATTTCCGGAATTTTTAGGAGTAGGTGTTGTTTCATTCGGCTGAGTATAGTATTCCTTCAGGAGAACCCGCCGGACTCACGGATCAGGCCATTTCCAGGGGATTTTCTTATCCCCATGTTGATTTGGGTGATCCCGCAAATCTGCGATGCCCCCGGGACCGGGTCGGCATCTGCAAAGTCACTCTAAGCCTATAGCGATTAAAGCATTGAAGTCGCCAAGCAGGTCAGGAAGGCGGAATTGGATGGTGTCCCAGAATGGCAACCTTAACGTCCTGAAGCAATAAGGAAACTTCCCTGTCAGACATGAATCAGATTTTTCTCGACGAAAGGCAGGTATCCCGGCTTAATTCCTTTCCGGGATATCAGATCTATTTTGAACTTGAACATATCCTCCAGTTCATGCGCCAGTCTGATATAATCGAAACCATCTATTCTTGAATTAAAATCAACAAGTATGTCTATATCGCTTTTTTCATTAAAATCACCCCGGGCATAAGAGCCAAATAAACCCAGTTCTGAAATGAAATATCTTGTTTCCAATTCGGGCTTTTTGGTTTTTAACATGCTCAATATCTTGGCAGTATTATACATTTATTAAAAATACAAAAATTTCTTGTATTGCTTTAAACGAGCAGCTTTGCGAATGCCGGAATTTTTAAAGGTTGGACAGTCGCAGACATTTTATTTCTAACATATAAAAATTCGTTTTTTATGGGAACATTTTCAAAAGGGAGCTTTAGCGGCTTCAGAGGCAAAGTCGGCAGCATGGTCGGCTCTTCCTGGAAAGGCCTCGAAGCGCTACGGAGTAAACCGGCCAGGAGAAGAGACAAATCCTCTCCTGATCAATTGCTGCAACGGCAGGCGAAATTTTCTATCATGACAGCATGCCAACATCAGAAGCGATGCCGTCGCTGCATTGGACGTTCCGGCATTCGCCGGAAAAAAGGTGCAAACCTGGCCGGGGTTTGTATCGGCGAAAGCTAATCGGGTTACGACCAGCCTGTATGCGGGTGCAGTGAGCGTTCTCTGACCTAACTGTTTTTCATTGATGGAATAGTCAGAGCTTCCGGTGGCTACCGGGGTTTTTAAATACTATTTTAATAGTTGCAACATGCTTCCACCAAAACAGGAATCCAGGTTGATTTATCGGAGGTTGTTATAACTTCCCCCGTTCCGCCTGTTGAATATATACTTTGATCATATCTTCAATCTCTTTTCTATCCAGATAGTGCGCCCAGCCAAGCGGGTTGCCTTCGTGCAGGGCATCTGTGATCCGCAGGTCGGGCCCGGCGGACAAAGCCAGTTGCGCAAGTGCGATATCATTTCTCTCTGCCGCTGCATGCAGCAGGGTATATTGATAATCTCCATACAGGCGGTTCACCTCTTCCGGTTCCCTTGCTAATATTGCTGAGGCGCGGTCCTTCCAGCCCAGATTCCATGCATCCAGCGCCCCGCATATCGCTCCATGCGCTATCAGCCATTCCGCCGCCGTATTTTGTTTGCAATGCGCGGCCAACTCCAGCAAGCGCATGCCATTACAAAGTGGAGCATTCAGATCGATGTTGGTGAAGGAATTCAGGGCCGTGATATCACCTTTGCCCATCGCTTCCGCGAGGGCTGACTGCTCCGTACCGGGCGGATGGGTGTTCAGCCGGTCATCCGTGATCCACCAGGTACGGCCGTTGCTGATCCATTGGAAGCCAAGCTGCTCATAGACAGGCCTGCCCATGTGATTGGCATTCAGTGTGGCGTAATGATATCCCTTTTCACGGGCATGGAGGCAGGCGGCCCTGACAATTGCCTTGCCAATGCCCCGGCCCCTGACCTCCGGCACCACGCCTACATTGTATATACCTGCCACGCCCCCGCCAAACAGCACCAGGGTTTGCGCCACAATGCTTCCATTCAGTGTCGCAATAAAACGTTGGACCTGCTCAGAACTTTCGTGCTGCAGGCCCGTCGAACACCGACTATCATTTCCCGCATAGGGGAGGCCGGTAGTTGTATGCAGCTGCGTTTCGTTGTCAGGCACAATATGCAAGCCCTCCGGCGATGAATAGCCCGTCCTAATGGCATGGAGATCCAGCGCCATCCAGCAGGGCAGCCATCCCGTCCGAAAACCTCGCGCAAGGAGCAATAAATCCAGATGCGCTGTTTCCGGAGTATCTAATGACCAGCATTCAAGACTCCTGGTCGGATGCATCTGATAGAAGCCCATCGCCTCGTTCAGTTTTGCGATCCCGCCAGATAGTGCGGGAAAGAGTATGCTGCCGCTGCCCTCATCCCTGATATAAGTCCAGCAGAGCCCTTCTTCGATGTGTGTGACGCCCTCTTTGATGCGGGCGTCCAGAAGAAATAAATCGCAGTGGTTTTCCGCGATAGCGGTTTCGAGCTGGTGAGGAGCAGCGTTGTGTAAGATGGCGCTCATGAAATGAAATTTAATATGCATCAGAAATCTACGGATTGCGCCATTAAAATTCCAACTTCATTGGCCTCCCAAAATCCATATATTTACCTCATGAAGATCGCCATCATCAACGGACCCAATCTCAACCTGCTGGGTACCCGGGAGCCGGGTATTTACGGCCGCCAGACTTTCGAAGATTTCCTGAAAGCATTAAGGGAGAAATTCCCGGAAGTTCAGATAGATTATTTTCAGAGTAATGTGGAAGGGGAGTTGGTGACGGAGTTGCAGAGAGTTGGTTTTTCTTATGATGGCATTTTGTTGAACGCCGCGGCGTATACGCATACTTCCATTGCGCTCGGGGATGCGATTGCCTCCATCAAAACGCCCGTGATGGAAGTCCATATCAGCAATGTTGCCGCCAGGGAAGAATTCAGAAAGCATTCTTATATTTCTGCGAAATGCATCGGTACGATTACCGGGCTGGGATTAAAGGGGTATGAACTGGGGCTTCGGTATTTTCTTTGAAAAAGGTTGGCCGCAAAGGCGGCTTGCAGAATGCGGGATTCGCAAAAATAAGATCGCTTTATTCGCTACAACCGGCCCGCGGGCACGTCATAAAAATATCCGCATCATCAGCGCAATGCCGTCATCCTGCTTGGGCTCGGCAGTTTCTTTAATAATGTGCAGACCATTGACGGTCCAGATGCTGAAGACCTCATTCTTTTTGTGTTTTAGCAATTCCTTTTCTATCTGCGGTAGCAGGGTTCCTTTGGCCACCCATCCCAGGTCTCCCTTCGTGGTCGCTTCCCCACCCATGGAATATGCCTGGGCCAGCCTTTCGAAATTATCTTCCTTATTATTGATCCTGCTGATAATGGATTTTCCCAGGGAATCGGCCACCCGGTAACGGAATACGGAGGTATCGATGAATATCTGGGAAACCCGGTAAAAAGTATTGGGCAGCTTCGCCAGGACCTGCACCAGGAAACGACCGCCGGGCTGGGAATAGGGTCCGTAAACTTTTTTGATCTTGCCTTTATAAGCGAGGCTGTCGGCCAGACTGTTGAACCGCGCCGTGCGCGTAACCACCACCGTATCCAGCCGGAATTTCTTCTTTAAAATATCTTTCACATACAACGGCGGATTAGGGGATTTCTCGAGTTCCAGCTTCATTTGTGCAACCGTCATCTTCTGGCTGAACACAGTTAACGAACTGAAAACCAGTACCAACAAACTAAAACATCTTAGCATCCCGATTTAAATTTTCAAATTCCCAAAATTTCCAATTGCCTCCCGACTGGCATCAAGTTTGCAAATATAAGATCCCGGATTCTCCCGGCCTGCAACATTTACAGATCCCGGATCGTTTTCATTTTACATTAACCGGCCATTTATGCGAATCATCCTCCTTGCCTGCCTGTTACTATTTTCATTCCGCGGCTTTTGCCAGGCGCCCGGATCCTATATTATCGGCGTTAAGGGTGATACCCTCGATAAAGTGGATGCGAAGGGACTGAAGCAGGGTAAATGGGTTAACCATGTGGACGAACTGCGGGGGGAGCCTGGTTTTGAGGAAGAAGGAGTTTATAAAAATAATAAGAAAGAAGGTCCGTGGCGGATTTACAGTCTGCAGGGAGATTTAAAAGGGCTTGAATTTTATCGCTGGGGAAACAAGGATGGTGTTTGTCAGTATTTCAATCCTTCGGGGGCCCTGATCCGGGAAGAAAGCTGGCGCGCCATGAATCCGGAGAAATTATACGACACCCTGGAAGTGGAAGATATTGATCACCTCAACCAGTACCGGACGGTGATCGTGAAAAATGAAGGCGTTGCCATCAAACACGGCATCTGGAAATTTTACGATCCTTCCACCGGAATGATTGACCGGACGGAAACCTACACGATGGGAAAACTGGAAAAGCATAAAGCGCCTGCGGTGCAGGATTCCACCCAGCTGGCTGCCAGAAAAATGGTGAAGCCCAGGGAAGTGCAGGAATATGAAAAGAAAAATGCGGGTAAGAAGAAGATCCGCGTCCGGGACGGGCAGACCAACTAAGCCGGTTCTTTCGCCACCGGCGTTTCGATTACCAGCACCTTGTCGATCCGCTGCGCGTCCATGTCCACGATCTCAAATTTGAAATCCTTCCATTCCATCCGTTCACCTGTTTTCGGGATATGCTCCAGCTGATGCAATACGAAACCGGCCAGTGTATCGAATTCATGCTCGCCTTCATTCATCCATTCTGTTTTGTCGAAGTAGACCAGAAAATCATAAAAAGGAATCTGGGCGTCCACCAGGAAAGAACCATCCTCTCTCCGCACAATTTCATAATCGATCATATCCGGTTGCGGAATATCCCCCACGATGGCTTCGAGAATATCATTCAGCGTAATCATGCCGAGGAGACTCCCGTATTCATCCACGATGCAGCAGCTGTGGTTCTTGGATTGCTTGAATTTTTCCAGCACCTGGTAGGCCGAATTGTTCTCGGGAACGAAAAGTGCGGGCTTCATCAGGTCTTTGAACTGGGTTGAATCATCGGCCATATACAGGTCCTTGATGGAAACCATTCCCTTAATATTGTCAATGTCCCCGTCGCAAACCGGGTAAACGGAATGTGGTTCCTGCAGGATTTTTTCCTTGATCTTTTCCTCTGTGTTGTGCAGTTCAAACCAGATGATATCACTCCGGTGCGTCATCAGGGAAGTGATGTTCCGGTCGCCCAGGTGAAAAACCCGTTCAATGATTTCCTGTTCGGCTTCTTCGATGGTTCCCTGTTCGGTTCCTTCGTGAATGATGGCCTTGATTTCGTCTTCCGTTACATTACTGTCGGAGGAGGCTTTGATAGAAAAAGCCACAAAAAAAAGATTGCTCAGCCAGTTCAGCAGGGCCACAATGGGATAACCGATCCGGGAAAGGATCCGCATGGGCCGGGCAACCGTCCGCGCGATGCGTTCGGCCATGAGGAGGCCGATCCTTTTCGGAATCAGCTCGCCAAAAAGGATAGAGAGAAAAGTAACGATGATCACGATCAGCACGGTGGAAATATTGGCTGCATAGCGGTGAAGCCAGGAAATTTTTTCAATAAAGGGTTTCAGATAGATGCTGAATTTTTCTCCGGAATAATAACCCGTCAGGATGGCGATCAGCGTAATGCCGATTTGTGCTGTGGAAAGAAAAAGTTCGGGATTTTCCGTGAGTTTCAGCGCGGCCCTGGCTTTCATATCGCCCTTGGAAGACATGTCATCCAGTTTGGATTTCCGGGCGGAAACCAGGGAGATCTCCGCCATGACAAATAAACCATTCAGAAAGATCAGGAAAAAAAGGATAACGAGTTCAATCATGGGATAGCTTACTTTAAGCTGAGCGTTCCAAACTGCTTTTTATAGAATATACTCATCAGGTATCCGATGCTGCTTCCGGCTATTGTGCCGCCCAGGATATCCAATGGATAGTGAACGCCCACATAAACCTGTGCATAGCTGATCAGAAAGGCCCAGAGAAATAACAACCAGCGCCAGGAACCGGTTTGATTTAAAGTTATAAAAATAAAGAACGCCAGGGCAAAGTGATTACAGGCATGGGAAGAAGTGAAGCCCGAACTTTTAGGACAGTAATTAACCAGTACGCGCACCTGGTCGGCCAGGTCCGGATTCCTGCAGGGTCTCAGCCTGAAGATGGTATTCTTTATGATGGAACTGCTCACTAAATCGCTGATGATGGCGGTCATGATAAGGGTGGCTGACCACCAGAGCGCCTTCTTTCCAAAATTCACCAGTCCGAAGACCAGTAAAAACAAGTAAAAAGGCACCCACAATTCCGCCTGTCGCATAAAAACAAAAACCAGGTCAAATACCGGGTTGATCCAGACCTGGTTGATCTTCTGGAACAGCCAGTGATCGATGCTGATGATTTGCCGGAAAAAAACGGAAAGGATTGGAAACAGGAGTAAAATCATGATTCCAGAATAATTGCTCTAATTTTAAACCCCATAAATAAATTTATGTTCACAGGGATAAAGATACCTAAATTGATCCGATGGATTTTTTGGACGGGCATTATTTTTTTGGTCCTGATGAGTTTGCTCCGGTTCATCTTTTATCTTTCCTTCCCGCATTCCGGCGGAGCGGCGGGATCTGCGGCCAGCGCTTTTCTGCTCGGCTTCCGGTTCGACCTGCGAATGGTTTGTATTTTACTGGAAGCGATGCTCATCATCGGGATCCTGAAGAGAACGGACCCCTTTCATTCATCCTCCGGAAGAAAGGCGGAATTTATTTTGCTGGGAATTGCTTCGCTGTTCTTTAGTTTCTTCTATATCGTTGACTTCGCACATTACAGCTATCTGAGCCAGCGGCTCAGCGGCAGTGTGCTGAATTATCTGCAGGATGCGGGCATTTCCCTGAATATGGTTTGGCAAACCTATCCGGTAATCCGGCTTCTCCTGGCCCTGCTCATCGGGAGCCTGGTATTGTTCTGGCTCGTAAAGAAATCTTTCAGCTTCGTTGCGCGCCGCGAGGAGCCAAAAACCGGAAGGAAAAAATGGATCTGGATGCTATCCTGTTTTTTGTTGCTGGGTCTGGGTATTTTTGGAAACCTGGGACAGTTTCCCCTGCGGTGGAGTGATGCGTATTCCCTCGGCAGCGACTATCGCGCAAACCTGGCGCTGAATCCCTTTCAATCTTTTTTCAGCAGCCTGAAATTCCGCAAATCGGGTATTAACCTGGCAAAGGTTAAAGCAGCTTACCCGTTACTGAAACCCTATTTTCAGTTTCCAGGGGATTCTGTTGACCTGAATTATAACCGTTTGATGCAGCCTGTGGTGGGAGCAACGCGTCCCAATATCGTTGTCGTTATCTGCGAATCCTTCAGTGCTTACAAAAGTTCCATGTGGGGAAATCCACTGAATACGACGCCTTTTTTCAAAGGGATGACGGAGAACGGGATATTCTTCGACCAGTGTTTTACGCCTTCTTACGGAACGGCGCGCGGGGTCTGGGCCGTCCTCACCGGAATACCGGATGTGAGCGATGCCAGCACCACTACCAGCCGGAATCCGGCTGCAGTGGATCAGCACAGCATCCTCAATGATTTTACAGGCTATGAAAAATTTTATTTTATCGGCGGCAGCGCCAGCTGGGCAAATATCCGGGGTTTGCTGACGGATAATATTCAGGGCCTGCATCTTTACGAACAATCCGATTACAAGGCGCCGAAAATAGATGTCTGGGGTATCAGCGATAAAAATTTATTTCTCGAAGCCAACCAGGTGCTGAATAAGCAAACCAAACCTTTTATTGCCATCATTCAGACAGCCGATAACCACAGGCCTTATACCATTCCGGAGGAGGATGCACAGGCATTCCATAAGATCACCGTTTCCGCGGATTCCCTGAAACAATTCGGTTTTGAAAGTAACGAAGAGATGAACGCTTTCCGTTATACGGATTTTGGTTATCAGAAGTTCATGGAAGCCGCTTCGGCTGAAAAATATTTCTCCAATACGATTTTTGTTTTTGTAGGTGATCACGGAATAGCAGGAAATGCGGGTAAGATGTTTCCGGAAGCCTGGACGGATGAAAGGCTGGACAATATGCATGTGCCCCTGCTGTTTTACGCGCCATCTTTGCTAAAGCCCAAACGGATACATGAATTTGTTTCGCAGGTGGACCTGCTGCCGACAGCTGCAGGACTTGCTAAAATACCTTATAACAATACCAGTCTCGGCCGGGACCTGCTCGATTCCGCACACAGCCCCGACAAGGCTTTCTCTTTCCTGTACGATCCGGACCAGGGGTATATCGGCCTGCTCATGGGAGATTACCTGTACCGGGAGCAGCTGACCACGCATCAGGGCCGCCTGTATCCGGTTACGAACAACGATCCCGTTAATCCGGTTCTGGTCGGGGACAGTGTGACAAAAATGGCTGGTCTGGCACGGGGCATTTACGAAACTTCCCGGTACCTGTTGCTGAACAATAAAAAGAAACACTGATTTTCATTATGAAGATCAACCTGCTGATTTTTTTATCTGCACTTGTATTCAGCTATTCCTGCGGAAACCATTTACGGAACGGCGAGAAAGCTGCGCAGGAAAAAATAATTAAAATTCCTGTGCTGCGGGATCAGGTCTATGATCTGAGCGGCTATGCCGATGAAGGTGGAGGAAATCCGTATAATCTTTTCGATGAAAATGCGTATGTTGATCCCCGTTATCACGGAACGGGTGAGCCTTATGTGCCCGTAACGAATTGCCAGCCTGCCGTGCATCCTGCTATCTATTTCCCCGCCGGAAAAGGCAGCCGGATCGTGATCGATCTGCTGGTTCCCTGCGCGCTGAAGGAAATTTATTTTTATGACCGGTCTGCCAGCAACGACAGCGTATGGATCTACACCGGCACGCTGAAAAAATGGAAAGCAGTTGCCGCGCTGGAAACCGTGTCGGATGCCGGCGCGCGGGGATGGAGAAAACTCAGCATCGAAGATCGTTCCCGTTTTGTCATGGTTCGGTTCAGCAGTTATGAAACCAATATCACGGAAATGGTTTTGTACGGAATTCCGTTACAGGAAATGCCGCCGGCAAAGCCGGCTGCAGGATTTGCCTTTACCCGCAAACCCCTCAACCGCTTCCTGGGTGTGAATTATATCATGGAAGAAGACGCCCGCTGGCTGAAACCGTTTCATTACAGCAGGCTCTACAATTTTGCGCTGGACTATGACAACGACACAATGGATCAGGGGAATGCGGTCCGTTTCAATATGCTCCATTATGGGTTTTATCATACCGGGTTGAAGAAATATGTTTTTGATATCGATACCCTGCAGAAGATCAATCAGGGAAATATCTGGTTCAGCATACGCGGAGTTTCCAAATGGATGAGCGATCAGGGATATGATGATAAGGACCGGCCGGTAAACCGGCCCGGGCTGGATCCCGAAGATCCCGCAAGTTATTCCCGTCATGCCCGGATGATGTGGAACCTGGCCGCTTTTTTTGGGAATAAGAAAGTGGATACCGGCCTGCTTTCGATCGTGAATGAGCCACGACAGTCGGGCCGGGGATCCATGAGCCTTTTTGAAAACGGAAATGAAGAGGACGCCTGGTGGGTGGGAAAGAAATATTGCAGCCCGGTGGAATACTTTGCACAGAGTTCGGCCGACCTGGATGGAGATGAGGGCAGGCTTGGAAAACAGGCCGGCATCCGGAATGCGGATCCGGGATCCCGGCTGATGATGAGCGGCCTGGTGGGGCTGGATACCAACCGGGTAAGAGTATATAAGTTCCTGTCGGAAAATCTGCGGAGCGACAGCTCGTTTCTCTGGCAGGGCGGCATTCAGTATCATTATTACTGTAATAAAAACGGGAAGGGAATTTCGCCGGAAGCAGATTCACTCCGGTGGCGACTGGCAAAAGTCCGGGAGTGCAGCAGGAGGATAGCTCCCGGCATGGAATGTATTCTCGGGGAGAACGGATATGATAAGGGACAGGCTTCCCGGCAGGCGACCCCGCTGCTTCCCGGTTACTCCGCTGCACAGAGTCAGGGTATCATGCTCCTGCGCTCCATCAACGCCGCCTTTTTTTCCGGATTCGATGCCTATATATTATACTGGCTGAAAGACAGTAAACCCGCGGATGCGCCGGATGTTTACCTGACCAGCGGAATTCTGCGGCAGATGCCGGACGGAAAAACCATTGCCTATCCCGGATGGTATTATATCAGCACGCTGGTCAGCCGGCTGGGAAATTATATTCCGGATCAGGTGATCTCAGAAAAAGGAAATGTCTGGATTTACCGGTACCGAAACCGGCAGTTTCGGGATTCCGTGGCGTATTTCGTCTACGCCCCAACCGTTAGCGGAACAAAAATTCCGCAGTACGCACTTTCCGTAGGAAATACAGCCGGTCAGCCGGTTCGTGCAATACATTTCACCCATGATTCGGATCATGGCAGCGAAAGCATTTTGCATCCCGTGCAGGGAAAGGTAGTGATCGGGGTGGGGGAGATGCCGGTGCTGGTGCTGTGCAAGGAAGGGGATAAGGGTTGATCGTTGATGGTTAATGGTGGATGGTAGATGGACGATAATGAAAGATCAGGCAACCCATGTTTCTGAATCAGGTAGAATAATTGCAAGGCGGGCTGGACCATCCACCATCCACCATAAACCATCAACCTTTCCTTACCTTCACATAATTTCAACAAATGGGTTTCATCCTCAAACGCTGGTTTATTTTTTATCCTTTTCTGAGCCTGATATCCTGTGCTTATTCTTCAAAGGCAACAAAAAAATTATACCGGCAGGCGCTGGAAAAAAAGCCCTATGATGTGATTATTGTACCGGGTGTTCCCTTTGAAAACGGAAAATGGGGGCGGGTAATGAAGGGGAGGATCTACTGGTCGAAATATTTATATGATCAGGGACTCACCCGCAATATCATCTATTCCGGATCCGATGTTTATTCTCCGTACGTGGAAGGAGAGATTATGGCTGCCTACGCCGTAGCGCTGGGCATTCCCAAAGAACATATATTCAGCGAAACCCGGGCTGAGCACAGTACCGGGAATGTCTATTATTCCTACTTGTTAGCGCGTAAACTGGGGTTTAAGAAAATTGCCCTCGCATCTGATCCGTTTCAGACGCGTATGCTCCGCAG
>Ga0134125_10002013_pt1 | contig 24377 bp, 20 predicted proteins | sample KB31751_FD_96464 | JGI IMG/M metagenome (GOLD analysis project Ga0134125, IMG submission 96464) | Terrestrial soil microbial communities with excess Nitrogen fertilizer from Kellogg Biological Station, Michigan, USA - KB3-175-1 | ecosystem: Environmental > Terrestrial > Soil > Unclassified ...
AATTCAAGAGCTACGGAGAACGGAAGCATAATCCGCCACTGCCATCCATAAACGCCTGTCGCCCAGCGCACGCTGACGCCCGCGGTCCACAATCCCCAACTCTGCCATCCACGGCTAATCGCAAACGGCATAAGCCGCCCCATTTTGGATAGCGAATAAAACCCGATCCCGATGACGAAGGCGCCGATCCACCCGAAAATCTGCGCTTGCCCGTGCGCCTGAATCCAGGAGGCAACCAGCGAGTGGGCCGCATGGCGGTCACTAATCGCGATCAGATTCCATACACCTAGAAACGTACCCGGCAGCACCAGAAACAGCAAACCCGTACCGATAAACGCCGTCACCAGTTTCTGCAGCGCTTTTTCTCGCGAGATAGCTTGCTGGGCGGCCGGCTCTACCGGGATTCCGGTTTGCATCGCTGTCCTCTAGTGCGCCTTCTCGAATTCGAGCGCCCGAGGGAACAAAATGTTGTTCTCAAGATGAATGTGCAAATGCGTATCTTTCTCAAAATCGCTCAGACCTTGATAGAGCGATTGATAGCTCATGCAGGCGTCGTCCGGCAGTTTGTAATCATGGGTCAGCCTACGGATGGATCTGAGCAACTCGCCTGTGTCGTCGTGATCGCTCATCATATGGCGAATCGGGTTAATCAACGCGCCAAAGAACGCCGGCTCCAAAGCTGTTCCGTTGCGGGCTGCCTGTTCCATCGCGCTTAAGCGCGGGAAGAGCACCTGCTCTTCTTTCAGCATGTGAGGCGACATCTCGGACCGCAAGGCGTCGACAAGTTCGCAAAGTTGATGCAGCTCCGGGTGCATATGCCCATGCCTGAGGTGCACCTTGGCCGCTAATGCCACGAGCCGGGGCAACTCACGCTTGGCGCGGGCATGATGCTGCTCGACGATGTAAGCCGTCAATTCACTAAGCGTCGATGTCGTCCAATGCTCGTCATCTTTCCCGGGCCGAACAATCAGTGCATCGCCGAGATCTTTCAACGCCTTGCTCAACGGGACCTGTTGTTTCTCGCAAGCGTCTTCGAGAGATTTGGTTCCGCCGCAGCAATAGTCGATGCCGAGTGCCTCGAAAACAGGAACCGCCGCCGGATATTGCTGTACTATTTCGCGAACCGTCCGAGTGGAATCAAGAGTCATGGCCTCACCTCCGCTTTCAAGTTAGAGCGGCAGAGCGGGTCCGGCAGTGACTTTAGTCACCGGTGAACTGAAAGTTTATAAGGCAGAGGCCAAATCGGCTTCCAGTCCTTCTCGATCGAGAATCGTGACCTCATGACCTTGCACCTGGATGAAGCCTTGCGCCTGTAGGCGCGCCATATTTCGAGAAACGAGTTCGCGAACGGTGCCAATACGTGCGGCAAGCTCCTGGTGACTGATATCGAGTTCGAAAACAGTTCCGGTCTCGTACACTCGCCCGCGCGCGTCCGCTTCGCGGAGGAGCCACGAAATCAGCCGGTGCCGCAGAGTCGTGAATGAGAGCTCTTCAATGATCCCAACCAACCTCCGGAGGCGAGCGCCCACTACTTCTATTACTTTCAGCGCAACTTGCGGATGCTCCAGGCAGTACGCACGGAAATCATCGCGAGAGACGAAGAGTAGCTGCGATTCGTCGACAGCGGCGGCCGATGCGGGATAGGCTCCGCCGTCGAAGACGGGCAGTTCGGCAATCGAGCCCCCTGGACCCTCAATCGTCAACACCTGCTCCCGGCCACTGGGCGAGGTTTTAAAGATACGCACTCGCCCCGAGATCACCACGTACAAGCCGGCACACGGCTCTCCTTCGGCAAACAACAGTTCGCCGGGGGCGAAGCGCCGAATCGATGTCCGCTCGGCGAAGGAACCGATTTCGGAGTTGTCCAAAGCGGAAAATAGTTGCGTCGATTTGAGAGTGGCGACAATTGCCTGTTTTTTTGGAATCATTTCAGGGGTAAATCGGTTTGGGAGAAGCCGTGCAGTACACTTGGCCCGCCAAACTCACTAGACCATCGTCGCAAACCTGAAAGAACTTTGAAGCAAGCCGGTTTCGCGGCCGGCGATAAGGTCCATACGTACAAGTATCTTGCCATTTGCGGCAAGGACTATTTACGATATACTTCTGCTTTGCTTAATCGCCCTTCACTAACTAACATTAAAATACTAGATGCAAACAGGCCGAGCGTTTTGAACCTGTTTGTCTGGCTTCGGCCGGTCGCCTTCATAGGTGTTCTGCTTTCGGTCTGGCAAATTGCAATTAGCCGGCATGCCGTTCACCTTTTGCCCACTCCGGTGGAAGTGGTTGGCGGCATCGCCGACCTGGTTCAGCACGGACTTCTTTTGAAGTATGTGGTCGCGTCGCTTTTCCGAGTCACATGGGGTTATGTTTTGGCTGTTGTTTTGGCCGTTCCCCTTGGACTCGCAATCGGCTGGTCGCGCAGGGTGGAAATGGCATTCAATCCGGTCATTCAGATTCTTCGGCCCATTTCTCCACTCGCCTGGATCCCGATTGCGATTTTGTGGTTCGGGGTAGGCGACTTGGCCGCCGTATTTCTTATCTTCCTGGGCTGCTTTCTCCCGTTGTTGCTGACGGCTATTAATGCGGTTCAGAGCATTCCCGCCGTCTATATAGATGTGGGCCGCAACTTCGGTCTGAGACGGGTCGATCTCGTCTACCGCGTTTTGTATCCGGCGGTCGTTCCACAACTGATTGTTGGTTTGCGGATTACCTTAGGGATCGCCTGGTTGGTTGTCGTGGCGGCCGAGATGATCGCAGTGAATTCCGGGCTTGGCTTTTTGATTATCGATGCGCGCAACGCCGGCAACCGTTACGACCTCGTGGTTGCCGGAATGGTTCTGATCGGCATTATTGGATTGCTGCTCGATCTGGGTATACGATCTCTTGAACGAGTAAAATCGTTCCGCTGGAGTTACTCCGAGGACTAATAGTGTCGTTGATGGAACCTTTTGTAACGCCAGCAGCCGTGGATACAAAGTTACGCGTTGAGCACGTAAACATCGTGTTCGATCGGGACGGCAAGAGTACCCCGGTTTTAAACGACATCAGCCTCGAGGTGGGCGACGGGGAATTTGTATGCCTGCTCGGACCGTCGGGATGCGGCAAGTCCACCTTGTTAAGCACCATGGCAGGCTTTCTTTCCCCAACAAGTGGCGAGATCAAAATTGACGGTGAAGCCGTGCGCGGGCCGGACCCTCGCCGGATCTTTGTCTTTCAGGAGCGCGGCGTGTTTCCGTGGCTCACGGTCGAAGGAAATATCGGGTTCGGCTTATTCAAGTTGCCGCGGGCAGAACGCGAACGGCGCATTGCCTATTACGTCAAAATGGTTGGCCTGGAAGGATTCGAAAGGACGTATCCGCCGGAGCTTTCGGGAGGAATGAAACAGCGCCTCGAAGTCGCACGCGCCTTAGCGGTGAACCCGGACATGCTGTTTCTGGACGAGCCATTTGGGGCGCTGGACTCGATCACCCGCCTCATTATGCGCGGCGAACTGCTTCGTATCTGGGAAGCGGAGCGTAAGACCGTTATCTTCGTTACGCACGATATCGACGAAGCCGTTCAATTAGCGGATCGGGTGGTGGTGATGAGCGCCCGGCCGGCGACTATTCAGCAGATCGTAAACATCGATATTCCGCATCCCCGCGACATCAGCTCGCCCCGTTATCTCGAACTTCGGGACGGCATTTTCAAGCAGATTGGTTTGGCGCACAAGTTATGAAGTCCCTTGCCGAACCGAAAAAGTGGGAACGGTATTTCTGGCCGATTCTGGTTTCCGCGCTGTTCCTTGCGCTGTGGCACTACAGTGTCATCTGGACCGCTACCAGGATTTTTCCATCGCCGCTTGACGTCGAGCGAGGAATGGCGGAGTTGCTCCGGGAGAATGTCCTCTGGGGCGACATTGCCGATTCTCTGCGCCGCGTGGCGATTGGGTTTGGCGCCGCCGTAGTTCTCGGAATCCCGCTTGGATTGACGTTCGGCTGGTATCCGCCAGTGAATCAGGTAGTGAATCCGACGATGCAAATTCTCCGGCCAATCAGCCCCATCGCGTGGATACCAGTCTCCATCATTTTTTTTGGTGTGGGTGATGACGCTGCAATCTTTTTGATTTTTCTGGGCGCGTTCTTTCCCATCGTGGTTGCCTGCGTAGACGGCGTATCCAACGTGCCGTCGGTGTCGCGACGAGCCGGCCGTAACTTCGGGCTGGCGCCTTGGCAACTTCTCGCGAAAGTCGTTTTCCCGGCCGCCCTTCCACAGATCATTGTGGGTCTGCGTATCGCGCTAGGCATTGCCTGGCTGGTGGTTGTCGCGGCGGAGATGATCGCGGTTGAATCCGGCTTGGGATATCTGATCATCGATTCGCGAAATTCGGGAAAGCGTTACGATCTTGTCGTCGCGGCGATGCTGTTGATCGGCTTGATCGGCTTGACGCTGGATTTAGGTTTCCGGCGGCTCGAAAGAATCAAATCGGTTCGATGGGGATTCCGGAATGAGTCTTAGAAACAAAATCCTGCTGTGCGCTGCCGGATGGCTTGCGCTCATCTCGGGACTCCATAGCTACCTGAACGTCAATTGGGCAGCGGTGCTAAACGATTATCGTCCGCCGGCAAAGCGAAAGATCATCGTCGCCTACATTCCCGTCACCTGCCAGCTCACGTGTCCGGTGACGGACTACATTTCGAAGTTCTCTGAGAACGGCGAACTGTTTCTTCCCCGCATGTTCCAGGGCTTCCCGGAGATGAAGGAAGCGCTCATTTCCAATAAGGTGCAAGCGGCGTTTATTGTGGCGCCAATGGCGATTGCGCTCGTGGCGCAGGGCGTTCCCATCAAGGTTGTTTATCTTGGGCACCGTTATGGCAGCGCCGTGGTCGTCCGGAAGAACGGTCCCGTGAAAACGTTCGCCGATCTGCGCGGCCGCACCGTTGCAATTCCAAGCCGTTTTTCCGACGAGCGGCTAATCCTCTTTCGTGCAATGAAGGTATGGCACATGAAACCGGATTCCATCAAAATGGTCGAAATGGCCCCGCCGGATGTTTCGGGCGCTCTCGCGGCCGGCGCGATTGATGCCTTTTCGATGGGGGAACCATTTCCGTCCCAAGCCGAAATGGCGGGCTACGGCAGGATTCTTTTCCAGGCGCGCGATTACTGGCCCGATTACATGTCCTGCATTCTCGTGGTGCGGCAGGACTTGATCGATACGCGTCCGAAAACCGTACAGGTCTTGGTCGACGGCATCGCCCGATCGGGTCTGTGGCTGGATAAAGGCAAAGCGTATCGAGAGGATGCCGCCGATTTCGTGGGCCGCTTTTACTACCACCAAAAGCCCGCGCTGCTACGTTGGGCGCTCACGAAACCGATGGACCGGGTCATGTATAGCCCGCTCGCGCCCCGCAAGGCCGATTTCGACATGGTTCGCGATCTCATGATTGAAACAGGCGTGCTGCACAAGAAGATCGCCTTCGATCAGTACACAGATACTCGATTTTCCGACAATGCGAGTATCCAAACCGCATGGAAGTATTCACCCGGCATTGCAATCGCTAAATGACTAGCTAATTCAAGGAGACCAACGGTGTTTCGCAGACATTTTTTACAACGCATTACTCTTGCGGGAGCCGGTAGCGTGGCCGCCAGTGGAACCATCGAAGCCAGTGAAAGCAGGACCGTAACCTACCGCGTGAAGGGATTCACTTGCGTCACGTGTGCCGTCGGCCTTGAAACGATGCTGCAGCGAGAAAAAGGAATTATTTCGGCCAAAGCCAGTTATCCGAAAGCAATCGTAATTATTCGGTTTGATCCTGAGTTGCTCAGCGAGGGTTCACTTAAGGGATTCATTGCGGAGATGGGCTTTCGTGTAGAGGAAGCGCCCAACGGTTGATCCGGGACCGCGTTCATGTTGGCTGCACTGTTCGAAAGCCTGAGCGGTCGAGCAGTTGGCCAATTTCGTCAGGTGTTGCGCCGACTTTCGAGGCACTGCGAAATAGATCTTCGGCTTTGACCGGATACCAATTATTACGCTCGGGATCGCCCAAGCCGGCCACATTGAATGGATCGATAATCCGCACAATCTCTCCCGTTAGCTCTTTTGAATCCAACGGGCCGCGAGCACATAAGATGCGATCGAACAACAAGCGGCATTGTGGACCAAAAGCAGGATGGTCGTGAAGCAGGAAGGAATTGGCCAGATGCGGCTTGCCCAGCCTTCGTACGGTTTCCGAGTAACTTACCGCCGCGAAATAGACGAGCGACAGAGAGACAAACAGCGGAAAATCGCCCATGCTTTTATACAGACACGCAATCAGCCGTCCAGCGGCAAGCAATTCGTTTTCCGTTTGATCCGCGTAGACATCGAGACTCGTACGGAATCGATCGGTATTCCAATCCCGCTCAATGATTTCAGCCAGACGAGCAATTCCTAACAACGTAAGCGTAAAGCCAGTGGAGAGCAACGGGTCAATGAATCCGGCGGTTGATGGAAGCAGCGCCCACCGCTTCCCGACGATAGCGCCGCTGCGAAAGGAAAGCCTGGGTGCGTGAGTAAATGAGCGTTGTTGCCTTGCCGATGCGAACTGATTCCTCAATGGGGGAACAAGGTTCAAGAGGCGTTCCCAGGCAGGCGCCCCCTTTGCGAACTCCAAACGCTCCGCGAATTTCATGGTTGCCGCAACGCCGGCGCTCGTGATCCCGTTATTGAACTGCAATACCCAAATCCAGCCGCCATCAAAGACGTGATGCACGGCCGCATCGTCCACCGGATACGGTGGCTCCTCTGAGTACCGGGCTGTTCGCTCGTCTTCAATGCGCTCCACATGCGAAAAGTGGCTGAAAAGCCCTTGCGTCGAAGGCAAACCGGGCAGCGCCCGTTCCGAGATGCCGAGGATACGGTGCAAGAAGCCGCGCGGCCCCGTGGCGTCCACGACAAATTTGGCGCGTATTGTTAGCTCCTCACCGCTTCTTGTTCCGTGAAGTCTGAGGTCGTCATCCGATTCGGAGACAGAATGAAGCTGGACTTCATCGAGGTACGCAACTCCGGTATTCTGAGCTTCGCGAACAAATAGTTCGTCGAAATCGGCCCGGTACCAGTGAGTATCGGCGATATTGTTATGCGGGCTCGCGGCAACCAGGAGCTGTTTTGCTCTGTCCGGATCGGCAACCGGCGTTTCGCCAAGCGTGTGGTGGTAAAAGGTAAAGCCTCGCTTTAACCCGCAGCCGACTCGCGGATACGTACGTTGCCACGGCCCCCATTTTGCCAGAGGCTTTAGTGCTGGCAGATCATAACGAGTGGTTAGATCCTCCAGCAGGAGATTGGCGAGTGGCGTGGACGATTCCCCAATCGCAAAGCGCGGGTGTTTGCCTTTTTCTAGCAGAATGACGGAGCGCCCAAGGCGTTGCGCGATCATGGCAAGGAGAGATCCGGCGAAACCTGAGCCAACCACGGCGATGTCACATTGAGCGCCGCTCAACCGCCGCCTCCGCATTGATCGCAGGGAACAGACGGGAGAATGAGTTGCCGGCGATTCATTTCGCCCAGCCTCGAGATTCGTGCAGCGTGGCACCTCATGCAGCCGGACGATTTCCGCAGATCCCAGAGGTCGACAAAGACGCGTCCACGTTTGAGGCCGAGACCATAGATGACGGCTGCTTCAATCGTCTCCATTCGAGGAGGCGAAAACTCTCCGATTTTTTGGAGTTCGTCCAAGGCCCCGTTTCCGCCTCGTGTCGGAATCAAGGAAGCAACTGTTGCCCCGCAGTCAAATGCAAAGTCAAGGGAACGCTCTGCCCAAACCAGAGCTTCCATCTCGTCCATGAACGGGGGTTTGATCAGAATGAACACTCGCAGATCGATTTCATTCTTCCGCAGCCACTCTGCCGCCGCCGAAAATTGCTCGAGCGTCATTCCTTTGTTCAGCCGGGACAGGGTATCCGTATGAACGGTTTCCAGCCCCATCGCCACTTCCAGACGCCCGGCTAAGAGATCGCGGAAATCCAAAGTTCGCTCGCCGGCCAGCGCAGGATGGCTTTCCACAACGACACGTTCGAACGATTGCACGCGGCGGGAGATTGCCGGATAGTCCGCTACCGGAATAGCATGGCAATCGAAAAAACTTCCACTGTTATAAAGTTTGATTTGACGAGCTCGCGGCAACCGCGCCAATGCATAATCGATTTGCGCCGGAATCGCGCCCGCGGGTGTTTCTTCCACTAGCGTATTGCGCCAAAGATCGCACATCAAACATCGCCACGGGCACTCGCGGTTCGTTAGAAAGATAGTGGCCACCGGTACGGCTTGGCCGCTCGCGGAACGCTCATCTTCCACACAGAACGCATAAGGACGCCACGGATCAAGAGCGGCACGCTGCGGGCGGCGCTCAACAATCCATTTATTCCGCCGGGCGCCGGAAGCTGGATAGATGGACGGCACGGTTCACAAATAAAGCGATAGAAATTGCTTCCGGTATTCGGTTTCACGAAATGGCAATCGCCGGCGGAGAGTATCGGCGGGAAGCGCGCCATGTTGAAAACGGCGCTTGGGGAAGACCGGCATTCGCAAGCCGGTAAGAGCCGCGATGCCACGCGACACGATTTCGCCCTTCAGTTCATATAACTTAGACACGTCATAATCGGTTAAGTCGATGAATGGAATAGCCTCCGCAACGGCAATCACAGCCGGCCTTGTAAATGGGCTGAATCCTTTAAAACCATGGTGACGATGTGACGCATAAGTGCGTGTATAAGAGCGGCTCAGGCCGCCGCTGTACGTCAGCGAGTGCTTGATCTTTCCAACGCCCCACCCTTCCTGATACAGCATTTGATTATTGACCACGCTACGAATCGTAAGTTCGGGATTCTCTTCTATCGGATAATCCTTCAAATTCTCGTCGCCGCCATCGCCGTCAATGAGATAACGCCATTCGGGATAGCGCTCGCGAATTCCCCGGCACTGCGCAAGCATCATTGTCGCGGATTCAACATCGAGCGGTTTATAGTCTTCTGTGATGCGAATCGTTTCTTCGGTATTCAGCGAAGATACATCGGCTTCAATTGTTTCGAGAAAGAGGCCCAGCCCCAAAGAATCGAGAAACGAACGCGCTTGATTAACGTCCGGTCCCGCGCCGCAATCGAGAACAAATGCTTTCAGCCTGCCCAAATCCATGCCGAGCTTTCGCATGACGTGATAGGTCGCGAGGAATACGCTTCCGCTGTCGATACCACCGGAAAAACACACGCCGACCGGCTCTCTGTCAGGCACAAGGCGCAGCCATTGAGAAATCTCTTCCGCCACGGCGCCAATGTAGGCGCGGCCAATCTGATCCGGATCGGCGCTCATCGTTTGCGCTTCCGGAGCAAAAAAACGCGTGTAGACTGGGTCGGGATCGGGACAGCCAATGAGCTGAATTTCAACGACATAGTGGGCCGGAACCATTCTCGTGTAACTGGGATGGAACTGATTTTCCAGGCCTCCCGCCTTGAGCCAGTCATAAATAGCATCAATTCGATGAGCAACAACGAGCGCCGGGCCAGCCTTCTGCTTTGCCAGGAAATAGCGCATCGGACGGTCGAGCGAGCGCGCCATTCTCACGGTTTTCCCGGAACGCGCCACGATCGCGAAAGATCCCTGAATCTGGATGACATCCAGCGGATGAGTTAAAACAATCTCGCGGGCGTCTTCGAGAGTGAGATTGTAGATCTCATTCGCATCCGGTTCGGTCAGATCGATCAGTCGTTCAATGTAGTGTTCCACGGCCATTTCCCCGAGTATACGTCAGCATTCAATCGCAGATAGTCGCTAACTCCATGCATCTTCCTTGGATCTCCGCCAGACGAATCTAACGGAAATACATCATTTCAACAACTCTCCTGTTCCGCCTACAATCTTGAGAATAACTTCGAAACCGAGCGAATTCGGTTTGGTGTCTCACTCAGTAATAGAAAGAAATGGCAGAATGAATCGATCCCGATTCGTGGTCGTTTGTGTATTTTTGTCTGTCGGTTTGAGTCTGTACGCTCAGGCCCCACAGGGCGCTGACGACGGCTCGTTCCGGCCGGCGGACCGCTTAAACAGCCTGCTCCCGCGTTGGTTGAATCTCGGCGCCAGTTACCGCTCACGGTTTGAGGACCAGGCCGGTCTCGGTTTCAAAAATGCTTCCGACTCTCACTTGTTAGGCAGGCTTTGGCTGGACCTCACCATTCATCCGGCGGACTGGCTGACTTTTTTCGGACAGGCTCAGGATTCCCGAATGTTCTTCAACGGCGTGCTTCCCTCAACGCCGCCGAATCAAAACACATGGGACCTCCGCCAGGCCTGGGCTCAGCTTGGCGACAGTGAGAGATATCCCGTCTCAGTGCGTTTCGGCCGCCAGGAGTTGAATTTTGGGGAGCAGCGCCTCGTCGGCTCAGCGGCGTGGCTGAATTCGCCGCGCGTTTTCGACGCAGCGGTCGCCACATTGCGTCTTACGGCCGTGCGCGTGGACGCGTTCGCGTCATCCGTAGTCAACCCCGTGGATGGCCAGATGGACCATCACAAACAAGGCAATCCCTTCTACGGCCTCTATGGAACTTTGACGCATGTTGTCCCGAATGCCTCGATCGAGCCGTATTTCTTCTGGCGACTGGCGCCCGCTGGCTATGGACCGGCTTACGCTAACGGAGCCAAAGGGCATTTTGACGAGAAAACGGTCGGCTTCCGCTGGGCGGGCAAACTGCCGTCTCATTTCGATTACACGGCGGAAATGGCGCACCAATACGGAAGCCTGGGCGCATATGGAATCTCAGCTTGGGCAGGACACTGGACAACGGGCCGAACCTTCGATGTGAAATGGCAGCCACGCCTTTTCGCCGAATATAACTACGCCTCCGGCAACTCTCGACCCGAAGGCAACACGATCGGCACGTTTGACCAACTGTACCCGTCAGGGCATGACAAGCTGGGCGAGACGGATCAGATCGGTTGGAGGAATATTCGCGATTTGCGCGCCGGCGCGGAACTCAAAGCAACTAAAAAGATCGCATTCAACGGCATCTATCATAACTACTGGTTGGCTAACGCATATGACGGTCTCTATGCGGGTACGGGAGCCATCATCGCCAGTTCTTTGACAGGCGCAGCCGGCGCCCATGTCGGACAGGAACTCGCAGCGGAGGGCATTTATAACTGGAACAAAGCCGTCCAATTGGGGCTTGGTTATGGACACATCTTCACGGGTCAATTTTTGAACAGGACTACCGCTGGGAAAGACTTCAACTATCCCTATGTGACGGCCGGATACAAGTTCTAATAGTCGCCGGCCGGTTCGTCAGGTAAAGAAGGCATCGCCAGTCCCAAGCTTGCCGAGCGTTGTATTGACTAATAGAATTCAGTTATTGACGCTAGATTGAGAAACGGGAAAAATGAACGGTTGCCTCGGGGAAGCTTGTCTGCCGCATTTTCGTATCCGCGTACATTTGAAAACGAATTGGGAACACATCGCGGCGCGAAATTCTCAGGTGTTATCGCGCCGGAGGAGGAGGAACCTTCTATGGGGTTCCGGCGCGCGTACAGCGGTAATCGTTGCCCTGACAATTCTGGTTGGATGCCGGCGCAACACCGGCCTTCCTGAGCCCGGATCGACAAAATACCGCGATCTCGTTCACGCCTTCAACGTAGGATTGGCTGGCTTGCAAAGCGGCGAGGATGTGCGCGCGAAGAAGGATCTTACCCTTGCCACTCAGATCGCGCCGAGCGAGCCTGCGTCGTGGGCAAATTTAGGCATTCTGGCAACGCGGCAACAGGAATTGGATGCCGCTTATACCGCTTTGGAGACGGCCCGAAGTTTGGCTCCCCGCAATAGCCGGATTGAGCAACTGCTGGGCGATCTCGAAAGCAGGCGCGGTAACTTACCCGAGGCGCTCGAACACCTGAAGAGGGCGGTGCAACTGGACAAGGCGAACGTGAAGGCGCTCTACTTGCTCGGCGAGCAGACAGAGCGGCAAGGGACTAGTACCAGCGATGGCGCCGCGCTTGCGTTATTCGAAAGAGTTTTGGAATTGAAGCCGGACAATCCAGCGGTGCTGCTGGAAGTAGCGCGTCTCGCGGCTAAGACCGGCAGCACGGACGCGCTCAAGAACGCTGTAGCGCAGCTTCAAGGGCAATCTTCTTCCTGGCCGGATGAAGCAAAACAGCAGATGCGATCTCTCGAAAGCGCTGCCTCAGGCGGCAATTCGCGGACTGCTGCGCTGCAAGTGGCCTTCCTTAGAAATGTCTTGCTCCGGGCGCCGGAATATCGTCGCGCCTCGCAGATTGTAAAGACGCCTGCCGTGTTTGTTGGTGAACCCTTCCTGCGATTCATCAAATTGCCGTCGCCTCAGGTTGAAGCCGCGCCGGCCGATTCGCAAATCACATTCGCTTCGCAGCCTCTTTCCGGCGCATCACCGGCTGGAGTTTCGTGGACACGCACTGTCTGGCTGGATGATACCGGCAAGCCATCGGTTCTTTGGGCCGACCACGCCGGCGTGCATATTCAACTGGAGCACGTTCAAGGTGAAGCGACGCTGCCGGTTCCCGGCGCTTCCAATCTGCTCTCGCCCAACAATGTTGCCATCGGGGACTTAAACTACGATTTCAAAAACGACGTTGTGATTGCAGGCCCTGGCGGGCTCCGGATCTACCGGCAGGACACTTCACAGCGCTTTACGGACGTGACCGCGCAATCGCGAATTCCAATCGCCATCCTCGATGGCTCGTACTCTGGCGCTTGGCCCTTTGATGTGGATCTGGATGGAGACCTCGACATTGTTCTGGCGGTGAACGGAGGCGCTCCGGTGGTGCTGCGCAACAATGGCGACGGCACTTTCACGATCGTGAGGCCCTTTGCGAATGTGAAGGGCGGCGCCGCTTTCGCAACCGCGGACATTGATGGCGATGGCGATCCCGATGTCGCGATGGTCGGCGCCGATGGCAGGCTGACTGTGTTTATGAATGAGCGTTTCGGTACGTTCAAACCACGCGCCGTTCCGCCAAACATCGCTGACGGCATCGCGGCGGTGTCGGCGGCCGACGCGAACGGCGATGGCTCACCCGACTTCGTCGTCTTGAAATTTGATGGAACCATTGTCCGGCTCTCCGACAAAGACGAAGGCGGCGGGTGGGACACGGCGGAATTAGCCAAGGCGGCGCCAGCATCGAAAGGGGCCTCGATCTCGCTAGCCGATTTCGACAATAACGGACGGCTCGACCTTTTGACCGGCGTCAGCGAGATTTTTCTCGCTGACGAGCACGGTTTTTCGAAGCTATCCACTCACTCTGATTTGGCTTCCGCAAGCGCCGCCGATATGAATGGCGATGGCCGACTGGACCTGGTCGGGCTTTCAAATGGGAAACCCGTTGTTTTGGTAAATCGCGGGACGAAGAACTACCACTGGCAGGTCATTCGGACCCGCGCCGCATCCGCTCATGGCGACCAGCGAATCAACTCGTTCGGGATCGGGGGAGAAATCGAAATCCGCGCGGGTCTGCTCGCTGAAAAACAGATCATCACTTCGCCGGCGCTCCACTTTGGTCTTGGCGAACATACGTCCACCGATCTCGCACGCATTACATGGCCGAATGGTCTGATTCAGGCGGAGTTTGAACTTCATCCGGACCAATCGATTCTCGCGACCCAACGCCTGAAGGGTTCGTGCCCATCTCTATTCGCCTGGAACGGCAAACAGATGTGCTTCGTGAAAGATGGCGCGCCCTGGTCGCCGGCTCTGGGTCTGCATATCAATGGCCAGCGAGTAGCCGATATTCATCGAACGGAAGAGTGGTTTAAAATTCCAGGAAAGGACGTTGCGCCCCGTAACGGCGAGTACGATCTGCGCGTCACGGCGGAGTTGTGGGAAACCTTCTATATCGATCACTACTCGCTGCTCGTAGTGGATCATCCAAAGGGCGCCGACATTTATAGCGATGAACGGTTTTCCGTGCCGCCGCCAAAATTGCAGATCTACACAACAGCCACGGCGCGGCCGTTTGCCAGGGCGATTGATGACCGTGGCAACGATGTCAGCGGCATCGTTCGCGATACCGACCAGAAGTATCTCGATACCTTTGGGCGTGGCCAATACCAGGGTGTTACGCGTAACCATTGGGTCGAACTCGATCTGCCGGACGATGCGCCGCGTAATGGCCCCCTCTATTTAATAGCCGAAGGCTGGCTGCATCCCACCGATGCGACTGTCAACATCGCCATGGGGCAAGGTAGCGATCCCGCTCCGCAAGGTTTGTCGATTGAAGTTCCGGACTCGAACGGACATTGGGTGGTCGCAAAACCGGACTTGGGTTTCTTGGCCGGAAAATTAAAAACCGCTGTGCTGGATATTACCAACATATTCAAGCCGGGGGCTCCCCGTAAATTGCGTCTTGATACAAACATGGAAATCTATTGGGACCGGCTCGCCTGGGCGCCGGGCCTTTCTGGCAACCTCATCCGTGTTCAGCCGGTCAAGCTTACTTCGGCCGAACTACGCCACCGCGGCTTCTCCGTCATCACGACGGCAAATTCTTCGTCGCCCGAAATTCCCCACTACGATCAATTAGAGGACACATCGCAGAAGTGGCGGGACCTGGAGGGATATTACACGCGCTATGGCGACATTCGTGAGCTGCTGGAGAAGGTGGATGACCGGTATGTGATCGTCTGTGCCGGCGATGAAATGCGCCTGCGGTTTGCAGCCCCGCCGCCACCCCCAAGCGGATGGGTGCGTGACTTTATCATGGTCGGTGATGGCTGGATTAAGGACGGCGATTACAACTCGGTGTTCTCGCAAACCGTGCTGCCCCTTCCCTACCACGCAATGAAGAGCTATACGGCGCCGCCGGGCAAGTTAGAGGACGATCCTGCTTATCGCATGCATCCGCGGGATTGGCAGATATTTCACACGCGATACGTCACGCCTGAGACTTTTCGAACGGAGTTATGGAACAAGCGGTAAAACCAAGCCGAGCCATTCAAATCGGCCTGGCAATCTTCTTCGTTGGGCTGCTGGCAATACCCATCGTGTACAAGCAATACCAACGCGTCCAGGCATCCGCCTCCGCCAACATGGGCGCGGCACAGGCATTGTCCCGCTACGGCTTTTATATGCGGGAATCGTCGAACGCTTCAGGAATCGATTTTGTCCACCAGGCTCCCACTCTCGATGTGAAGCTCAGCCACATCATGAAACTCGTTGCCTCCATGGGCGCCGCGGTCTCCATAGTGGATTTCGATCGGGACGGCTGGGAGGATATTTACGTCGTCAACAGCAAGGAGGGAAGCCGCAATGCTCTGTACCGCAATCTTGGCGACGGAATGTTTCGCGATGTAGCGGCCGAAGTTGGATTGGCCGATGTCAATCTACCGGGAACCGGAGTATCCACCGGCGCAGTCTGGGGCGACTATGGCAACGACGGCTATGAAGACGTATTCCTTTATAAATGGGGCAAGCCGGAGCTGTTCCATAACGATGGCGGAGAACACTTCACTCGCGTCACCGAACAGGCAGGGCTTCCTCCGTGGGTGAACGCTAACACCGCAATCTGGTTCGACTACGACAATGACGGAAAACTGGACTTATTTCTAGGCGGCTATTACCCGGAAGACGTGAATTTGTGGCATCTCAAGACGACCAAGATCATGCCGAACAGTTTCGAATACGCCAATAATGGCGGCCGAAAGTATCTGTTTCATAATCTCGGCAATGGCCGGTTCGAGGAAGTTTCCGCGAAGCTCGGCATCAATTCGCGGCGTTGGTCGCTGGCTGCCGTCGCCGCCGACCTGCGCGGGACCGGCTATCCGGATCTCTTCATTGCGAACGATTACGGCGTTTCGGAGCTGTATCTAAACGAAGGAGGAAAGGGATTTCGCGAAGCCGGCAAAGAAGCTGGCGTTGGCTTCTCGCCAAAAAGCGGTATGACCGCGTCCGTCGGCGATATCTTGAACCAGGGGCAATTTGACGTCTATGTGACTAACATTTCGGAAGAAGGCGTTCTTGTACAGGGCAACAATCTCTGGATGCCGAAAGCGGGAAAATCTGCCGGGATGATTCGCTACGAGAACATGGCGAATACGTTCGGCGTTGAGTTGGGCGGCTGGAGCTTCGGTGGACAGTTTGCCGATTTGAATAACGACGGATTTCTCGATCTCTACGTTGCCACGGGCAACGTCTCGCTCGACCGCGGACGCAGTTACTGGTACGATTACTCCAAAATTGCGGGGGGCAACCAGGCGATCATCTCCGATGCCGCCAACTGGCCCTCTCTGGAAGGGCGATCTCTTTCCGGCTACCAGCACAAACGGGTCTGGATCAACGATGGCGAAGGCCGGTTCAAAGAGGTGGCCCAGATGGTCGGCGTAAAAGATGTTTACGATGGCCGTTCGGTCGCAATGGCCGACTTCGAGAATCGAGGCGCCTTAGACGTGGTGGTCGCTAATCAGCGTGGCCCTCTGCTGCTGTACAAGAATACGGTGGCGCCGGGAAAACACTGGATCGAATTTGACCTGGAGGGACAACGGAGTAACCGAAGCGCGATCGGCGCGGAAGTGCGCGTCTTCTGGGCGGGGCAAGAACAACTGCAACAAGTTTCGGGCGGAAGCGGATTCTGTTCTCAAAACGAGCGCCGACTGCATTTTGGACTCGGAAAGGCAACGGTTGTGGATCGAGTGGAAATTCGGTGGCCGTCCGGCATCAAGCAGACTCTGACAAATCCGCACGTTGATGAGAATCATAAAGTGAAGGAGCCGCTGTGATTCGCGCAAATGGCGCAGATACCCCGGTATCCGCAAACAATTCGAAGAGCGGAATCCCCGCCATAAGCCGATTCTTTAGCGCCGAGAACCGCTATCTTCCGCCACTTCTGATCACGCTGATTCTCGTGGCCGGGCAAGCCAAGTTCGGGCTGCTCGAGAGTTTTTCGCGGACCGCTCTCGCGATAGCCACCAGCATGATTTTGGACCTCGTGCTTGCCCGCCTTATGATACGGCGATGGCCCAATCTCGCTAGCGCTTACATCACAGGCCTCAGCGTAGGCATTCTCGTTCGTTCGCCGGCATTCTGGCCCTATGCCCTTTGCAGCGCGCTGGCGATAACATCCAAGTACGTGATCCGCTGGCGCGGACGTCATCTCTTCAACCCTTCCAATTTCGCCATTTCCGCGATGCTGCTACTCATTCCCGAGTACGTCGCGGCGTTGAGTATCCAATGGGGAAATGATATTTGGCCTCTCGTGATCGTCTGGGTGCTTGGAGCGCTGATCGTGTGGCGCGTTCGCAGGATACACATCACCCTGACTTACGTTCTGTCATTTGTCGTATTTTCAGCTCTGCGAAGTGTGATCGTCGGGGATTCCTTTCTCGCCGAAGTAGCTCCCATCACCGGGCCGATGTATCAGCTATTCATTTTTTTCATGATTACGGACCCGAGGACGACAGTGAAATCGATGCGCGGTCAGTGTTTGGTGGCTTTCCTGGTAGCGGCGATGGAAATGATCTTGCGGCTCGCCAGCAATGTCAACGCTCCGTTTTATGCGCTCTCTATTGTCGGGCCTATCGCCATGGCCATTGAGATCTGGCGGACATCCAAGCGACGTCCGGAAGCGCCCTTTCGACCTGGGATACGCAAAGATTCTGTGACCCAAGCACCGGCGTTGTAATGTCGCGCTAACACTCACAGTGCCAATCGCTCCTCGCGGTCGCGGCTCTGTTAAAACCTGCGTACCGCGTGCGCGAGCTTTCCGGTTCAGTACTATTGACGTCCGCATAATATAGAGGAACGATAAAGCATGTTCTAGCGTCTGGGTAAGCATGGGGAATCCGCGCGGAGTAAGCCGCGATTTCGAAGCTTTGGAAGCGCGCCGCATGAAAGCGGTGGCTTTTTTCCGAGAGGGATTGAATAACAGCGAGATCGGCCAACAACTTCAAGTGGCCAACCAGACCGTCAGCCGCTGGCGTAAGGAATATCAGGAAGGTGGAAAGAAGGCTCTCAGCAAGGCGGGGCGCGCCGGTCGGATGCCGCAGCTCGATGCGGATCAATACGGGAAGCTTGTGGAGTGTCTGCTGGCTGGTCCCGAGAAACTCGGTTATGAGACGCCGCTGTGGACCTGCCAGTGTGTCGCGGATCTGATCGAGCAGGAGTTTGGCGTCCGCTATCACCCGGGTCATGTGTGGAAGATTCTTCGCGGGTTGAACTGGAGCCCGCAACGGCCCGTCGGTCGGGCGCTGGAGCGGAACGAGGCAGCTATCCGCGAATGGAAACAGCACACTTGGCCGGCCATTAAAAAAAAGCTCAAAAAGAAGGCCGCACGATCGTCTTCATCGACGAAAGCGGGCTGACGCAGAAGCCCCATCTCTGCCGGACGTGGGCGCCTCGCGGCCAGACACCCATTCTGTTCCACCATTTCAACTGGAAGAATTTGTCGCTGATCGCCGGTCTAAGCATCTGGAATTTCTATTTCGAGATGTTCACCGAAAACATCAAATCGCCCCATGTCGTGATCTTCCTCGACAAATTGTTGCGCGTGATCCCCCGCAAACTGCTGATCGTCTGGGACGGCTTGGCGGCGCATCGCGGCAGCCTCGTCAAGGACTTCATCGCGAGCCAGCAAGGGCGGATCGCCATCGAGCGGCTTCCGGCCTACGCCCCGGAGTTGAACCCAGTGGGATATATCTGGGCTCACCTGAAGCGGCATGAACTGCCCAATTTCTGTGCCAAGGACCTGTGGAGTTTGGGTGATTTCCCGCGTAACAAGCTTAAACGCATGCGCCGCCGCAAACCATTACTTCTCGCCTTTTGGCGGCAATCCACTCTTTCTTTTTAGAACACGCTATATTATGCGAACGTCAATAGATTCATTGCGGTGACGCCTTGGAAGCTGCCATCCAAAGCTGCTTCTGCTGTTGAGGTAACTGGCGCCATGGTGTTCGTTTTCATCACTTGAGTTGGCATTGTTGTGGATCCGTGTCTATTTGACGCGTTATGCGCGGCGGGCAAGATGCGCTGATCAACCGCGATCCGGGTTCATCTGTATTCCTCTTTCCTTCCTGATGTACTTGGCACCGCTTCAGCCGACACCCGTTGCGCCCGGCACTTGCACCCGTTCTGCTTTGCACTCTTTTGTTCTTCTGAGGTAGCGCACCGCAGACGGTTTCGGTCCCACCACTAAGTTCGAGGACTGCGCCTTTCGCAAATCCGGCGAAAAACTTTGCGGTCCCCCGAAAAAGCACGTTCGCAAGTTTGGGAGCAACCAGCCTCGCGTTTGAGTGCCCAAGCACAGCCGGGCAGAAAGAAGGAAACACTCAATGAACCTTAATCAGCTTTCAATCATCGGATTTGTCGGCAAACACGCCGAAACCAAGCAGCTACCGAATGGCACTCCCGTCACGAAATTCTCCGTCGCAACCAAGCGCTCCTGGAAGGACGATAATGACACGTGGCAACAGAAGACCCAGTGGCACAACGTCGTCGCGTTCGGCAAGAGCTTCGCGCAAGTGGCCGATCGGCTCGTTAAAGGTGCGCACGCGTTCGTGCAGGGAGAACTAGCAACCGGGGAATACGATCGCACCGTCAGAGTTCCTATCGGTAAAGACAAGACTGTCGAGCACACGATTCCGCAGCTCGTGGTCGAGCTGAAGGCGGACACGATCCGAATACTCAATCGCTCAACCGGTAGCGGTGAACAAAGCGAGGCCTCTGAACCGGCAGTCGACGAGGTCCCCCACTGAGGGGCCTCGTGCAGTTTCAAGAGATCACCGGTTTTTCAAATCGACTTGGCCCAAAATTGGCCTACAGGGATGCACTTCGAGTATCAACACTGCAAACAGGGCATTTAGCGCTGCTGACCAGTTGCCTCCGGAGCAAAAGGTCGTAGGTTCGAATCCTACCGGGCGTACCAAGACTCAAGCAGGTTAAGCGACGTCCATCCCGCCGGGATAGTCACCCATCGTTGCATTCCGTAAAAAATTTAGTTCTGAGTGCGAAGAAGCACGTACAGCGATGCCGCCCATCTGAATACCGAACCGCCGCACCATTCAACGGGAGCGATCGTTGGGGATTCCAAAAATCTTTCGACAACGACGCGTGTCGCCACGGAAGCGGCCATGCGGATTAAAGACGCTCCGACACAGGCGTGGGGGCCTGTGCCGAATGCGAGTGGGCCGGCCGCCCGGCGTGTCAAATCGAGACGATCGGGATCCGGAAATTGCTCCGGATCCCGGTTAGCGGAAGCCAGCAGGAGAATCACGCGGGCGCCTTCTGCAATGGTGATTTCTCTGAGTTTCAAGGTGGCCCCCGAGTATCGCGAGATCTTACGAGTCAGACCGGCGTAGCGCAGCAGTTCTTCCATCGCCTGAGGCATCAGGTCGGGCTCAGCGCGCAGCCGGGCTAATTCTTCGGGATGGCGAAGCAAAGCCAGCCATGCGTTGGCCAAGAAACATGGAAGAGTTTGCGAGAGAGCTACGAATACCGCGCCACTCCTCGGGATTGTGCTGTCTCGCAGCATTTGCTTCAGCTCAGTGTTGGCTTCGGCCGCAGCGAATTGCAGAGAAGAATCGGCGGGATCGGCTGTCGCCAGGGATACCTGCCGCGCGAGGCTCGCCAGGCGTTCGGCGCGAGATGTATCGGCTCCAGTCACAATTACGGCCGTGGCAAGAGACCAAGGCCTGGCAAATTCCCGGAGAATGTCGATCGGATGCCCGCCGGGAAGCCGGTCAACCAGTGTGTATGCCAGCGGTTCGATTTGCACTTGCCACTCCGCCAGCCTCGCGGTAGAAAGCGCTGCCAAGGTTTCCGAGCGCAGCCGGGATTGCATGCCGGTATCGCTCACTTCCTTTGGCTCATTCGTCAGGCGCAGTCGTGGTTCACGAAGGGCAGCGAGGACGTCCGCGTGGCGACTAATTACCCACGCATCCTGCGATGGATCATAGTATGGCGCCACCGGCCGCGGTGGAAGAAGCGGATCGAGAAGCTGGTCGTTGAGCGGAGTGTCGGCTGACAATTTTTGGAACCACGTCCATTTAAGGGCAATCCGCCGATTCAGTAATGAATCAAAAACGGATCACCTTGCAATATCGGGCAGTGCTGAACATTATAGTCAGATACACACCGTATCTCAGGGCGCCGCATCACATTTTGCAAGTTTTTTACAATAGATTGCTTCGGACGAAACGAAGCCCACATCGGTAAAATGGATCGAAACGAATTGCACGGGTGTACCTCGAAACCATGAAAGCGGACAGACCGACTTCAAACGCGATTAACGTAACCGTACCCGCTTTCAAGGCCGCCCTGATTACCAGCCAGCTCGAGGCATTTCGCAGAGGCGCAATGGCGAAATCGTGGAATAAGATGCCGAGCAAGTATGCCAGCAGAAAATCCCAGAAGTAACTCGCCAATAGCTCCGATCCGAGCAGAGTAAATCCCGTCAGGAATATTCGGTATTCAGCGATGATGTAACCAACGTACATCGGCTCCGCAATGCGTGGCGGCAACCCAGAGTTTTTGCCAGAACGGTTTCTCTTACTATTGCTTTTCGGTTCCGTGACCGGTTCCTCGCGAGTGCATGTGATTTTCCATGCGTCCGTTTGCGATCGCGCTTGCGCGTCCCGGCCAGGCCGAAGTACGTCCAGAGCGCAAAAGGGCCCAAGTAAAGCGCCGTGATTGGCCAGACAAATCTCATCACCGCCATCTTTTGCGGATGGCCGATCAGATCGATCGCGATGATGAGAAGCGAAACTCCTAAACGACGAGAGACGCAATGCTCAAGACATGTAGCATGATTTGCGGCTCTGCGCCGGGCAGGCAGGAATGGCGAAACCTTAGATCATTTCAGCGAGTGGAAACGATCGGTGGCTGCGAGATGGCTCCAGATAGTTCTGCCGGTGCGTGGTGACGAGAAACTTGGTGAACCCTGTGTTTTCGTTAGGCAGATTGTACTTTTTCTGCAGATCCACGCCATCCATTTCCTTCCGTATCTTCTCGAAGAGTTGTGCCGATGGAGCAAAACCGACGAAGTGAACTCCGGGTTTCGGAGTCGGACTCACCACGCCGTCGGAGCTGAACTCAAAAGGATTTTCGACCGTATCGAAGTCTTGCCGGAGAAAGAGAACTGTTCCCTTGGGCAGACGGTCGCCGTAGACGGTGGTGGTGTCCTTATCGAGGCGAGAGAGGAATTGCATCTGAGCGTTGTGACCCACCACGCCATGATTTTTCGCGTCCTCCTCCAGTTCCTCCTTAAATGTGGTGGTCTCCGGCGCTTGCGATGGCGAAAGGACTTCGGGCCCTTCGGTTCGGCGCGGGTGGAACATCCGGCGCAGACGCCCCTGGTGTTCCAGCCCATACCAACCTTCCAGATCGAGTACGATGTGGGAAAGGTGCATCATCGTGCCGTGCGCGAAGTAGCTGTCCGGTGTCTGATCGGTATAGCCCGGAATTGTTTCGAAACTGGGCAGCGTGCCCTGAGCGAGGCCGTGCACATGGCTGGAGGTGAACCCCATAAAGAGCATAGCTCCGGCTGGAATCTTTTCGGCGCCCGGAATGCCCAGACGCAACGCCATGGTGCGCGGCATGCCTCGTCCGGCAAAACCGCGCCGGATAGAGGTCACATTGAAGAGGTCGCCTACGTAGACGTTCTCCACTGGGATGCCATTCAGCGCGTGCGTACCGGGATGAAAGAGCGCGCGCATCACATCGTTTATATGTTCGTTGTAATCGCTCTTGAAATGAAACGAGACGTCGTTCCGCTCGAGCACCAATTGTTCAGGATCTTTGGGAAACTTGATAGAATCGATCAAAGCCCATGCCCCCGGCTTGCCGTTTTCAATGGCGCGGGGCATCAGCTTATCTGTCACGGCCCTTGGGATGAATTCCTGGAAATACGAGAGACCGTACGCCACTTGAGTTAGTATGCCGCCGGGGTTCAGCGGATAGACTCCCTCAATTTCGTCAAGAGCCGCGCTTAGGCGCGATTGCGCGCGCCGCAACGCATTCTTGTCCCCCTTCTGCAAGTTAAGCCGGGCGGTGACAACCGAATGCCATAGCGGCACGCACGCCACCGGAATGCCCAGATGATCCTCAACATTGACGCCGGGTAATTCGTATTGCGTCTTCGGAGGTGTGGAATAGGACCTCTTTGCGTAATTGACGACTCCCGCCCAATCAAATGCCGCTGCAGTATCCAAAACAATCTCCTTTGTTGTGATTTTTAGCCTGTTATCGAGTATTACATCACACGCCGCTCCGCCAAAATCCTGGATCGGACGGTGCTAAGATACTGCCCGCTTCATGGCGCAAAAGGAGCGGATTTGAAAGCAAAAAACGGAGTGTTCGAGGTTGAAATTGCTGTAGATTCGTATTCATAACAGCTCCGAAAGGAAGAAGATGGACTTACCAGTGAAGCGCTCAATCGCTTTCCCGGAACCGCTCGTGGAGCGAATCAAGCACGTCGATTGGACGCGCGTCGCGCGGGATTTAGACGCACAGGGTAGCGCGCTGCTCAACGGTGTCCTCTCGCCGGAAGAATGCCTGGGTTTAGTGGCGCTGTACCCTAACGATGCTCTGTTTCGCAGCCGTGTCGTGATGGCGCGGCATGGCTTCGGGCGCGGCGAGTACAAATATTTCAGCTATCCGCTACCCGGCGTTATTGCAGACCTCAGAACGGGTATTTACCCGTATCTCGTTCCGATCGCCAATCGTTGGAACGCCGATATGAACGTCGGCGTTCGGTACCCGGAAACCCACGAAGATTTCCTCGGTCGTTGCCGCCGAGCGGGCCAAACCAAGCCGACGCCGCTTCTGCTTCAATATGGCGTTGAGGACTACAACTGTCTCCACCAGGACCTCTATGGAGAAAATGTGTTTCCGCTGCAGGTGGCGTTTTTGCTATCTGAGCCCGGCAAGGATTTTGAGGGCGGCGAATTCGTGATGACGGAGCAGCGGCCGCGGATGCAGTCCCGTCCCATCGTCGTGCCGCTTCGACAAGGCGATGGCGTGGTGTTCGCCGTTCACAATCGTCCAGTGAAGGGCGCGCGCGGCTTCTATCGCGTGAATCTCCGGCATGGCGTCAGCCGCATTCGCTCGGGTCACCGCCATACGGCCGGCGTTATCTTTCACGACGCGACGTGACGTGACGTGCACGCCGATTCATTCCGCTGCCTGGCGCTCGCGCCATTTGCATATCGCCGCGGCGTGTTTTGGGTAATGACTGTAGGTGTCGAGACGTAGGCGATGTCGAAACCGCGTCTCAGTATGAAATTGATCTTCCGGCGCATTCTCGATGAGTTCAATGAGTTGGCTGTGGGTGTCGTTCAGACGCTGTTGTACTTGAGAGAGCGACAAGTTCTTCCGCTCCTCTGTCATTTGCGCGTTGAAGGCAGCAATGCCGCCGTACA
>Ga0134125_10002014_pt1 | contig 24367 bp, 27 predicted proteins | sample KB31751_FD_96464 | JGI IMG/M metagenome (GOLD analysis project Ga0134125, IMG submission 96464) | Terrestrial soil microbial communities with excess Nitrogen fertilizer from Kellogg Biological Station, Michigan, USA - KB3-175-1 | ecosystem: Environmental > Terrestrial > Soil > Unclassified ...
CGCCGGCCTTTGGCATCATCACCTTGACCAGGCCGTCGGCCATCAGCGGCACCTTGCCTTCGGCGCCGCCATAGACCTTGGCGGTGCCGAGCGTCTGGCCCTCGGCAAACAGGATGCGCTGCTCGAAGCTGCGGAAGCCCCATTCGAGCAGCTTCTTGGCGTCGTCGGCGCGCTCCTTGGCCGACTTGTCGCCGTTGACGACGACGATCAGGCGCAGGCCGTTCTGCGCCGCCGAGCCGACGATGCCGTAGCCGGCCTCTTTGGTGAAGCCGGTCTTCAAGCCGTCGGCGCCGATGCTCAGGCCGAGCAGCGGGTTGCGGTTCTGCTGGCGGATCTTGTTCCAGGTGAATTCCGGCTGCCCGAACAGCTTATAGAAGTCCGGGTAATCGAGGATGATGTGGCGGGCGAGTATCGAGAGTTCGCGCGTCGTCACCTGCGTTCCCGGATCGGGCAGGCCGTTGGAATTGGCGAAGGTGGATTTCGCAAGGCCGATCTGGCGCGCGCGCTCGGTCAGCTTGGCGCCGAACGCGGCCTCGTTGCCGGCCAGCGCCTCGGCGATGACGATGCAGGCGTCGTTCGCCGACTGGATGATCATGCCGTGCAGCAGATCGTCGACGCTGACGCGGCTGTGCAGCGCCGCGAACATGGTCGAGCCGTGCGAGGGCGCGCCGCCCTTGCGCCAGGCGTTCTCGCTGACCGGATATTCGTCGGTGAGCTTGACGCGGCCTTCCTTGATCTCGTGGAAGACGTATTCGGCCGTCATCAGCTTGGCGAGGCTCGCCGGGAAGATGAGCTTGTCGGGATCGCGCTCGTAGAGGACGCCGCCGTTCGCCGCGTCGATCAGGATGGCGTGCGGCGCGCCGATCTGCGGCTCGTCCTTCTTCGGCCCCTCCTTCTTCTGCGCCAGCACGGGCGCGGCGCCGAGCGCGAGGACGAGCGCCGCGGCGGCGAGACGGGGGATCAGGAATCGCGATGGCATGGGCGTTGCGCGCACGATCTCAGGCGAAGGTGACGGCCTTGCGGCGCGCTCAGTAGAGCCCGCGCCCGCTCATGAAGCCGGCAGCGCCGCCATCATAGCGGGCCGGCGCATAGGCGGAAACCGGCGAGGTGCGCGGCACGTCGGCGCGCGCCACGACCGGGACACGCGCGGCGGCGAGTTCCACGGCCGGCTGCGGCGCCGCGGCGACCGGCGGGGCGTCCTCGACCGCGATGTCGCCGTCGCCGAGGCGATAGGGACGATCGGGCGGGATCGGCGCCACCTTGGTCAGCGGGCGGCTGTCGAAATAGGCCGGCGCAAACGGCTTCGCCGACGCGACCTGGACCGGCGCATCGGCCGGCGCTCCCTCGCGCAAGGTCGCCATCAGCTTGCGGTCGTCGGAGCCGGCGAGCGGTGCCATGCCGACGTAGTCGACCTTCACCTTGGTGACGCCGTGGCCGTAGAAGCCGAGCAGCTTGGCCGTCCTGACCGAAAGGTCGATCAGACGCCCCTTGGCATAGGGGCCGCGGTCGTTGACGCGGACGATGATCGACTTGTTGTTCGAGAGATTGGTGACACGCACATAGGACGGCAGCGGCAGCGTCGGATGCGCGGCGGAGATGGCGTTCTCGTCGAAGATCTCGCCATTGGCGGTGTAGCGGCCGTGGAAGTCGTCGCCGTACCAGGAGGCCAGCCCGACCGCGGTGTAATGCGGGTCGGCTTCGGGGACGTAAACCTGTCCGGCGACCGTATAAGGCTTGCCGACGCGGTAGACGCCGCCGCCCTTGGGCACCGGCTGGCCCGGCTCGACGACGCGGGCGCTGGCGGAAACGCCATAGCGGGGGTCGACCCGGCCGGAGAGGCCCCCCGAGCAGTTGGCGAGCAAAAGCCCGCCCGCGGCCACTGCCGCGAGGCGTGCAAGGCGGCCCATGGCGCCGTCGCCCGTCAAACCCATGCTGCTGCCTTAAGTCCCCAACGAGAGAGTGGCGATCTTAACCTAAACGCGACCCACCGGGAACCGCGGCCACGGTGCCATGGTAAACGATTGGTACCACTTGCACTTTGGCCGCCACTCGCCGCGGCGCAGGAATCCGGGATAACCGAGCCGCCCTGCCCTTGCAAGTGTGGCTGCATTGCACCATTGGAGGGATGCGTCCGGCCGGTGGCCAGGACGCCACCTGAATAAAGCCGCGCTGCCTGACGCTGGTGGTCTCCCGCCGAAGTGTAAGTATGATTGCTGCAACCGGTGGAGGCACTCATGCAAAATTTGAAGCGAGCGACCACGGGAGTGGCGATCGGGGCGGGGCTATTGGCCTTTGCCTTCACGGTGTTCGGGTGCGCTGGCCATCAAGAGCTGCTGTCGCAGGTACCGCAAAAATTCGGCACGGCCGCCGTCGACTACCAGGCGCTTGCCGCCTGTGTAGCTGCGAGGCTGGACCAACCGGGCCTCATCAAAAGTGACTTCCCGACCCAACGACGAATCCGGCTTTCTGTCGACAGTGGCGGCGTTCGTTATTTCGAAATTGAGTTCAGAGGCACTGCGCCGAAATCAACCGATTGGTCGGTTAGCGTCGTAAACACTATCTGGGGTGCGTTCCCAGGTCTTGCTGAGAAGGCCACGACTGCGATCAACGTGTGCGCCACACCGAATTCGGCGGCGGCATCCTGAACAATGTAAATCCGGCGGTAGTTGAAGTCGAAACGATTTAATTGGAAAGCTAGTGTCTGGCTTTGAAACAATGCCGCAGCCAATAGGGCTCTTTGCTGGTGATTTGTTCCAGAGGGCAGCACAATTTATCGAGGCGTTTGAAATATTGATTTGTAGCAAGCGACCGCCAGAGTTCGCGGCTTATTTCCTGTTCGCGCACTCGCTGGAATTGCTCCTTAAATCCTATTTGGCCGCAAATGGCGTCAAAAAGCACGAGATCGAGAAAAAATTGAAACACGATTTGTGGAGAATCCTTACTCAGTGCGAGACGCGATCGCTCGCACTTGACACCGATGTAATAGCGTTCATACGGCACACCTATGAGATGAACCAAACTCATGATTTTCGCTATCCAACAGGATATCACCTGTCGATGCCGCGCCTGAGTGAATGCCTTGCAATTGCGCGCCGCCTTGAACGTCAGATTCAGCCAGTCGTCAGCGCTGCTGCTGGTAAGGCGGCCGTTGAGTTTGCGGCTCAGACTAGGCATCTGAAAGGCAAGAAAATCCGATGGTCCGACTGAAACCGCTGTAACCCACAGAGTATTGGTCCCAGTTCCCCCTTTGAGCCTTTTGCCAATCCTGCTAAGCGATCGGAATCGCCCGCATGGAAGGGTGGCCGAGCGGTTTAAGGCACCGGTCTTGAAAACCGGCAACGGCGCAAGTCGTTCGTGGGTTCGAATCCCACCCCTTCCGCCAGCCGTGCCGTGCACCCCCCAAAAAAAGCGAAGAGGCCGCCCCGAAGAGCGGCCCCCCCAGTCGGTCACAGGAGGATCAGGCCGTCAGAAGTGATAGTTCACGCCGATGCGGGCGATGTTGTTCTTGGCGCGGCCGGTGAAGGTCGTGCCGAACAAGGTCACGTCGGTGTCGCCCGTGTCCATGTAGAGGTATTCGAGCTTGGCGCTCCAGCGCGGCATGAACATCCATTCCAGGCCGCCGCCGACCGTCCAGCCCATCTTGGTGGTATTGTCGTCGATCGAGCCGCCGAGTGCACTGACGCTCAGCTTGTAGTTCTGCCAGGCGCCGCCGCCAGTGAAGTAGAGCATCCAGGCGTCGAACGCGTAACCGATGCGGCCGCGTGCCGTGGCGAACCACTGGATCTTCTGATCGACCGTGAAGCTGATTCCCGCGAGCGTCGCGGTATCGCTGCGGCTTTCGTTACCGCCCTGGAAATCGCCTTCGACGCCGAACACCCATGCGCCGGTCTGCCAGTTGTAGCCGAGCTGGCCGCCGCCGATGAAGCCCTTCAGGTCGTTGGAAACGCCGGCCGTTCCGACATTCGCCCAGCCGTAGCCGGCATTCGCGCCGACATAGAAGCCCGTCCAGGTCATCACGGGTTGCGGCGCGATATAGCTGACCGGCGCCTTGCGCGGCAGATCGGCGGCGACGGCGGCCGAGCCAAGGGACGCAACGATGACTGCGACAAGTCCTAATGCACAGCGCATCTTCATGTCTCCCAATTCCATCGAGGTGGCTGCACTAGGTCCGAGTCACCCTCCTTCGGCAATTGAAAGATGTGGAAATTTGCAGGTGGCGGAGAATCGTTGCAAATTGACAACACCGGCCGCTTTTGGACTTGGCACACGGCCGCGAATCGGCACAACCGGCGTGGTCTAATTGTTAATTTTTGCTGATCGTGATTTGCCCGGCGTGGCGCCTGTCCGGCGCGCGTTCAGTCCAGGAACTTGATTCCGAATTCCTGATGCAGGCGCCAGACGACGCGGCACAACTTCCGCCGCTCGCCCGCGTCGGTCTTCATGCACAGCACGAACTGCGGCGGCAGATCGGCGTCCGAGCACAGCCGGGCGCCGCCCTCCGACAGGTTCACGATGGTGCAGGAGCGCGTGCCGAGAACGTCGTGCTGGACGAGGCCGGCGCGGTTGAAGCGCAGGCGCGGCGACTGACGGCGTTCGGCGAACACGGGCCTGCTACTGAAGCTGGCCCACCGGGTAGGCGTAGAGGCAATTGCCGGACACGTCCTTGACCTGCACCTCGGCGCCGAGCCAGGGGCTGTCCTCCGCCACGCCGAGATCCATGCACATCAGGTGCGCGGCCTCGCCCGCCTCCTCGGGGGATGAATACATCCGCCCCGAGAAATCGAAATATCTCTGTTCCGCCCTGACAATATCGATAAAAAGCTTGGTCATTCCTGCACTCCGAACAGCGCCCTTTCACAGAAGCTATTCGGCGCGCCCTAAATGAGCGTTCAGCCGTCGCCTAAAGATTTAGGACAAACAATTCGGGATTTATCGCACGGGAGGGGCAGCGCCGCCGGCCGAAGTTGGGGCGCTCTCCGCCGCTCAAGGCTTGTTCATGCAGGGCTCGTAGCCCAAAGAGCCCGGTGACTTCATGCAGCGGCGCTCGTTTTCGGTGCTGCCGCTGTAGATCGGCCCGCGATGCCGCGGCGCATAGGCGTAGGCGCCGGAGCCGTGGTGCATCCAGGCATGATGACGGTGATGATGCCGCGTCGTGTGCGCGGAGGCCGGCGCGGCGGCGGACAGCGCCAGCACGGCGGTTGCGGCCGCGATGAAGGCGGCTTTGGCGAGGGTCTGCATCGATTATCTCCAATTTGAGGTTTCTCGGATGCTGCGGGAACGGCGGAACAGCGCCGGCAGTTCCGCGCGCATGCGGCCCCGGCGCCCGCGATCAGCGGCTTGTGAAAGGATCGGGAACCGCCCGGCTATTTCAGCCGCGTCAGGTCCTGTCCGCCGCACAGCGCCCCGGCGCAGCCCTCGATACGGATCGCCTGCGGCCCGAGCTCCTTGAGCTTGCCGTCATAGGTGCGGCCGTCGTCGTCGTTGTAGAGCTGGCCCGACCACTGCCCCGGCCCGCTCGGGGCCATGCCGATCAGGATCTCGATGCCGGCGAGCGGCCTGTTGCGCTTGGCCGGATCGGGATTGTGCCGGTCGACGGGCGGCCTGCCCGTCGCCGGGTCGGTGCGCCGGCTGGTGGCGGCGAGGAACCCACACAGATGCCCCTTGCCGCACGGGGAGATGCGGATCTGCGCGCCGTCCTTGGCGCGCCAGAGGCCGACCGGCGAGGCATCGGCGGCGCCTGCGAGCAGGATGGTCAACGAGAGGGCCAGGATGAGCCGCACGGGTCGCCTCAGAAGTCCAGGAGGTCCGGCAGGAGCGGCCCGCCGTCCGTCCGGCACTGGTTCTGGCAATAGCGATCGCAGCGGTCGGTGAGCTGCAGGCACTGGCCCTGCGTATCGCGCTTGAGGCAGCCGACGAGGCCCGAGGCGCAGTAGGCGCCGCACTCGTTCCAGCAGACCCCGGAGGCCCAAACCGATTGCGCGCGCTCGCTGCGCGGGAACGGCAGCGTCTTCGCCGGCCCCGTCAGCGCGACGGAACGCGCCGGCCCGTCGGCCGCGCCAGCGGGGCTCAGCACGAGGAACGAGGCAAAAGCGAGCAGAATGGCGATCGCGCGCATGGCCAGTGTCCGGACGATTCGGCGCCAGATTAGCGTCGGCGCGGGCGCCGCGCCATACGACCGGCGGCGCGGGTTCGGGGCCTTGCTATCGCCCCCATTCGCCTCTACGTCCCTGCCCGAATGTTCGATCCCGACAAGAAAACCGTGCCCGCCGCCCCCAAGGTGAGCTTCGTGTCGCTCGGCTGCCCCAAGGCGCTGGTCGACAGCGAACGCATCATCACGCGCCTGCGCGCGGAGGGCTACGAGCTGACGCGCCAGCATCAGGGTTCCGACATCGTCATCGTCAACACCTGCGGTTTCCTCGACAGCGCCAAGGCTGAATCGCTCGAGGCGATCGGCGGCGCGCTCAAGGAGAACGGCAAGGTCATCGTCACCGGCTGCATGGGCGCCGAGCCCGAGACCATCACCAAGGTGCATCCCGGTGTGCTCGCCGTCACCGGGCCGCAGCAATATGAGAGCGTGCTCGACGCCGTGCACCGCGCGCTGCCGCCGCAGCACGATCCGTTCCTCGACCTCGTGCCGCCGGAAGGCATCAAGCTGACGCCGCGGCACTACGCCTATCTGAAGATTTCCGAAGGCTGCAACAACCGCTGCTCGTCCTGTATCATTCCGAGGCTGCGCGGCGATCTCGTCTCACGTCCCGCCGCCGACGTGCTGCGCGAAGCCGAGAAGCTCGTCGCCGCCGGCGTCAAGGAATTGCTCGTCATCTCGCAGGACACGTCGGCTTATGGTGTCGACATCAAATACGCCGCTAGCAAATGGCGCGACCGCGACGTGCGCGCGAAGTTCATCGATCTCGCGAGCGCGCTCGGCGAGCTCGGTGTGTGGACGCGGCTGCATTACGTCTACCCCTACCCGCATGTCGACGAGGTCATCCCGCTGATGGCCGAGAAGCGCGTGCTGCCCTATCTCGACATTCCGTTCCAGCATGCATCGCCCGATGTCCTCAAACGCATGAAGCGGCCGGCGGCGCAGGAGAAGACGCTCGAGCGCATCGCGCGCTGGCGCGACGTGTGCCCGGACCTCACGCTGCGCTCGACCTTCATCGTCGGCTTCCCCGGCGAGACCGACGCCGACTTCGAGTACCTGTTGCAGTGGCTCGACGAGGCCGCGCTCGATCGCGTCGGCTGCTTCAAATACGAGCCGGTCAAGGGCGCGCCGGCGAACGATCTCGCGGCGGCGGTGCCCGATGAAATAAAAGAAGAGCGCTGGCACCGTTTCATGCAGACGCAGCAGAAGATCTCGGCGCGGCGGTTGAAGCGCAAGGTCGGCACGCGCCAGCAGGTCATCATCGACGAGGTCGGCCCGAGCGTATCGAAGGGCCGCTCGATGGCCGATGCGCCGGAGATCGACGGCACGGTCTATGTCGCGAGCCGCCGCCCCTTGCGCGTCGGCGAGATCGCGACCGTCAAGATCGAGCGCGCCGACGCTTACGACCTGCACGGCAGCGTCGTCGGCTTCTAGATTATTCCGCCGGGCTACTCGCGAGGGAGGCGGCGCCACGGTCGCGGCGCCCAATAGCCATGACCCGGCACCCAGTAGCAGCGCGTGCGCCAGCGATAGCCGTTCCACCAGCGGCGGCAGATAGTGCGCGCCTGCTCGACCGCGCCGATGTCATGCGCGGCTTCCGGCAATTGCGCCGCGCCGGGCATGGTGACGGCGCCGGCACGATCCGTCAGCAGCAGCGCCAGGACGACTGCTCCGGCCGCCAGCGACAATGACCATCCTGTCCGCATGTTTGCCCTCCCGTGCCGCGCGCCCGCATGGCGCACGTCACATTCATGCTAATTATGCAAACGGCAGGGAGCGTACGTTGACAAAGGTCAACGAGACGATCGCGCCTGCCGTCAGGCTGTCCTGGCACGAACCCCATGCTGATCGCCCTCTTCGCCGACATCCACGCCAACCGGCAGGCCTTTTCGGCCTGCATCGACGAGGCGCGCGCAAACGGCGCGCGGCGCTTCGCGCTGCTCGGCGATTATGTCGGCTACGGCGCCGATCCCGAATGGGCGGTCGAAACGGTGATGAGCCTGGCGGGTAACGGCGCGCCGGCAGTGCTCGGCAATCACGACTGCGCCGTCTCCGATCCGCGCGAAACGATGAACATCGAGGCCAAGATCGCCATTGAATGGACGCGCGGCGAGCTTGGCAGACCGGCGCGCGATTTCCTGGCGCGGCTGCCGCTTACGGCCAGCGAAGACGACCGCCTCTACGTGCACGCCGACGCGAGCAATCCGCGCGGCTGGGGCTACGTCGCCTCGACCGCGGACGCCGCGCGCAGCATCCAGGCCGCGCACGCGCAGGTCTCGTTTTGCGGGCACATCCATCGCCCGGCAGTCTATTCACTGTCGGCGACCGCGAAAATGACCGCGTTCACGCCGGTCACCGGCGTGCCGATCCCGCTATTGCCGGGGCGGCGCTGGCTCATCGTCGCGGGCAGCGTCGGGCAGCCGCGCGACGGCGATCCCGCCGCCTCGTGGCTGATGCTCGACACGGACAAACGCGAGGTCAGTTTCCGCCGCACGCCGTACGATATCGACGCAGCCGCCGCGGCAATCCGAGCCAAAGGCCTGCCCGACTGGCTCGCCGACCGGCTTTACCGGGGCACGTAATGGTCAAGCCCACGCTCGCGCCCGGCACAGTGATCGACGGCTTCCGGCTCGGGGAGTTGGTCCATCGCGGCGGCATGTCCGAGCTCTGGCTTGTGACGCGGCCCGGCGACACAACGCCGCTGCTGATGAAGGTCCCGCTCATCAAGGAAGGCGCCGACCCGGCCGCGGTCGTCGGCTTCGAGATGGAGCAGATGATCATGCCGCGGCTGTCCGGCCCGCACGTGCCGAAATTCGTCGCCGCCGGCGACTTCTCCGTGCAGCCCTATATCGTGATGGAGCGGATTGACGGCCGGTCGCTGCTGTCGCGGCTGAAGGAGCTGCCACTGCCCTATAACGAGGCCGCCTCGCTCGGCGCGAAGATCGCCACCGCGGTCTGCGCGCTGCATCGCCAGAACGTCGTCCATCTCGATATCAAGCCGAGCAATATCGTGTTCCGTCCGGGCGGCGAGGCGGTGCTGCTCGACTACGGCCTGTCGCATCACGCGCAACTGCCCGATTTGATGCAGGAGGAATTCCGCGTGCCCTTCGGCACCGCGCCCTACATGTCGCCGGAGCAATTGAAGGGCAACCGCAGCGATCCGCGCAGCGACATCTTCGCGCTCGGTGTGCTGCTGTATTTCTTTTCGACCGCCCTGCGGCCGTTCGGCGAGGGCGAGACGCTGCGCGCCATGCGGCGGCGGCTGTGGCGCGATCCCGTGCCGCCGCGCAAGCTCAGGCCCGACTACCCGCCGTGGCTGCAGGAGATCGTGCTGCGCTGCCTCGAGATCGAGGCGTCGTGGCGTTATCCGACCGCGGCGCAGCTCGCCTTCGACCTCGGCCACCCGGACCAGGTGAAGCTGACGCAGCGCTCGGAACGCCTGCGGCGCGACCCCTTCACGGTCGTGCTGCGGCGCCGTTTCAACACCGATCTCACCCAGCCGCGCCGCAAGACCGACGTCACCGCGCAGCTTGCCGCCGCGCCGATCGTCGCCACCGCCGTCGATCTCGCCGCCGACGTTTCGCTCAACGACGCGCTGCGGATCACCACGCGGCGCATCCTCGCGACATTACCGGCCGCGCGGCTCGCCTGCATCAACGTCAATAAGGTGCATCGCCTCGCGATCGACACGACGCTCGATGCCGGCGGCCACAGCAAGCAGGTCGACCGGCTTGTGGGCCTGCGCCATTGGGCCGAGCCGTTGAAGCTCGACAGCGCCCGGCTCACGGTGCACGTGCTGGAGGGCGTCGATCCGGCCGACGCCATCGTCGAGTTCGCCCGCGCCAACCGCGTCGATCACCTCCTGATCGGCGCGCGCGACCCCTCGCTGATGCGCTCGCTGCTCGGCAGCGTCTCGGCCAAGGTCGCCGCGGAAGCCGGCTGCAGCGTCACCATCGTGCGGCCGTTGCGCGACGATTGACCGCCATCATCCCGTCACGACCTTGACGACCGCACGCGTGAGCGTGTCGAGCTCGTCCGGCGCGATGGTGAAGGCCGGCGTCAGATAAACGACGCTGCCGAACGGGCGAACGAACACCCCCTCTTCGACGAAGCGCGCGCGCAGCGTGTCGAGGTCGCCGATAGGCTCCATCTCGACGACGCCGATGGCACCCTTCACACGCACATCGCGCACGCCAGGGAGGCCGCGGCACGGGGACAGTCCCTGCTCCAGCCGCCCGGCAATCGCGGCGACCTGTCGAAGCCGCGGCTCGCGCTCGAACAAATCGAGCGAGGCGTTGGCGGCTGCGCAGGCGAGCGCATTGGCCATGAAGGTCGGCCCGTGCATCAGCGCCGCCTTCGGATCGTCGGACCAGAAGGCCTCGAACACCTTGCGGCTGGCGATGGTGGCCGCGAGCGGCAGCGTGCCGCCGGTCAACGCTTTCGACAGCGTAATGATGTCGGGCGCCACGCCGGCTTCCTCGCAGGCGAACATCGCGCCGGTGCGGGCGAAACCGGTGAAGATTTCGTCGAAGATCAGCAGCAGGTCGTATTTGTCGGCGAGCGCGCGCAGGCGCGTCAGCACCGCCGCGTCGTGAAACTTCATGCCCCCGGCGCCCTGCACCAGCGGCTCGACGATGATGCCGGCGATCGTGCCGGCGCGCTCGGCGAGGAGCCTATCGAGTGAAGCGGCGCGTTCTTCGCTCGTCGGCAGGTCGACGACGAGCTGTTGGGGCAGCACGCCGGCAAACAGCGCGTGCATGCCCTCCTCGGGATCGGACACCGCCATCGCGCCGATCGTATCGCCGTGATAGCCGCCCTTGAACGCGAGGAACTGCGTTCGGCCGCGGACGCGGCGGTTGATCCAGTACTGCACGGCCATCTTCAGCGCGACCTCGACGGCGACAGAACCGGAATCGGAGAAGAACACGCGGTCGAGGCCGTCCGGTAACATCGCGGCCAGTCGCCTGGCGAGCGTCAGCGCCTGCTCGTGCACCAGCCCGCCGAACATCACGTGCGGCATGGTCTCAGCCTGCCGAGCGACGGCCGCGCGGATGTGCGGATGATTGTAGCCGTGGCAGGCGGTCCACCAGGATGCAATGCCATCGACGAGTTCGCGGCCGTCGGCAAGCCGGATGCGCGCGCCATCCGTAGCAACGACGGCCAGGGGCTCGCGCGCCGTCTTCATCTGCGTATAAGGCAGCCAGACGTGCCGGAGGCCGTCCGCATACCAGTCCGGCGGCGCGCTGTTTTCTCTGGTATTCTCCGCCATTTGGCGCTTCCTTTCGGCCGGACGGCCAAACCGGAACCCCTGATGCACTCGCTCGACGCCTTCGCGCAAGACAAACTCGACGACCTCGACCGGCGCCATCTGCGTCGCGCGATGACCGAGACCCTGCGCGAGGACGGCATCTTCGTCGAGCGCGGCGGGCGCCGGCTGCTGTCCTTCTCCTGCAACGATTATCTCAACCTGACGCAGCATCCGGCGGTCAAGGCGGCGGCGGCCGAGGCGCTGGCGCAATACGGCGCCGGTTCCGGCGCCTCGCGCCTCGTTACCGGCAACCATCCACTCTATGCCGCGCTGGAGAGCCGCCTCGCCGCGATCAAGCACGCCGAAGCGGCGGTCGTTTTCGGGTCGGGATATCTCGCCAATGCCGGCATCATCCCGGTGCTGATCGGCGAGGACGGCCTGATCGTCATCGACGAACTGGCCCATGCTTGCCTCTATGCCGGCGCGCAGCTGTCGCGCGGCAAGATCGTCACCTTCCGCCACAACCACCCCATCCATGCGCGCGAACTGCTCGAAACCCACCGCGCCGCCCACGACCGGGCGCTGATCGTCACCGACGGCGTGTTCTCGATGGACGGCGATCTCGCCCCGCTCGAGGACCTGCTGGCGCTCGGCGATCAGTACGACGCCTGGCTGATGTCGGACGACGCACACGGCCTCGGCGTGGTGGGCGGCGGCCGCGGCTCCTCTTTCGCCGGCAACGCGCACGTGCCCGTGCCACTCCAGATGGGCACGTTGTCCAAAGCCATCGGCGCCTATGGCGGCTATCTCTGCGCCTCGGCGCCGGTGATCGAATTGATGCGCAACCGCGCGCGCACGCTCGTCTACTCGACCGGCCTGCCGCCGGCGATCGTCGCCGGGGCCATCGCCGCGCTCGACTTGATCGAGCGCGAGCCGGACTACGCCGCGCTGCCGGTCACGAAGGCCAAGGCGTTCACGCGCGCCGCCGGCCTGCCGGAAGCGCAGAGTCCCATAGTCCCGGTCCTGATCGGCAGTGAAGACGACGCGCTCGACGCATCCGAGATGCTGGCCGGGGAAGGTTTCCTCGCCGCCGCGATCCGTCCGCCGACCGTGCCGGCCGGAACGGCGCGGCTGCGGCTCACCTTCACCGCGCTGCATCCGGACGAGGAGATCGCGCGGCTCGCGCGCCTCGTGCGCGAACGCATTCTCGCATGACCGCCTATTTCGTCACCTCGACCGGCACCGACATCGGCAAGACCTTCGTCACCGCGGGTCTCATCCGGCAACTGCGCCAGGACGGCCGCGTTGCCGCGGCGCTCAAGCCGCTGGTCAGCGGCTATGACTCCTCCGTGGTCGAGACCAGCGACCCGGCCGTGCTGCTGCGCGCCATGGGGCGGCCCGTCACGGCCGACGAAATCGCGGCGATCGCCCCATTTCGCTTTCGCGCGCCGTTGTCGCCCGATATCGCCGCCGCGCGCGAAGGCCGCACTATCGGCTTCGACGCCCTCCTTTCGTTCAGCCGCGACGCTGTGGCCGGGCACGAGGGCACTTTGTTTATCGAGGGCGTCGGCGGCATCATGGTCCCGATCGACGCCGACCGCACCGTGCTCGACTGGATGGCGGCGCTCAGGCTGCCGGTGATCCTCGTCGTCGGCGGCTATCTCGGCACCATCAGCCACACGCTGACCGCGATCGACGTGCTGTCGAAGCGCGCCTTGCGCATCGCCGCCATCGTCGTCAGCGAGAAGGACAACGACACGGTGCCGCTGGACGACACGGTCGCCAGCATTGCGCGCTTTTCCGCCGGCGCGGCGGTCATCGGCCTGCCGCGGTTGCCCGCCGGGATCACGCAGCATCCCGCTTTCGGCCGTATCGCCGCGCTGCTCTGAACGCTATCGGTGCAGGCCGATCACGGTCTCGATCATGCCTTCGAAGTTGATGAAGCCATGCAGCAGCATGGTCAGGATGGTCGACCCTGAAACCCAGCGCATCCAGCCGAGCAGGATGCCGAACGCGCAGACCTGCGCGATCACGAACCAGTCGTACTGAACGTGCAGCAGCGCGAACAACACCCCCGTACCGATGATCGCGAACCAGGCATCCTTCGGTTCGCGAAACCAGCCGCGGAACAGGAAACCACGAAACAATGTCTCCTCGCCGAATGGGGTCACCACCATGATCGCGAACCACAGCAGCACCAGCCAGCCTTGCGAACTGGCGGTGCTGTAGATGTCGGTCTGGAACGACGTGACGAGGCCGTGGCCGGCGAGCCAGCTCACGACGTCGGCGACGACGATGAAGATCGCGACGACAGCGAGCCCGAACACGACGTCGGCGCGCTTGGGCATCGTCCAGCCGAGATAATCCGCCGCGGTCGTGCCGGTGCGCTGCGAAAACAGCATCAAGAGCGCGACCTCGATCGGCGTCGACACCAGGATGATGATCGTCACCGCGACGCCGTCGCCGGTGAGGTTCGGCAGCCGCAATAGCGACAGGCCGAACCACCAGGTGAGCGCGGCGAGCGCGATCATCTGGCCGGCCAGCAGCGCCACGGCCGCGAGACCGAGCGAGGAGAAGCGGCCCCACGGCGTCATGCGTGCCCTCTTTACGGGATCAGGATCGACGTGCCCGTGGTGTGGCGGCTTTCGAGATCCTCGTGCGCCTTGCGCGCGTCCTTGAGCGCGTATTTCTGGTTGATCGGGACCTTCACCGCGCCCGAGCCGACCACGTTGAACAGGTCGGCGGCGATCGACATCAGGTCCTCGCGCTTGGCCGCGTAATGGTTCAGCGTCGGCCGCGTCGCGAACAGCGAGCCCTTGGCCTGGAGAAGACTGATATTGAAGGCGTCGATTTGGCCGGAGGCCGAGCCGAACGAAACGAAGTAGCCGAGCGGGCGCAGGCAGTCGAGCGAGGCCGGGAACGTGGTCTTGCCGATGCCGTCATAGACCACGTCGCACAGCTTGCCGCCGGTGAACTCCTTCACCTTGGCGACGAAGTCCTCGTCGCGATAGAGGATCGTGTGGTCGCAGCCGTTCTTCCTGGCGATGTCGGCCTTGTCCTTCGAGCCGACGGTGCCGATGACGGTGGCGCCCAAATGCTTCGCCCACTGGCAGGCGATGAGGCCGACGCCGCCCGCGGCGGCATGGATGAGCACGGTCATGCCCTTGCCGACCTTGAAGGTGCGGTTGAGCAAGTATTGCGCGGTCATGCCCTTGAGCATCATCGCCGCGGCTTGCTCATAGGTGATGTTGGCGGGGACCTTCACCGCGCGCTCGGCCGGCAGCAGACGCTCGGCCGCGTAGCCGCCGAGCGGCACGACGTAAGCCACGCGATCGCCGACCTTCAGATCGGTCACGCCCGGGCCGACCGCGATCACCTCGCCCGCGCCCTCGTTACCGGCGACGAACGGCAAGCCGACCGGCGACGGGTACATGCCCATGCGGAAATAGCAGTCGATGAAGTTCACGCCACAGGCGTGCTGCTTGATCTTGACCTGGCCCGGGCCCGGCGCCGGCACCTCGATGTCCTCGAAGGTCAGCACTTCCGGACCGCCGGTTTTGTGTACGCGCACTGCCGCGACCATGTTTCACTCCGTGAATTCGTGTTGTGGGATTGTCCGTTCGGCGGCGATCATAGGCAGCCCCCCGCCGAGCGCAAGCAGCCTCACTCAAACGTCATTGTCGATGGGCGAAGGCCCCTCAGCGGCCGCCGGAAACGCGCAGGTTGGCGCCGGTGACGTAGGTCGCCGCGTCCGAGAGGAGATAGAGGATCGCGTCGGCGACCTCCTCTGCCGTGCCGGCGCGTCCGGCCGGGATCATCGGCGTGAACTTCTCGACGCGGCCCGGCGGCTGGATGTCGGTGTCGATCATGCCGGGCGAGATGGCGTTGATGCGCACGCCCTCTTTTGCCACCTCGCGGGCGGCACCGATGACCATCGTGTCCACCGCGCCCTTCGATGCCGCGTACCAGATGCATTCCGTGGCGCCGCCGAGCGTCGCGGCCATCGACGACAGCATGACGATGGACCCGCCTTTGCCGCCGCGCTTGGTCGACATGCGGCGGATGGCGGCGCGCAGGCACAGCAGCGCGCCGAGCGTGTTGACGTCGAGCACGGAGGCGATGGTCTCGGTGCTGGCCTCGTCGAGCCGCGAGAACGGCCCGATGATGCCAGAGGAATGCACGAAATGAGTCACCGGTCCGAGCGCCTTGGCCGTCTCGTCGAACACACGCTCGATGTCGGCCTCTTTGCCCATGTCGCCCTTGATGGCGATGGCCTTGCGGCCGGCCGCCTGGACGGCCTTCACGACCGCGGCGGCGGCCTCGCCGCTGGCGTTGTAGTTCACCGCCACGTCGTAGCCGTGTTTCGCAGCCGTGCGCGCGGTCGCGGCGCCGATACCCCGGCTGCCGCCGGCAACGAGTAGGACGGGCATTTCAAACTCCTGTTCAGGCAGGCCGGACCATGAGGCCGGCGAAGAAGAAATAGATCGCAATCGCGCACAGCGGCACCACGACGATCAGGTCTGGTTGCAGATCCGCGATCAGCGTGAGCAAAGCGAGCGCCGCCCAGAGGACGAGCAGAGCGACATTGAGCCAGCGCCAGCGCTTCACGCGCAAGGGGTGCAGGAACTTCACCGGCAGGAAGGTCAGGACCGCGAGCAGCACGACGCCGGCGAACGCGATCCATTCCGGCGGCTGCAACACATAGAGATAAAAGGCCGCGAGATTCCACGCGGCGGGAAAGCCGCGGAAGTAGTTGTCGTCCGTCTTCATCCTGCGGTCGGCGAAATAGATGGCGCCGGTGATGACGACGATGACGCCGGCCGGGATCGCCAATACCTCCGGCATCAGGCCGCTGGCGATGATGGCGAAGGCCGGCACGAACACGTAGGTCGTGAAATCGACGACGAGGTCGAGCGTGTCGCCGGACCAGCGCGGCAGGACTTCCGCCACCCTGAACTCGCGCGCCAGCGGCCCGTCGGCGCCATCGACGATGAGCGCCAGGCCGAGCGCGAGGAACATGCCCTGCCAGTACTGCACGCTGGCAAAGACGAGCGCCATGAGCGCCAGCGCCGCGCCGCATGCGGTCAGCACGTGCACGGCCCAGGCGCGGAGCTGGTCCACTTAGGCGTTGCCCCAGTCGAGCTTGACGATCTCGGCCGAGCGGCCGGCGAGGTTCCAGTTGCGCCCGAAGCCGCGGAAGCGCGACTTGTCGGACTTGGCGACGATGACGTCCGGCCCGATCCAGTACTGGCTGTTGCGGATGACGACGTTGCCGCCCTGCTCCTTGCCCTTGACCGGCGTGACCGCGCCGCCGCCGTACTTTTCCAGCGAAACGATGCGCGTGTCGCCTTGGGTCTCGTAGGTGATCGGGATCTGGTGCACGCCGAGAAACTGGCCGACCAGGATCGACAGGAGATGCGTGGTGCCGCCGACGCGGCCGGTGAAGATGCGGGTGAGCCCCTTCACCGCCTGGATCGGCGCCTTCTCGTCGATGAACAGTGCCGCGGTCCAGTTACCGCGCGACATGATGCCCGGCAGGTCCATCATCAGGCCGAGATTGATGCCCGAGAGGTCGACGTTGTCGAAATTGCCCTGATCGATGCGCACGCCGGCCCAGGTCTGACAGCGGTCTTCAGTCGGCGGGTGCTCGCCGAGCGACAGCACGCACGGGCAGAACACCGTGCAACTGCACGACAAAGTCATCTCGCCTTTCAGCGTCCAGCTTTCGGCCACGTCCTGATCCCCTCCGTTTGTCCCGATTGTTAGCGAATTCGCTCAGGCTGGCCAATGGGCCGCGAAGGCGGCCGCGACAAAGCCCACGCCCGCCACGATCAGCACGACGCCGACGGCATGGCTGAAGCGGCGACCCGAGCCGATCTTCTCGATGGTCATGACGATGCCCAGCCCGGCCATCCAGACGACGTTCATGACGCCGACGGCGAACATCACCAGCATCATCGCCCAGCAGCAGCCGAGGCAGTAGAGCCCCTGTGTGAGCCCGAGCCGGAACACGCCTTTCGCCGTCGTCTGCCAGTGCGCGAAGAAGAACGGAAACGGCCGCTGGCATTGCGTCAGGCAGGCAGCTTTAAGCGGTGTGAACTGGTAGACACCCGCGCCGATGAAGATCGCGCCGGAGAACAAGACGCTCGCCGAGGTCATGCCGGTGTCCATGAGCGCGAGGCGCGTGAACGCGATTTGCGCGAGCGTGGCGGCGGCGGCGAAGCCGAGCCACACGCTCATGTAGCCGGCGGCGATCACCAGCGGCGAGACGATGCGCTCGCCCTTCTTCGCTGCGGTGTCGGCGATCTCCGCGTAAGTCAGGATCATCGGCCCGGCGGTCGGCAGCATCATCGCCAGTATCATCGCCGCCCACATCAGAGCGATCAGCGCGACGCCGTGCGCCGGCGCGGCTTCGCCGAACAGCGGCCGGCACAGCGCCTGCACAGCGCGCGGCAGGCCGTCGATGAGCCCCATGCCCGGCCCAAGCGGCGTGCCGCCCATGCCGGCAACGGCGAGCGCGAGGTAGAGCCAGCCGAGGGCTGCGAGCGCGACCACGCAGGCGACCGCGATCGGTTTCGGCCGCGCGAACAGCGCGGCCAGCGGGTGCGCCGGATGGTCGGTCGTCTGTGTCATGCCGCCTGCGTGCATAGCGTAAGGCCGCCCGCTCGTGCTAGTCGGTACGCCGCAGACAGGACGACGGCTTTGACGGCGGACAAACGGGAATTCGAGGCGATCGTGGTCGGCGGCGGCCCGGCCGGGCTGACCGCGGCGGTCGCGCTTGCCGCGTCCGGCGTTACGACCGCGCTCGCCGGCAAGCCGCCGGCGCGGAGCGACAACCGCACCACCGCGCTGCTCGCGAGTTCCGTCACCGCGCTGGAGACGCTCGGCGTCTGGCCGCTCTGCCGCGAGCAGTCGGCGCCGCTGCGGCACCTGCGCATCGTCGACGATACCGGCCGGCTGTGGCGGGCGCCGGAGGTGAAGTTCGACGCCGACGAGATCGACCTCGAGGCCTTCGGCTGGAACATCGAGAACCGCGTGCTGGTCGAGGCGCTGACGCAGCGCGCCCGCGCGTTGGCCAACCTGACCCTGATCGAGGACGAGGCGCTCGGCGTCACGGTTCACCCCGATCATGTCGCGGTCGCGCTCAGGAAAGGCGGCACGCTCGCCGCGCCGCTCGCCGTCGGCGCCGACGGGCGCAAGTCGCTGTGCCGCGAGGCGGCGCTGATCGACGTCGACGAGCATCGCTACCCGCAGGTCGCGCTCACCGCCTGCTTCCGGCACACGCGGCCGCACCACGAGACCTCGACCGAGTTACACACGCCGACCGGCCAGTGCACCGTGGTGCCGCTGCCCCGCAATCGCGCGAGCCTCGTCTGGGTGCTCGGCCCGCAGACGGCCGACGACACCGCCGCGCTCGACGAGGCGGAATTATCGCGCGCCATCGAACGCGCGATCCATTCCATCCTCGGCAAGGTCGAGGTCGAGCCGGGGCGCGGCCTGTTCCCGCTCGGCGTCGCCACCGCGCGTGCCTTCGCGCGCAACCGAATCGCGCTGGTCGGCGAAGCGGCGCATGTCGTGCCGCCGGTCGGCGCACAAGGTTTGAACCTCGGTTTACGCGACGCCGCGGCCATCGCCGAGCTTGCCGGCGACGCGCATCGCGACGGTCATGACATCGGCGGCGAGCTGGTGCTCACGCGCTATGATGAAATGCGCCGCGCCGACGTCGGCAGCCGCACGCTCGCGGTCGATCTCTTGAACCGCAGCCTGCTCACCGATCTCCTGCCGGTGCAGGGCGCGCGCGGCCTCGGACTCTATATGCTAGACCGCATCGGCCCATTGCGCCGCGCCGTCATGCGCGAGGGCGTCTCGCCGCGGGTGGCCGAGCCAAAGTTGATGCGCGGGGAGACCCTGTAGCGCCGGTGTCCCGGGCGCAGTGCAGCGTGAGCACTTCGCGAACGGTGCGCTGCAGAACCGGGACCGCCAAAGAGACTGAGCCCGGTACGGCCCCGGATCTGCGGCGCACCACTTCGTGCTGCGCCGCGTCCGGGGCACGCCTCACGGCCCCTTCTTCTTCCCGGCCTTGCCGCGAAACATCGGCGCAATCGGCAGCGGCAATGCAGGCAGCTCGCCCTGCCCGACCGCGACCTCATGCGCGAACAGACCGCGTTCGACGAAATGCGGATCGCGCAACGCCTCTTCGAGCGGAGCGACGATGGTGGCGCAGCAATCGGCCTTGGCCAGGATCGGCCGCCACGCGTCGGCGTCACGCGCGGCGATCAAAACCGCGACGCCTTTGCGAGTCGCGGCCGGATCGCGCCGGTCGTCGGCGAGCTCCGGCGACAAGCCGATGGCCGCCGTGAACGCCTCCCAGAACTTCGGCTCCAGCGCGCCGCAGGCGACCAGCCGCCCGTCCTTGGTCGGATACAATTGATAGCGGGGCGAACCGCCGGCCAGAGGCAGTTCGCCCGGATTCGGGAAGCGTCCGGTCGCGGCGCCCAGCGCCAGCGCGTACCAGGCGAAGGTGAACATCGCGTCGGTCATGGCGATGTCAAGCTTGCAACCTTCGCCGCTTTGGTCGCGCGCACGCAGCGCCAGCAGAATGTTGATCACCGCCGGGAACGAGCCGCCGGCGATGTCCGCGATCAGCGCGGGCGGCACGGTCGGTTGCTCCCGCGGCCCCGGCTGCAAATCGAGCAATCCGGCCGCGCCGATATAATTGATGTCGTGCCCCGCCTCGCCGGCGCGCGGCCCGTCCTGGCCGTAGCCGGAGATCGAGCAGTAGACGATCTTCGGATTGATCGCGCGCATCGCCTCATAGCCGAGGCCGAGCCGCGCCATCACGCCGGGCCGGAACTGCTCGACGACGATGTCGGCGCGCGCGATCAGCGGCTTGAGCCTGTCGCGGTCGGCCTCGCTCTTCAAATCGAGCGTCAGGCCGGTCTTGCCGCGATTGAGCATCGCGAACACCGCGCTCTCACCATCCTTGAACGGCGGAAAGCGGCGCATGTCCTCGCCGCCCGGCCGCTCGATCTTGATGACCTCGGCGCCCGCCTCCGCCAGCATTAAAGTCGCCAGCGGCCCCGGCAGCAGCGTCGTGAAGTCGAGCACCAGAAGTCCGGCGAGCGGCTGCATAAGGTCACCTGAACAGAAGCGGCGGCACGTTACCCGTCTTCACCAACCACATCACGCTGGTCAGCGTCACCACCGACAGCACGGTGCCGACCAGCACCGCGCTCGAGGCCTGCTCCACCCACGCATCGTATTGCCGCGCGAACACGAACACGTTGAGCGCCGGCGGCAGCGCCGCCATCAGGAGTGCGGTGTCGATCCACACCTGATCGAACGGCCCGAACAGCGACAGCAGCACGAACAGCACGACCGGGTGCAGCACCAACTTCACCACCGCGAGCGGCGGGATCTCCCACGGCATCTTCTTCAAGGGCCGCAGCGCCACGGTGACGCCGAGCGCGAACAGCGCGCAGGGCGCGGCGGCATTCTGCAGGAATTGCAGCAGGCGGTCGATGGCGACCGGCGGCTCGAAATGGATGGCGGCCGAGACGACGCCGAGCGCGCTGGCGACGATCAGCGGATGGCCGGCGACGCGCTTGACCACCTCGAAGGCGACGGCCTGGACGGTCTTCTTCTCCGGGCTCGCCAGCGCCATCAGGAACGGCACCAAAGTGAACAGGATGATGTTGTCGAAGCAGAAGATCAGCGCCACCGGCACCGCCGCCTGCGCGCCGAGCGTCGCCAGCGCCAGGCCGGGACCCATGTAGCCGATATTGCCGTAGCCGCCGGCGAGCCCCGCGATCGCCGATTCCGCGATGTCGCCGCGCCGGATCACCATGCCGACCGCGAAGGCGGTGGCGAAAGCCCAAAAAGTCGCGAGCGATGTGGCGAGGATGAAGTCGACCTGCCCGAGCTTCTCCAGCGGCGTCTGCGCCAGGATGCGGTAGAACAGCGCCGGCAGCGACACGTAGACGATGAAGTAGTTCATCCAGCCGAGCGCGGTGTCGGGGATCTGCTTGATCCGCCCGCAGGCGAAACCGATGAAGATCAGGCCGAAGAACGGCAAAGCGAGATTGAGGACGTCGATCATTGGTCTTGCTGGTTCCGGACGCGGGCGCGGGCCGGCTTTTTGATGTTTTCCGGCCGCCTTTCGGCGGGCTTGGCGTAACGCCGGCTTTCCTCTAAACGGCTCCCCGGCCCTTTGGAAGGACCTCCGCCGCATGAAGCCTCCGCGCCAGTTCTTAGCCCCGCTCGCCGTCGGCGCGCCCGCGCCATTGCGCGAGCTGCCGGTCCGGCTCGAGCGCATGATCCACTTCGTGCCGCCGCACATCGAGAAGATGCGCGCCAAGGTTCCGGAACTGGTGAACCAGGTCGACGCCGTGCTCGGCAATCTCGAGGACGCGATCCCGGTCGACGCCAAGAAAGCGGCGCGCGACGGCTTCATCGCCATGGCGGAGGCGACCGAATTCGGCGCGACCGGCCTGTGGACGCGCATCAACGCGCTCAACTCGCCGTGGGCGCTCGACGACGTCATCGAGATCGTCGGCGCGGTCGGCAACAAGCTTGATGTCGTCATGCTGCCGAAGGTCGACGGGCCGTGGGACATCCACTATCTCGACCAGCTGCTGGCGCAGCTCGAGGCGCGGCACGCGATCAAGAAGCCGATCCTCATCCACGCCATTTTGGAGACCGCAACGGGCGTCAACAATGTCGAGGCGATCGCGACCGCTAGCCCACGCATGCACGGCATGAGCCTCGGGCCCGCCGATCTCGCCGCTTCGCGGGCGATGAAGACGACGCGCGTCGGCGGCGGCCATCCGGACTACAAGGTGCTGGCCGATGCGGCCGGTGACGGCCCGCGCGCGGCGTTCCAGCAGGACCTCTGGCACTACACGATCGCGAAGATGGTCGACGCCTGCGCGAGCGCCGGCATCAAGGCGTTCTACGGTCCGTTCGGCGACTTCTCGGATCCCGCCGCCTGCGAGGCGCAGTTCCGCAACGCCTTCCTGATGGGGTGCCTCGGCGCCTGGTCGCTGCACCCCTCGCAGATCGCGATTGCCAAGCGCGTCTACTCGCCCGATCCGGCCGAAGTCGCCTTCGCCCGCAAAATCGTCGAGGCCATGCCGGACGGCGCCGGCGCGGTCATGATCGACGGCAAGATGCAGGACGACGCCACCTGGAAGCAGGCGCGGGTGCTCCTCGATCTCGCCCGTCTCGTCGCCGCCAAGGACCCGGACATGGCCGCGCGCTATGGACTTTGAGGCGGTCTGGCGCAAACGCCCGGGTTCCACTATCTGATGGGTACCATGAACAAGATGCGTCAGGCGAAATTCAAGATCGGCCAGGTGGTCAAGCACCGCCTGTTCTCGTTCCGCGGGGTGGTGTTCGACATCGACCCGGAATTCGCCAATACCGAGGAATGGTGGCAGTCGATCCCGGCCGAGATCCGGCCGTCGAAGGACCAGCCGTTCTACCACCTGTTCGCCGAGAACGACGAGACCGAGTACGTCGCCTACGTCTCCGAGCAGAACCTGCTGCCCGACACCACCGGCACGCCGATCCGCCATCCGGACGTCGCCGAAGTGTTCGAATGGAAGAACGGCAGCTACCGCCCGCGTGACAGCCGGATGCATTGAGGCGTCACCCTTCGAGGCGCGCCTGCGGCGCGCACAGAAGGACGACGGGCAATTTCAAAACAAAAAGGCGCGGGCCGAAGCCCGCGCCTTTCGCAATTGACAAAGCGCCTGGCGCTTACTTCTTCGCCGGCGCGGCGGGAGCAGCCGGCGCGGCCGGAGCGGCACCCTGCTGGCCCTCGAGCTTCTTGCGCGCCTCTTCCGCCTTCTTCTGCAGCTCTTCCTGCAATTTGCGCTGCTGCTCCTCGAACGCCTTCGGATCGGTCGGCGGGCCGTCATAGGCCTTGGCGAAGTCGGCGAGCGGCAGCGGCAGCGAGATCGCGGTGCCCTGCAAATTGATCGCCTGCACGGTGATCTGCTGGCCCTTCTTCATCTTCGCGATGAGATCGTCGGTGACCGGATAGTCGGCCATGCAGCCGACCGGGAAGCAGATCTTGTACGGCGCCTGCATCGGCTGATTCTGGTCGACGATGACGCGCGTGCCGTGTTGCAGCTGCATGCCGAGCGGGACGGTGACGCGCAGCACCTTCTGCTCGCCCTCCGGCTCGAACAGCTGCACGATCGCGACCGGCATGCCGTTCTCGAGGCGGCCGTCCTTGGTGACGACGCAGACCTGCTTGTTGTTGGTGTCGGGGCCCTTGCCGCAGACCTTCATCCACGGCGAATACATGAGCTGCGGTTCGCCCTGGCCCTGCTGGCCGGGCGCCGCCGGAGCGGGCTGGGCGGGCTGCGCCGCGGGCGCGGCCGGCTTGGCGGCCGGCTTCTTCGGCTGGGCGGTCGCCGGCACCGACAATACGGCGGCGAGCGCGGCGGCGCCGCACGTTGCGGCCAGCGCGCGGCCCCACGGCCGGGCCGATGCGATCCGATGATCCATTGCGATAAATCCCTTGCTTTCCAACCGTCCGGCGGCTCGCGTGACGAGCCCGGACGGTCGCCCGTCCGGCTCTGTCGGTGCGAAATACGGCGGGAGCGTGACCCGGACCGGTGCCTGATAGCCGAATTCACGCCTGCAATAAAGCCACGAAGCCTTAGAAAATGCGCTGCGGGCCGCATCGCTCCGCCGTGGTAAATTCCCGCGAATCCGGAACCGAATCGCATCCGCCCCGTGCCCATTCCTCCGTCCCGCCGAAACGCCGCGCACGCAGGCCCGCCGTCGCGCCGCGACGTGGTGATCGGCGCGCTGGCGGCCTCGCTCCCCTGGCCCGCCCGGCCGGCACGCGCCGATGCCGCGCGCCATGCCATCGCCATGCACGGCGATCCGGCCTGGCCGGGCGACTTCACCGCGCCGGTCTACGCCAACGCGAACGCGCCGAAGGGCGGGCAGCTGGTGCA
>Ga0134125_10002015_pt1 | contig 24367 bp, 11 predicted proteins | sample KB31751_FD_96464 | JGI IMG/M metagenome (GOLD analysis project Ga0134125, IMG submission 96464) | Terrestrial soil microbial communities with excess Nitrogen fertilizer from Kellogg Biological Station, Michigan, USA - KB3-175-1 | ecosystem: Environmental > Terrestrial > Soil > Unclassified ...
ATACTTCCTGTTTTTTTTCTTAGGCAGCACCAATGCCATCAAAGCTAAAATACCACCTTCTCCTTCATTATCCGCCCTTAAAATAATCACAAGATATTTTATGCTGACCACAAGGATCAGAGACCAAAAAATCAAAGATAAAACACCAAAAATATTTGAATCACTTACTGCAATTCCCTGGTCGCCGGTAAAACAAACCCTTAAAGCATAAAGAGGGCTTGTTCCAATATCCCCAAATACAATTCCTAATGCAGCTATAGTGAGTTTTAACAAGTTATTTATTTGCTTATCCATTACAACCGTATTTTAAAAAAAAAAATCAGCAATATAAAAAAGGTAAAATTGATTAAAAGATTTAAATAATACTTATTACTATTTGTGTACCACTTTTCAATAAATTTTTAGATAAATTCCTACAATCAAAAATATCCACTTTTCCTTTTGCTGTCTTTTGTTGATTAACTCTGTTTAGTTTAATTCCAAATCTTTCCCATAAAAGACTTTTAAAACAACTAGAGAGTAAAATTGCAAAAGCCAAACAAACCGCAGTCGGAGAATCAGTTTTGAGGATAAAGTAGTAGCTTATTTCCTTTCATGCATGTTATACGTTCAAAAAAAAAATGACGGATATTTTTCAGGCAAAAGGAATTGAAAGAATTAATATCCTTTTTTCAATCCTTGAAACAATTGCTACTTCTAATAAGCATGAGTACCTTTCTAGTCAAAGTTTTATTGATTCAATTGATGAAGGACAGGAAGAAAAAATGAACAAGATTTATAAATTCATTATGGCAAATTTTAAAGAACAGATCTCAATAGACCAATTAGCCTCCGAAGTAAATGATTGTATACCGGATCCTATAATATTTCTGAAGCAGCATATGAAAGTGGTTTTGAAAATATTTCGAATTTCAATAAACAGTTTATGAAAATTAAAAAGCAAACTCCAAGTGAAATTCTTGCTAAGTTTGCAAAAAAATAATTTTTAAACATGATCAGGTTGTTATCATTGAAATAGTTTTCAACTCTGCTATTTGCCCCAATATTCTAAAACCTTATTAGCCTAACACAATCCAGCATCGCCTGGTTGATTTCTCCATTCATGTTTTCATTCCAACTTTCAAAAGTGAGGGACAAGTGATGCAAACCCTTTGTTAATGGCAGTTTCATTGAATTACTCCAGCCCCAGTTGCTCCATTCTTCTTTTCCTCTTTGAGGAAAAACCAAAGTGCCGGCTTTTTTATCATCAATATTAATTGTTCTGAATGCACATTTATTTTCAGTGTTGATTGGCCCGTTGCCATTTGCATATCTCACATCCAAAATATAATTTCCATCTTCTTTTATGTTGATAGTAAAATCAATTTTTCGATTGATTGTTTTACTGATCTCAACAAAACCATCTCCTGTAAAACCCTGGTAAGGCCTATTCGATCTTTGGACGAAATTCTCTATTTGAATTATTTGTTCATTTGCTGAAGGATAAATTTGCAAAGGCTCACTGGTAAAGGATTGTAATTTATTTTTATCAACAGCAATAACTTGATAATCTCCATATTTTGAGGTGTCAATTTTTAAAGAAGTGTCTGCAACTTCTTTTAATAATTTTCCATTCTCTAGCACTTTATAGGTTGAAATATTTTTGCTGGTGTCTTTCCAGTAAACAAACAAATTTTGCTGATTTGTATTTGGCAATTGGGGGCTAAATTCATTTTCAACGCTATTGATTTTTTGGGCAGAAAGTTCATTATTGGCCAATACAATTTTGATTTGATGATTTCCCTGTAATGTTGATGAAACCTGGTGCTCAGGAGATTCTTTTCCATCAATTGAAAAAGATTTTATGGAGTTTCCAAAACCATCCATTTCAATATTTAAAATACAATTCCTGTATTTGAAATTGTTCAAAGTTCTGGTTCCGTTAAATACTTTTGGAACAAATGGAGCAAAAGAAAGATTATCCGGATTGAATTGCATTCCGAATAAAACTTTATAAACCAAACTGATACTTCCAGACAAACTCCAAAGCATATTGCTTGAATTGATTTGCGTGCCCGCATAATCTCCGTTGGAAGCAACAAAATTTTCCTTGTTTGTCAGAAATAAAGCAGCAGGACGATATACAGAACTTATTGCTCTTACAACAGATTCTTCGTTCCCCGCTTTCGCTGAAGCCAGCGCCCAGTAAGATTCTACAAAAGGCCAAACCGCATCATTGTGATAAGGTGGAATGCCGGGAATTTGCGGATAGATACATGAAATTCCAAAAGGAGTTACGGGGGTATTTGAAATAATTTTTTGCTGGCGATCCGTATCTGCTACATTAAATAAAACTGATAACGCTTCTCCCAAAGCTTCTGATCTCGGGGACAAAATCTTGAAATTTCTTCCATATAAATATTGCCCAAAATATCCTTTATCATTCTGCCATAAATATTTGTTCACGCCATTTTTAATTTGAGCAGCAACATCATTATATTTCTTTGCATCATCCTGAGAACCAAGCGCAGCAGACATTTCAGCCAATACAGTATTTGCCTGGAAATGAACAGCATTGGTTCCCAAACATTGTGACTCATAGATATCTGCTGGTTGCATCCACACAGGATAGGTTTCTTCACGCCAGTCTAAAAAAGAAGATTCTCCTTTTACCATTCCTGTTTCCGGATCATAAATGTTCTGCAGATCATCATCGATGGAATTTTTAATTACCTCGTATGCATATCTCAACCAATCTTTATCTCCGGTAACCTTATAAACTTCCCGGGCCGCAACTGCCCATATTTCTCTGTCAGTAGAAATCGGATAAGCGCCGCCGGTGCCGGTGTCCTGGATTATTTTACCATTCTTCACTTTCTTCTTCAAACTGATCATCGCAACTTTTGGTTGCAATATTCCCATTGACAAAATAATGCTGTAGCTGATGTCGCGTGTCCAAACGCCGGCCCACTCTTTGCCGGTGCGAAAGGTGCTATCGGGTTCGATAGCATTTTGCATTTCTTCCAAAGCAAGATTGTACAAAGCATCAGGCAATACATCCGGCGAATGATATTGAGGAAAAGCACTGATATCTTTTGATAATTTCCAGGAATTCGCCGTTTTATTTTCATCAGGATTTTGATTCAGCGTTAAAGTAGCTTCATAAATTCCGTCATTGTTTTCATCTTTTAACTCCAGGTCTTTATGCGCATATAAATTGTTCCAATCCCATGTTAGCGGAGGAATATTTCCAGCAACAAAAACTCCTTTAAAATCATTTTTATAAATTTTCTTCCCATCAAATGTTTGATAAAATCCCTTATCCTTAAAGGATTTCAGCACATCTGACATATCAACCCGGATAGTAAGCTTCACATCTTTTTTTAAAAATTCACCTGGTTTAATTTTGGAGGAATCAATAAACTGATCGCCAAATTTTATAACCGGAGTTTCATAATTTCCATTTCCTCCCGCACAAATAATTACATTATCTTTTCCGGAAGGAGCGGAATTATCAGCGCCATTAATACTGAATTTAAATTTCACTTCCGGGCTTTTGAATTGGTCAGCAGGGCTTACATAATTGGAAACAATTTCAGTTCGCGAAATCGCTTGTGCCACAAATGAATCCTGTACAACACTGTCCCTGTAAACAGAAAATTCTTTCGAGTGATAAATCAAATTGCTACTATCGTTCGACGCACTGTTCATCATGTTACAGCTACAAAGAATTATACCAACAATGATGAGAAGAGAAATATTTTTTTTCATGTAAGAAAATTAAAAGTGGAATTTTTATTCATACTCAACTACCACCATATCCCAATATTGAAGGAAAGGCAATGTAAAAGTTACACCAGTTGCTGATTGATTAAAGGTTAAATTTTGAGAGGCACCAAAATTTGTATCTGGTGAAGCAAACCAGATATTCTTTATCTTTTTAGTCGTTTGAAAATTAATCTTACAATCAGTAAATGTTGCAGGCAAAGATTGTTTTCCATCTGCGTCGCGCCAGTTTAAAGAGGAAGCATTTGCAAAATTAATGAAGTGAATAACCTGCTTGTTACCTGTCTCTTTTCCTATAACTGAAACCGCACCTGTTGTAGGCGGCCAGTTATTTAATTTTATTTTTTGATCAGTGGAGGTAACAGAAGGATTATTAAAAGTACCTCCGTCACGCAAAAGGTTTTGATAACCTGTAAGGAAATCATAGTAGTGAATCATTGCAGTTTTTAAATCATTCTTCATCTGCAAATTATTATTGGGGAAATATTCTTTACCCAGCATGTGGTCTCCAAGCTCAAGATGAGCACCACCAAAAGAAAAAATTACCGCATCAGTAAGAAGCACGCCGGGAGTATTAAAATAACCCGGGTTTTCTGCGATGTTATAATCCATGTACGCCGCTAATACTGTTTGCTTCGTATTGTTTGATAACTTGTTATTGTCTGCGATGATTCTTGCAAGATCGCTATAGCTTTCGCTTGGCGACCATACTTCCGAATATAAAAAATCAACCGGTGAGGTGGCAATGCCTTCCTGCCCGTATTGGTTCACCGCATTCATAACCAATCTCTTTCCGGGATCACCTGCCTTCATTGCATTGATGAAAGGATTAAAAGTTGCAGCCAGATTCACCTCATTTCCATCATAGTCGTATAATGTTTTATCACGGTTGCCTACCTGATCTATCTGGTAACCATCAAAATCATATACTTTGTACATATCATCATTCCTTGATATCAAATAATTTTGCCAACCCTTGTTAGCAGGGTTCACAAAATAAATCCAGCTTTTAAAAGGTGGTGAAGGTAATTTAAATACATCCTTATCAAGATGATTTTTATCAGAAAATAAATACCACTCCTCTGAAACTCCATCCGATGCTGCATCATCCAATGCTCCATAACATAAATTGTAGGAGAGGGTTTTCATATTGAAAGATTTTGCCGATTGAATGTATCCCTGCACTGTTGATTTATAATTGGTGCGGTTGGCAATATCTTTCCAGGAATCGGCCGGATTTACCGGAGTGCCAGCCAACGGCAGATGATGTTTCCAGTCCCAATCCTGAAATTGAATCCAGTTCATATGCAGCCGGTTTAAATAACTCATTACCCCATTAATCTCATCAGAAGTCTTTTGACCATATTCCGATAAAAATCCATTGCGTGGGAACCTTGCCGGATCAGAAGATACATCGACAGCTATGCAGGCGTATATTGTATCTTTCCCATTTCCATTGCCCGACAATTCTATTAAATAACCGCTAAAATCCTGCATAGGAGCAGTCCATGTCCATGTTTTTCCGCTGAGAGCCTGACGTTCAACTTCTCTGTTCAAATATTTATAACTAATGGCAGTGCCTGCCGGTAAATCCTTATCAATTTTAAAAAAAACCTGGCTTCCGGGTAAGTAAGCAGCTTTATCTGTACTGATATTTACTATGGCTGAATCGTTTCTGTTGATTAAACCTGTATTGTCTTTGATGCTATTCTTTCTGCAACTGTATCCCGAAATTACATTAAGAGATAGTAAACAAACGATTAAAAGATTTTTCATTCTTTAACTCTTTTAGCAATGATATTAATAAAATCCTTTAGCACACTTTCTTTTATTCTTCATTGATTTTAAACCATTATCATTGCTTTACGATCGAAATCGTTTCATACAATTGATTCAATGTGATCTTGTAATTTCCTGCCGTTGTAATTAACCACTTATAATCATCTGTATCATCAGGGGCAGTTCCATGTTTTACAAATTGAGCACCTGTTTCAGAAATGTCAGGATGGTTTTTATAGGGACGGAAAAAATCAGTTCCCCAATCACCTGTTGCTACCGGGATTTTGAATTCCCCTGCATTCAAATGTCCCGTATAAGTAAATACATTCGGATCACTGGTAGCAACCATTACGGAAGGATTGTCTATGTTCCAGCCGTTAGGCGTGGCATCTCCCACGATCCACAATTTCGTGTAAGCTTGAAATGGTACGATATGGATAGACATATCTAAAAGATTCAAAGTGATCTTATATGGACCGGGATTGGTAATATTCCATTTGTAATCAACACCGCCGCTTTGAACCAATTGAACAGCAGTTTGTGAGAGATCAGGATGGTTGATCAAAGGCATATAAAACGGAACGCTGAAGTCCCCGGTCGCTGCAGTAGCAATTTTAAATTCTCCCGCTTTAAGTACCTGGTTATACTTGAAGAGAAATCCGTTGTTGGGATTACTGATCATCGAATCTGGTGTACTGATATCCCATCCTTTTGGAACTGCATCTCCTATGATCCATAATTTTGAATAAGGAGAAGCAGCTAATTTTTCTACCTTAATGGTCAGATCGATTAGGTTCACAGATACTTTATAAACACTTGTTTCATTAATGGTGAACTGATCATCGGGTTGGGAATCAGATGTTCTGAAAAATAATTTACTGCTATCTGAGCCCATATTATAAGAAGGTAAAAAACTTCCAAGCGTCGTAATAAATTTAAAGGTGCCCGGCAATAGAGTTCCCTGGTATATAAAGCCACCGGGAACTTTTGGATCTGTTGTCAAAGCTTCTGCCCTGGAATTATCCCATCCTGTAGAAGTAGCACCTCCTATTATATAAAGGGTGGATGAAACAGGCTCGTAGGGAGTGACAGATAATCCTTTTATATTTGAAATTTGGGGAGAGGCTGAAGCTCCTGCAACGGTTGCAATGATTCTTGCTTCCAGGTCAACTGCTGTTCCTGCTTTAATATTCCAGTGTTTAAGCAAGGTATCATTCAGCTGGCCGGTTGTATAGCTTAATGTATAAGCCTGCCTGCCCATATCGATTGAAACAGGATCAGCAAAATTTTTGCCCTTCTTACCTAGTTGAAATGTATAAGCAATTGCAGAATTGGTTCCACTGTTTGTTCCGGTTGTCCAGGTAAAACTTACAGCAGTGGCATTTTGATTTACCTGCTGTAAAACAAGGGATGAATCTGATGCGCTGATAGCTAAAGGTGCATTCACTCCTTTAGGAATAACAATCCCTGTTTTTTTACATGATAAAAACAGAACTCCTGAAAGAACAATTAATAAACTTGAGCACAGGAATATTTTTATTTTAAAAATGGCAGGAGAAGAATAATTGGTTTGCATATAAAAGTTCGTTTACTGTTTTCGAAAATTAGTATCCCGGATTTTGGGTGAGATTTGGATTGGCGTCACGTTCTACCTGTGGGATAGGTAACAACAGGAATTTAGCTGTTGCGTTTACCTTTCCTATAGAATGCAGAAAATCTAATCCATATTGTCCGTTTTCTACCCTGATAAGGTCAAACCATCTTTGTCCTTCAAAGGCAAGTTCCATACGTCTTTCATGAAGGATAATACTTCTCATCGCATCTTTGGAAACATTGGCCTCTTTATCCTTCAGACCCGCCCTCTCCCTAACCTCATTTAAAGGAACAATAGCCGCCTCCGTTTGCCCTAGTTCATTTAATGCTTCTGCTTCCATTAATAAAATATCAGCATATCGTAAAACAACAAAATCAGCTGGACTTGTATTGTAATCAGGTGATATAGATTTTGGAACTAAGAATTTTCTGAGATTATAACCTGTACCTGAATAAGATGCTTTATAATCTTTTCCATCAAAAGCAGGCCCTCCTTCATATAAAATAGTAACATCTTTTCTAAGGTCTCCCGGCTCATATGAGTCGACGAATTCCTGGGTAGGTTGATTCCATCCATAAGCACCGCCTACGAAGTCTGAGTTTCTTGGCCCTGTAAATGTACTTACCCACGAGGCCTGGTTAAAATCGTCAAAGAAATTGTATGTGGTGGCACCACTATATTGAACTTCAAAAAGTGATTCTATTGTATTTTTATTTGTAGCAGAAAAATTGTCTGCATAATTCGGGTTTAATTTATAACCGAGTGTGGTTACCTCCTTACACAGATCGACAGTTTTTTGGTAATCACCAAGGGTCAAATAAACCTTGGCTAGAAGGCCTGTTGCTGATCCCTTTGATGCACGGCCAACATCAGAGCCTGAATAAGTTTCCCGGGGTGGCAACATGTTCATAGCATCAGAAAGATCGCTGATTATCTGTTTATATACATCAGCTTTTGGTGTTCGTGCAGGCTTTAAATTATCGCCGGCATTTTGCTGTTTGGTTATTAGTGGAACATCTCCAAAAAACCGAACTAAAATAAAATAATAAAGACCACGCAGGAAATGAGCTTCCCCAAGGATCCTCGTTTTGAGATTTTCATCCATATTGATGGCCGGAACCTTATCCAAAACTATATTACAGGCAAGAATACCAGGTGCAGGCCCCCTGTAAAGATCAAGTACTCCGGCATTATCTGTAGTTGTTACAAAATTTGCTTCATCTTTTGTTTCTATCCCATCAGTACCACCGCCTGCGCCTGTTTCACTGTTTCCCGCCATAATATCCGTCGTCCACATTCTGAGGTTGTACAATTTTGGACGTTGCAGAGGCTGATAGGCGGCATTAATAGCAGCTACTGCATCATCGGCAGTTTTATAAAAGTTGGAAGTATTTACTGAATCAGGGGGCGCCTTCTCAAGGAAGGATTTTGAACAACCTCCAATGATAGTTGCTACAGCCAAAAAAGTAATAATTAATTTATTTGCTTTCATTTCTCGACAGTTTTTTATAAAGTAATATTTAATCCAACGCTTAAAGTACGGGTTACAGGGTAAACATTATAATCTACTCCATTCACGGGAACCTCAGGATCAAAGCCTGAATATTTGGTAAACGTGAATAAGTTTTGTGCTGAAATATAGATCCTCGCTTTTTGAAACGCATTTTTCAACAATGAATGGGGAAAAGTGTATCCAAACGTTACATTTTTAATTCTCAGGTAGGAACCATCTTCTAAAAAGCGTGACGAAATCCTTGAATTATTATTAGGGTCATTAAAAATAGCACGTGGAATATCATTACTTGTCCCCTCACCTTCCCACCTTCCCAAAACCCTGGTGGTCTGATTTTGTGCTACTGCCATGCTTTCCTGGAAAACGTTATTGGCATTGAAAATATCATTTCCCTGTACACCTTGCAAAAAGATAGTCAGATCAAAGCCTTTGTAACTAAAATCGTTTGACATGGCATAAATAAGTTGCGGATTAGGATCGCCAAGAATCGTGCGATCGGCATCATTAATGACACCATCATTGTTCAGGTCGCGAAAACGAACATCACCCGGAGAGGTACGGTTATATGGATCCGTCCCGGGAACCTGTACTGAAGCCTGGTCTACTTCTTTTTGGTTTTGAAAAATACCTTCCATTACATAGCCATAAAATGAATTCACCGGATAGCCTGCTGTATTGGTTGCTAAAGTGCCATTTAATCCAATACCACTACCTATATACATAGGGGCATTTTCATAAAGGGATACTACTTTGTTTTTATTAAACGATATATTCAAATTTGTATTCCATTTTAAAGCACCTGTAATATTCCTTGATGACACCGTTACTTCAATTCCTTTATTCTGCACTTTTCCGGTATTGATATAAGGAACAATGATATCAGAATATCCTGTGGAAATGGGTACCGGCATTGGAACAAGCATATTGGAAGTATTTTTCAAATAAGCATCAACGGTAAAAGTTAATCTGTGATTAAACAGGCTGGCATCAATACCAATATTTGATTGCTCAACAGATTCCCATTTAACATTTGGATTAGACATTACCATCGCAATTTCTGCAGGAACTACATTTCCATTGAAGGAATAAACTGCTGATGTAAGTGAAGAAGCAAAAGAATAATTGCCAATATTCTGATTCCCGGTTACACCATATCCTGCCCTCAGTTTCAGGTCATCAAGAAATTTTACATTTTTCAAAAACTTTTCCTGTGATAGTCTCCAGGCTACTGCAGCAGAAGGAAAAGTTCCCCATTTATTATTTTCTCCAAATCTCGAAGAACCATCCCGGCGGACAGTACCGGTAAACAAATATTTATTGTCAAAGTCATAATTGATTCTTCCAAAATAAGAGGCTAATGCCCATTCATAGCTTGTACCATTTACATTGGGGTTGGTGGTTCCATTATTCAGTTGTTGGGTAACATCACTTGCAAATCCCTGAATGTTTCCACCAATCCAATCCGTCTGGTTATTTTGAGCATTTGTTCCAAGCATAGCAGTAAAATGATGCAATTGTCCAAATCGGGTATCATAAGTGAAATAATTATCCCAGTTAAATGTGATGCTTTTATTGTATTGCTGTGATAAATATGAACTTGGTTGAGGAATTGGTTCATAATCATACTTTGGAGACCATGTTCTGCTATCCCAGAATTGAGCCTGTATACCCCCGCTTGTTTTAAAAGTAAGCCCTTTTGCAAGTGTAACTTCAGCAAAAAGAGAACCTAAAATGTTGTACCCGTTGGTATTATTTTGAACAAGTTTTGCTTTTGCAATTGGATTGGTCACATCACCCACCCATTGCGGCTGCCCCACCGGTCCTGCATAAGTGCCATCAGTGTTAAATACAGGAAGTGTAGGGTTGGCCGCCATGGTATTACGGATATCGTAAGAACCACTTGGTTTTTCATCATGGCTTAAAGTAAGGTTATTACCAAACTTCAGCCAATTAAATACTTTTGCGTTGCTGTTAAACTGAACAGAATATCTTTTGTAACCTGTGTTAATTACAATACCTTCCTGGTTTAAATAACTGGCAGAAACATAATAATTGTATCTTTCTGAACCTCCTGAATATGCAAGTGAATAACTTTGTATAGGAGCGCTTCTGAATAACTGATCCAGCCAATCTGTTCCTTTCCCAAGTGTATCAGGATTTGCATAACCGGCATAAGTGGGCTGGTTATTATTTTTCAACATTTCATTATTCAGAAGAGCAAATTGCGAAGCATCAAGCATCTTTACCGTATTGGCTGCTTTCTGGGTTCCAATAAAGGCATTGAAAGAGAGATGATTTTGACCGGCAGCCCCTTTTTTTGTTGTAATGATAACAACCCCATTAGCTCCCCTTGAACCATATATCGCAGACGCGGAAGCATCTTTCAAAATATCAATAGTAGCAATATCATCCGGGTTAATCGTGTTTAAAGGAATATCAGTCGGAACCCCGTCAATTACCAAAAGAGGATCACTGTTGTTCACGGTTCCTATTCCACGTACCCTTATTGTAACATTACTGCCTGGTGCGCCCGGAGAAACAATCTGTACACCCGCTGCTTTCCCTTCAATTGCCTGGCCGGCATCAGGAACAGGCAGGGAAGCAATATCATTGCTTTTAACAGAAGAAACAGATCCTGTAAGATCACTTCTTTTTTGTGTACCATATCCAACCACAACAACACTATCTAAAGAACTGACATTTTTCTGCAAAATAATATTCAGCGGTACCTGTCCTGCGCTTACCTCCTGAACGGTATATCCGATAAAGCTAATGATCAGGATAGATTCAGAGGAACGCACATTCAGTTCAAAATTTCCATGGGAATCGGTAACTGTTCCATTCCTTGTTCCTTTTTCATTAATACTTACACCAGGTAAAGCTTTACCCGCTTCATCAGTTACTTTACCGTCAACTGTTATAGATTGATCCCTGAATGAACGTACTTCTGAATTTTTAGTTGGGTGCTTATGAACAGGTCCCGAAGAGAATCCGGTAACAGGCAAGAAAGCCGCAGCCATTATGATTGAAGTTACTATTTTCACTTTTGAAAGTGACCCGCTTTTACTGAAGAAAATATATCTCATATAGTCTGGTTTAAAGGAATTAAACTGTCTTGAAGAATGTTCTAAACCGTGGAGAATATTCGAACCACGGTTTAGAAAACTTTGTAAAAAACTTTAACGGGTCAAATGTAACCTGCTTATTTTACTCTTATTAATCACTAAGTTTCAATTTATATTCAAATTGTATCAACCTTAAGGGGATGCGGTAATGCAATTGCTGGCATAAAAAATCCAGGCTGCCGCTGAGGCGACTGTTCAATTCTTCATTTGACGGGATAACTGATATCTCCTTTTATTCTATTGCTTCTTTATTAATATTTGAGGGAACCGGTGGGATATATCAACTAAATCTGCTGATGAAAGCGGAAGCAGGTTAGTATTCCAGTTCTTAAGGGATTGGGCAGATGTAAGATGGATTAATTCTTTTGCTCTTACTTCGCATGGTGCCTGCATACCGTCCCTTGGGTACCAAACCTCATCAACAGAATAGTTATTTTCTTTTATATTTTTTAGTCCTTTCAATAACAGTGCATCTTTCATCGCCATTGCTTTTTCTGGGCCGCCGAAATTAATACTTGAATTAATCCAAAAGTTTAATTCCTTATACCTTATTGCTGGGAAATAGGAAGAAATTGCCGGCTCTACAACTTCCCCCAGTTTATTAATAATAGACTGCTGTGAATTACCCTGCCAATAAACAAGAGGAATATATTTAAATCTATACTCGTACAATGGCTCTGACAGCAGATAAGGATTTAATGCGACACCTTTTATTGGAGATGATCCATTGATAGAAAATGCTTTCCTGTTCTTATAAATAAATGCCAAAGAAACATAAGTCGCCAGATTGTATAATTGTCCGTCATCCTCAGAAGTAATAAATCTTATATCCTTAACAGAAGTATTCCTTTTGATATGTTCAGTGAAGTTTCTGACTTGTTTAGGAATAATGCCACTTTCCCAATCGGCAACACGCGTAAATTTTGCTTCAAGGGAAACATTGTCAATGTCCTTCACTTTATCTTTCAATGCAACCAGGTCAGCAGCTACTCCGCCCTGGGGATATAAAATAAAAAGACTTCCGTTAGAATATTTTTCTGTGTCAGCTTTATCTGTTAAAATAACTTTTCGGGCAGTCGCTTCTCCACCTGTAGGCGCTGTTGCACCTAAAAGAATCACATTTTTTACTTTATGCTGAATGAGAAAATCAATATACTCTTTTGGAATATCCAGCAACTTTACCCATGCAACCGCATAAGGTACAGAAGCATCATAGCCCAAAGTAGCATAAGAATCAAAACCTTTTTCACCGGAGTACTGCAGAATCGATTGTACCTCTTTGACAGTGTTTGCACTTACCAGAAAATGTAAAGGTAATACAGGGGCCTTCATCGCGCTTGATAAGTAAGGTACAGAAGGTATTCCCGTACTGATAATAACTGAATTAACTGGTGTGGAAGGACCCAATATCTTATCATAAAAATTAACTGTTTGACGAACAGAGTTCTCCAAAAATTCAGGAGTCGCATAAACATGATTGGGGCCGGAAGCATGTGCATTCACTTTCCATGAATCTGAAATCCCGGAAGCTAAATTCGCCCCTGATTTTTCAACTGCATATTCTGCACTCATTCCACCGTCAAGACTGAAAACAGGTAGTCCTTTATAAGAAAAGCGCTGGATTTGAAAAGTAGTAATCATGTTTTTATCAACAACATGAAAAAAAGTTTGATATGTCGTCTTGTTATGTCCATCAGTTAGAATATATTTAATGTACACCCCAAAAGGGTCTTTCGCTTCATTCGCAGGAATTGTCCATATTTCTGAATTATTAATCTTGTATTTCTTCCTTCCGCCGATAACCAAATTATTTTCCAGTGTAATTTCATTAATAAACCCCGCGGGATGATTAAGATTTTGGATCTCTGCTATAACAGTCTTAATTCTTATTGAAGAAGATGATGGATTTGAAAGTGTAAAGGAAATATTTACTTTATCGCCTGCAAAATAGCTTCCTTTCTCAGTAACACAATTACTGATATGAAGTAGTACCGGATCGCTTTTATCCCCCTGATAAGAAGTGTTTGCGGATAATGTAAAGGGAAGGAGTATTGCTATGAAAGCATGAAAATATTTAATCATCGGCTATTTAATTGTATCAGAAGCTATATTGGCTTTAATAAGTGGCGAATATTTTTCATAAAGAGTTTTAGCGATTTCAACAGCATTCCCTGAAGGCTTATCCGGGTAAATATCATTTCTATATGTCCATTCAACTTCAAAATTTGTTACCCCGTCATGGAAATCTTTTTCATTGAATTCTATTTTCTTCTCGGCCGCTGAAATTGCTTCATCCATAAACATCTTCCATCGTTCCTTATAGTAGCTTTTCGTTAAACCTGCCCACGATCTGTTTGCATAATCATTCAGGCTTTGCCCCTTTGTCCCCCACGTTGTGATGATGGTGCGCGCATCATGCTCATAATATTTTTTTTCATTTTCATTTAATCCAAAGTTTTTTGCCTGTTGCAACCACTTGCCTAATAAAAAGGAAGATTGTGTTGACAATAATTTATCCATATCATCAAACAAAGCAAGTATCTTCCTTTTGTCAGTCAGAAGAGCCGCTACATCATGAAGATTAAAATCTGAAGTAAACTTATCCCTGAGTACACTAAAATAGTTACCCAGCACCTGGCGCCCGATATTAACGATATCATATTTATAAGTATCTCTTTCCGGATTTGAAACTTTAAGTAATAGTCCCCATGCCCTCAGCAGCTCCGGATTTTGATAATCAATTTGGGGATTTGTTGTCCAGTTACCGTGCCCGGTAAAAGAAGGACGGGCATTGGTAAGTGTGCCTTGTCCTAAACTTGCGGCATTTGCATAAGCTGTTTTGAGGAGAAGATTCCAGCCGCCGTTTTCGTCGTCATTGTTTTTGCCTATCCTTCTTGCTGACCATTTATTTACCCATTCGTTTACATCAACCGGTCCTTTTGACCATGCTTTTTCAAAAACAAATTCATACATGATTGGATTTACCCCAAATGCCTCGAGCGTTGACCCGATACCATATAGGTTTTGGCCGCCATTTACAAATGCATTTTCCATTTTCTTTTCCACTTCTTCCAAATTTCCGGCAAGCATGGTGTTACCACCAAAGTTTCCCAGGTAACACCATATATAAGGTTGATTGTAAAACAGATTCGTAACTTTCCATACCTCTGTATTTTCGCAGAAATAATCGAGTAAGATCATTTTGTCCTGCGGAACCGCCCGGATAAACGACTGAATACGCGGATTGGTCCATTTTTCTCTGTCAATATAAAAAAGCCATGACATCTGGAGCCAAACAGCAGAGGGGTCAACTTCTTTCATTGATTGAAAGATGGTTTTTGAAACACTTGCGAGATAAGTTGGTTCCCAACTCGGTGGTATCACTTCATTAAATGGGTCCGTTCCATAAATATGATCCGAACCAAAAACTTTCATCTCCTCCAGCAAAAATTCCTTTTGTATTTTCTTAAATAAAGAATCCATCGGATCAAGAAAATAGCTTCGGTATTTAGCATCAAAACCGCCCCAGGAACCAAGATCTTTTATCCTGGCTGTTGGAAATTTTGTCTTTATTGCTTCCGGAACATGACCCGCAAAAGCAGGCAGAACCGGCGTCATATCCAATTCACGTTCCCTGGAAAGAATTTTTTTCTGAAGTTGTAACTGGCTCGTGATCCATGAGCTTGGTAAGGGCCCGTCCCATTTATCAATATTAGCCATTCTATGCCATGGCAGGTAAGCCGGACCGGTAAAGTAGCTCCGGATTTGCTGATCGGTCAATCCAAGGTTTTTCCAGACCTTATACCAGATCGCTTCCTCTCCGGTAATCGATAAAGGCATATTGATGCCATTAAGAGCCATCCAGTCTATACACCTTTCCCAATCTTCCCACTTCCACCATGGCATGGTATAGCCGAAAGTACAGTAGTTTAAAAAGAATCTTTTTTTAACCCTTGCCAGTTGCCGTATTTTACCTGTAACCAAAGGCATTATTGCCGGTGCCTGTACCCTATCATCTTTATACCATGATACGTCGGTAAAACAGTAATATTTAAGATAGTAATTCAATCCTGCAGCCATTGAATTAAAATTATTACCACGAATAATAATTTTACCGTTTTTCCCTTCCAGTTCAAAGACATCTTTGCCATTCTCTGATGGCATCTTTTCAAAAATTATCCTGTTTTCATACGCCGGTACAATACGATGAACAAGACTGCGAACCGGCTCATCGTTTATTGGAGATGCAAAGCCAATATTTCTGATAAGCAGCAAAAACAACAGCCAGGAAAAGAACTTTAAGGGCAATTTTAGCATAGTGTATTAAAATTATAACGCAAATAGTTAAGTGTTCTCTTTAGACGTATAGCTCATTTTAAAGTGTAACCACAGTAATGTCTGAATGTCTTGTTGCCATTGCATCCAAATCTGCGGGAGTCATAACCAATAGTAAGTTATCCCAACTTTTATAGGCGGAAGGGGACGAGTAGGTAAGGATATTTGTTGCTACTTTTTCGCATATTGCATTCATTCCATCTGTTGAATTCCAAACCTCATCGGTCGTGTTATCGCTCATGGTGATATTATTCAACCCCTGGGCTTGCAAAGCGCTCTGAATGTTTGTTGCCTGGAAGCCGCCAAAATTCCGGGAGGTATTTATCCAAAAATTTAAAGCAGAAAAATCGGTGCCAGGAAAATAACTATCAATATTTCCCTGTATCTGGTTAATTAATCTGTTTACATCATCAGTACCACTGTTGCCTTGCCAGAAAAGCATAGGAACATATTGTATTTTTGTTTCGTAGGTAGGATGGGCCAGCAAATATGGATTCAAAGCAACTCCTAATACAGAGGGAAGAATTGTTTTATTCTTTTGCATAAATGAAAGCGTAAGATAGGTCGCCAGATTATACATGGTTAGACTATCAGGAGCGCTGACACGCCTGATTTTGGAAACACCTGTGCTGGATTTTATAGTAGCTGTAAAATTATTGATCTGTTCATCTACCAGTCCGCTTTCCCAGTCAGAAACCTGTCTGTAATTTGTCTCAAGCATGGTATCATAATCATGAAGATCAACTATTTTATTATACAGATTGGTAAAATCATCTGTTGTTCCACCTCCCGGATACATTAAATACAGGTCTCCGTTATTATAACCGGTCAGAGGATTTGAATTATATATAATTTTTTTAGCGGTAGTTTCGCCGCCTCCATTTGCCCCATAAGTTCCGGCAATAACAATATTTTGAACATTATGGTTATTCAGAAAATCAATATATTGCTGTGGAAGTTGCAATAATTTTATCCAGGCGACCGCCATTGAGATGGAGCCATCATAACCCAGGGTACTATAAGTTGAATAGTTTTTCAATTCACTGTTGAAGGAAAGGATCGCTATGATTTCTTTTACAGTACTGGCGCTTACAAGGAAGTGCAATGGCAATACCGGAGCTTTCATTACCCTGGATAAATATGGAATGCTGGCAACACCGGTTGAAATAACTACTGTATTGAAGGTAGCCGTGGAGCCAAAAGTCTGATTATAATAATTAACCGTAGTATTGATCGCCAGGTCCATGAAATTAGAAGTACTGTATACCGAATTAGGCCCTGATCCGGCAGCACTTGTAAACCAGGAGTGTGCAACGCCGTCTGAAAGAACTTCCGCTGCTTTTACTACAGTGTATTCTGCACTTAGCCCACCATCAAGGGTTTGAATACTTAATCCGTTATAAGTAGAATTACTTATCTTATAAGTATTTAATTTGGCTTGATCCATTACACGAAAGAATGTTAAATAGGAATTTGAAAAAGTGGAATTATCCTGAAAAGTGGCGCCAACGTAAGCACCATAAGAATCCAATAAAGTATAGCTGGGAATAGTCCAGATCGCTGCATTTACTACAGAATACTTTTGCCCTGCCGCAATGGTGATGTTATTGGCAATTGTAACTGTTAAGTTAAACGTAGCTCCCAGATTGGATATATCCTTTAAGAAAACATGAAGTTCTTTAAGAGTAATGCTTTGAGAAGTGTTATTAGTAACATCAAAGGATATATTGACCACTTCATTAATTAAGTAATATCCTTTTTGGGTATAACATTTGGAAATGGTTAAACCTCCTGAAGAAACTGAATTTGAAGTTAGCTTTGGGGTGGAAAAAATCTTTTTACACCCATTCAGGGAAATTAATAATCCGCTGGAGACAATACTCCCCCATGCAAGAAAATTTCTGCGATTAATCATGAGAATATTTTTAGTTTTTTAAAAATATATACTGAAAATGTAATAAGCTTTAGAATAGTTTAATAGCCGGGGTTTTGAGTAAGAACGCCTGAACTTTCCAAATCAACTTGCGCTTGTGGAATTGGCCTCAGATAATCTTTGTCTGACAAGGCCCTCGATCCTGCATTTATATAATTACCCGGGCTCAGAAATGCGCCTGAAACTGGGCCGTTCATAGTACCGCCCGTGCCAGCTGCAATTCGCCACCTCTTTAGGTCGAACCATCTTAATCCTTCAAATGCAAGCTCAACTCTTCTTTCGTTTCTCACAATTTTCCTTAACGTCGCCTGATCGGTTGAAGTTACTTCCGGGTAATGGGCTATATCGTCAACTGTTGTTCCGTAAGCCCTTGAGCGTACATCATTAATAGCATCGAGTACTGACTGATCTATTTGACCAGACTCAATTTTAGCCTCTGCATACGTTAGCAAAACTTCAGCATATCTGATGAGAATATTATCGGTAGTAAAATGAGGTGCATTCGCTTTAACTTCATCAGTAATAAATTTTACAACTCCATATCCGGTTGATTCATTTGATAAAGGTGCTTCATTTGAATTCAGTGTTTGCCCGTTAACAACAGAGCCTGTATGGCCTATTGTAAAATTTAGTCTGGGGTCACGGTTTTGAAACCTGCTGATATCAGTGCTTTCATCAACAGCAACTATCTGATCAATAGTTTTATCATACCCGTCATAACTGTCAACCAGCGCTTTGGTAGGTGAGACCAAAGTATTGGTTAAGCAATTCATATATTGGACCTGATCATTATTCCTGTTCACTCCATCATTTTGCCAGCCAAGTATCTCTTCCTGGTTATTTCCTTGCCTTGTATTTGAAAGCTGGTAATAACCATCGCCTGCAGGAGTACGTAAAAGCTTATATACGTTTAAATCCATCACTGCTTTGGCTGCATCAGCTGCATCCCCATACTTCCCTTCATATAGCAGTATCCTTGCTTTTAAGGATAAAGCGGCCCCTTTTGTAATACGGCCGGCTTCAGGAGGAGTAACCGGCAAATAGGAGATTGCATCATTTAAATCCTGCAAAATGAAGCTCTCTGTCTCTCCCGGCTGTGCTCTTGCCACTTTTAATTCACTGATATTTAAGGGTTGACTTACCAGTGGCACTTCGCCCCAAAAATTATAGAGTAAAAAATATTCGTAAGCACGGATAAATTTGACTTCTCCGATAAGCCTGTTTCTTAAATCTTCATCCATCTTACACTTTCCGACATTAGTTAAGAATACATTAGTACTTCGGATAACACTATATAAGGCTGACCAGTAATCATTGATATTTGCATCCTGTGGAGAAAGGCCTCCGATGCCCCAGCTGTAATAATAAAAGAAATGCCAGAAGCCTGTAGGGATGGCATCATCAGACCAGTCATCTGCAAAATAAATCTGGTAAGCATGCCCGTTAGCCCAGGCTGAATAAACACCGGTTGCTGCCTTGTTGGCATCGTCAGCATTTCTCCAGAAAGTAGCAGAGGATAATTGTGAACCGGGAGCGACATCTAGAAAATCTTTTTTACAGGATGTAAAGAAAATTGGATAAAATAACAGGGATATGATAGTTAAATACTTTTTCATTTTTGTAGATTAAAAGGTTACTGAAAGGCCGGCCAAATATCTTTTTGTTGTTGGATATGCTGCTGTGCCGCCGAATCCAAAAAAAGGATCACCTGATACGATACTTTCAGGGTCCATAATTTTAAATGGAGAAAAAGTAAGTAGATTCTCACCACTTACATAAATTCTTAATTTTGAGATTTTTAGACCATGTAAGATTGCAACAGGCAAAGAATAGCCTACCTGTATATTCCTTAATTTTAAATAACTCGTATTCCGGATCCAAAATGAGCTTTGCACGTAGTTATAACTTGCATTAAAACTTGCTCTGGGATACTTCGCATTTGGGTTATCCGGAGTCCAGCTGTTTAACTGAGCTTCAATTGGCGAAGAACCAAAGTCTCCAAAAGGTTGGGCGAGCCTGCTACCGGCTATTGAAGCCGCAACATCAGCTACTCCTGACCACAATGTTGAAAGATCAAATCCTTTATAATTCGCTCCAAAAGAAAAGCCATAAGTTATACCGGGAAAATAGCTTCCTAAGTTAGTTTGATCTTTGGCATCAACCTTTCCATCTCCGTTTAGATCTTCATAAATGATGTCACCGGGTTTGGGGGTTCCTCCCAAAGCGGTTTGATCGGCATGTTTATTAATCTCATCCTGGCTTTGAAAAATGCCACCAGTTTTATATCCATAGAGATTATAGATAGGATCGCCCAATTCACGACCGGGATATTGAGTACCTGCAAGATCAGTTATTTGATTTTTAACTTTATTAAAATTAGCATTTACATAATATCCAACCTGACCTATTCTGTCTGTATAGGACGCAATCAGATCGTACCCTTTGTTTCTTACGGCACCTGCATTTGCTACAGGGGGTGCAGCGCCTAAAATTGCGGGTTGAGGAATATTTAATAAGATATTTGCTGTATTCCTCACGTAATAATCACCTGTAAAAGTGAGCCGGTTATTAAGAAAGGAAATATCCAGGCCTATGTTTTTCGAAGTTGTTTTTTCCCATGTTATCAGAGGATTAGCCAGCGGGCCCTCATTGATGCCTGTGCTTCTGGTACCATTAAAAATATAACTACTATTCAGAACATAGGTCGAAAGAAACTGGTAATCGTTAATTTGCTGATTACCAAGGGTTCCGTAAGAAGCTCTGATCTTTAAAGTGTTGATTGCAGGCACTTTAAAAAATGTTTCTTTTGATATAATCCATCCCGCAGAAACAGAAGGGAAAATTGCACTGCGATGTCCTCGAGCAAATCGTGAAGTGGCATCATCCCGTGCATTCACCTCTAACAGATATTTGTCACCGTAAATATAATTCAACCTGCCGAATACGGATTGAGACCTGTATAAGGTTGTATTGCCGTCTGTTGTTTGATTGGTCGGGTCTGCTGCATTTATCTGATCCAGGATAGGGTCGGAAAGATTAATTCTTTGTATGTCAGCTATTTCATCACTTAAGCTTCGCGCTTCATAACCTAATAGTCCTTTGATTTCATGCTTACCAAACGTGTTATTATAATTCAATAATAACTGAAGGCTATTATCAATTCCTTTAAAAAAACCTCTTGCTACAGAAGTCGTACTTGGAATTGCAGGCATTGAGGCAGATGTATTATTAGGTGTAGAACTGGGAATTCCGGTAACAGGATCTATCGGAAATAAATCAACCCCCAGCCCTGCATCGGAAGAATAATTAAAGTCACGTGTAGTTGATACAATTCCCTTAAGACTTAACTTATCAATAATTTTATATTCTGCAAATGCAGTGCCCGTCAACCTGGTATCATTGTTCTTTGAATACCCGTTAGAGCTGGAAGTATAAGCAACAGGATTTGTATTCAATCCTGACCAAATTGGATATGCGTAACTGCCTGAATCTGTCCGTATAGGATCATTTGCCCATTGCTGAAAAGCTTCATGCAAATAAAATGTTTCTCCTCCCACTCCCAAAACTGTTGCCGGATCGGCAACATCGCGTTGGGCTATTGCAAGATTAAAGCCGCTTGAAACTTTATTTGAAATTTTTTGATCAAAGTTTACGCGAAAAGTATATCTTTTATACCCGGTGCTTTGCATAATTCCATCCTGGTTAAGATAACCAAGAGAAACAAGGTATTTGGTATCATCAGTACCTCCTGACAGAGAAAGATTATGAGACATCCATGTACCCGGCCTGGAAAATATAGCTTTAATCCAATCTGTATTGGGATGTGTATTTGGATTAGATCCGTCTTTAAATTGCTGAATGTCCTCTGGCGTAAACTTTAAACCTGAAGCCGGTGTTCCATCATTTGTTTGTGCCTGGTTATATAAGTTGGCCAGATCATATGAATTTACTTTTTTCGGTAAGCTTACGAAAGCAGATCCTCCATATTGGGCATTATAATCTACCTTGACTTTTCCTTTTACTCCTCTTTTTGTAGTGATCAGTATTACGCCATTGGCAGCATCAATTCCGTATATGGCACAGGAAGCTGCATCTTTCAGGATAGAAATACTTTCGATATCATTAGGATCAATCTGCGTAAAATTATCAGTTTTAATACCATCTACTACGATTAATGGATTGGCGTTTCCTAATGTTCCGACGCCTTGAATGTTTAAGGATCCGGCATCTCTTCCAGGTGATCCTCCTCTTTGTAATACTGTTACTCCCGGAGCCTGGCCAGCTAAAATATTTGAAATATTTGCAACCCCACGATTCTCAATCTGTGCTGCTTTCAAAGTAACAACTGATCCGGTTAAATTTACCTTTTTTTGTGTGCCATATCCAATAACTGTTACTTCATTTAACCCGGATGGAGCAGCCTTCAAATGAATGGTTAAATTATTCCTGTTAGTCACATTTACTTCCTGCGTTACCATACCTACAAAAGAGAATACGAGTATTTTCGTAGAATTATCGGGAATAGTAATATTAAACTGTCCGTTCTTGTCCGTGTTTGTACCAAAAGAACTTCCTTTTATTAAAACAGAAACCCCCTGAAGCGGATCCCCTTTTTCATCAGTAACTATTCCACTAATCTCATTCGATACTGTAAAAGGTGGAGCCGCAAGCTGAGAGGCGGGCTTTCCAGTATATTTTATGATAACCGTTTTATCAATAATAGTGTAATCAAGAGGCTGGCCACTGAAACATTGTTTTAAAACCTCGTTCAACGGAACATTCTTCACATTGATAGTTATTGATCGCGAGTTTGCTGAAACCTGGTTACTGTAAAGGAAATTGTATCCGGATTGCTCATGAATATTCCGCAGGACTGTTTCAAGGTTTGCATCCGAAAATGAGAGTGTAATTTTTTCTTGCCCAAATCCATTTGCCCTTACCTGGAGAACTAAAACCAGAAGGAAAAATGTTGTTAGTCGCATGATAAAGAAGATTTTTGAAAGACAAAGCGCAGAACTATTCCTGCCTTTGCGAAGTGCATTGAATTGCATACTTTTGTTAAGTTTAGTTATGATAATTAATAATTCGCCAGAATTTTAATAAGAAACTGAATAGGCCGGGAACACTGATACTGTTCCTGGTCTCATTTTATATAGTAGTAGTCAGGTTTGCATTTGATTTGATTTTTAATTTTGATGAAATTATTTACTATGTTTAAATACTGTTATTCTCCTGCCTTCGATATTAAATTCTACCTCTCCGGTTAATTCAATCATTTTAAAAACTTCAGAAACATTTACTTTCCTTTCTATACTGCCGTTTAGATGCACATTGAGTGAATCATTGAAGTTTACATCTACATTATACCATCTGGATATCTGCCGCATAATTTCATAAATGCTGGTGTTATCAAAAGAGAATGTCCCGTTCTTCCATGCAATCACTTGTTCAATATCTGCATCTTTTACCTGTTTGATTTCACCATTAGGCTGCAGCTGAATTTGTTGGCCTGGAGATAACAGACGTGAACCGGTTCCACTTGTAAATTTTATTTTTCCCTCTAATAAGGTCGTTTTCATAACCGGCTCATCATTATAGGCATTAACATTGAAATGAGTTCCGAGTACTTCAATCTGTGCACCTTTAACCAGAACCTTAAATGGTTTGTCAGCATCATGTGCTACTTCAAAGTACGCTTCTCCGGTAATTTCTACCTTTCTTTCTTTTCCGGAAAAAGCAGTCGGATAGTGTAAAGAAGATGCAGCATTAAGCCATACTCCTGTTCCATCCGGCAAGACCACATTGTACTGGCCCCCTCTTGGCGTAGTAAGGGTATTATATTGCACTTCTACATTTTTATCATCTGAAGATGATCGGGAAAAAGTGTCATAGGAAAGCTTACCGTTATTTAACTTAATGATGTTTGTGTTTCCTTCCCGGGCCAATTTGCCGTTGGCTGCGCTTCCTAATGAAATTTCTGTTCCGTCAGACAAAGTAAGAACCGCTTTATTACCGCCAGGTGAAACATCGTTTTTATAGAAGTGGCCCCCGGATTCCTTTTTAGATAATTGACGTATATTTTTAGAAGGTAATAAAAAATAGGCCCCTATACTCAATATAAGAATAACTATAGCCGCCGCTACACGCCGGAAAGGTATGGTCCAAAAGACCGGAGATTGCTTCTTCTCCCAATTATGGGAGCGCACTTGAATTTTCTGCAACATTTCTCCCCAATCTTTTTTTTCTGACTGGCTTTCAGTATTTGAACTATACCAAAGTTGCCAAAGATCATTTTTTATTGGATCGTCTTCTTCATCCAGTTC
>Ga0134125_10002016_pt1 | contig 24357 bp, 14 predicted proteins | sample KB31751_FD_96464 | JGI IMG/M metagenome (GOLD analysis project Ga0134125, IMG submission 96464) | Terrestrial soil microbial communities with excess Nitrogen fertilizer from Kellogg Biological Station, Michigan, USA - KB3-175-1 | ecosystem: Environmental > Terrestrial > Soil > Unclassified ...
AAAAGCACGGACGTGAGCACGATCGCCGCCCAATTGCTTCGCAGAAGTCGCTTGAGCAACGTCTGGATATGGCCGCGAAAGAGCAGTTCCTCAAACAGCGGCGCCAGGACGCACGCACCGATGATGATGGCGATCATCACGGCACCGCCCGGCTTCTCGCCCAGTACCTTTAGCAACGGATGCTCGGACGGATGATTGTAACGAAGCCCGCGGTACGCGATCTCCATGACTTGCGAGAGCAAATAAAGCGGGGGAACGACGACGAATGCGCCCAGGACGCCTCCGGCGACTCCCCCACCGATGTGGCGCGATCCGAGCCCCAGGTCCTGCCTGACCAGTGGGAAGACAAGCCGGTCACCGAGCAGAAAGGCAACAAATGCGGACAACGGGATCACAGTGGATTGCACCGCGACTTCCGGCGGGGACATCGTCGCCGGAGCGACGGTCTGCGTCGTCCCCGAATGTCGGTGATGAAACACACTGTCGACGCTTGCTGCCACGAAAAGGTAGACGCCCATCGCGCCGAACAGAACCGCCACCAGGGGGACGGCGGATCTGTCCGCAGGGATCCGTTCGCGGCTATTGATCTTTCGCGGCGGGAACGCACGAGTCGCAACCGCCACCCCGATGGACGCCGCCGTCAGCAGCACGAGTACAACTTCAGGCGAGATCTCCAGCTGATGTGCCGCCCCCACGGATAACCAGGCTAAAATTGACATTCACCCACTCCGGGCTAGTGTTTCGGCGGAATCGCGTCCCTCGGTCTGGCGCCCGTTTCGCCGCGACTCGGAGAGGAGCGCTTTTCCAGTCCCGGCAATCGCAAAATCGCTCCTCTCCGAGTCGCGGCGAAACGAGGACAGCGGAGGATTGTAGCGGCCATCGGCCTGATCCATGAGTACCATTCTCGACCAGATCGTTGAAACCAAGCGGCAGGAAGTGGCCCAGCGGCAGGCCCGCGTCCCGCTCGAACAGCTCAAGGAAAACATTTCGACGGTCGGCCGGCCGCGCAACTTCTTTCAGGCCGTCACGCAGAAACCCTGCAAGGCGATGAACGTCATCGCCGAAGTGAAAAAGGCCTCGCCCAGTGCCGGCGTGATCAAGGCCGACTTCGATCCGGTCGAAATAGCCAAACGGTACGCCGAGGCGGGCGCGGATGCCCTGAGTGTTTTAACGGATGAAAAATACTTCCACGGCAAGCTCGAATACATCCAGGCCGTGCGCGAGGCGGTGAAGCTTCCGGTCTTGCGGAAAGACTTCATCATCGATCCGTACCAGATTTACGAATCTCGTGCGGCCGGCGCCGACGCCATCCTGCTGATCGCCGAGTGCCTGGAAACCAGCCAGATGATCGACCTGCAAATCCTGGCGACCGAGCTGAACCTCACCTGCCTGATCGAAGTCCACAACATGGACAACCTGATGCGGGTGCGCGACCACGTCATCGGCTTCCCCCACCGCAGCTACAGCCTGCTCGGTATCAACAACCGCGACCTGCGCACGTTCAAGGTCGACTTGGGAAACACGCTGCGATTGGCCGAACTGGTGGAAGACCGCTCGGTGCTGGTCAGCGAAAGCGGAATTCAAAATCGCGACGACGTGAAGAAGCTTCATTCCGCTGGGGTGAGAGCCGTGCTGATCGGCGAAACTCTCATGCGCAGCAATGATCCGACCAGCAAAATGCGCGAGCTCTTCGCGCCCATGCCCAAAGCCGACCGCGAGTGAGTTCGGCAATTTGAGCTTCGCTAAAGAAGTAACCCAAACGCCAAAGTAGAAACGGGCGGGCGGAAGAATTCCGCCCGCCCTTTTATCGATCAACCAAGCAACGGTGACTAAACCCCTCCGTTCTGCCCGCCGCCGTTCATCTGCATGATGGTCTGCATCACCGCGGCGGTCATGCTCTCGACCAGCTTGGTCGGGATGAATGCGTCCACCCGCGCGGCCGAACCCTCGGTCGCGATCGTCGCACCAATGGGCGGGAGATTCGGCGGGAGCCGGAACTGCACCGGCATCCCCTGCTGCTTGGCGATCTTCACCACCGTGTTGGCCACGTTGTCCAGCGCCAGGTAAAACTCGGCCCCGCGCTCGCGCGGGAGCTGCGATCGCACGTCCTTCAGCTCGGAGGAGTTCTCGAAGTTGTCGGAGTTCGCCTTGGCCGAGGCCAGCGCGTCGGTCAGCAGCTTCTGGCTGCCGCCCTGGACGTTCAGCACGGTTTGATCGTTGACGATTCCAATGTCGCCCGTCATTCCATTGCGGCCGTAGAGCATTCCCAGAATCTGCTTCTGCTGGGCCGCCATCGGATCATTGGGATCAAATTCAAAGGTCATCGTGTAGGGCTGGAACTTCACGTCATTGACGGTAGTCGGCTCGCCCATCGTGACCTTCGTCTTCATCTTCGAGTTGCCGTTCATGGCGTTCATCGCACCGGCGTTGGACATTACCCGCTTACCGGCGTCGAAGATCTTCTGCGCGTCGCCCTTGCTGACGCCGACCATCTGGAGGAAGCTCTCGCCCGGTTCCGGCGCCACCATTCCGCCCGCTATGGATCGGGTCGCGTCCATGTACTGCCGCGAGTCTTCGAAGTAGCGGCTGATCGCTTCCTGATCGCCCTTGCCCGGATGCTCTTTGAGCGTCTTGATCACGTCGTCCATCAACTGATCCGCAACCTGAGGCGTGATCACCGCGCCGAAATACATCAAATACGTCCGCTGCGGGAGCCCGGCCAGCATCGGCTGATCGGTGTTCTTCGCCTGGCTCATCAGCTTGCCGAAATAGCTGTCGGGTTCGAAATTGCTGACGAACGTCGTGGCCAGCCCCGCGTCGTTGAGATTGAACACCAGCGCCAGCGACGAGGCATCGCTAATGAACTGTCCGGCCGCCTTGTCCAGGAGCGCGAGCATGCCCGGCGGGAGCTGCGCGCCCATCGGGTTGTTTTCCTTGAGCTGCTTTTGGATCTCGCCGCGGAACTGCTTGTACCCCTCCTGCAGGTGGGGCCGCACCGACTTCATGTCAAAGTAAAGAATGGCGTCGCGGTCCTTGGCCTCCTTTGCGGCGGGGCCTTCGAGCTTCATTCCGGCGGGCTTGCCGAGCAGCTCCTTCTTCATGGCCGCCTCGGCGTAGTTGCCGCGATGCACGATGAACAGCTTTTCGCTATTCTTCGGGACCGTCACTTCGGAAATATCGTTGCCGGCGTCTTTCACATCCTGGAAGTTGCCGAGGAACGCCTTGTAATCGTCTGTCGGCAGGAGCACGACCAGCGGCGGGACCTGCTCGCCGCCCGGAGGGCCTTCCTTGCCGCCGTTCTGCTTTGGATTGAAAAACGCGATCGCCATGTCGCCATGCTTGTTGAGCCCCTGTTTCACGCCCATCTGGTCCTGAAGCGATCCAAGCGGATCGGCCCACTGCGGCTGGAACTGATCGATGCCGAGTGTTTTTGCGAGTTTCGCAATTTTCGTGCTCAGCCCTTGCAGGTCCTTGACCTCGAACACGCCGACGGCATCCGACGGCACCTGTTCGAGCACCTGCTGGGCCCTGGCTTGTGAACACAACCCGATGGTCAACAACCCGACGCCGATTACAGCCCTGCGGAAGTGTCTCATCTGTCGCTCCTTGCTCTTTTGCGCGCATCCCCGGTCCCATCCGGAGTTTTGCGCGTTTGATCGTATCCCCGGCCGCAAGTGTTTCCAATTCCAATTTTCGCGTGCGTTGATAGTGGGCGACGCGCCCAGCAAGCTGGGACGGCTAACCGGACGGAATGCTGCGCATGCGATGAGGAAAATGTGATGCAACTCGACCGCGTGCGAAGCACTCATTTGTCCGGTTAGCCGCACCAGCTTGCTGGGCGTGTTCCCTTGATCGTCGCTCATGCGTAGAATGCTCCCGATGCGTTTACCGGTGGTGCAATTGGGCGTGCCACAGGCAACCGGTTTTGAGACCGGCCCGCGGTCCATCTCCGCCGTCCGGGTTCTTCGCATCAGCATCACCGACCGGTGCAATTTCCGCTGTGTCTATTGCATGCCCGAGGAAGGCGTCCGCTGGCTGCCCCGCGAGGACATTCTCAGCTTTGAGGAAATCCGCGATGTGGCCCGGGCCGCGATCGAGCATCATGGCATCCGCCGCTTCAAGCTCACGGGCGGCGAGCCGACCGTCCGCTCCGGCCTGCTCGATCTCGTGCGCATGCTCCGCCGGTTGGACAGCATCGAAGACCTCTCCCTCACCACCAACGGCATGCGACTGCCGGAGCTGGCTCAACCGCTTCGCGAGGCGGGGCTCGATCGAGTGACCGTCAGCATCGATTCCCTCCGCCCGGATCGCTTCCGTCGGATCACGCGGACCGGAGACTTGCCAACGGTCCTTCGCGGGCTGGATGCGGCCGAAGAGGCGGGCCTGGGGCTGAAGATCAACTGCGTGACCATGCGCGGCGCCAACGACGACGAGTTCGTCGATTTCGCGAAGCTCACGCTCGATCGCAAGCTGACCGTCCGCTTCATCGAGTACATGCCGCTGGGTGATGCCGCTTTGCTGCACACTGACGCTGCTCGTGACACGGGTTTTCAACCCGTGCCGGCGGCGCTTGGCCGCGGAGGATCTTCATCGGCCAACAGCACTCCGCACGGGTTAAAAGTGCGTGTCACAACAGGCGCATCAATCGATTCTTCCGAAATCGGCCCCGCCGGCGGATGCGGCGCGCAAGACCGGGGCGACGACGTCCTCGTTCCTGAATCGGAAGTTCGCGATCAAATTGAGCGCGCGCTCGGCCCCCTGATCCCCGTCGACCGCGTGACCGAATCCGGCGTCGGCCCGGCAAAAGTCTATCGTCTTTCCATCGGCAACCCCCAGGGCCGCATCGGCTTCATCAGCGCCATGTCCGCCCCCTTCTGCTCGACCTGCAACCGCCTGCGGCTCACCGCCAACGGCGTCCTCCGCTCCTGCCTCTTCGAGGGTGGCGAAGTCGAAATCCGATCCCTCCTCCGCTCAACCCCGGACCCCTTCGAGCGACGCCAGCGCCTCTCCCAGGCGATGACCGACTGCGTCCGCCTCAAGCCCGAAGTCCACAGCCATCATGGAAATGAACAAATGAGCCGCATTGGCGGGTAGGGAGCCGAAAGCACCTGCCTGAGTCCAGGGAAAGCGCCCTTCTGCCCCCTCTCCCTCCGGGAGAGGGTTGGGGTGAGGGTGTATTGCGAATGGGCTAACTTGGACAATGCGAGTCAACTCCGGCTCGCCCTCACCCCGGCCCTCTCCCGGAGGGAGAGGGGGTAAATGCGTCCGAGTCGGCAGGCCTACTTACGCCGACGGAGCATCTCGACAGGAACAATTGCAACCCGATTGGTCGGGGGCGACTGGGATTTCACGGGCGTGGTCCCGCACGAATTGCACGTCCCACACCCATTCAGCTTGCTCTTTCGTCCCCGCAGGGACTGGGCCGCCTGCCAGACGACGAACGCCAGGCACCCGGCCACCGCCAGCAGGACCAGAAGATGTTGACTCCACAGCGGCATGACTTCACGCAATCAATCGCGTTCCCACCTGAAACACGATCAGGCTCACGACGTACGCCAGGGCGTTCATGTACACCAGCATGAACACCGGCCAGCCCCACCCGCCGGTCTCCCGGCGGACGATGGCGAACGTGCTCATGCACTGCATCGCCAGCACAAACCACACCAGCAAACTGATGGCCACCAAGGGCGTCCAGACCGGTTTGCCCGCGCGCGGGCCGCTGGAATACGTGTCGGCCCGCATCGCCGACGACAGGTCGGCGGTCTTGCCTTCCTCCACGTCGCCCACGCTGTAGACGATCCCCATCGAGCTCACGAACACCTCCCGGGCCGCGAACGCGCTCACCAGGCCGACGTCCATCTTCCAGTCGAAGCCGAGGGGGCGGAGGATCGGTTCGAGAAAATGGCCGAGGTGTCCGGAGATGCTGTATTCGGCCTGCGCAGCGGCAACGGCGTTGTCCGATAGCTCTTCAGTTAGCTTCTCGCCCTGCCCCGGAAGCACCGGCGAAGGATTGCCACCCCGATCGCGGTAGATTTGGAGGACAACCGTTCGATGCTTCGCAGCGTCAGCCAAATTCTCTGGCAGCCGTGGGTAATACGACATCGCCCACAGAATCACGCTCAGACAAAAGATCGTCGTCCCGGCCTTGGTCAGAAACGCCTTGGTGTTGACCCAAACCTGCCGGCCCACCTGCGTCGCCTGGGGGATCTTGTAGCTCGGCAGTTCGAGGATGAAGCTGGTGGCCGGGCCTTTGGTGAGGGTGCGTTTGAACAGCCAGGCGGTGCCGGCCGCGGCGAGGATGCCAAGGGCGTAGCAGCCGAGCATGATGCCGGCTTGGGCGAGCGCGCCATACGTCGCGAAGAACGCGCCGATCAGCAGCGTGTAGACCGGCAATCGTGCGCTGCAACTCATGAACGGCGCGACCATGATGGTCGCCAGCCGCTCGCGACGATTTTCGATGGTGCGGGTCGCCATGATGCCGGGAATGGCACAGGCGAAGCTGCTCAGCAGCGGGATGAAGCTCTTGCCGTGCAGGCCCACTTTCGAGAGCAGCCGGTCCATCAAGAACGCGGCCCGGGCCAGATACCCCGTATCTTCGAGGATCGCCAGGAACAAGAACAGCAGCGCGATCTGCGGCACAAAGACGACCACCGTGCCGACGCCGGCAAAAATACCATCACGAATCAGGGCTCGGACCGGGCCTGCGGCCATATGGCCCGTGACGAGCATGCCCAGCGCCGTGATGCCGTTCTGGATGCCGTCCATGATCGGCTTGGCCAACCAGAACAGCGACACGAAGAGCACCCCCATGATGCAGGCGAAGATCAGCAGGCCCCAAACCTTGTGCACCAGGATCGCATCGACGCGCTCGGTCAGGTTCTTGGGCGCGGGAGCAGGGGTTGCGTACGGAAGCGTGCCGGCATTCTGCGAGTTAATTGGCGATGTCACCCGGCTGGCGATCGTCTCGATCCACCGGTAGTGGGCCTCGACATCCGCCTGCATCGGATCGATGCCCAGTTGATGCAGCCGATTCGAGGCAGCCGAGAGCAGTGACGAAACCGGCTCATGCTCCCGAAGCGGCAGCATATCCGCCGCCTGATCGCCGATGAGCAATCGCTCGGCGAGCGCTTCGTAGCGGTCCAATTTTCGATCGGAATCTTCCCGGCAAATCCAAGCGCGTGTTGGCGCAACACTTACGTCATCGGATAAAAAATAGCTCCCGTCCCTATTTTCAGTCCCGGAACCCGGAGGAGATAAATAGCTCCCGTCCCTATTTTTGTCCTGTCCCCGCGTCTCAACATCCAGGATCGCCAGCCCCCCGCCCACCATCAGCAGTTCTTCCTTCATCGCATCCGGCAGCGCCCAGTTCGGAAGCGGCGCGACCTTGGCATCGAGAATCGCCTGCTTTAGTTCCGCGATGCCCTGGCGCTTGTATCCGACCACTGGTATCACCGGCACGCCGAGTTCCTGCCGGAGCTTGTCGGCGGAGACGCCGATCCCCCGCCGCTGGGCGACGTCCATCATGTTGAGCGCGACAACCAGCGGCCGCCCCAGCTCGATCAACTGGCTCACCAGGTACAGGTTCCGCTGCAGGTTGCTCGCATCGACAACAACCACCACCACATCCGGCGGCGTCACATCGCTCCGCAGGCCGCGCAACACCTCCATCGCCACCTGCTCATCCGGCGAGCGGCTGATCAGGCTGTACGTCCCCGGCAAATCAATAATGCTGCACCACTTCCCCCCCGGCCCCCCCGCCAGCTTGCACCGCCCCACCTTCTTCTCGACAGTGACCCCGGGATAGTTGGCGACCTTCTGCCGCAGGCCGGTCAGAGCGTTGAAGATTGTGGTCTTGCCGCTGTTGGGATTGCCGGCGAGGGCGATGGTGAGAGCAGCCGTCGATTTTCCCGACGCGTGGGTGAGGGTTTCGGGTTTGTCGCAGCAGGAGGACATCGGTCGCGTGGAAACGGGCTACTCAGTTTTGGGCCCCACCTCAACGCATGGCCCGTGAAACGTGAAGACGTGAAACGTGAGAGGAATAGCTTTTCTCACGTTTCACGTCTTCACGTTTCACGGGCTGCATCACGAGATTCGCTATCCCTCGGGAACTATCTGCACAAATCTGGCCTGTTCTTCCCTCAGGCTCAGGTGGTACCCGCGGAGGCGGAACTCGATCGGGTCGCCCATGGGCGCCCGGCGGACGACCTCAACGCAGGCGCCGTTGCAGAAGCCCATCTCCAGCAGCCGACGACGAAGCTCCGGATCTCCGCCGACGGCCAGAACGCTGCCGCGGCAGCCGATGCCGAGCTTGTTGAGGCTGCACGTCTCAGGTGAGCCGCAGTGGTTGCAAGCCGCAAAATCACAGGTCTTCTGCATACGACTTACTTCCGCAAAACGTCCGTCTGATAAATCGGCCAATGAGCCGCTTTCCGACAAGAGAAGTATACGTCGTTGAGACTCAGTTTCAACGGGAAAACCGTTCAAGCGATCCTAAGAACAATACCCCACGGAGGCGTAGGTGTTTTTCCCATGCAGGCGGTTCACACCAGTCTACTTGATGCAACGCCAGCCCAATCAGCAATTTAGCAATGATTTTGACCGCGGATTACGCAGATGGCGCGGATAAGGCAGAGGAGGTTGGGTTGCTTCTCTTCATCCGCGTTATCCGCGTCATCCGCGGTTCAAATCAAAACTGCTTCAAAAACCGAATATCGTTCTCGACGAAGCTTCGGATGTCCTGAATTCCATACTTGCGCATGGCGATGCGTTCGATGCCGAGGCCGAAGGCCCAGCCGGAGTATTCTTCGGGGTCGATCCGGCAGTTTTTGAAGACGTTGGGGTGGACCATGCCGCAGCCGCCCATTTCGATCCAGCGGTTCTTGTCCTCGAACCAGATGTCGACCTCCGCCGACGGCTCGGTAAACGGGAAGAAGCTGGGCCGGAACCGCACCTTCGTCTGCGGCCCAAAATACGCGTGGGCAAACTGCATGATGGTGCTTTTGAGGTCCACCATCGTGACGTTCCGGTCGACCACCAGGGCCTCGAGCTGATGGAACATCGGCAGGTGCGTGGCGTCGGTGGTGTCGGGCCGGTAGACCCGGCCAGGGATCACGACCCGGATCGGCGGCTTCTGCCGCTCCATCACCCGGATCTGCACCGTGCTCGTCTGCGTCCGCAGCAGAAGCTGGCCCTGGTCCGACGAGGTTTCGAGATAGAAGTTGTCCAGCGGGTCGCGAGCCGGGTGTGATTCGGGGATGTTGAGGGCGACGAAATTGTGGAACTCGTCCTCCACCTCGGGACCCGTTGCGATGCTGAATCCCATCCGGCCGAAGAGTTCGGTCAGCTCGTCGACCACCTTCATCAGAAGATGACGGTTGCCGATCTGGGGCCGCAGGCCCGGCTCAGTAACGTCGACGTAGTCGCGGTCGCTGCTGACGTCGGAAGCCAGTTCCTGCTTGCGGGTTTCGAACTGCTCCTCGATCCGGCTGCGGACTTCGTTGGTCCGCTGGCCGATGGACCGCTTTAGTTCCTTGGGCGCCTCGCCGATCAGCTTCGTCAGGTTTTTGACGCGGCCGTTGGAGCCGAGGAATTTGATGCGGTACTGCTCCAGCCCCGCGGCGTCCTTGACGGCCGCGAGCTCGTCCTCGGCCTCCCGGGCGGTTTGATCAATTTGTGCCAGCAGATCGGACATGGTTATCATTCTGGCGGCGTGGCCCAAGCGGTCAAGCGAGCGATGAGAGTCAGTTACTGGTCAGACATCACCCTCTTACCCCCTCTCCCTCTGGGAGAGGGGGTAAGAGGGTGGCCCGTGCAACATTTCGGGGAGCCTCATGGATATTTCTAAACTGCCGAAGCTGTCACAGACGCCCGCCCCGCCGCAGGGGCAGGCCACAAACGACGCGCCGACACAGGCGACCATGGATTACCGCGCGCCATCAACTCCCGTGGCGACCATTCTCTCCGGCTGGGGCCCGGAAGCCTGGATCAGCATCGGTCTTGGTCTCATTCTGCTGCTGGTGTATCCGCACTTTGTACAGTGGGCGGCCTACGCGATTTTTCACACGCATCAGCCGTCGTTCCTCCCCATCACCGATAGCAACAACCAGGAAGTCCCCTATCCCAAATCGATCTTTTTCCTCTCGGATTTGTGCGTTTCCGTTTTTGCGTTCGCACTGATGTTCGAAGGCGTGGTGCTGCTGTTCGCCCGCGGCGCGCGCGCCGTGCTGCTGGCGTTCGTCGTCACCTGCGCTGCGGTCGCACTGAACCTCTTCTACGTTGTCGACTCCTTCGCCACCGACCAGGGCTTCGCCCTCGTCTCCGGCGTGGCCGTGCTCGTTGGCGGGTACATGGCCATGTACCAGTGGCGGCTCATCCAAAGCTTCAAACAACTTCGCGCCGCCAGCCTGCCAAGCGCAAAATAACGCCCCCCGCCCGGGGATGGAGGCGGGGGGCTCAGGGGAGGTAGGGAACCTGTCGTGGAGGCCGATCCCGAGCGACCGGCCACCCACATGTTTCGTCATTCCTATTGTAGCCCAAGCTCAATCCCGACGAGCAGAAAATACGCAAGAATTGCAATCGCCCCAATCACAATCCCGCTCGCCTTCCCGCTCATCGCCTCTCTCCTTCGAACGTCGCGGACGTCACCCGCGAATTCATCCTGTTAGACGTTCCTAACGGCTAAACGTTAGGCCCGGAAGAACGGGTCAGCTCGTTATAAACCGAGTGGTTTTCTGTAGGAATCTGCACATCGACGATGCGGGAAGCTCGCGGCATCTGGCTTGCCGCCGCCCCACCGGGGCGCGTACGCTCAGGACCAAATGTCAACCGCCAGCTCGAATGTCGTCGTCACCCGTTTCGCGCCGTCGCCCACCGGCTACCTGCACGTGGGCGGCGCGCGCACCGCGCTCTTTTCCTGGTTGCTCGCCCGTCACACCGGTGGGAGATTTCTGCTCCGCATCGAAGACACCGATCTGGCCCGCAGCACGCAACAAGCCTGCGACCAGCTCGTCGAAGACCTCAAGTGGCTCGGGCTGAACTGGGACAACCCCAAGCTCGTCTATCAGTCCAAACGCCGCGACATCTACAACGGCATCATCGACCAGATGATCGCCGGCGGGCAGGCGTACGAGGCCTTCGAATCGCCCGAGGAACTCGACAACATGCGCAAGCAGGCCGAGCGCGAGAAGCGGGCGTTCGTCTATCGCGGGCGGAATCTCACGCCCGAGCAGATCGAGCAGTACAGGGCCGAGGGCCGGCCGAGTGTCGTGCGCTTTGGCATGCCCGTGCGCGACTACCGCTTCGACGACGTCGTCCTCGGCCCCAACCAGGGCGTCGGCCCCGACCAGGTTCAGGACTTTGTCATTCGCAAGAGCGACGGCATGCCGACGTATCACTTTGCCGTCGTCGTCGACGATCACGACATGGGCGTCACGCACGTGCTCCGCGGCCAGGAGCACCTGCTCAATACCGTCAACCACATCGCCCTCCAGGAAGCGCTCGGCTACCCGCGCCCGGTTTACGCGCATCTGCCGGTGATTCTCGCCCCCGAAACCGGCGAGAAGCTCTCCAAGCGCGACCGCGATCGCAAGATCCGCCAGCGGGCGCATGAGTGGCTCAAGAGCCGCAAGAAGACCGCGACCGATCTCGCAATCGAGGCCCAACTGCCCGAGGACCGCGTCGCCGACTGGCTCAAGAACGACAAGAAGCAGCTCGATTTGTCCGAGCAGCCGCGGATCATGCGCGTCGTCGGCTTGAAGGAATCCGATCTCCCCGAGATCATGGTCCACGACTTCCGCAAGAGCGGCTACCTCCCGGAAGTTCTGAACAACTTCCTGGCCCTCCTCGGCTGGAACCCCGGCGGCGACCGCGAACACATGAGCATGGACGAACTCGTCCACCTCTTCACCCTCGACAACGTCGGCAAGTCCAACGCCAAGTTCAACCGCGAAAAGCTCCTGTCGTTCAACAAGGATGCGGTCGCATCGCTCGACATTGAGCGACTCGTCGCCGCGTTCCGCGACTATCTGAGCGTGAACCCGGATTCGCCCGTGAACCGGGCGACCGATGAGCAACTCGCCAGGCTGCTGAAGATGAAAGAAGGCTTCCGTCTTCTTCGAGAGGTGGATGAGCTAAGCCGATTTTTGTTTGTGCTGGATGACCAGATTACGTACGAGCCGGATGCGGTGGAGAAGGTGCTCAAAAAGCAGGAGGGGCAGGGAATGACGGTACTGCGCGATCTTCGCCCGATTCTGGCGAACGTCACCGATTGGACGGCTCACGCGCTGGACGCGGCAGTCAAGCACCACGCGGAAGAGAAGCAACTCGGATTGGGAAAAGTCGCACAGCCGCTGCGCGTGGCGGTGACCGGCACGACGGTCAGCCCGCCGATCTTCGAAAGTCTTGAGTTTCTCGGCCGTGAACGGACCTTGAGCCGGATCAATCGGTGTATTGGGGCCGCGGGATAACCGTCGGTCGCTTGCTCATCTTGCTTCGGCCGCCGGGATGTTTACTCTTTGGAATCGATGCAGGCATTGAAATTGGCCGGGGCTGCCATCAACGGATCGCCAAATCTCGTTGCCCCACTGGTTGGCGGAGCCAAACGAAAAAAGGAGTTGGGACAGTTCCTGACGCCACCCTCCATTGCGGCGTTCATGGCGTCGCTTTTCAAGTCCGTCCCGGCCGAGGTCCGCCTGCTGGACGCTGGCGCCGGAGACGGCGCACTCACGCACGCGCTGGTCAACGAGATTTGCAGCCGTCCACACCGTCCGGAAAAAATCGCGGTTAGCGCATACGAGTTGGATGCAGCGATTATCCCGAGACTGGAGCACACGCTTGCGCGGTGCCGGACGGAGTGCCACCAAATGAAGATAGAATTCCGCGCAGATTCGCACAACGAAGACTTCATTGAGGCTGCGGCATCGCTTGTCCGGCGAGATCTGTTCGGCGACTCTCAGACGCCATTCAATGCCGCGATCCTGAATCCGCCCTATCGCAAGATCAACAGCATTTCGCATACGCGACGGCTGCTTCGGCATGCCGGCATCGAAACCAGCAACCTTTACACGGGTTTCCTCGCACTTGCTGCGAAACTGCTCGAAGAAAATGGAGAGATGGTTGCCATCTGTCCGCGGAGTTTCTGCAACGGGCCGTACTTCAGGCCCTTTCGACAGCAATTCCTTCAAACGATCTCCCTGCGCCGGCTGCACGTGTTTGAATCCCGTTCCGCCGCTTTCGAACGCGATGACGTGCTGCAGGAGAACATCATCCTCCATGCCGTCAAATCCCGCCGCAAACCGGAGTCGATCATCATTTCAATAAGCAGCGGCAAATCGGGAAGTGACATCGTCGAACGAAGCTGTGCCTACACGGACACGGTGTCCCCGCAGGACCCGGACTTTTTCATTCATCTGGTTGCCGCCGATACGGACCAGGACGTGCGCCGCACGATGTCGCGGTTCACAACTTCGCTTGAGGATCTCGAACTGGAAGTCTCGACCGGACGGGTGGTGGAATTTCGAGCGAAGCAGTTCATTCTGAAGCAACCCACGGACGCGAGCGTTCCGTTGATTTACCCATGCCATTTCGACGCTGGCTTCATTTCCTGGCCGAATCACAGTGGCAGGAAGCCCAATGCGATTCGGGATATCGAGCGAACGCAAGAGCTCCTGGTCGCCAACGGGACTTATGTGCTGACCAAACGGTTCACGACCAAGGAAGAACGCCGCCGGGTCGTTGCGAGCATCTATGATCCGCAACGCGTTCGCGCGGAACGTGTCGGGTTTGAGAACCACCTGAACTATTTCCACGCCATGGGTCGGGGACTTTCCGTTGATTTGGCCAAGGGCCTCGCCGCCTATCTGAACTCAACGGTCGTGGATCTCTATTTCCGCCAGTTCAACGGGCACACTCAGGTCAATGCGGCAGATCTTCGCAAACTGAACTACCCGTCTCGCAACCAGCTCGAATCGCTCGGGCGCAGAATTGGCCACACATTCCCCGACCAGGCCGAATTGGACGCGTTGATTGGGAGGGAGTTCAATTAATGGCCGGTAAATCCGCGGGGCCCGCCGCTCGGAAGCAGAAACTCAGTGGCGCAATCGAGATTCTGAAGGCGCTCGGCTTCGGCCCGAGGCAAAGCAACGAAGTCGCGGGGTACACCTTTCTTGCCCTGCTGGACCTCTCACCCGATTCGCCGTGGAGCGCCGCCTCGAATCCGCTCCGGGGTGTTACTCCTATTATCACTTTCATCCGGAAATCCTACGGCGTGCGGTATGCGCCAAACACGCGAGAAGCCATTCGCGACGAAGCCGTCAAATATTTTGCCGAAGCGGGATTGCTTCTGCGGAATCCTGACGATCCGAAGCGCCCGACCAATAGCGGCAAAACGGTTTACCAGGTCGAGCCAACGGCGCTCGCGGCAATCCGTACGTTCGGGTCCACGAAATGGCAGGCACAATTAAACGAATACCTCGCCGCTCGTGATAAGATCCGGCGAAGCATCGACCGGGAGCGCAACCTTGCTCGCATTCCAGTCAAGCTTCCGTCCGGAGACGTGGTGACGCTTTCGCCCGGCGGCCAGAACCCGCTGATCAAGCGCATCGTCGAGGAATTCTGTCCCCGCTTCGCTCCAGGCGCGACCGTCGTTTATATCGGCGACGCCGAGGGAAAGTTTCTCCACTTTGAGGCTGCGTACCTGAAGGGTCTGGGCGTCGTGATCGCGCCGTCGGCGAAAATGCCGGACGTTGTGGTTCATGACACGAAGCGAAACTGGCTCTTGCTTGTTGAAGCTGTCACGAGTGCGGGGGCAGTCGACCTCAAACGCAAAAATGAACTCCGCGACCTGTTCAAGGGTTGCGATACCGGGCTCGTTTTCGTCACAGCTTTCGAAGATCGCCGGTCGATGAAGAACTTCCTTCCGCAGATCTCTTGGGAAACCGAGGTTTGGGTCGCTGAGGCCCCGGACCACCTGATCCATTTCAACGGCGAGCGATTCCTCGGCCCGTATCCCGGTTAGCTCGCCAACGGCATGGCAGTGGTTTTCCTGCCCACTCGGGGGCTAGGCAAGTGGCCTCGCCCGGCAAAGAAGTGAAGAAAACTGCCGAGGGCGGGCCGGTCCTTGAGGCGGCAATCAAGGAGTGCGACAGCTTGACTTTCCGGCGGTCCCGCGGATTCCCCGGAATAATAGCCCGGCGTCGGGGTACAACCTTTTTGCAGCGTCGAGGCGCGGATGAGTCAGAAGTTTACTTTCGTCGTCAACGGTAAGGAGCACACGGTCGAAACCGACCCCCAGCGTCCCCTGCTGGACGTGCTGCGCGAAGACCTTGGTCTCACCGGGGCCAAATACGGCTGCGGGGAAACCCGTTGCGGGGCGTGCAGCGTGCTGGTCGGCAAAAAACGCGTCTTCTCGTGCAGCACCGCCATCGAAAGTGTCGAGGGCAAGCAGATCACCACGATCGAAGGCTTGGCCAAAGACGGCAAGCTCCACCCGGTGCAGCAGGCGTTCTTTGACGAAGAGGCGTATCAGTGCGGCTATTGCACGCCGGGCATGATCATGGCGACCATCGCGATGCTGAATAAGAAGCCGCACCCAAGCGACGACGAAATCCTCACATGGATGGACGGGAACCTGTGCCGGTGTTGCGGGTACCCGCGGATTCTCAAGGCCGTGCGCAAAGCCGCAGGGCGGGAGGCGTAGCAACATATGCATTCCGATCTTCTCAGCGATCAGATTCCCGGGGCCGATTACGACGAACCCGTCGAGCGGGTCGGATACGATTTCGGCCTCACCCGCCGTGGGTTCGTTCAGATCCTGGGTGCGGGACTGCTGATCGCCGTGAGCGATGCGCCGCTCTGGGCCCAGCGCCGCGGCGGACGAGGCTCGTTTGCCGGTGCGCCCGTTCCCAACGTCGCGGCTCGCGTTCACATCGGAAAAGACGGGTCGATCACCGTCATGACGGGCAAGGTTGAATGCGGCCAGGGCTCGCGCGCCGAGCTGACGCAGGCCGCGGCCGAAGAATTGCGCGTTCCGACGGCGAGAATCCAGTTGCTGATGGCCGACACGGCCCTGGTGCCGGATGACGGGATGACGGCTGGCAGCCGTACGTCGCCGGCCAGCGTGCCGGCAGTGCGCAAGGGGTGTGCGGCGGCGCGCAAGCTGCTTTTGCAGGTGGCCGCCGATCAATGGAAAGTGCAGCCGGATTTGCTTCGGGTCCAAGACGGCAAGATCACCGGCCCTGAAGGGAAGGAGATCACGTACGCTGATCTGGCCTCGTTGGATGGAGTCGCACATGCTTTTGAGCAGCCGATGCCCTCAGGCGTCACGCTCACGCCGCTGACGGAATGGAAGGTGCTCGGCACCGCCGTCGCCCGGCCCAATCGGGAGGAGCTGGTCACCGGCTCACAAGATTTCCCGTCCGACATCAAGCGGCCGGGCATGCTGCACGGAAAGATCCTCCGCGCCCCCTCCTACGGCGCGACACTCACGTCGATCGACCTCACCCCGGCCAGGTCGATGCCGGACGTGGTCGTCGTGAAAGACGGCTCATTCGTCGGCACCGCCGCACCCACGGCGTACGCCGCCGATCAGGCGCTTCAGGCCATTGCCAAGACCGCCGAGTGGCAGACCGTGCCGCATCCGTCCAGCTCCACGCTGTTCGACTACCTGCGCGAGCACGCCCGCGGGCAGATCCCGGCCAATCCGTTCGCCGAGGACATGCAGAAAGCCTCCAAGTCGCTCAAGGCGACGTATCACGTCTCATACATCCAGCACGCCCCGATGGAGCCGCGGTCGGCGTGCGCGGAGTGGGACGGCGAAAAGGTCACCGTCTGGATGTCCACGCAGAACCCGTTTGGCTGCCGCAACGAGATCGCCCGGGCGTTCTCCCTGCCGCTTGAGCGCGTGCGGGTGATCGTCCCCGACTTCGGCGGCGGGTTCGGGGGCAAGCACACCGCCGAGGAAGGAATCGAAGCCGCTCGGCTCGCCAAGGGCGCGGGAAAACCCGTCGCCCTGCGATGGACGCGCGAAGAGGAGTTCACCTGGGCGTACTTTCGGCCCGCCGGGGTGATCGACATCGAAGGCGCGATCGACAGCGACAATCGCCTGTGCTGCTGGCACCACGTGAACATCAACTCCGGCCGCAACGCGATGGATACGCCTTACCGCGTCGAAAAGAAGCGGTCCCAGTATGTTGATTCGCAGCCCCCGCTGCGCCACGGGTCCTACCGCGGCCTGGCCGCCACGGCCAACATCTTCGCCCGCGAGTCGTTCATGGACGAGCTGGCCGCCGCGGCGGGCGTCGACCCGCTCGAATTTCGGCTGGCCCACCTGGAAGACGCGCGCCTCCGCGCGGTTCTTCAGCTCGCCGCCGACAAATTCGATTGGAAACAAAAGTCCTCTGCGCATCAGCCCAACACCGGCGTCGGCCTGGCCTGCGGGACCGAAAAAGGCTCCTTCGTCGCCGCCTGCTGCGAGGTCTCCGTCGATCGCGAGCAGAACAAGATCACCGTTCACAAAGTCACGCAGGCATTCGAGTGCGGCGCGATTCTCAACCCCGATGGCCTTGTCTCGCAAAATCAGGGCGCGATTATCATGGGCATGGGCGGCGCGCTGCGCGAAGCCATCGCCTTCGAGGATGGCAAAATCACCAATGCTTCGTTCTGGAAGTATGACGTCCCGCGCTTGCGAGACGTGCCCGAGATCGATGTTCAATTGCTGAACCGCCCGGATCTGCCTTCAGCCGGCGCGGGCGAAACCCCGATCATGGCCATCGCCCCCGCCATCGCGAACGCGGTCTATCACGCGACAGGGATTCGAGTTCGGCAGATGCCGATTCGGTTGGGGTGAATTCGAGGCCCCAGTTCATTCCGTGGAGCGCCGTCTCACCCCAGCCAACAGCACACCCAAGACAACCAGCCCCACTCCCGGTTCCGGCAGCGATTCAGCAATTCCATCGCTTTCGAGCGTTACCACGCTGTACGCAGGCATCATCAGGCTGACCATTCCGTTGGAAACCGTCACGTCCGGAAGCACCGCCCAGGGCTGCGTCGCATCCGTCAGATACTCGGCGAACGAGGTGTAATCGGTCAGCGGGATCGAGACGCTCGTCTGCGTCGCGGTGGCAGATGCGTTAATGAGCTCAATGGTCATCGTATGGTTCGCGTCGTTGACGTATGCATCCACGTTGATCCCGGTCAGGTTGTCGGGACTCGCCGCGATGCGGACCGAACCGGGGCGGATGAACTTGTAGTAGTGCTTGGCGGCATCGTACTTCAGCGACGCCGGATTGCTGTTGGTTTCGAACGTCTGGTTGCTGACGCTGCCGTTGCCGTCATCCATCTGCCAGTTGAGCCAGGCGTTGAAGTTCCCGTAAGTGAGGGCATTGTGGATGTTGAGGGCGACCGACAATCCACCGTCCAGATTCCCGTTGGAATCGAAGTGAACCCACGCCGGGTTTTCGTTCGATTCTTCGGTCATCCACGACTGCTTGCCGTCGCCGATGGCTTTGAGCTGGTTGGCGTAGTCAGCCCAGTTGGCCGGAGCGGTGCCGGTTTCGGTGTAGTAGCCCCAGTAGCCATGGATGGCATAGAAGCCCAGGTAGTTCTTGGCGGTCGGGTCGGCGTTAACCGCATTGATGAAGCTCATCTGCTGCGAGGTGATCCACCCGCCGTCGACACCCACGTCTTCAGGCCCCATGATCAGGGTCTTGATCCCGTCCTTGGCAAATTCCGCGCCCACGGCGTTGACCGCCGCCACGTATTGCGCGGGCGTGTACGAACAGCTCGGGTACGGCTCGCTGAACCGCAGTTCGTTCTGCAGGCTGATCGCATACAGCGGTACTCCATACGCCTGCTGAAACCCCACCGCGTACGCGGCCACGTATCGGGCAAACTGCTGGAGGTTGTCCGTCGTCTGGATCAGCGATCCGCCGTTCTGCGAATCGGTCGTCTTCATCCATGCCGGGGGCGTAAAGATGCTGCCGATCACCTTGAACTGATCCACCGCATGCGTCGACGCATACTGGGCAAACTGCCCCCAGTTGTTCTGGGAGGTGACGCCATTGAAGCTCAGCATGCCAATATTCGTCTGCAAGTCCGTTCCGAACGTCACCTGGTTCGGCACGACCACGGGAGTCAAAATCTCACGCAGCAGCGAAGCCCCCAGATCCTGCGTGTACAGTTGACGGAACGACGGGCTGAACACGGGGCTCCCGTCGCTCAGGCAGGTGCCGAAGCCCACAATCGTCTGGAACCGCTGGGACGAATCGACGGTGACATTCACCGGCGACGGGGTCTGCGCCCCCAGCACGCCGCAGGCACACAGAACGCCGGCGAAAAAAAGATGCGAAAACACTTGTGACGGCGACATCAAGCGCGCCAGTTATCCACATCGAACCCACGCATTCAAGGGCAAGCGGCATAAAAGCGGGTCTTTTCATCTGCCCGCATGATTTCAGCGAGGTCGACCGTATCCACGTATCGCGCAAGACGCGCCCGTGTTCAGGGACGAACCGTCGAAGACGATTCCGGCGATCTCTCTTTGCCAACTGGCGCGCCCCAGACGGTGTCGGCCGGGTTCAGCCACCAATCGTTGGCGAAGAAGCCGGCGCCGCGGACGCCTGGCGTGCCGGTTGTGAGGGAGTCGGCGCCGGCAATCATCCAGTCGGGGAACCCGACGCCGCTGACCAGGAGCGGCAAGGCGTTCGCCTCATAGGATGCCGCGTGGCCGGTGAACCCGACGGCGGCGACGAGAGCCGTATCGCTGTCCGGGCGGGGGTAGATCAACAGCGCGGCCAGGTCCGCGCCCTCGAACGTCCGATCGCCCGCACGGGCGGAGCCGTTTCGAACCTGGATCGGACATTTGGCCAGCAACTTCGGCCACGCGCTGTTGGAGTCGGCGTTGCCGAAGAGCATCACGTTTCGATCGCGCGATTTGCCCGGGTCAAACGCCACGTCCGGCACGCAGTCGACCGCGCCGCCCCCGCGATAGTCGAGCGTTTCGGCAAACAGCCGGGCAGCGTGATACGCGTCGGCGGCGTCCTGCTCGCCGCCGTGCGTACCGTAGACGAGCATCAGATCGTTGTCGAAAGCGAGTTTGAACGGGCCGCTGCGTCGGGCGTTCTTCTCTGCCGGGTCCAGACCCTCCGGCACGGTCCAATGTCCTTCGTGTCGGGCGACGACGAGCTTCGCGGCGGCGGATGCATGATCCCCAAGCGTCACTTCATGCCCGTCGAGCTCGAGTTCCTTCATCGCGCCGCCGAGCGTCGCCAGATCGATTTGCAGCGTCTGGACATTTTCCGTCGTTCCCCGGACGCGATCGCCTTCGCGGGTGAAGCTGATCCGGCTCGGCTTCATCGGCTCGACCTGCTGCTCAATCGTGACCCAATCGCATCGGCCCGAGACTGCCGGGTTCATCGTGACGAACTCGATCTGGTTCACCTTCCCCAGTTCCGGCAGCCGGGCCTCGTCGAACATGGCGAACATCGGCGGCCAATCGACGCACAGGCTGCCCCACCAGTGCCCGGCGCCCGGCTGCTCGTGATAGCTGAGCCGCGGGTGGTGAATCTCGTCCAGGGCGTGACGCATCAGGCGGGCTTCAGTCACCGGGACGTTGTCGTCGGCGCTTCCGTGCAGGATGTAGACTTCCTCCGCCAGCGAGTTGCGCACGAGCGCCAGCGTGTCGCTGGTCGACGCGGCCCGGGCGAAAAGCTGCTGCATCGGGCTGGGTTGCTGCGCGGACGACGAGCCGCCGGCCCGGCGTCCGGCATAGCTCGTGAAGCTCGACCAGCCGGCGCTGGGGCCGATGGCGGCAAACAGGTCGGGGTACGTCAGGCCGATATGCCACGTTCCATGACCACCCATGGAATGGCCGGCCAGGATCACCCGCCGGGGGTCGTGGGCAATCGTTTTCTTTGCGATCTCCAGCACCTCCAGCGCGTCGCGCTCGCCGATGCCCTCCCAGTCGAAGCCGTACGGTCGGCGGTTGGTCGGGGCGACCAGCGTCACCCAGTCCTTGCTTTTGTACGCAGACGCCTGGCCCAGCGCCTCGACGCTGGCGCCGTGCAGCGTCAGGATCAGGGCGTTGGAGTCCGAAGGCTTTTGCGCGGGATTGACGGCGTAATACTGCACGCTGCCGTCGATCCGGCTGATGAACGTGCGCTTGTACACTTCGTTGGGTTTGCGAATGCGGATGCTGACAGTAGCGGTGTCGAGCGAGCCATCGGGACCGAGCAATTCGAATGCAAGATCAGTCGGATTCTGCGGCGGCAACGGATCCGGAACTTTGATCTGGAACGGCACCTTCCGGATCGTCAGCGGCGGCACTTCCGGCAGCTCGGTCATTTCCCCCGCGTCGAGCGCGCCAAAATGGGCGTGCATTCGCAGATGATTCAGCGGCTTATCTGTTGCGTTCTCCACGACCACCGAGCCCCACAGGGTTCCATGATCATCGGTGCGTACATCCGGGAGCGTCGGATCGGCGGTGTCGAGCATCACCGGCTGCCGCAGCGGCAGCAGCTTCGTATGGAACCGCCCGCGGCCGACCGAAAACAGCAGGTCATTCGTCCCGGCATGCAACGCAACCGGAAGCCGCAGGTAGCCATAACCATAAGGATCGCCGGCGCGCGGGACGCCATTCACATAGGCCATGCCGTCACCCGCGGCTTCCAGCAGCATGATGCAATCCGACGGAACTTTCGCGGAACAATAGAGATACCCGCCCGCCAGCGCGGGCCCGGAGAACAGTCCGTCTTTCGCGGCTTTGACCGTCTTCCACGTCGCGGATCTGCCATCGGGCAGTTGCAACGCTTCGCCGTCTTTGGGCGACTTGAATTGTCCCTTTGCCAGCTCCGCAACGACGGGGTCGACAGTGATGGCCGACCGCCCGCCACGGCTGACGCGGGAGATCGCCACGCCCTCTTTCAGTTCGACCGGCTGCGGCGGCATGCCATTGTGATCTTCCCAGATCAGCGAATCCTGCCGCACGTGCAGCACACGACCCTGAGCGCCACTGTCTCCCAATTCGATCGACGCAACGTATCCAGTCCCATCCGACGCCATCTGCACCGTCGATTGCGGATTTATCTCCAGTTCGTTCAGCGAGCGTGCATACTGCCCGTGCTGATTCCTGAACTCCTGCTGGCGGTAGTACACATCCATCAAAGCATCACGGGCGGACGCCGTCGGATCCGGGTGAAACTCCGCGCCTTTGGCGGCCGTCGAGAACTGCACGTACCCCCACCGCTCCGGCCGGTGCATGTCGATCACACCCTGCGGCGACCAGATCCAGTTGTTCTCCGGTTTGCCTGCAATCTTCCGGTACTTCCCGTCCGCGATGTCCGTTTGCCACTCGACGCGTGAGAACCCGAGCCGCCACTGCTCGCCATCGGTGGGCGGGCAGGCGACCTTGGTCGCGAATTTCGCCAGGGCTTTCCATGGGAATGCAATCTCCACGGACCAGCCGCGGTCCTCGTCGGCCGGGTTGTTGATCGTGCCGTCGACGTGAACCGCCGACTTGAGTCCTTCCAGATTGGTCCCGAGATACACCGGCCCATTGTCGCGATAGGGCCGCTTGAGCGTCAGCTCCCAAATCGTATTGAGCGCGTTCATCTCGTATTCGTAGTAGTTGTGGTTGTTCCCGTCCGGGTTGATGAACACCTCAAAATCGTTGTCGCGGAAAATGATCTCGTTCTTCTTCGTGATCGTCCCCCAGACGTGCGGCTCCTGAAGCTCGGCGTACACGTACAGGTACTGGTCATCCCAAAGCATCTTCGCCCGAGTGCGCAGGCGCGGCGCGGGTTTGGCTGAGCCTTCAATGTCGACGAAATCCTCGCTCCACGGCGCCTTGTCCCAGGCTTCTTCGTCGGCCTTGCCGTCAACCTGGATCGGCCCCGTCGCGCGGTAACAGACGTAATGCCGCGGCGTGATCGGCCGCATCTTGTCCCAGTCAGTCTGGGTCGCTGCAAAAGCCCTCAATTGCGGCACAAACAGAATCAATAGACTCGTGACGATGAAATGCTTCATGGGCAGCCCGGATCGAGAATTCCCCCAGAGACTGCGAGAATACGGGAGAGACAGGGTCGCGTCAAAAGATCGGGTTCGGGCTTTACTCTCGTGTAGCCGGCACGCATGCGTGCCGGCTAAACCGATGGAAAGTGACCCCCACATTTCGCGCTCTTTCCCTGGCGCGTCGATGTTTCTACGCTCTAGCTATGAGTGACCTCGTTCCCGTGCGCCGTGCGTTGATCTCCGTTTCGGACAAGACCGGCCTGAAGGAGTTCGCAACGGCGTTGCACCGCGATTTCAACGTTGAGCTGATCAGCACCGGCGGCACCGCCAAATACCTGCGGGAAGCCGGGTTGCCCGTGAGCGACGTCGCCACCATCACCGGCTTTCCGGAAATGATGGACGGCCGGGTGAAGACGCTGCATCCGAAGATTCACGGCGCGATCCTCGCGCAGCGGGACAATCCCGAACACGTCGCCGCGATGCGCGAGCACGGGATCCAGCCGATCGATCTGGTCTGCATCAACCTCTACCCGTTTGAGAAGACCGTCTCTAAGCCGGCCGTCGCGTTCGACGAGGCGATCGAAAACATCGACATCGGCGGCCCGTCGATGATCCGCTCGGCGGCCAAAAACCACCGCTGGGTGCTGGTCGTCACTTCGCCCGAGCGGTACGAAAAACTTCTCGGCGACCTGCACGAGCACAACGGCGCCTGCTGCGGCAAGCACCGCCTCAAGCAGGCCCAGCGCGCCTTCGCTCACACTGCTGAATACGACTCGGTGATCGCGAACTATCTGGCGACCGCCGGGAAGATCGACAGCGCGGGCATGGTGCTAAACCTGCACAAGGCGCTGGACCTCCGCTATGGCGAGAACCCGCACCAAAAAGCCACGCTCCTGGTCGGCAAGAAACCCGAGGAGGCGTCGGTCGCCTTCGCGCGGCAACTGCACGGAAAGGAATTGTCCTACATCAATCTTCTGGACGCGGACGGAGCGTTGTCATGCGTGAAGGAATTCGACCGACCGGCGGCGTGCATCGTGAAGCACACCACGCCGTGCGGCTGCGCCGTCGCCGACGATCTGCCGACCGCCTTCCGGCGGGCGTTTGACGGCGACCCGCTGGCCGCTTTCGGCGGGATCGTGGCGCTCAATCGCCCCATCGACCTGGTTACTGCGCAGACGATCGTCGGCATCGACAAGCTTCTGGAAGTGATTGTCGCGCCCGAATACCAGTTCGACGCCTTGAAGCTTCTGCGCGAGCGGTGGAAGAACGTTCGCCTGCTGGAAGTCGGCCCGCTTGGCAAGTTCGATTCCAGCGAGCTCCACATGCACAAGATCGTCGGCGGCCTGCTCGTTCAGC
>Ga0134125_10002017_pt1 | contig 24353 bp, 17 predicted proteins | sample KB31751_FD_96464 | JGI IMG/M metagenome (GOLD analysis project Ga0134125, IMG submission 96464) | Terrestrial soil microbial communities with excess Nitrogen fertilizer from Kellogg Biological Station, Michigan, USA - KB3-175-1 | ecosystem: Environmental > Terrestrial > Soil > Unclassified ...
ATATATCGGCCGCGGGGCGATTTTTCAAATCACGCTGCGACGGGGAAAATCGGGCCACGGGCCCGATGCCCGAAGGGCAATTTATAAGATATATCGGCCGCGGGGCGATTTTTCAAATCACGCCCCTGGCGGCCGATATCCACAGTTGTAGAAATCCAATAATCCGCGGCTGATTACGTTTGCCTATCTTGCAACCCAATTTCTCCTTATCGTAACCCTTTTATGGCAGAAAAAGCTAATTTGTTCGAATACAATGAAGAAAGCGTCAGGACCCTCGATTGGCGCGAACATATCCGACTCAGGCCGGGGATGTATATCGGCAAACTGGGCGATGGCAGCAGCGCCGATGACGGTATTTATGTGCTTCTGAAGGAGGTCATCGACAACTGTATCGATGAGTATACCATGGGCTATGGCAAACAGGTGGATATCAATGTGGAGCAGAAAAAGGTCACCATCCGCGATTTCGGCCGGGGCATCCCGCTGGGAAAGGTGGTGGATGTGGTGAGCAAGATCAATACCGGCGCCAAATATGACAGTAAAGCCTTTCAAAAGTCCGTGGGTCTCAACGGGGTAGGGACGAAGGCGGTCAACGCTTTAAGCAGCTATTTCAAGGTTTCCGCCTTCCGCGACGGGCGGGAAAAAACGGCCGAATTCACGAAAGGCGTCCTGACGAAGGAATATAAGGAAACAAAGACCGACCAGCCGAACGGCACGCTGGTAACGTTCATCCCGGATGAAGCGGTCTTCAAAAACTTCCATTTTATCCATGAGTACATGGATAACCAACTCTGGAACTATTGCTATCTCAACGCCGGGTTGGTCATCCAGTTCAACGGGAAGAAATACGTGTCGAGGAACGGGTTGCTGGACCTGCTGCAGCGTCGTACCAACGAGGACGAGCTCCGCTATCCGATCATTCACCTGAAAGGAGAGGATATAGAAGTGGCCATCGCACACAACAACGACTATGGCGAGGAGATCTTCAGTTTTGTGAATGGCCAGTACACGACCCAGGGCGGAACGCATCAGCAGGCATTCCGCGAGGCGTTTGTCAAAGTGATCCGCGACTTTTACAAAAAGGACTTCGATGCGGCCGATATCCGGCAAAGTATCGTGGCGGCTGTCTCCGTCCGGGTGATCGAACCCGTCTTCGAATCACAGACCAAAACCAAGCTGGGAAGCCAGTATATGCAGGAAGGCGGCATTTCGATGAAGAATTTCGTGGGGGATTTTCTTGCCAAAGAGCTGGACAATTTCCTGCACAAGAACCCCACGACCGCGGACGCCCTCAAGAAGCGGATCGAGCAGAGCGAGCGGGAACGTAAGGAGCTCGCCGGAGTCCGCAAGCTTGCGAACGAAAGGGCAAAAAAGGCCAACCTGCACAACAAGAAGCTCAGGGACTGCCGGTACCACTATAACGAAGAACCGACGGGTAAGGAAAAGGAGCAAATACTGGAGAGGCAGAAGGAAAGCACCATCTTCATCACCGAGGGCGATTCTGCGAGCGGAAGTATCACGAAGGCAAGGGAAGTGGAGACACAGGCGGTATTCAGCCTTCGCGGGAAACCGCTCAATTGCTTTGGCCTGACCAAGAAGGTGGTGTATGAAAATGAAGAATTCAACCTCCTGCAGCATGCCCTCAACATAGAAGAAGGGATCGAGGGTCTCCGATATGCCAAGATCGTCATTGCCACGGACGCCGATGTCGATGGCATGCACATCCGTTTGCTCCTGATGACTTTTTTTCTGCAATTTTTTCCTGACCTGGTCAAGAATGGGCACATATTTATACTGGAAACTCCGTTATTCCGGGTCCGCAATAAACAGGAGACGCATTACTGTTACGATGAGGCCGAAAAGCAGGCGGCCATCAGGAAACTGGGAGGCAAGCCCGAGATCACGCGGTTCAAAGGGCTGGGGGAGATATCACCCGACGAGTTCGCCCGCTTCATCGGCGCCGACATGCGCCTTCAGCCCGTGATGGTGATGCCGGAGACGCATATCCAGCAGATCCTCGAATACTATATGGGCAAGAATACCCAGGAAAGGCAGGAGTTTATAATCAACAACCTCAAGATCGAGCTCGACCTGGTCGAGGACACCACGACGAAAAACTAGTTTACATGATCCACATCGTGTTCCAACATAGCGACATCGCCACGTTACAATCGGCTTTTGCGCTCGACGACGGGTTTGGCGGCGAAATCATTCAGATCGAAGACGACTTCGCAGTCGGACCCCTTGCGGGAATATATAATCCGGAAGGCATCGAAGCCCGGAGGGAATGGTGGCGGGGTGTGCTCGCCGGCGGTGATTACGATGGTATCGTCGATAGTGGCAAGCTGGGCGACGACAATGCGAAGGTCACGGATATCCGCCGCCGGCTGGCAGCCGATGAAACGGAAATACTCTGGATTTGGGCGGCCCAGAACAAGCATGATGTCAGCGGGTACTACTGGCTGATCGGCCAGTTGAAGGATTTCCAGGGGCGCGTATATATTTTGTACCTGAACAATCTGCCTTTCATCAACGAGAAAGGTCAGCTTTTCTATCCGGGCAACCTGTTCGATATTCCCGCACGTGAATTCCTCAAGGCCCGGAAGCTGGCCCGGCCGGTTACGGCAAGCGAGATGGAGATAGATCCTGACGAGTGGCAAAAGCTTTGCCAGGAGGACAAAGGGGTGCGGATCCTTGAAGGCGGGAAGAAACTGAGTCAGCACGATTATACCTACTTCGACGAGGACTTGAAGAAATTCATCGGGACGGATTGGGTCAGGGCCAGTAAGCTGATCAACCAGTTTCTCGGCAAAGCCAAACAGACGACAGGCGACGCCTACCTGCTATGGCGGATCAAACAACTGGCCGCCGCTGGTGAACTTGACGTGCAGGGAGAGCTAAAAAGCATGCGGGAATTCGAGATCAAATCAAGGGCCGCGTCCGCCGTCGGCGAGGGCGTGACGACCAGGGAGCAACCCTCATGACGATCCGGGGCATTCACCATATTGCCATCCTCACCGACGATTATGAGAAAAGCAAACGGTTCTATACCGAGCTATTGGGCTTTGCCGTTATCCGGGAGACCTACCGCGCGGAGCGACGGTCCTACAAGCTCGACCTGGCAGTCGCCGGGGAGTACCGGATCGAGCTGTTTTCTTTCCCGGACTTCCGCGAACGGGGCAGTTACCCCGAGGCCAAGGGTCTTCGTCACCTGGCATTTGCCGTGGATGACGTCGAAAGCTCCGCCGCGGAACTAAAGGCCAAAGGCGTTCCGGTTGAGGCCGTCCGGATCGACGAGCTGACCGGAAAGCGCTTCGTCTTTTTTACGGATCCGAATGGTCAGCCCCTGGAACTGTATGAGTTATAGAGCGACATTCGAATAAATCGATAATTTTGAGCATGGCCAAGAGCAAAGGAACAAAAGATCTTCCCGAAAACGAATCCGGCATCACAGGGCAATACAAGACCTGGTTTCTCGATTATGCCTCCTATGTCATTCTCGAGCGAGCCGTGCCGGCGCTGGCGGACGGTTTAAAGCCCGTGCAGCGGCGCATTCTGCATTCCATGAAGGAAATGGATGACGGCCGGTTCAACAAGGTAGCTAATATTATCGGCCAGAGCATGCAGTATCATCCGCACGGCGATGCGAGCATTGGAGAGGCGCTGGTGAATATGGGACAAAAGGACCTGCTGATCGACACGCAGGGCAATTGGGGAGACGTCCGGACCGGGGACGAGGCTGCGGCGGCGCGGTATATCGAGGCTCGCCTGAGCAAATTTGCGCTGGAAGTTGCCTTCAACGCGAAGACCACTGAATGGCAATTGAGCTATGACGGGCGGAAGAACGAGCCCGTTACCCTTCCGATGAAATTTCCACTACTGCTCGCCCAGGGGGCAGAAGGCATCGCTGTCGGCCTTGCCACCAAGATCCTGCCCCACAATTTCTGCGAGCTTTGCGAGTCCGCCATGAAATACCTGAAGGGGAAGAAGTTCGATCTGTACCCGGATTTCCTGACTGCGGGGATGATCGATACCACGAACTATAACGATGGCCGCCGCGGTGGAAAGGTGCGCGTTCGGTCCCATATCGAAGAGTCCGACAAGAAGACATTGCTCATAAAGGACGTGCCGTACGGCGTAACGACGACGCAGTTGATCGACTCCATCCTCAAAGCGAACGACCAGGGAAAGATCAAGATCAGGAAGGTCACGGACAACACGGCGGCCGAGGTGGAGATCCAGATCGATCTTGCTCCGGGTATCTCGCCGGACATCACGATCGACGCGCTTTACGCTTTTACGGACTGCGAGGTCAGCATTTCCCCCAATGCCTGTGTCATCGTCGAGCAGAAACCGCAGTTCCTCGGGGCAAAGGAGCTCCTGCAGGCCTCCGTTGACAGCACCAAGGAACTGCTGAAGCGGGAGCTGGAGATCCGACTTGCGGAGCTGCAGGATAAATGGCACTACACGTCACTCGAAAAGATCTTCTTCGAGGAAAAGATCTACAAGGAACTCGAAAAGCGGCATGCCGACTGGGAAAAGGTACTCGAGGCGATCGCCAAGGCATTCGAACCTTACAAAAAGCAGCTCAGGCGCGCCATAACCCGCGAAGATATCATCAAACTGACCGAGAAACCGGTCCGCAGGATATACAAGCTGGATATCGAAGAGCTGAACGCGCAGATCAAGGCGCTGGAGGCCGAAATGAAGCAGGTCAGGCACGACCTCAATAACCTGGTCGATTTTGCCGTCGCCTATTATGACAATCTGCTAAAAAAATATGGCAAGGGGCGGGAACGGAAGACGGAGATCCGGTTGTTCGAGGCTATCCAGGCGCAGCAGGTTGCGATCGCCAATGTCAAGCTATACGTGAACCGGGAGGATGGATTCATCGGCACTGGGCTCAAGAAAGATGAATACGTGACCGATTGCTCCGACCTGGATGATATCATCGCCTTTACAAAGAGCGGCAAAATGAAGGTGGTCAAGGTCGCCGACAAGGCGTTTATCGGGAAAGATATTCTTCATGTGGGGGTATTCGGAAAGAACGACGAGCGGACGACATACAACATGATCTATGTCGACGGCAAGAGCGGGATCAGCTATGCCAAACGGTTCAACGTAACCGGGGTCACCCGTGGAAAGGAATACGACCTGACGAAGGGCGGCGATGCCAAAAGCCGGGTACACTATTTGTCCGCCAATCCCAACGGCGAGGCAGAAGTGGTGCGGGTAGTGCTGAGCCCGAGCTCTACGGCCAGGCATAAGGAATTCGATTTCTTTTTCGAGGAACAGGAGATCAAGAACCGCGGCAGCCTCGGCAATCAGGTGACTAAATACCCGGTAAGGACGGTGAAGTTCAAGGAAAAGGGCAAGTCCACGCTCAGCGGCCGGAAGCTCTGGTTCGACCCGACCTTCGGGCGGCTGAACACGGAGGAAAAAGGGGAGTACCTGGGCAGTTTCGATCCCGAAGAACGCTTGCTCGTGGTGTACTCCGACGGCAATTATGAAGTCACGGATACCGAGCTGACCCATCGATTCGACTCCGACAAGATTGTGGAAATCCGAAAATTCGATCCGGAGAAGGTGATCACGGCGATCTATCTCGACAATGAAAAGCTCCAGTTCAACGTCAAGCGCTTCAAGATCGAGACGACCACGCTCAACAGCAAATTTCTGTTTATCAAGGAAGGCGACGGAAACCACCTCGAGCTGGTGACCTTGCATCCCGAGCCGGTCGCGGTCATAAAAACGGGCCGTGGCGCGAGCGCCAAAACCCAAAAGGTAAAGATCGCCGGCTTTGTGGAAGTCATGGGTTGGAAGGCGGTGGGAAGCAAATTGATCGACTTTACCAAAAGCACCGAAATAGAATGGGGGCATAAGGAGGAGACCAGGGAGAAACCGCCGCAAACCGAGTTGTTCTAAGCGGACGCCGGGGCTACCGGCGCTTTCTCCTCAATTCGACCGTTGCATTTTCGGTCAGACTACTGCTGAGGAACACTTCGTACCGGTTGATCCCATCGGTGATAACCATTAGTGCTGTGTTTGGCGGAATGCGCCCGAGATTCTCCGCAAACATACTGATCTCGTTGATATCACGTGTGCTGTCGAGATGGAGGTAAATATTGAAAGCTTTTGCTTCGAGTCCCTGGTGGCTGAGCACCAGTTGGTTATTGACAAAGACGGAGATACTGTCGCCGTCGATCTCACCATTGTCATAGAAACTTAGCCGGACGGAATCGGATTCCACGAGAAACTCCTGGCTGACGATCGTCTTTCGACGGGCATAGGACTGTGTGATCTTGAGGCTGTCCGGATCGGGTTCGGGTGTCGCCGCTGCCGTCGCGGTGCCGACCCGTGCGGTGGTCGCGGCGCTATCGGCTTTGGATGGCGCATTCGAAACGTTCGAATCAGGTGCCGCCCCGGCCGCGACCGGCGGGGCAGGCTTCCCCGCATCCACTACGAAGTCGTCTGCCTGCGGTTTCCAGATCCGGGTCCTTGCAGCCAGGACGGCCAGGCTATCCTGGCTATTGTCGGCCTTATCGAGGAGATAATTGACCTTCAGATCCGGGCACATGTACTTGTATTTCCCATCATTGTAGAAGGTCCCCGTCAGGCTGCTGCCGACCCGGGAAGTAACGAGAATCCCGCGGAAATTGGTCATGCAATCGACGCTGTTGACCGTCGAATTCGATCCATAATAGATCACGGGGATATTCCTGATGATGATCTCCCTGGTCCGGGGATTATAGGTCCCGTGGATCAAATAGCTTTGGTATTTGTCGCGGAAATAGTAACCGAAAATGCCTTCCACCTTGTTGCCCTTCTGCTTGATGACGAGTTCCGTCAGGTAATTATTGTGGAGACCAGAGAGCGCCACATCGGCCCTGCCGTACCATGACCCGGAGATTTGCGCCTGCAAACAGGCGGGTGTGGCAAAGAGAATGAGTATGTAAGCTAGTCGGCGCATGTGGTTTCCCGATTGGACGATCAATACCGGTTCAGATGGCGGCGCATCTCTTTTTCTGTATCTCGCTGTTTGATCGATTCGCGTTTGTCGTAATTTTTTTTGCCTTTCCCCAGCCCGATCTCCATTTTCGCGTACCCGTTTTCGTTGAAAAAAATGCGCAGCGGTACCAGGGTATACCCTTTTTCCTTCAGCTTGTTCTCCAGTTTGCGCAGTTCTTTTTTATGCAGCAGGAGCTTCCGGTCGTGCACGGCGAGATGGTTGTTGGTCGTCCCGAAGCGGTATTCGGCGATATGCATGTTTCTCACCCAAAGTTCGCCCTCGAAAAAGACGCAAAAGCTGTCTACGAAGTTGACTTTACCCTCCCGGATCGACTTGACTTCGGTCCCGGTCAATACGATCCCCGCATCGTATTTGTCCTCGATGAAATAGTCATGGTAGGCCGCTCTGTTTTTGATCTCGCTCATAGTGGTTCGGCAGCATCCGGCTATCCTTTGAAAAGCGTCAGCAAAGTGGCGATCCGCTCCTTTAATTCCTTTCTATTAACGATAAAATCCAAAAATCCGTGTTCCAGCAGGAATTCGCTGCGCTGGAACCCTTCCGGGAGGTCCTTTTTGATGGTTTCTTTGATGACACGGGGACCGGCAAAGCCGATCAGCGCGCCCGGCTCGGCAATATTGAGGTCACCAAGCATCCCGAAAGAGGCGGAGATGCCGCCAAAGGAAGGATCGGTCAGGAGGGAAATGTACGGTATCTTGGCATCGGTCAACTGAGAAAGTTTGCCGGAAACCTTAGCCAGCTGCATCAGGGAAAAGGCGCTTTCCATCATCCGGGCCCCCCCCGATTTGCAAATGATCAACAAGGGCAACCGGTGTTGGAGGCAGTAGTCGGCGGCGCGGGAGATGCGCTCCCCCATGACGCTGCCAAGGGAGCCGCCAATGAATTCAAAATCCATGCAGCCAATGACCATCCGGTGCTCCTTTACTTCCCCGGTCGCGATCCGGATCGAGTCTGTTATCTCCGTTTTGGCCCAGGTTTCCTCCAGGCGCTTCTGGTAAGACTTCAGGTCCGTAAAGTGCAGGAAGTCCTGCGAGCGGATGTTTTCAAACAATACTTCATAATGGTTGTCGTTGAACATGATCTCAAAGTACTCCGTACTGCCGATCCGGTGATGATGTGAGCATTTCGGACAAACGAAGATGTTTTCCCGAAGCTCCGTCACGGTACAGATGAAGTTGCAATTGGGACACTTCGTCCAGAGCCCCTCCGGGGTTTCCTTTTTTTCGGCGGTGCTGGTCAGTATCCCCTTTTTGATGCGTCTGAACCAGCCGCTTTTGCTTTCCTCGCTTTGCCCCTCGTCCCCGGCCAGGTTCGCTTCAAAATCGTCTTCATGTTTCATCGACTGTAGTTTGGCAATTTTGGCGGCAAAGATACTAAACGGCCGCCATTTCCCGCCATCCTGTCCTATTGGCGCTAAAAAATGCAAGTGAAAAGGGTTTTGCAAGCATTCCTGTACTAAATTTGCGCGGGTTTCCAAATCCTCCAATAACTAGAACGAGCAGGTATGAAATGGTCTGAACTCCTCACTTCTTCCGTAGGCAAGAAATTCGTCATGGGTCTTACGGGTGTCTTCCTGATCCTCTTTTTGATCGTCCACGTCTGCCTCAATGCGACGATCTGGGCCAATGACGGTGGCCGGATGTTCAATATCGCAGCCGATTTCATGGGTACCACGGTCGTCATGCGGGTGCTCGAGATAGGGCTATTTATCGGTTTCATCCTTCACATCGTCCAGGCATACGTCCTCGAATTGCAAAATGCGAGGAGACGTAACATTGGGTACAAGGTCCCGATGGGCAATCGAGGCAGCCGGTGGTACTCCCGATATATGGGCTGGCTGGGTACCTTTATCCTGCTTTTCCTCGTCATCCATATCAGGAACTTCTGGATCCCGTCCCGGTTCGATATGCCGGAGGAATATGCCCAAAGCTATCTGCCCGGAGTGAAGGTGCATGATCTGTACCGGCTGATGCAAGATACGTTCAGCAACGGGTGGCTGGTGATCATCTACCTGATCGGGTGTCTGTCTCTTTTCTTTCACCTGCTCCACGGCTTCCAGAGCGCATTCCGGTCGCTGGGCGTTCACAACGGCCGGTATCTCAGGCTGATCAACGGCATCGGCATCGGCTTTGCCATCATCGTGCCGGTCACATTTGCGATGATGCCGGTCTCGATGTACTTTAACTGGGTGTAGGTCCCGACCGCTCCCGACAATCTAACTATCAGAATAACCATATCGTCATGCTCAACTCAAAAATCCCCGACGGTCCTTTAGAAAAGAAATGGGAAGATTATAAAGGTCATGTGAAGTTGGTGAACCCTGCGAACAAGCGCAGCCTGGAGATCATCATCATCGGCACTGGCCTGGCCGGCGCGTCGGCAGCCGCTTCCCTCGGGGAAATGGGCTATAAGGTCAAGGCTTTCTGTTTCCAGGACTCTCCGCGGCGCGCCCACAGCATCGCGGCCCAGGGTGGGATCAACGCGGCAAAGAATTATCAGAACGACGGCGACAGCACTTTCCGGTTGTTCTATGACACCGTCAAGGGAGGGGATTACCGGTCCCGCGAGGCCAATGTCTATCGGCTGGCCGAGGTCAGCGCCAGTATTATCGACCAGTGCGTCGCCCAGGGGGTGCCGTTCGCCCGCGAGTATGGCGGATTGCTGAGCAACCGCTCCTTTGGCGGAGTCCAGGTCCAGCGGACCTTTTATGCGGCCGGACAGACGGGACAGCAACTGTTGATCGGCGCCTACCAGGCCCTGGAGCGCCAGGTCGCGCTCGGCAACGTCGAGATGTATGCCCGGCACGAAATGCTGGACGTGGTCATCATCGACGGCAAGGCCCGCGGGATCATCGCCCGCGACCTGATCACCGGCCAGTTGGAGCGGCATTTCGGCCATGCGGTGGTACTCGCCAGCGGCGGATACGGGAATGTATTTTACCTCTCGACCAATGCGATGGGGAGCAATGTCACCGCGGCCTGGAAGGCGCATAAAAAGGGCGCCTTCTTTGGCAATCCCTGCTATACACAGATCCATCCGACCTGCATTCCGGTCACGGGGGACCACCAGTCGAAACTGACCCTGATGTCGGAGTCATTGCGGAATGACGGCCGCATCTGGGTGCCTAAGCAAAAAAACGATCTCCGCAAGCCCAACGAGATCCCGCAGGAAGAGCGGGACTATTATCTCGAAAGGAGGTACCCGGCCTATGGCAACCTGGTGCCGCGCGACGTGGCATCCCGGGCCGCCAAGGAACGCTGCGATGCGGGTTACGGCGTCGGTTCGTCGAAGCAGGCGGTTTACCTTGACTATGCATCCGCCATCGAGCGGTATGGCAAGATCGAATGCAGGAAACGCGGGATCGGGGACCCCACGCCCGAAGAGATCAGGACACATGGCATCGAGGTCGTCAGGGAGAAGTACGGCAACCTCTTCGAGATGTACAATAAGATCACCGGCGAGGATCCTTACTCGACGCCAATGCGGATCTATCCCGCGGTCCACTATACGATGGGCGGCCTTTGGGTGGATTATGAGCTGATGACGACTGTCCAGGGGATGTATGCATTGGGCGAAGCGAACTTCAGCGACCACGGCGCCAACCGGCTTGGGGCGTCCGCATTGATGCAGGGGCTTGCCGACGGGTATTTCGTGATCCCCTATACGATCGGCAACTACCTGGCGGGGGAGATCCGGACAGCGCCGATCCCTACCAGCCATCCGGCGTTCGAAGAAGCGGAAAGATCGGTCAGCGAAAGACTTCGACGGTTAAAAAATATCAACGGGAACCTAAGCCCCGAAAGCTTTCACAAACGGCTCGGAAAGATCATGTGGGACAAATGTGGCATGGCGCGCAACGAAGCCGGCCTGAAGGAGGCCATTTCGGAGATCCGCGCGCTGAAAGCCGAGTTCTGGAAGGACCTCAGGATTGCCGGTGACATCGCTGAATTCAACCCGGAGCTGGATAAAGCCGGCCGGGTGGCGGATTTCATCGAATTGGGAGAGCTGATGTGCCAGGATGCGCTGGATCGCCGCGAAAGCTGCGGCGGTCATTTCCGCGAGGAAATGCAGACGGAGGAAGGCGAAGCGAGGCGGGACGACGAGCACTTCTGTTTCGTATCGGCCTGGGAATTCAGGGGGGACGGCAGCTGGGAACTGCATAAGGAGCCGCTCGAGTTCGAGGTGGTACATTTGACCCAGCGGAGCTACAAATAACAAATTGTATAACTTTTTAATCAAGAGTCCAGCATGGAACACTATACGATGAACCTCACCCTCAAGGTCTGGAGGCAAAAGAACAAGAATGACAAAGGCCGTTTTGAAACGTACAGCGTCAGCGGTATTTCAAGCGAGATGTCCTTTTTGGAAATGTTCGATGTGCTGAATGAGCGACTGGTACATGAAGGAAAGGAACCGATCGCTTTCGACCATGACTGCAGGGAGGGGATCTGCGGGATGTGCTCTATGTATATCAATGGCCGGCCGCACGGCCCCTGGAAGGGAACGACGACCTGCCAGCTGCATATGCGGGCGTTCAGGGACGGTGACACGATCGTTGTCGAACCGTGGCGGGCCAACGCCTTCCCCGTCATCAAGGACCTCATCGTGGACCGGAGCGCGTTTGACCGGATCATCCAGGCGGGAGGGTATATTTCCATCAATACCGGCAACGCGGTTGACGCTAATGCCATCCCGATCGAGAAGGACAAGGCCGACACCGCCTTCGCGTCCGCTGCCTGTATCGGGTGCGGGGCCTGCGTCGCCGCCTGCAAGAACAGTTCGGCGCTGCTGTTCCTTTCCGCCAAGGTATCTCACCTGGCTCTTCTCCCGCAGGGCGGTCCCGAGCGCAGGACCCGCGTCGTGGACATGATCGCCCAAATGGACAAGGAAGGTTTCGGCAGTTGCACGGCCACGGGCGCCTGTGAAGCGGTCTGCCCGAAGGAGATCTCGATCGCTAACATCGCCCGGCTCAATGCCGAATACGCCCATTCAGGGGCGACGACCGATAAGTAGGGCGGAATCGCGGGGACCTTTCCGTCCCGGAAATCCGGCCTGTTTTTCGTACCTTTGCGGCCAATTATTACACCGCATGATCAGAGTGAACAATGTCACCCTTTCGTTTGGGAAAAGGGTGCTATTCGACGAAGTCAATCTCAGTTTTACGAAAGGGAATTGCTATGGGGTTATCGGCGCCAACGGCGCGGGGAAATCCACCTTTTTAAAGATCCTGGCAGGGGAGATCGAACCGACAAAGGGGTCCATCGAAATCACCCCGGGGGAACGCATGGCGGTTCTGAATCAGAACCACTTTGCCTTTGACGACAACACCGCCCTTCATACAGTGCTCATGGGTCACCAAAAGATGTGGAACGTCATGCAGGAACGGGACGCAATTTATGCCAAGGCCGACTTTACGGAGGAGGACGGTATTCGCGCGGGGGAGCTCGAGGGCGAATTTGGTGAAATGGGCGGCTACACCGCGGAAAGCGATGCGGCGGCTCTTCTTAGCGACCTGGGTGTAAAGGAGTCCGTGCACGGTTCCCTGATGCGCGAGTTACCCGGCGCTTTGAAAGTCCGGGTGCTGCTGGCGCAGTCCCTGTTCGGAAACCCGGATATACTCGTCCTGGACGAACCGACCAATGATCTGGACGTCGAGACCATCAACTGGCTGGAAAATTTCCTGGCAGAATACGAAAATATCGTCATCGTCGTCTCGCACGACCGGCACTTTCTCGATGCCGTGTGCACACATGTTGCGGACGTCGACCGGCAAAAGATCAGGATCTTTACGGGAAACTATACCTTCTGGTACGAATCGTCACAGCTCATGGCGCGGCAACTGTCGGACAAGAACAAAAAAACGGAAGACAAACGCGCCGCTCTGCTGGAATTCATCGCCCGGTTCTCGGCCAATGCCAGCAAATCCAAGCAGGCGACTTCCCGGAAAAAGGCGCTTGAAAAGCTCACGATCGAAGAGATCGAACCCTCCAACCGCCGCTATCCCGGCATCATCTTCAAGCAACTGCGTGAGGTCGGGAATCAAATCCTCAACATCGAAAAGCTTTCTAAAAAAGCGGAAGACGGCCGGGTTCTTTTTTCCAATGTGACATTCAGCGTGAACAAGGGCGACAAGATCGCATTCGTGAGCAAGGATCACCTTGCGCTGGCTACTTTCTTCAATGTGATCAACGGGCTGACGGCCGCCGATGGCGGAAAGTACGAATGGGGAACTACGGTCACGAAGGCGTACCTGCCCAACGACAACAGCGAATACTTTCAGGGGCAGCAGGTCAATCTCATGGACTGGCTTCGTCAGTTCGTTCCGCCCCATGTAACCGACGTGGACGAGCCCTTTCTCCGCGGGTTCCTCGGAAAAATGCTGTTTAGCGGCGACGAAGTGCTGAAGAACACCAATGTGCTCTCGGGAGGAGAGAAGGTGCGTTGTATGATCAGCCGGATGATGCTCCAGGATCCAAACGTCGTTATCCTGGATGAACCTACCAACCATCTCGACCTCGAGTCGATCCAGGCGTTCAACGAAAGCATGAGCAATTTCAAAGGGATCGTCCTGCTGACCTCCCATGACCATACTTTCCTGCAAACCGTCGCCAACCGGGTGATCGAGCTGACGCCTGCAGGGATCATCGACCGGCTGATGTCCTTTGATGAATTCCTCGAGGATACCCGGGTCAAACAGCTGCGCGAAGAAATGTACCCCCGCGAGGCGCTTGCGAGTGCATAGCGCCGGCGCTTGTGGTCCCCGGGTCGCACAGTCGGCAGGCCGAAAGCGATCACAGGCGGTAGTTGATGCCCGTGGCCAGTCCAACGGTCTTGGTGGCTTTGATCAGCTGAAGATATGCCGTCCACCGCTGGTAGGCATAATGGGGACAAATGGTAAAGTAGGTGTAATGAAGCTGTTGCTTGTATACCAGGTCCTCGACGCCGGGGTCAAGATACCGGCGTCCGAGTGCAACGCCGAAAGCCCACTTGCAACCGAATTCGCCATGACGGGTATACCGGATGGCTTCTGTAGTCAATCCGATGCTGGCAAAAAGCGCGTTCCGGTTAATCAGCGTCGCGATCGAATCCGGCATTTGCCGCCGTGTCTCCAGGTAATCTCCGAATTCGCTTGTGTCGGAGGTCTCGATGCCCAGGAAACGCCATTCACCATGGTCTATGGGAACGACCCCGTTAAAGCCTGCCTGGAATCCTGCTCCGCCAAAGCTATAGGTCCCGGAATATGCGTTCAGTTGATCGGCGTGTGCCACATTTGAGGAGATGCCCAACGCTCCCCAGGTCCCCATCGAATAGGAGCCGAGGCTGAGATCTAGTCCATAGTAGGCCTGGAAAGTTTGAAATTGCTGGGCGACATGGATGGCCCCGCGGATGCCGGCGAAATGGTCGATCCCGTAGTCGTTGGCTGTTCCCCAGGAGTACGTCAGGTCTGCGTATACGGCCGTGCGGACGGAATCGTCGATCGTGGGAATCGAAGCGTAGGTTTCGTTGTTGCCGTTGAATGGGCTGACATAGAAGGCCTTGAGCTGCCTGGCGCATCCCGTGACGGCAAGAATAATGGCCAGCCCGGCCACACGGGCGAGGTAACGGTATAATGGCATAATGAGTTATATTACAGGGAGTTTGACATCGCTCCCCGCGAAATCGCTGCTGCGGGGCCAGGTTTTCTTTTTTTCCTGCCGGGAATAATACACGTAACCCTCTGATTTTGTCTTATTTGATGCAATAAATCCAAATTTTAAGCATTTTAAGAAAAACCCCGCGCGTTGTTGGTCAAATGGCTGCTTATACTGGTGGTGATTGGCTGCGGTGTTTGCCCTGCGGTAAGCGCCCGGCAATTCGCTGATACGACCGGGCCGGTTGCCACGGATACAGCCCGCAGACCCACGGAAACTACGAAGCCTGCCCCAACTCTTACGACTGAGACCGATACACTAGCGCTAGCCATCCTTCTGCCGCGCTCATTCCTCGCGTCGGATTCCTTTTTCACGGCTGCGCCCGGTACTGCGCCGGCGGTCGTTGCTGACACGGTCCGCCCTGACAGCCCGACTGTTGCACGCGACTCGCTCCGGCGAATCGATTCCATCAGACAGGCGAATTACACGCCCAGCGCAACGGTGCTCCAACACCAGATCGATTCAGCGAATGCCGTCTCTTTGCCGGGACAATCCATCGGCGTCGATTCGCTCAAGCTTCGTTTGGATGCGATGACGGGGGCCGGCGGGATCAACGGGCCTCCGGCGAAAAGACAGGGATTGGCGGGTCTGCTGCAACGGAACAGTTCGGCCAAGGCATTCAGCCCTGCCACCGGGACCTCCCAACCACCGGATTACTCCGCCGCAAGCTCGGCAAACATTTTGCCCTCCCGGCCCCCCCGTGGCGCACCGGCGAATAGATTCGGGAGGCCGGGTCTGCCGGTCCTTTCCAACTTTCATCGAAAATCTATCCCGGTGCATGGCGGCAAGACCATGCTGGATAGTCTCAGCGTGGTGCCGGGCAGTTTCTCCATCCGGGATGTGGGGCCGGGCGCCTACCAGTTGGATTGGGTCAACAGTTCCCTCAGCTGGGTGCATCCGCCATCAGTCGACAGCGTTACGGTCTATTACCGAAGCTTTCCCTATAAATTGAATGCGCCGGGAAGAAGGTTCGACTATGACAGCATTATCAATTATTTCCTCGTGCGGCCCTATGATGCGAGACATTCGGGAAGTGACGCGGAAGACAATTTCTTCAATTTCGGCAACTTGACCTACAACGGTAGTTTCGGGCGGTCCATCAGTTTTGGCAACAACCAGGACGCCGTCGTAACGTCCAATCTCAACCTCCAGATCAGCGGCTATCTCGCGGACAGCATCAGGATCGACGCCGCGATCACCGATAATAATATTCCGATCCAGCCAGATGGAACGACCGCAGACCTCAACGAATTCGACAAGATCTACCTCCGGTTCTCCCGCAAGAACTGGGCGCTGACTATGGGAGATATCGATCTCAGACAGAACCAGAATTATTTTCTAAGCTTTTATAAGCGCCTCCAGGGCGCAAGTTTCGAGACCACAGAGAAAATCGGGGAGCACAGCAGCAACAAGTTTCTCGCAAGCGCCGCCATCGCGAAGGGAAAGTTCAACCGAAATGTATTCGAGGGGCAGGAAGGGAACCAGGGGCCCTATCAACTGACGGGTGCGAACAACGAAGCCTTCTTTATCGTGCTGGCCGGCACCGAAAAGGTGTACATCGACGGCCAGCTGATGCAGAGGGGGGAGAACGCGGATTATACGATCAACTACAACACCGCTCAGGTGACCTTTACGGCGAACCGGCTGATTACGCAGGACGCCCGGATCCAGGTCGAATTTGAGTACGCGGACCGGAATTACCTGAACGTCAACCTTTATTTGTATGATGAGGCGCATTTGGGCGACAGGCTGCGGCTACGGCTTGGAGTTTACAACAACAGCGACTCCCGGAACTCTCCGATCGACCAGACGCTCACTCCGAACGAAAACAAGTTCCTCGCGGGGCTTGGCGATAGCGTGCAACGCGCCTTCTACCCGGTAGCCAATATCGACACCTTTTCCGCGGGTAAGATCCTATACCAAAAAGTAGATACCACTTTCAGGAATGCGGCCGGCACGCTGGTCCATGATTCGGTGTTTGTCTTTTCGGCGAATTCAGCCGTCACGCTGTATAACCTGTCCTTCGCTAATGTCGGGCAGGGATATGGGAATTACGTTCCGGACCTGAACAACATCAACGGCAACGTCTTTATCTGGGTGGCGCCGGTCAATGGCGTTCCGCAGGGGTCCTATGAAGCCGCCGAATACCTTGTCACGCCGAAAACGCAGCAGGTCGTGACGCTTGGCGCGGACTACGCCGTCGACAAAAACACCACGGTTACCGCCGAAGTAGCCGGCAGCAACTATAACGTGAATACCCTCTCTACGATCGAAAAGAACAACGACAAGGGCATGGCCGGGAAATTTGGCGTGCATAATTTGAAAACACTTAATTCCCGGGGCTTGCAACTGACCACTGATCTCGGGTACCAGTACGTCCAGCGCAATTTTAAGCCGGTCGAACCGCTGCGATCCTCGGAATTCAGCCGCGACTGGGGTCTCACGTACTTTACGAATCCGGCCACGGAAAAGCTCTACAATGCCAGCTTCCAGCTGAGCGACAAGCAACTGAACACCCTGAAGTATGAGATCGACCGGTACGAACGGAGCGACGGCTTTGTGGGAATGCGGAATGCGGTTACCCATCGACAGACGCTCGACAGCTTTCACTTCGTCGATCAGGTCAGCCTGGTGACGAGCGATAGCAATGATTTTAAGGGGCGATTCTTCCGGCCGTCGGTGGATATTTCCCGGCCAGTACCCTTTCTGATGCATTATACCCTCGGCGCCGCGTGGTCGCTCGAAGACAACGAAAACCGGGACAAAAAGGCCGATACACTGGCCAATACCAGCTTCACTTATCAGACGCGGGCGATCTATCTGAAATCGCCGGAGAGGAGCCGCAACCATTGGGGTATGTCCTATGCAATAAAAGATAATTCTTATGCGGGTGGTCAGGACATGGCCAAAGGGGACCGCAGCAAGACGTTCAATGTCTTTGCAGACCTTGCCCGCAACCCGCATGAGCAGTTCCATTTCACGGCGACTTACCGGACAGTGAGGGTACTGGACAGCGCCGTGGACGCGAAAGGTCCTGACAGTGTAACCAGCGCGTCGTCGACCCGGGGCGCCAACAATGTGCTGCTCACGCGGATGGAATACCAGGTCAATGAGTGGAGGGGATTGCTGAGAGGAAACCTCTTGTATGAGATCGGATCGGGACAACAACAGGAACTGAGCTTCACTTACCTCCAGGTGCCTGCAGGTACAGGCCAATACGCCTGGATCGACTACAACAAGGACGGAATTCAGCAATTGAGCGAGTTCGTCCTGGCACAATTCCCCGATCAGGCGCAATATATCCGGGTCTATACACCGACCGGGATTTTCGTGCGGGCGTCATACACGACCTTTAATTATAGCCTGTCGATCACTCCCAAAGCGGCGCTAGGCCCGAAAAGCAGCCGTTTTCACCTCTTCCTGGGCCGGATGATGCTCGTTTCTTCGCTGCAAATGACCCAGAAACAGCTGGCGGGCAACGGCATCCAGTGGAACCCTTTTAAGGATCCCGTCCAGGATACGGCGCTGATCTACCGCAACATGATCATGGCGAATACCTTTTCATTCAACCGCACCGACCCGCACTGGGGTTTCGATATCAGCAACACCCGGAACAGCACCAAAAGCCTGCTGACTTACGGGGTCGAAGACCGGCAAACCAATGAATGGTCGCTGCGGACCCGCGTCAACATGAGCAAGGCGCTGGCACTGACAACGACCATCAAACAAGGTGGGCAGCATTTCCTCAATTCCAGCTCCAACTTCGACAGCAGCAATTATGACCTCCGCCTGTATTCTCTCGAACCCGATCTGATCTTCACCCACAGGTCGAACATCCGCATCGGTGTCGGCTACCACATGAGCACCAAACAGAATACATTGCAATGGGGAGGCCAGCGGTATGCCAGCACGGGGATCAATTCGGATTTCAAATACAATATTCTCCAAAGCACTTCGATCCAGGGCCGGTTCCTGTATAGTGATATAAGTTATACCGCGAAGGAAGGCGCCCCGAGCACCAGTTCGCCTGTATCTTATACTATTCTCGAAGGCCTGGCGCCGGGAAGAAATTTTGAATGGGGGCTGGACTTTACCAAGAGGCTGGGCGGAAGCCTGGAGATCAGTCTGCAATATGAAGGCCGGAAGGCAGCCGGACAGGGAGTGATCAACACCGGCCGGGCCGCATTGCGCGCGGTGCTGTAGACGCCGGGCCCCCGGGGTTCCAAACGCAGCAAGAGCCGGGATCAAATCCCGGCTCTTGCCTGTATATCCTGCAATTCGACTGAATGTACTAGGAGAAAAGACCGCCCTTCTTGAGGGTCTGGGTGCCTTCCCCGATCTTGAAACCGTTGTGATAGATCTCGATCTTGTAGTCACCCTTTACGAACTCGCTGTTCTGCTTCCAGGCGAACTGGACTGCCTTTGTCTTTCCGGATTCGAAGTCAACCGGGACTTTGGCCGTGTAGATCTTGTCGCCTTCGTCACGCGTAGTGAACGTGCCGCTGCCCAAGGCAGGAACGGAGATCGGCTTGCCGTCGGGACCGGTAATGCAAACGTATACGTCGGTCTGGCCTGTTTGAGCGATCCGGTTGGATACGTCAAATCCGATGACCAGTTTGTTTACGCGCTTGGCGGTCGTGGTGGCCTTATCCTTACCGTCCTTCTTTTCGTGCATGGGGGTGATCGTGATATTGGAAGCGTTCAGCGTAGAAGCCACGTCCACTTCCTTTTCAAGGCTTTGCTTGGCGGTCGTGGTGGTGGCCAGGTCCGTGGTGAGCTGCTGCTTGTCGGCGTTCAGCTGCTGGTTGTTGGCGGTCAGCTGCTGGTTGTCCTGGGTCAGCTGGGCGACCTGCTGTTCCAGGTTGCCGATCTTATCGTTCAATTCCTTGATGAGGTCTTCAGCTTTCTTCTTTTCGGCATCGGTCAGGTGCTGCTTGTTGAGCAAGCCGCGAATTTCTTTCTTCAGTTTCGATACCTGGCTGTTGCCTTCATTGACCTGGGCGGTCAGTTTGTTGTTGGTTCCGGTGAGGGAGTCCAGGCGAACGAGCGCGTCGTCGAAATTCTTTTGCAACTGACCCTTCTCATCAGTTACCTTGGATATCTGAGCCTGTTGCTGGGTCTGAACCTGCTCTTGCTTGTTGTTGTTCCAAAGCAGGTAGCCCCAGGTCCCCAGGAAACCGGCGGCGAGCAAACCGATAACCAGGTTTTTGTAGTCTTTCTTTGGCGGTTGACTTTGCGGAGTCGCTGAGGGATAGTTGGTTGTCGTACTCATAGCTTATGTTTTTTCAAGATTATAAATAATGTTCCTGATCCTACCGATTTTTTCGGTTATATCTGCTTTAGTCTAAAACCGTGCCAAACTCAATTTTATTGCGTTCCGAGCCTGAATCTTAAGGATTTATGTACTTTTACTCCACAAAATATGATTGGATGTCAGTAGAGAAGATCCTTGGCGATTGGAAGAAGGCCAAATTTAAGCCGGTCTATTGGCTGGAAGGGGAAGAAGAATTCTATATCGACCAACTGGTCAATTACGCGGAACACCACATCCTAAGCGAATCGGAAGCAGGATTCAACCTGACGGTTTTCTATGGAAAAGACGCTGACTGGACAGCGGTGGTCAACGCCTGCCGCCGGTATCCGATGTTTGCGGAGCGGCAGGTGGTGCTATTGAAAGAAGCGCAACAAATGCGAGACATCGACAAGCTTGAACCTTACATTGAAAAGCCGCTCGCATCCACGGTCTTTGTCGTGGCCTATAAGGAAAAGAAGGTGGATGGCCGGAGCAGGCTGGCGAAACTCCTTAAGGAAAAAGCGGAGCTGTTTACCACGAAGAAAATGTATGACAGCCAATTGCCGGAATGGACGGCAGGCCTTGTACGGTCAAAGGGTTATGAGATCGCCCAGAAGGCGCTTGCCCTCCTGGTCGATCATATCGGGAACGACCTGAGCCGGATCAACAACGAAGTCGAAAAACTGCTGGTCAACCTGGCCGACCGGAAGAATATCACCGAGGATGATATCGAGCGTTTTGTAGGGATCAGCAAGGAATACAATGTATTCGAACTGCAGGACGCTTTTGCCAAAAAGGACCGGGCGAAGGCCATCCGGATCATCCAGTATTTTGAAAGCAATCCGAAGGCCGGCCCCATCCAGCTCATCCTTCCCTCCCTCTACAATTTTTTCAGCAAAGTGTATATGGTTTTCGGCCACCCGGGCGGCGATGAAAAAAGTATCGCAGCGGCGATCGGGGTCAATCCCTTTTTTGTCCGGGACTATATGGCGGCGGTCCGGAACTACGGCTATGAGGGCGTAGAGGCGGGGTTGCTGCTCTTGCACAGCTATAACCTCAGGAGCATCGGGATCGGCAGCGCCGGCGTGGAAGATAGCTCGCTGTTAAAGGAGTTGGTGGTCAAGATGATGGGGTGAGCGCGGTCAGCGCGTCGGCTTTGTCCCTTGCTAATTGCGCTTTCAGCGCCTGCAGTCCCTCGAACTTCTGCTCGCCCCGCAGGTACTGCCGGACGGATACCTGCAACTCGCGGCCATACAGGTCTTCTTTCCAGTCGAACAGGTTCACTTCGATGGTCCTTTCCCTGCCGTCCACGGTGGGACGGACGCCGATATTCATCATTCCTTTGCAGCCGGCGCCGACCCAGGGCGCTACGGGCGGCGCGACGACAGTGGCAGGCGCCGTCAGGGAGATAGCGCTGCTGTCGAGCGGCGTTACTTCCACTGCGTAAACACCGTCCGCCGGGATCAGCTTTTCCGGGTCTCCGACCCGCAAATTAGCCGTCGGAAACCCGATTGTCCGTCCAAGCCTCCGGCCCTCGACGACCTGCCCGCTGAAAAAATAGGGATAGCCAAGGAGTCTGTTGGCTTCCTTGAGGTCGGCCTGTGCGATGGCTTCCCTGATGCGCGAGGAACTTACCGACACCGCGTCGAGGAGGTGCACCGGTATCTCCTGGAGCTGGAACCCTTCCGACTGGCTGAACTGTTCGAGCAGTTGATAATCGCCCTGCCGACCTTTGCCGTAGCGGTGGTCATAACCGATGATCACGGTATGAGGATGGAACTTCTTCAGGAGGAATTCGCGGATATAGTCTTCCGCGGTCAGTTGTGAAAAGTCTTCGGTGAACGGAACCACGACCAGGTGGCGGATCTGCCGCCAGGATAGAAGCCGGATCTTTTCTTCCAGCGTATTCAACAGCTTTACCTCGGTGCCGCTGCGAACGACTTTTCGCGGATGTGGATAAAATGTGACTATAACGGTCTCTCCGCCGATCCGGTCCGCTTCTTGTTTTAACTGCTCCAGGATCTGCACATGTCCCGTATGAACCCCATCAAAACTGCCAATGGTCACTACTGCTTTACGAAAGGCCGGAAGCTGCTCTGTATGATAGTAAATGTGCATGCTGGCCTGCAAATCTAACGGATTTATTGTATTACCTTTGCCGCCTTATGTCACTCTACGCTGAACGTGGCGTTTCCGCCCAGAAAGAGGAAGTCCATCAAGCCACAGAAAAGCTGGATAAGGGATTGTACCCCCACGCCTTTTGTAAGATATATCCTGACTTTCTCGGCGGTGACAAAAATTGGGTCAACCTGATGCACGCGGACGGCGCCGGCACTAAGAGTATCCTTGCTTACCTCTACTGGCGCGAAACAGGTGACCTTGACGTTTGGAAAGGCATCGCCAGGGACGCTATCGCGATGAACCTCGATGACTTGCTGTGTGTCGGCATTCACGATAATTTCCTCTTTTCTTCCACCATCGACAGGAACAAGAAGAATATTCCCGGCGAAGTCTTGTCGGCCGTCATCAACGGAAGCCAGGAATTCTTTGATGAGTTAAACGGGTTCGGGGTCAATATCCGGTACCTCGGTGGCGAGACCGCCGATGTCGGGGACGTGGTCAGGACGATTGCGGTCAACGGCACCATGACCGCGCGGTGGCCTAAGGACCGGCTGGTGACCAACGACCGGATTACGGCGGGTGACGTGATCGTCGCGCTGGCTAGCTTCGGACAGGCCAGTTACGAAAAGGCCTACAACAGCGGGATCGGGAGTAACGGGCTGACTAGCGCCCGGCACGACGCCCTGCATAAGACCTATGCCGCAAGATACCATGAATCTTTTGATAACACGTTGGATGACAAAGTAGTATACATCGGGGCGCACCGGCTTCAGGATCCTGTCGACATTCCGGCTCTTGACGCCACCGCGGGCTCAACCGGCCCCTGGTCAACCGATATCGGTCATTTGCTGCTGAGCCCAACGAGGACCTATGCACCTGTCCTGCGCCGGCTGCTTTCTGAGAAACTATCTGATATTCATGGTCTTATACATTGTAGCGGAGGAGGACAGACCAAGTGCATGAAGTATTTGCCCGGCAATTTTCAGATTATCAAGGACAATTTATTCGATCCTCCGCCTGTCTTTCAAGTGATCCGCCAGTCTTCCGGCGCCGATCTGCGGGAAATGTACCAGGTTTTCAATATGGGACACCGCCTGGAAATCTTCACCAGCCGGGCCGCTGCAACCGAGATGGTGGCGATCTCGCAATCTTTTGGCATTGACGCCAGGATCGTCGGACGGGTGGAAACCGCAACGAAGAGCAATTTGGTCCTCCGGACGAAAGCCGGAGAGATTGCATACGTTTAGTTGGCGGCGCAGCGGTTACTACCGGCTCACCCTAGCTGCAAAAGTTTTTTCCGCCCCCGCAAAGGCCCGCGGCTGCTGCATTCCAGTTGATCTGAATTAAAAAAAATCATTAAAAACCGGTTTTTCTGTCCACAGGACTATGAGATTTCAGATTTGCTGAGTAATTTCGCTTTCGGTTCTGGACGGATTCACATTAAAAATTTTAACGATCTTTTTTGCCCTTGCCGGTGAACTCTCCACGTTCTGTTTCGTTATTGATTTAGTACCCGACAATCGTAGAAGCCGCTAAAGGCGGCGTCAAATTCGTCATTTTTTTTATTATAATTTGATATGAGGCAACTAAAGATTGCTACACAGATCACCAATCGTGATTCCCAGGCGGTAGAAAAGTATTTGCAGGAAATTTCCAAGATCCCGATGATCACTCCTGAAGAGGAGACGGTCCTGGCTCAAAGGATTAAGATGGGCGACCAGAAGGCGTTGGATAAGCTTGTCCAGGCCAACTTGCGTTTCGTCGTTTCCGTGGCCAAACAATACCAGCACCAGGGGCTATCGCTAAGTGATTTGATCAACGAGGGCAACCTCGGGTTAATTAAGGCGGCACAACGCTTTGATGAAACAAAAGGTTTCAAGTTCATTTCGTACGCCGTTTGGTGGATCCGCCAGTCCATTTTACAGGCGTTGGCAGAGCAGGGCCGATTAGTCCGCCTGCCTCAAAACAAAATTGGCACGTATAACAAAGCCAACAAGGCTTATATGGCTTTCGAGCAGGAGCATGAAAGAGAACCCAGCACGGAAGAACTGGCCGAATTGTTGGAAATGAGTGAGACAGAGATCAACAACATTTTCCAAAGCAACACCCGTCACAGTTCGCTCGACGCTCCGGTTCACGAGGCCGAAGACGTGGCGATGGGGGACTTATTGGAAGGTGGCGATGAAACGGATGACGACGTAATGAAAGATTCATTGCGCGC
>Ga0134125_10002018_pt1 | contig 24337 bp, 18 predicted proteins | sample KB31751_FD_96464 | JGI IMG/M metagenome (GOLD analysis project Ga0134125, IMG submission 96464) | Terrestrial soil microbial communities with excess Nitrogen fertilizer from Kellogg Biological Station, Michigan, USA - KB3-175-1 | ecosystem: Environmental > Terrestrial > Soil > Unclassified ...
CATTAGCGGCGGAGTCTATGGATCTCAGGCCATGCTACCTGACAGAGCGGCCTTTACCGATTATCAGGTGGATGAGGCTGGCTCCGCATTCCAGTATAAGGTGGAGACCAGCGGATACCAGGAGACGCAGCGTTTTTTTGCCGCAAGCATCCCGCTGCTGCTGCAATACGAAGCCACCCGCCGCGGCATCGGCTGGTATGTCAACGGCGGCGCCAGGGCGATCCTTCCTCTTATGCTCAACGTCCGCCAGTCCGCCCGACAGCTCAGGCTTTCCGGCTATTATCCTGACTACAACCTGACCGTGGCCGATCTGCCGCAACATGGGTTTGGTACGGTCGGCAACTGGAAGAGCAGCAGTACCGTCAAATTGAAACCTGGGGCAGCCCTCAGTGCGGCGGTCGGTCTGAGCTTCCCCCTTCCCGGAGGTACCCGTTTGTATGCAGGTCTGTTTGCCGACTACGGCATCACCTCCTTGTTGACCGGAGGCGATAGCATGGTCTTTGCCACCTACAGCGCGAAGGGCGTCAGCAAGGTGCAAGTGAACAGCGTACTGAAAATGCCCGGCGCCGGCCGGATGGATTTGCTTTCCTATGGCCTGCAGATCAGGCTCGGCTTTGGCCGCGCGCGACCGAAACCCGCCTTGCACCGGCTCGCGCCGCCACCGGCGCCAATGGCGACGGCGGATACTTCCGGCCGGCGTTTGCCTCCGGCCCAGGCGCCGGCAAACCCGGATACCTCGGCGACGATGCAGGCCCATCCCGATACACCCGCAGAAGCAGCCCCCACTCCGCCGCGCGCGCCGGTAGCGGGCGCCGCCGGAACTACGATGACCGATCAGGAAGCCGGCATGATGGAAAAGCCGGTATTGTTCGGAGCCGTCGGTGAAACCTCGCTGTCCGATTTTGCAAAAAATCATTTGGACCAGGTCGCTGCGATCATGTTGCGATTCCCCAGCGTCAGGGTATCCATCACAGGGCATATTTGCAACAGCAGTACCGGAACAGAGAGCGTTAAAATAGGGGAGGCCCGGGCGAAGGCGGTTGCAAATTATCTGCGTGCCAAAGGCGTTCAGAAAACCCGGATGGACGTCAACTTTGCCCGCGAAAGCGATCCGGTGGTACCGAACAACCCCGGCGCCAATTATCAAAAACGGCGGGTCGTTATTATGATTAAGTAGGCTATTTCTTCATCCGTCCCATCATATAGAAAAGCCCGATCTGGAATACGCCGGATTTAGCCTTATTGCGATACAGGAAATAGTCCGTGTTGCTTCCGGATTTTATTAGGCCAGCCAGCCCCAGCTCGTACCTGATATCGATGCCCAGACCCGAATTCGATTCGTATCCCACCCCAAACCCCCAGTCCATTGCTGTCGATTTCAGATCGTTTTTAATGTCGAGCGACCCGCCGTCGACATGGTTTTTTGCGCTGATGAGGAGGCCGAATTGGGGACCGGTCTCGATAAATGCTCCTTTATAGCTGTACTTTACCATCACCGGGATATCGATCATTCCCATCTGTATCTTTCCCGGGTCCCCGTCGTCATCGTATTTGGCCCCCTGTCCGGAATACAGCAGCTCCGGCTGCAGGCTTAGGCTCGCCGGAAGTGGAATTTGGGCTAAGATGCCGGCGTTGAAAGCGGAAAGGGCACTGAAACTGAAGTCTTCGCTTGCGCCCAAATTTGTTTGCAGATGGGCCAGGTTATAGCCCGCCTTGACACCGAACCGGACCTGGGCGGAAAGGGTGCTGCCGACCAGCAGCGCAAGCAAGCCGGGGAGAAACGCCTTTTTCATACGCTAGTTTTTAGTGTTTGGAATTGTCACTAAAGCTACCCGGCAAGCGCAATAAAAACCAGCCCGTTCTAACCAACGGCGGCGTTCGCTTTATTTCCGGCGGGACCCGGCATACAATCCCAACCTGCCCTGCCAACAGACCAGGCAACCCGTTTACTCCGTTTTCAGGCTCACCACCGGGTTTGCCGTCGCCGCCTTCATGGCCTGCCAGCTGATCGTCAATAGCGCGATCGCGATGGTGACCGCCCCGGCCCGGGAAAAACCTGAAAGTTTACTATCTTCATGCCTGACGCTATGCAGCAGCAACCACCATCCCGCATGACCGAACTATCGGAGAGCGAATTCTTTGCGACCATGAACACGCCCATGTCAAATGTAACCGACATCGCGGATGCGGTGGTAAACATCTGGCCCTATGTCCGGCAACTGGTGGAAGTGGAAATCCTGCCTTTGCCGGTTCTGCAAAACTGTCTCGTCGAAGGCGTGTACCGGGACGCAACGAATCAGTACGACCATGTCCTGTTGCCGACCGCCGAAAGCATGGTGGTGATCGGTTTGGTTATCGACAGGTCCGTGCCGGGCATCATCGGATACTATCGTATGGACGTCGGGGACGAATACGGGCCGGGAGAATAGCCCTACTGCCAACCCCCTCCCAACGCCTTGTAGAGGTCGACAATGGCCTGCAGTTGCTGCAGCCTGTCATTGACCCCATCCAGTTGAGCGGCCAGGAGCGACTGTTCCGAGGTGAGCACATCGGTATAATTCGTTGCCGAGCTGTATTTCAGTAATTCCTTCGTATAATCTACTGCCTTTTCAAGCGACCCGATCTGCTCGCGCCGGGTGGCTTGCTTCTCATAGGCCGTTTGATAGGCGAAGAAACTGTTGGACACTTCTGCACCAGCGGTCAGCAAAGTCTTTTGATAGCCGTAGAAGGCCTCTGCCTGCTGCGCCTGGGCTACGTGCAACCTGGTCTTGTTGAGACGCTTATTGAAAATGGGTTGAGTCAATCCACCGACCAGGTTGTAAAAGACAGAATTGAGAAAAAAGTCCTTTATCGTCAGGTTCGAGTAACCACCCTGTGCGGTGATTGTCAACTGCGGATAGAAGTAGGTTTTCGCCACATTTACGCTTTCGAACGCTGCCCGGAACGCGTATTCCGCTTCCTGGACGTCAGGTCTGTTCCTCATCAACAACGAGGACACCCCCGACTGCAGCGCCGCAAACGGCACCTGCTCCGCCAGCGTACCACGCCTGATCTCACCGGGGACCCGCCCAAGCAGAATGCTCAATGCATTTTCTGTTTCACGGATATTTCTTTTCAGGTCCGGCACCAATAATTCCGCCGAGGCCTGGTTAGCCTCGCTTTGGACCACCGCTGCCCCCGTCGCGAGCCCGCTTTCCTTTAGCGCCTTCATCGTCGTGACATCATCTGTCCTGTTTTTCACGGTCTGCTGTGTGATGGTCAGTTGCTCGTCGTAGGAGAGAAGCTGGTAGTAATAGGTGGCAATATCGGCGACCAGTTGCGTTTGCACGACCCTTTTTGCAGCCTCGGTTTGGAGAAAGGTGGCGAGGTAGCTCCGTCTGGAGCTTTTCAACTTTCCCCAGATATCGGCCTCCCAGGTGCTGCTCAGGCCGAGTTGATAAGTGGTTGTGGTCAGCGGGAACGAACCGATATAGGCCGGCGGTATATTCAGTGCGGCGGCCGATTGTTTCGACCGGTTTAGCGTTGCATTGCCGTTCAGATCGGGCAGGAACGCCGCCCCGCTTTGTTGAAAGTTCTCGCGCGCCTCGTTCATCCGTTCCATCGCCACTTTCAGGTCCGGGTTTTCGTGCAACCCTTCGTCGATCAGTCCCTGAAGTACCGTATCCGCAAAGATTGCCCGGTAGGGCAGCGCGGCCATGCCCGCCGTATCGGCTCGCCCGCCGACCGTGTCAGTGATGGCTTGCACGCTATCCTGCCGGTACAACGATCCCGCCACTGCCATCCCCGGCGATTGATATTTCCTGGTTACGCAGGAAGAAAACATCACCGCTCCTGCGAGCGCCACGAACAGTACGGTCATGACGGAACTCACACCGCCTCCTCCGCGGTCCTTGCGTTTCCTGCTCATCCTTTCCTGAACCATTTGGAACATGACAAACAAGGCCGGGATCACGAACACACCAAAAATAGTCCCGATCAGCATTCCGCCCACTGCTCCCGTTCCGATCGACCGGTTCCCCGCGGCGCCTGCGCCACTCGAGACCATTAACGGCATGATCCCGAAAATGAACGCGAAGGAGGTCATCAGGATCGGGCGCAACCGCGCAACCGCTCCATCAATCGCGGCCCGGACGATCGGCTCGCCGGCCCGCCGTCGCGCGAGTGCGAACTCCACGATCAGGATGGCATTCTTGGCCAACAGCCCGATGAGCATGATCAGGGTGATTTGCAGATAGATATTATTTTGGACGCCAAAAAGATTGGCAAAGAGAAAGGCGCCCGAAAGTCCGATCGACAGCGACAGGATCACCGCAAAAGGAAGGATGTAGCTCTCGTACTGCGCGCTGAGCAGGAAATACACGAAGATCAGACACAGGACAAATATTAACATCGTTTGATTGCCGCTCGACATCTCCTCACGCGTGAGCCCGGAGAACTCGTACCCGTATCCGACCGGCAGGCTCTTCTTCGCGACCTCCTGGATCGCCTTGATGGCGTCACCGGAGCTATAGCCCGGCTTGGGAGCGCCATTCACAGCAATGGACGTGAACAAATTGAACCGGTTGATGAATTCCGGCCCATACACCTTTTTGAGCGTGACGAATTCGGTGATCGGCGCCATCACGTTGTTCCCGGTCCGGACAAAAACTTTATCCAGGCTTTGCACATCGCTGCGGTACCCGGCATCCGCCTGGATCATCACCCGGTATTGTTTGCCGAACTCGTTGAAATTGGACGCATACAAACTGCCGTAATATCCCTGCATGGTGCTCAGTACCGTCTCCGGCGTTACGTTTGCCTCCATACACTTCGCCACATTGACCTCCACCTCGAATTGCGGGAAATTGACATTGAAGAAGCTCGTAGCATATTGGATCTCGGGCCGTGCGCTTAAATCGGCGAGAAATTTGTTGGTGACCTCGGAAAAATGCCGGATATCGCCGCCGGTATGGTCCTGGACCTGAAATTCAAATCCGCTCGAATTGCCAAAGCCTTCGAGTGTCGGCGGCGCCATAAAGATCACCCTCGCCCCTTTGATTCCCGCGGTGGCGCCGAACAGCTTGTTGACGACTGCATTGACGGAATGCTCGTCGCCTTTTCGCTGGTCCCAGGACTTCAGGTTCATAAAAAGCGCACCATAGGAGCCTCCGCTGCCGCTCATGATCCCCGACCCCGCAATTTCCACGACAGAATTCATTTCGGGCAACCGCCTGGCAATTTTGACGATCGAATCGGCGAGTACCTGAGTCCGTTCCAGCGACGACGCGGGTGGCAGACTGATATCTGCCATGATAAAGCTTTGGTCTTCGTTAGGTACGAAACCGGAGGGGGTCGCTTTTAACAGGTAGGCGAAAAGCCCGATAAAGCCCAGCACGATCGCCGCCGCAATCCATCGCCGGCGCGAAAGGAACTGGACGGCGCGTTTGTATTTCCTGGTACTGGCGGCGAAACCGGCATTGAACGCCGCATAGAAGCGTTGCAGAAAACTCCTGTTTCGCAACTTGTTCTCGCCATGCGGCCTTAGTAAAAGGGCACACAACGCCGGGCTGAGGGTCAGCGCATTCAGGGCAGAGATCAAAATGGCCACCGCCAACGTCAACCCGAATTGTTTATAGAATACCCCCACCGACCCGGTAATAAAGGTTACCGGGATAAATACCGCCGCCATCACAAGGGTGATGGACACCACGGCGCCGCTGATCTCGTTCATCGCTTCCAGGGTGGCCTGCCTGGCAGTCGGTACATGCTGATCCAGTTTGGCATGAACCGCTTCCACCACGACTATCGCATCGTCGACTACGATCCCGATGGCAAGCACCAGTGCAAAGAGCGTCAGCAGATTGATCGTGAAACCGAACAATTGGAGGAAGAAAAAGGTACCTACGATGGCTACCGGTACCGCGATCGCCGGGATCAGCGTCGAGCGGAGGTCCTGCAAAAAGACAAATACCACGATTGACACCAGGATGAACGCTTCGATCAGCGTTTCCACCACCTTATTGATCGAAATATCAAGGAACTGGTTGGCCGTAAAGATCATGTCTGAAAAGACGCCGGGCGGAAAGCTCTTTTCCGCCGTTGCGATCGTCTCTTCACACTGGTTGATCATCGCATGCGCATTGGAGCCCGCAGCCTGAAAGACTGCGATCACGATCGACGGGTTGTTATCTGTAGCCGACGTGACGGAATAGTCGAGCGACCCCAGTTCTACCCGGGCGACATCCTTCAGGTGGAGGAGCTGTCCGGTCGAAGTTGCCTTTATGATGATATTGTCGTATTCTTCCGGCGTCTTTAGCCGGCCCTTGTATTTGAGCACATATTGAAACGACTGGTTGCTGTTCTCGCCGATCTTGCCCGGCGCCGCCTCGATATTCTGGTCCGCCAGCGCTTTGTTGATATCGTCCGGTATCAGTCCATACGCCGCCATGGCATCCGGCTTGAGCCAGATGCGCATGGAGTAGTCATGGGTTCCGAAAGCCGTCACGTCGCCCACGCCGTTGACCCGTTTCAACATCGGGATGACATTGATATTGGCGTAGTTCTGCAGGAACGTGGCATCGAACGATTTATTCCGGCTGTTGATCGAGAAGACCATCACCATGCTGCTCTGGCGCTTGCTCGTGGTAACACCCGCCCTCGTCACCTCTGCCGGCAGTAGCGGCGTCGCACGGGAAACCCGGTTTTGAACGTTCACCGCGTCGAGATCGGGATTGGTGCCCTGTTTGAAGAAGACAGTGATCGAAGCGGAGCCGTCGTTGGACGCCGTCGAGGTCATATAGCTCATATTCTCGACGCCGTTGATCTGCTCTTCCAGCGGGACGATCACGCTGTTCAATACCACGTCGGCGTTGGCGCCCGGATAGGAAGCGGAGACCTGCACCGTCGGCGGCGCGATTTCGGGATACTGCGTGATCGGCAGCGCAATTAGCCCCAGGATCCCGAGGATCACAATGATAACGGAAATGACCGTTGACAATACGGGCCGCTCTATAAAGATTTTTAATGTCATGGCTATCGGCGATTACTTCAGGTCTTTATAAATTTGACCGGCAGGTTGCATGTCGGGTTTGATCGCCGTTCCATCCGGAATGGGCGTGGCGGCTTCATAAACGAGGATATCTCCCGGTTGCAGGCCTTTCGTAACGACAAAGTATTGACCCGCCGCTTCCGGCATCGTAGTGATCTCGACGCTTCTTACCTTTTCGCTGTCCACCTTGTACACAAAACGCTTTCCCTGGAGTTCATAGGTCGACTGTTGCGGGACGAGCAGGGCGTTCTTCACGTCCTTAGGAATATCCACGACCGCACTTGCGCCGCTGCGGAGCAGTCCGACCGGATTGGGAAAGTCAGCCCGGAAGGTCGCCGCGCCGGTTTCCGAATTGATCAGGCCCCCGACTGTTTCCACCCTTCCTTTTTCCGGGTATTCCGTCCCGTCGGACAGCCGGAGCATGACCGGCGGCAGTTGGCGAAGCTTGGCGTCCAGCGTTGCGCCCTTGTACTGTCTGGAGAAATCGAGCAGTTGCTTCTCGTTCATCGAAAAGTAAGCGTATATCTTGGAGATGTTGGAGATCATCGTGAGCGGCTGGGCGGTCGTGCTGCTGACAAGGCTTCCCAGCTTGTAAGGGATCATGCCGGCCACTCCATCGACCGGGCTGCTGATGGTGGTATAGGAAAGGTTGGTCCTTGCGTTGGCAAGTGTTGTTTGGGCCTGCAGAAGGGCCGCCTCCTTGACCTTGAGGGCGTCTTCCGCGGATTTGAGCTCATACTCGCTGATGATCTGTTTATCGACCAGGGGTTTTGTCTTCTCCACCTGCAATTTGGCGGTATTCACATCGGCTTGCGCGCTGTTAATCGCCGCGAGGGCGTTCCTGACGTCCTGCTCGTACTGCGGCGCGCTGATCCGGAACAGCAACTGACCCTTTTTCACCGTCGCGCCTTCATCGATATAGATCTTATCGATATACCCGTCGATCTTCGGACGGATCTCGATATTCTGTTGGCCCTGGAGCATAGCCGGATATTCCGTTTGCAGGACGGCATCGTAGGAACCGGCTTTGAAAACAGGGTAGGTTTGAACGGCTGAACCGGCCTGTTGGTCAGCGCCGGATGGGTTGTTCCGGCAGCCGGCCAGGACGAGGAACGCCGAGCAGACCAGGATAAGAGGTGTGGGTGTTTTCCGCATAGATTTTTAAGTTGCGCGAAAATAGGCTGTTTTAGCACATAGCAGTAGCCGTTCGTCACTTCGCGACTGCTAAAAATCCCCTAAACTCTTGATCGAAAACCTATTACGACAGAAATACGCATATCGTATAAAAAAGGGACCGTTTTCCCCGGTGGGGGAGTGGAATGCGGTTTGCAAAAGATTGTAAAAACGGAATTATATGGAAAAACATCATTCAACAGCAAAGAAATCAACTACGGTCAAATCAACGGCCAACGGAAAAGGCACAAGCCAACATCGCAACACCAGGGGGGAGAGTCATCTGAGCGGCACGTCTCACAAGGCCAATCGCGCTTCCGGCGCATCGAAGCGTCAGCCGGTGAGGGACTCGAAGCTGAGGGAGTTTTTCATCGACGAGTTGAAGGACATCTTGTGGGCCGAACAGAAGCTGGTAAAGACACTGCCGAAAATGCAAAAAGCGGCAACTGCCAGGGAACTGCAGGAAGCCTTTGCCAGTCATCAAAAAGAAACCGAAGGTCATGTGGAACGTCTCGAACGGGCCTTTGACCTGCTTGGTGAAAAGTCACACCCCAAAAAATGCGATGCGATGGAAGGGATAACGGAGGAAGGAAGCTCGGTCATTGCCGACACCGAAGAAGGAACGGCGACCCGCGACGTGGGTTTGGTGATGGCGGGGCAGAAGGCCGAGCATTATGAAATAGCGACTTATGGCAGTCTGATCACTATTGCGCAAACGCTTGGCCTCGATGATGTGGCTGCGTTGCTCGAAGAGACCCTTCAGGAGGAAAAGAATGCGGATGAGAAACTGACGGAAATCGCCGAAGAGAAGATCAACTATTCGGCAGCTTCGGAGCAGGAGTCTTGACCGCTCGCTCCGGGCGAAGCGTTTTCACGGGATTGGCCGGGGGCCGTCACTTACTCCGATCTCAGCGTTTTCACCGGATTGGCCAGTGCGGCCCGCATCGCCTGAAAACCGATCGTCAGCAAGGTGATCAGCAGGACCGAGAGGGCCGCTACCACGAAGATGCCGGCGCCGATGTCGATGCGGTAGGCAAAGCCCTGCAGCCAATCCCTCATCGCCCACCAGGATACGGGAAAGGCGATAAGGATCGCGATCAGGACCAAACGCACAAAGTCAGCCGACAACATCATGGCGATGCGGGTGGCGGAAGCGCCTACGACCTTCCGGATGCCGATCTCTTTTTGCCGGCGTTGGGCGGTGAACGCCGCCAGTCCGAACAAGCCGAGACAGGAAATGAGTATAGCAAGGCCGGAAAAGTATTTTGCCAGCGCGGCAACACGAACCTCTGTCTCATATTGCTTCTGATACTCGTCGTTCAGGAACCGGTAGGTGAATGGAAAGCCCGGGTTATAGGCCATATAGACATCGCGTATCGCGGCCAGCGTTTCCTGCTGCCGTCCGGGGCGGATCCTGATCATGATCTTGGCCCAGGGATTCCCGTCTCCCAGGAGTTGGAAGAATGCCGGTTTGACCGGCTCGTGGAGTGATTCGAAATGGAAATCTTTTACGACTCCGATGATCTGCATGCGTGTGCCATTTGAGTAAATGGTTTTTCCTACCGGATCCCCGAGGTGCATCACGGCCACGGCTGTCTGATTCAGGAGGATCTTATTGGAATCCGCCCCATAGCTCCTCAAGAAACTGCGGCCGGCCGCCATCTGCATCCCCATGGTCTGCACGAAGTCATAACTGCAACCGAAGCCCTCGAAGTAGATTGCCCCGTTCGGGTCCCGCCCTGGCCAATTGATGCCGTAGGTGCCATACATTCGCCCGACCATATTGTGCGTCGTAAAGGCGGCATTGACGACGCCCGGGATGCGCTTGACCGCATCCACGAAGGAGGTTGGATGCTGTCGCACCTTCCCCTCCGCATCGAATTTCACGATATTCTCTTTGTTATAACCGGGGTCGGCGGACTGGATATACCGCACCTGCCTGTAGATGACCAGTACCGACACGATGAGGATGGAGGACAGGGTGTATTGGAAGATGACCAGGCCTTTCCGGGAAAGAAGTTCGGTAACAGACGACGGCAGCTTGCCTTTTAATACGGCAAGCGGGTTGAATTTCGACAGGTAGAGCGCGGGGTAGCTGCCCGCGACGAATGCCGTGACGACCAGGATGCCAAACAGCGCCGCAATCAACCGGGTATCCGGATGCAGGCGGATCTCCTTGCCCGTGAGCTGATTGAAGGCTGGCAGCAGGAGCACGCACAAACCCAGCGCTACCGCGGTTGCGAACAGCGTGATCAGCAATGACTCTGTCAGGAACTGGACGATCAACTGTGGGCGCCGCGCGCCAACTACCTTTTTGACCCCCACCTCCTTCATCCGCCGCGCGGCCCTCGCGGTGGAGAGATTCATAAAGTTGATGCAGGCGATGACAAGGATGAAAATGGCGATCAGCGAAAAAAGCCTTACATACACGATTTTGCTGCCGGTGCTGACGCCATGGTTGAAAGTGTTCTGCAGATACAGGTCCGAAAATTTAGTGGCGAAGGGACGGCGGCTCGTATCGCCGCTGGCGTTGGTGATCAGTCCGGCGATCTTCTTGTTCAGCACATCGATATTGGTGCCTTTCCTTACGAGGATGAAGTTGTGCGGGCCGGATCCACCCCAGCTTTTCACCCAGTTTTGTTGCTCATAGAGGTATTCGAACGACAGTACGAAGTCAAACTTCTGGGAAGAATTGTGCGGCGGCTTTTCAAAGACCCCCGACACAAAGAAAGTCCGCTGCTGTTGAAAACGGACCGGCTTGCCGATCAGGTTGTCTGTCCGGCCGAACAGCTTCATAGCCAATTCATCGGAAATGACGATGCCGTTCTTTTCTTTCAACACCTCGTCCTTTTTCCCTTCCAGTAGCGGGAAGGAGAAAATATTGAAATAGTCTTTCCCCGCGTATTGACCGGTGGCCTTCAAATCCTTGTCGCCTGCCGAAAGCGTATATTTCGGCCACCAGTTGGGGGGCGCCAGCGAAGCCGCATATTCGACCTCAGGGGCTTGCGGTACAATGAGGTCGCTCACGAGTCCGGAAGATTCGTCGGTCATCTGCTGTTGTCCGTTCGCACGGTTCAGTTCCATGACCTCATAGATCCGGTCGGAGTTCGCGAAGAATTTGTCATAGCTGAGTTCATCCGCGACCCAAAGCCAGATGAGCAGGCCGCAACAAATGCCTGACGAAAGTCCCAGAATATTGAGCACCGAGAATTGGCGGTCCCTGAGCAGGCTGCGCCAGGCGATCTTGAAATAGTTCCGTACCATGCAACAGCCGCCGCCAATAAAGTACCGATTTCTTACCTATTGTTGCCCAGCAAGTTATGTCTTACACGCTTCCAGTGGTGTCCGGTTTCGTTACACCTGGTGTCCGCCCGCTGCATACCGCAACGTCACGCAACCCGATGGGAGGGTGTCCGACCCGACCAGCTTCAATTGCAATTTTTCTTTCAATTTGGCATCAGCGAACAGTCGCCTTCCTTCACCCGCAATAACGGGATGGATGACAAAAAAATACTCGTCGATCAGGCCAGTCTCCATCAGCTCCGTCGGCAGTGAAACGCCTCCGAGCAGGATGCTTTTCCCTTCCACCCGTTTCAGTTTCCGGATTTCGTCCGCCGGACTGGTGCGCACCAGCCTCGATTTGTGATCTTCAACGCGTTCGAGGGTTCTGGAGAAAACAACCTTGTCCATCGAATCGAATACCCGGGCAAATTCATTCGCGGCCGCTGTATGACCGGAATGGGTCCTTGCCATATCGGGCCAGAACGGAACCATCAATTCGTAGGTCACACGTCCATACACAAGCAACCCGGCATTTCGAAGATGTCTCGAAAATAAGCTAAGCATTTCATCGTCGCCACTGAATTTCGTGTGATCGCAGCACCCGTCCATGGTAAGGTTGATACTGTAAATAAGCTTTCTCATTTTAGTGACTGCTTTTGACACCTGCCTACTGTGCAGGCGCGCTGAGGTCGATGGTATTTTCTTCGGGTTTATCCTTCTTCATTACCAGCCGGCCGAATTTCCAGGTGAAATTGACCCCGATGGACCGGTAAGGCACGCTCCGCAAACCGGTGCTCACAAAGCCCGGACCATAGAGGTCGGTTCGCTGATTTACGTACTTGCTGAAGATGTTATCGGCCGTCAGGGCGATGCTTCCCTTTCTGTTCCAGAACAATTTCCGGAACGCCAGATTATAGGAAATATAAGCGGGGTAGAAACCTTGCGCTTCATGATGCCTGGACCTGAAATTCCCAAAGAACTCAGCCGCGAAATCGCCTGGGAACTGGTAGGCGGCGTTGACGTTGATGCGGTAAATGCCGGTGCTGGAATTGTATCCCGGGTCGACATGGTTGATGGTGTGGCGGTAGAAAGCCATTATATTCGTCCGGACACTCAACTTGTCATTGGCATGCACATCGAAGAAGATACTGGCGCCCAGGTTCTCTTCCACCCCGATATTCTCCCTTGTTGTCAGGTCGACATTGGAGTAGGTAGTATCGCCGACCTGGAGCGATGGGTAGTAGGTGATGAAAGGCTGAATATCGCCATTGCTTTGGCGGTAGAAGAGCGCGGCCATGAACGATCCCAGTTTGCCGAAGTCCTTGTTGTAGGACGCTTCATACCGATCCCAAACTTCCGGTTTGAGACTCGGGTTTCCCGTCGAAATATTTTTAGGATCGCTGGTATTGATAAAAGGATTCAGGTCGGAATAATCCGGCCGGTTGATCCTGATGGTAAAATTGAGTTTGATGGCTTCGGTTTCACTGAGCTTTTTCATCAGGAATAGGGAAGGGATCAGGGTGTTATAAGCATTATCGATCGTCTTTTGGGCATTTGCATAGAACGAACTGATCTGGGTTCGTTCGTATCTTCCGCCCAGCCTCGCATCGACGGACTTGCCCAAAGGAAAGCTCATCTCCGCGTAACCTGCATATACCCGCTGGTGATAGTCAAGGTTGTTCGACAACGCCGCATTGTACAAGTAGTCACCGGCTGCCGGGTCCCAGACGAGCGCATCGGCGGCGCTTGCAATATCATAACCGCTGAATTTGCCGCCTAGCTCCAGATTCACGCCTTCCCGGAGCGGCTGCGTATAATCCGCTTTGAGCTCGAACTCGTTCTCCTTTGCGGGATTCCTGTTCCTCGTCCCATACGTTAAGGAATCCTGCGGCAATACATACTGATCGTTACCGGCATTCCTGGAAGGATGCGCAAAGCTGCCGTCCATTCCGATCTCCAATTCCTGGTCCTTTTTCCTGAATTCATGTTTAAAGTCCAGGCTGGGATCGAAACTATACTCGCTAAAACCACCGCTGATGCGGTTGATCGAGCTCGTATCCGCAAACGGGCCGCCGGCGATCGCCTGGGTCTGTTGCAACTGGTTCACATATCCGCTCGACCGGTTGCCAAAATTGTGGTAGCTCAGTCCGCCGGTAATACTGTTGTTGGGGGTAACGCTCCAGTCGAAGCCGATACCCGATTGGAATCCATGCCGGATAAACTCGCTGCTTCCGTCCTGTTGCAGGATAGCGGTCGTCCTGGCGGCCGTATCGTTGGAGGTTCGCAGCGAACTGGTGGGTGTGCTGGTGGAAAGGCGGGCATTGCCGTTGAAAAAAGCGTTGGCCCCGAATTTTCCTTTGCGCACATTCAGGTTGAAGGAGCCATTTTGAACGATCGTCCCGGTCGTCAAAGAGAGATCGCCGTTGATGCCCTGCGCCAGGTTATGCTTCAGGATAATATTGATGATACCGCCCGCGGCATTGGCGTCGTATTTGGCTCCCGGGTTGGTAATGACCTCGATGCTCTTGATCTCGCTGGCAGGGATGGCCTGCAGGACATCGGTGATATTGCTTCCGAATATGGTCGAAGGCTTGCCGTTGATCAGAAAGAGGATATTGGAGCTTCCCTGCAGCTCGACATTGCCGTCCACATCCACCGATACCTGTGGCACTTTCTGCAGCAGGTCGGTGGCGACTCCGGTTTGCGAGGTAAGGTCCCGTTCCGCATTGAATACCAGCCTGTCGATCTTGTTGTCGATCAATTTTGGCGGCGCGGTTACAACGACCGACTCCAGCGCGGCGGACCTTTGAACGGCACTGATCCGCCTCAGGTTGAAAATGTCGCTGTTTTGGGTTATTTCGATATCTCTGACATTGATGGTCCGGTACCCGATGAATTCGATGACGACGGTGTAATTGCCGGGACGGACATTGGATATTACAAAATCACCGCTCGAGTCGGTGGCCGTCCGGCGAACGACCTTGCTTTTCCCGGCGGCGTACAAAGAGACGGTGGCGGATTGCAGCGGAAGACGGGAAGCCGAATCGACGAGCTTGCCGACAATGGTGGCGTTCCTGCCCCGATCGGGTGTTCCCTGGCCCCAGGCCGCCACCGCAACAAATGCCAGGATGATGCAAACGAACCCCCTTCTCATGCCGGTAAACGTATTTTGGGGGGCAAAGATCGGACGGAAATCTGGATAAATTCGGGGGATTTGAAAATGCAGATTTTAGTCTTAAAAGTCGTATCCCCTAACTATCGCCGCCAGGCCGATGAGAAGCCCTTCAAGTCCATGGATGTCGTAGTCTCGCAGCCCCACCAAATCCGTCCAAACTACCCCAAAAGCGAAAGTCTCCGCGGTTGCGGAGGGTTTTTGCGCTAAAACGTTAGAGAATCGTTAGAAGGCCGTCGAAATTCCGCTTGAATTCCCTAAATTGAATTTTCCGGGCAACCAATGCACCACGCCAAATAAAATAAAAAACCGTGCACTTCACTAAAATTGTTCCAAGCATCTTCTACGCCGACATTAAAATAGCCCTCAAAACTTTTATCAACTGCCTTGAATTCACTATGGACCATGACGAAATGCATGCCGACAACCCGTTTTGCGTAGTGGGCAAAGACGGTCTTAGCATCATGATCTTCCAGAACGCGGAGTACGCCGAAAAAGAACATCCCGAGATCCGCCTCGTAACTAACAATATCGAGGAGGTCTATGGCAAGGTCGCCGTGAAATACCCTGAACTGCTGCATCCGAATCTCAAGGAGGTTACCCTGCGGCCTTGGGGGGCAAGGGAATTTGCTATGCTGGACGGGCAGATTGGCATCAGAGTGCAACAATGGCTTGCCCGGGTTGAACATTAAATCCCGGTGACAAATACGACACCGGCTCTTCCGCCATCTTCGACTATTCGATCGACATCGATGGAAACCGTGTAACCAGGTGTTGGCGATCAAGCCTGAAAGAGCTTTATTAAGGATTCACAACTTACATCGTGCTTCTTTTCGTCACAAAGATAACTAAATTGTCAAACGCGGGGAAAAAAAGCTATCTACGCGCACCGTCAAGGATTCGAAAATTCCGCTATTGCTAGCGAGCCTGGCCTACGTCGCTTCCGCATATCACCTAGCCATGACTTTCCGGATCCATTTTTTCACTTCGGTTTCCGCCTCTTTTGCCTTTTCACCCTTCATAACAAATAAAACGCCGTCCCTTTCGATCCCGCCCTGGATAGAAAACCCCTCCATTACCTTGCTGTTCGGGCAGAGTTCCTTAACGGACTGGAAGCCACTTCCTACACCGTAACCGGCATTTGTATTGAATGGAATGACGGTTTTTCCCCTCAGATCATATTGTTTCAAGAAGCTTTTCATGGGTGGCGGCATCTTCATATCCCAAGTAGGAAATCCTACAAATACGATATTGTACTTACCAATGCTGTCTATCTTAGTCTTTAAAGGAGGCAAATATCCGGTCTCATTCTCTTTTACAACCTGCTGCACCGTCGCATGGTAGTTTGCCGGATAAGGCGTCACCAACTCCAAAGGCGCCAACGTCCCGCCCACATTTCTTTGAATCATCTCTGCTATCGCCCGCGTATTATTCGTTCGAGATAAATACACAATCAAGATCTGTTTCTTTATAGAAGCGCGAATTTTTTTTACTTCTTGTACGGTCACCGGACCGGCCTTATTTCCAAAGTTGTTACGGATGTAAGTAAGAATAGCTGCTATCTCTCCATCATTTAATAAAGCTTGCGACGGCATCTCGTTTCCATAAACAACGCTATTAACAGTTATTTCGCCATTCAGTCCATTGAGTAGTATGTTAATAAGACGTGCTTTATTACCAAGTACAAAATCAGTTTTACTGAGGGTTGGAATCATGTTCTGCGCGCCTGCACCGTCAGCTTGGTGGCATGTCATGCAATGTTGCGCATAAAGAATCTTTCCGCTCAACGTGGGGGACGCGGAATTTTCCTTTTTTTGGGCAACGGATAACATCCAGAAACACATAAACGGCAGTATAAGAATTCTATTCACATATTTTCCTTTGAGTCTCACGTTGGACGATGTTTATGGTTTTTTATAGGTAATTCGATAGATAACTCCGGCCGTATCATCCGAAACCAACATTGACCCATCTTCAAGAACAAGCACATCCACCGGTCGACCCCATGCCGTTTGAGTAGCATCATCCAGCCAGCCGCTTGCAAATGTCTCGTACCCTGCGGCTTTGCCGTCTTTTATCCTTACAAGGCTGACCCTATAGCCGATCTTTTTCGACCGATTCCAAGACCCATGTTCAGCAATGAAGATTTGGTTATTGTACTCGGAGGGGAACATGCTCCCCGTGTAGAACTTGAGTCCCAGCGCCGCCACGTGCGGACCAAGATTTTGCGCCGGAGGGGTAAATTCCGACGCCTGGTGACTACCACCAAACCCGGGATCTTTAATCGTTCCGCTATGGAAGTAAGGATAACCAAAATTCATTCCGGCCTTTGGCGCGCAATTCAACTTATCGAATGGTATGTCATCACCGAGCATATCCCTGCCATTATCAGTAAACCACATTTCTTTAGTAGTGGGGCTCCAGGTAAAGCCAACAGTATTGCGAACCCCGCTGGCGAACTTTTCAATACCGGTGCCGTCATCGTTCATCCTAAAAATGGAAGCGTGGCGCTCGTCGGGAATCCCAATATTGAATGGCGCACCGACAGGAACATATAACTTGCCGTCCGGCCCAAAGGCGATGTATTTCCAGCCATGCGGCCATTCCGTAGGAAATTTGTCATAAATGACCTCGCCCTTGCCTGGGTTGTCGAGCTTGTTTTCAATATCGGAAAATTTGGTAACCTTGCTAATTTCAGCGACGTATAAATTGCCATTTTTGAGCGCAACCCCATTTGGGTTATTTAACCCGGTTGCAATAACCCATTTCTTGTCGGCTACATGATCGCCATTGGTATCTTTTACGGCGTAAACCTTGCCTTCCGGTCGTGTTCCGACAAACAGTGTCCCGGACGCCGACATTACCATGGAACGGGCACCCGGAACTTCAGCATACACACTGATGGAAAAGCCCGGAGGTAGCTTAATTTTGTTCAATGGCAAGTCCGCAGTCGCACTCGTGATAGCAGGAATCGACCCATCGATCGGATTTGATTTCAGTGAAACGCTTTTATTCGAGTTACCAAGGAAAATCAGCCCAATCAGCACCGTGACTACGAGTAGAAAATTTATCTTTCTCATGGTGGCTTTATTTTAGATTATTTTACTTTGTATGCGACAATGCGGTTTGTCCCAAATGAGGGAACATAAAGGGTTTTTGTATTGCTGTCGTAGGCAATATCGTTGGACATAATCCGACTTGCACGTGTATCCAACAAAAGCTGCCTTGTTCCATCCGCCTTCACATACCATAGCATACCCTGGTAGTTACTGATGATGAACTCGTTTTCCGCGATCAGCACGATACCGTCGAGCCCGCCTTCGAAGCCGTCGGCAATAGTTGTCACCGTTTTGTTGGCATCTACTTTCTGGAGCTTGGTTGAGGTCAACACATACAGATCCGAATTCACCGTCAATAGGCCGTTCGCGCCTGGCATGTTTTCGAGATAAGCGGTGGCTTTGTCCCCCTCAATTCGGTACACCCTGGCCGCTCTCGTGTCGCTTACATATATGACTCCTTTTGAATCCACGGCTACGTCATTCAATAGTTGAGCGTTCTCGATCGGGATGAGTTTTACGAAGGAAGCTTGACGTACGTCGACAACGGCTATCCCTTTGGAGTCGGTAGTGTAAAATAGGCCGTTGTACAAAGCCGATCCCATGTTCCCATGAAGACCCGTAACCCAGTCTTTCTGTATCACTTTCCCATTAAGGTCCAGACGGACAACGGTGCCAGATCCGGTACTGGACACATACAGTGTATTTGATCCCGGATCATAAAGCGCCGATTCTGGATTTCGTAAGGTTGTCGAATCGGATTCCCATAATTTCTCGAGGCTGTGCTGTGCAAACAGCGACCATCCGATTAGCATCAGCACGCCTAATATCAATGTCTTTTTCATGGTTTTGTCATTCGTTTTATGCCTGGCCCTGCTATGGTTTCGGAACGGTCATTTTAACGGGTCTTAAAAGAGTTGAGAAGGTTAGCGAGCCCATTTTCCATCTGCCATCTTCCTTAAGATAAACTTCCGTCACCATAAAAGCGTGAACGACTTCGTTACCGCCGACTACCGCCAGTAAATCGATATCGTTTAGCAGTATGGCCGTATTGCCAAAAATATTTACCGACGCGCCGTAGATTTCAGCTTTCTTATACCAGATGAACCCGTTTTTAATGGTATTCAATTCCTGCGTTTTTCCCCAGCTTCCGCCCATATGAACAAAGACGCAGTTTTCATCAAACAACCCGTTTAGCGTGTCTACCTGTTTGTCCGACATCCACTGCCATTTTGCTTTGGAGAGATCGAGTAATTCCTGCTCCGCTTTTGTCGCCGTTTTCGCGGTCGAAGATGGCAAGTTGGCTTGGGCGTGGGCTATCTGCGCATACCCGATGAAAAGAAAGAGGGCGATAATTGCTTTTTTCATGATTTTGATTTGATATGATCGGTCTACCGGTTTACCATTTTTTGTGCGGATTCAGAATAGCGATTTCCTTGGACTTCAATGTTAGACAAGGCTTCGTTAATCTCTTTCAAATCGCTATCGGCCAGCTGTATGTTGGCTGCGCCCAGATTCTCCTCCAGCCGGTGCAGTTTGGTTGTCCCTGGAATCGGAACGATCCATGGTTTTTGAGTCATCAGCCATGCCAATGCGATTTGTGCTGGCGTCGCCTTCAACCGGGAAGCAATTGTTCCGAGCAAACTAACCAAGGCCTGGTTTGCTTTACGGTTTTCTTCCGAGAAACGCGGAACGGTGTTGCGAAAGTCGTTTTTATCAAATGTTGTGTTTTCGTCGATTTTCCCGGTGAGAAATCCTTTGCCAAGCGGACTGAAGGGAACAAAACCTATTCCTAGCTCCTCGAGGGTTGGCAGTATCTCCTGTTCCGGCTCCCGCCACCATAACGAGTATTCACTTTGCAGCGCCGTCACAGGTTGGACAGCATGAGCCCGTCGAATACTTTGCGCTCCCGCTTCGGACATCCCAAAATGTCTAACCTTCCCCTCACTGATCAACTCCTTTACCATGCCAGCCACGTCTTCCATGGGTACATTTGGGTCTACCCGGTGCTGATAGAACAAGTCAATGACGTCCGTCCTAAGCCTTTTGAGCGATGCTTCCGCCACAGCCCGGATCGTCGCCGGCCGGCTGTCTGTACCAAGGGACGGCTTGCCATCCTTAAAGCCGAATTTGGTCGCAATCACCACATCGTTGCGGAATGGCGCCACAGCTTCACCCAGCAGTTCCTCGTTTGAATAGGGCCCGTATGCTTCGGCAGAGTCGAAGAACGTAACGCCCCTCTCAAAAGCCGCCCGGATTAACTTGATGGCATCCTGTTTGTCCGCGGCAGGGCCATAACCGAAACTGAGGCCCATACACCCAAGACCAAGCGCAGATACTTCCAGGCCGCTCTTGCCCAATACTCTCTTTTTCATTTGCTAACTTTTTCGATTTATTACACATCCAATTTTCTTTCACCCAGCCACTTCACCATTTTGGGATCCCGGTGGTCAAAGAAGCTGCTGGCATTCGTGTCCAAAGTCTTGATAGCCTCCATATCTTCTCCGCTAAGCTTAAAATCGAAGACGTTAAAATTCTCTTCCATCCTTTCCTTGCGAACAGATTTTGGAATCGCCACTACACCCCGTTGAATCAGCCAACGCAGGATTACTTGCGCGATTGACTTTTTATATTTTCCCGCTATCGACAGCAAAAGTTCATTGTGAAATATATTATTCTTCCCTTCCGCGAACGGCCCCCAGGATTCAATTTGCACTTTATTTTCCTGCAGGAATTGCTGCGTCTCATTTTGCTGATGGAAAGGATGCGTTTCCACCTGGTTGACCGCCGGTACTATTTCGTTATGGATGATCAGGTCCATCAGCCGGTCCGGCTGAAAATTGCTTACACCGATGGCTCTTACCCTGCCATCTTTGTATAGTTGCTCCATCGCCCGCCATTCGCCATAGACATCCCCGTATGGCTGATGAATAAGGAACAGATCCAGGTAATCCAGTTGTAATCTTTTTAACGACCGCTCGAAGGCGCTCCTTGCGCCCTCATAACCATTGGACTGAATCCACAATTTGGTGGTGATAAACAAGTCCTCGCGCGGCACACCGCTTCGCTTGATCGCTTTGCCAACCGCTTCTTCGTTCAAGTAAGACTGCGCGGTGTCGATCAAACGGTAGCCGCTACCGATAGCTTCCACTACGCTCCGCTCACATTCCGCCAAATCGGTGACCTGGAAGACGCCAAAACCAAGGATGGGCATTTCCAATCCGTTATTTAACTTAACCTTTTCCATAGTTTAAATAATTGACTATAATTTTTTATTCTGCTTCTACCTTACCGCTTTCAAATGGGCCTTTTCTATCACATCCAACCGCTCCTTTCTGGGATCGGGTTCGCCGACTGCAGCACCCTCCGCCGTTATTTCGAGAATCTGGTCCTTTTGCGGGTCGTAGGCAGGCCATTTCGGTAGGCCGTCTCCATTGGGATTGCCGGTTTTGGCAAAATTTGCCCAATACGTTGTCATCATGGCCGCAACCTCCTGATCTTTGGGATCGACTGTTGCTCCTGGCCTGGTTCTCAGATTACTGAATACGTATGAAATTTCCGAGCCATGCGCCGCGCCGTACCGCATCATTTGTCGCATAGAAGGCGATACGTAAGAGAAAAGGTAGATATAGGCAGGCTCGCCTTTGGCGACAAAAGCCCTGGCCGTAAACCGTGCAGGCTCCGCCCAAACATTGTCGGTATTGACCAGCGTACGCATTTTGCCAAAATCAGCATTGCCGTCCGGATCGTACGCCGCTTTCGCTTCGTCCTTAAAGCTGCCAAACAGATTCAACAATTCTTCTTTCGACGTGGCATTCACAAAACCCGCCGGAACTTCCGCACTGTTATTACCGATCATAAGTGCGACCTTCGGAATCCGACCCGCGTCATACGCACTTTGGGCTGTTTCTACGACCAGTTTACCGTCCAGAATAGGGCCGGAATAAGTTAGGGGTCCACCGGGACCTGCGGACTCCTGACCGCCATCCACAATTTGTTCCACCGGCAATGCACGAAGTTTGGCCAGCGCTGCCGCATCGGTGCCGTCGATGCCATGTTTCTTTGCAAAATTCACCCCGATCGTTTCGGCAGCAACCGGATAGTTGGGGTCGATTCCATCTTTATTGATTGGCCGACCGGTCAGCACTCCATCCCGACCACCGCCGGATTCGCTGATCGCCTTTTGAAACAGTCCTTGAGCCGCGGGGATGGTCAGTAGCGAGTGCACCGACACCCCGCCGGCAGATTCGCCAAAAATGGTGACATTATTTGGATTCCCGCCGAATGCGGCAATATTCTTCTTTACCCACTCGAGCGCCGCAATCTGATCCATGTAGGCATAGTCACCTTTGGGTTCTTCCGGATGTTCAGCGCTAAGCGCCGGGAAGGCAAAGAAGCCTAAGCGACCCAGGCGATAGTTAAACGTGACCAGGATAACTCGCTTTTTGGCAAATTGGACGCCGGAAAAATCGGGTTGGGCACCGCTTCCAAAGACAAAGGCGCCGCCATGGATCCACACCATTACAGGCAAATTTGCATTAGCCTTCGTTCCGGCCGGTAACCAAATATTAAGAAACAGGCAGTCTTCGGCGGAATTTTTGGAGATCGTACCGGGCGCGGCACCAAACCCCGCCTGCGCACAATCTGCCCCGAATTTGGTCGCATCTCGTTCCCCTTGCCATGCGGGAAAAGGTTGTGGCGGCCGCCAGCGGTTGGATCCGACGGGCGGCGCGGCATAGGGTATGCCCTTGAAACTGGACACACTATCCTCTATTACACCCCGAAGTATACCAGACGCGGTTCGTACTTTCGGCTGATCGCCGGACCTGGGTTGTTGAGCCTGTAAACTGCCAGCTATAAGAAGTGTAAATGCAAAAAAGTAGACTTTCATGGCAATTTTCAATTTTTGACCCAACAAAGGTCTGCCCTATCTTCGACCGGATTGGTATACGGATTCCGGTTTTACCTACCATTATTGCTGATTTGGTGCCCCGGCTATCCGATTAACAGGTTAATGCGGTAATTTTGGTTCACTGAAATCGGCGCACATGGATAGCATAAAACGTTTTGACACCGTCGGCGACTACAACGCCTTTAACAATAATGAAACCTTGCATCCGCTGGTGAGTGTGGTTGACTTATCGAAGGCAAGCCCGCGACAGGGAATGAAGATGTACTTTGGGTTTTACACGATCTTCCTGAAAGAAGTGAAATGCGGGGACATGCAGTACGGGCGGCATACGTACGACTATCAGGAAGGAACGCTGGTATTTCTTGCTCCCGGGCAAACAGCTGGTATCAATAGCAATGGCGTAACTTATCAACCAAAAGGATATGCGCTTGTTTTTCATCCCGAGCTAATCCACGGATCGGCGCTCGGGCGCCATATCCAGGACTACAGCTTCTTTGGCTATCAATCAAACGAGGCGCTCCATCTGTCCGAACGGGAAAGAAAGATCGTCCTGGACTGCTTCGAAAAGATCGAGTATGAACTGGAACATTTGATCGACAAGCACAGCAAAAAGCTTATTGTTTCCAATATCGAGCTCTTCCTGAACTATTGCACCCGATTCTACGACCGCCAATTTATTACCAGGGATAATGCCCATAGAGGGATATTAGAGAGATTTGAGAACCTATTGAACGACTATTTTCAAGCTGACAAACCGCAGACTTTAGGTCTACCCTCGGTAGCCCATTTTGCACAAGAATTGAATTTATCGGCCAGTTATTTTGGCGACCTGATCAAAAAGGAAACGGGAAAAACGGCCCAGGAATATATTCAATGGAAAACGATCGACATAGCAAAAGAGAGAATATTTGACGCTGATAAGTCAGTCAGCGAAATTGCCTATGAATTGGGTTTTAAGTATCCACAGCATTTTATCAGGCTTTTCAAACAACGGGTTGGTCAAACTCCAAATGAATACCGGTCGATGAATTAAATCGCAATCAACCCCGGATTGATCCCCCTTCATAATACACTTTCTCGCATGGCCATCTTTAGGTCCATTCTTAAAACGGGACGCACTGCGTCCCGAATTGGCATCTCCATTTTAACAAAAAATTTCCTTCACACTCGGGTCTCGACTCTGATACCGTCCCGGTGATCAGGCCTATATTGCGAAAAAACGACCATGGGAAAGATAGTTTACATCCCCGATGATAGGCAAAGCCCACCCGGTAACCAATTGGTGACGCTCGATGACCTGGACAAATTCAGAGTCAAATTAATGATGGACATTAAAATGATGCTGGAAGGACAGTTTGGCAAGACCCCTAAACGTTGGCTAAAGTCTCAGGAAGTCACCCAGTTACTTAAAATCTCAAAAGGTACGTTGTACGCTCTCCGGGCTAGTGGCAAAATCCCCTTTACCCGCATCGGCGGCCTGATGTGATCGGAAAATAACAGTGTACCACTTTTCAGAAAGCTGAGTGTACCAGTTACTAGAGAGCAAGAGTACTGATCGTTGACGTGCAAAGCTAATTATTTTGGTTGACATGCAGAACAAGGGAAAGATGAGAAGTGCCTTTATGCTGATGCCTTAGAAAACCCCATTAAAAAGATCTATGGGCGAAGCCCATTCCTTTGCTTTTCTTTTTGGTCCTTTTTCTTTTTTGACTGCA
>Ga0134125_10002019_pt1 | contig 24333 bp, 20 predicted proteins | sample KB31751_FD_96464 | JGI IMG/M metagenome (GOLD analysis project Ga0134125, IMG submission 96464) | Terrestrial soil microbial communities with excess Nitrogen fertilizer from Kellogg Biological Station, Michigan, USA - KB3-175-1 | ecosystem: Environmental > Terrestrial > Soil > Unclassified ...
AGTTTGGGTTCAGGGGGGTCGAATACCTGATCGACAGCCGGCTGGAAGGCCAGTTGCATTCGGGCCTCCTCTGCCAGGCGCTGTTGCGGTTAGTACAATCACAAGGCGTCACCGTACTCAACAATATCGACATTACCGGCTTTGAAAACGTGAACGGCCAGTTGCTGCTGAGTACCCAGTATTCCTTTCCGCTGCTGGCCTCGCAGCTACTTGTTTGTACAAACGGTTTCGCCCGGCAGCTTATCCCGCAGCTGGATATCAAGCCGGCGCGCGGTCAGGTCCTTGTCACGTCTCCGATCGACAACCTTCCGTTCAAAGGTTGTTTTCACTTCGACGAGGGCTACTACTATTTCCGCAACCTGGGGGACAGGGTGCTCCTTGGTGGCGCGCGCAACCTTGCATTTGCCGAGGAAGCGACGACAGACATGACGACGACGGACAAGATTCAGCAGGAACTGGAACGTTTCCTCCGAAATGTGATCCTGCCCGGCCGCCACTTTACAATCGATTCCCGCTGGGCCGGGATCATGGGGATGGGCGGTGAAAAAACGCCGATCGTCCGTGCCGTCAACGACCGCGTATTTTGCGCCGTCCGGCTTCACGGCATGGGTGTCGCGCTGGCGCCGGTCCTGGGTAAACGCATTGCAGGCATGCTGACCGCAGGAAGCGATTGATCGGCGAAGGCGTTGACAGAAGCATCGCCAACGGGGTTATAGCTTCAATAATTTGCCCGCGATCGCGCGTCGGCCGCCGCTGATCCGCAGAAAATACACGCCGCTCTTCCAGGCGGCCACATCGAGCTGTATGACCTGCGCGGATATTCGCAGCGCCGCGACCCTCGTCCCCAAACCGTCATAGACTTCCGGCAATCCGCCGATGCTGCCCGGATCAGGGAGATCGATCGTTGCGATGGATGATACAGGGTTGGGATACACCCTGAGCCCCGGGGGTTCCGGGGCGCCGGGTACTCCGGCACTCGCGGGAGCGGAGACCGGAACGGTCGACGACAGCAGGGCATAACGGAACCCGCCCGGCGCGAACAGTGTTCGCATCCTGTCACGCTGGCCGAACGTGAAAAGATGCATTCCGATATCATCGGTAAAATCCATAAAGTCCATATACAGGTTACCGTAAGGTGCGTTGCCGCAGGAAACGATCGTCCCCTCCGGGTCCCCGTAATCGGGCCCCTCCTGTGGCGGCGTATCTGCAACATCGTCCGTCCCGCAGCTGTCATCACCCCACGTATGGATCATATTGAGCCAATGGCCCACCTCATGCGTGGTCGTGCGTCCCAGGTTATACGGGGCGGCCGCGGCGCCATTGGTCCCAAACGCGGTGTACAGCACCACCACCCCGTCGGTAGCCTTCGTCCCGCCCACAATACTGGAATAACCCAGGATCCCGCCGGTCAGGTTGCCCACCCAAATATTGAGATACCTGTCCCTGTCCCAACCGTCGTCCCCGCCCCTCGCGGAGAATTTGATCCCGTCATCGAGAGAGAAATGTTCGGTGTCCGTGTACTTCCGCACGATCCCTGTCGACGGCCGGCCGGCGGTGTCTTCCATCGCCAGCCCGAAGCGGAATCCGCAATTGGCCGCAAGCTCCCGGTAACAGGCAGGGATGCCGGACGTATCCGCATTCTTCTTTTGGTAATCGGCGTTCAGCACCGCGATCTGCGACTGCACTTGTGCATCACTGATATTTTCGGCGGCAGTATGATAAACGATGTGGACGATGACGGGAATGGTGATCGGCGGCACTTCGGCATTGCCGGAGCGGCTGCTCTCCGTAGCGCCGGCCTGCCCGCCGGTTACGATCACGGGCCGGTTTCTGAGTTGTTCGGCGGTGAAGGATTCGATAGCGCTTGCGGTCTGGGCGAGGGAGGGATGGGTCCGGAACTGCTGCAACCGGTAGTCCGTAGAACGACAACCGGACTGGGCCCGGGCGGGCATTATTGCGATGAGGCAACACAGGGTGGATAAAAACTGCTTCATACCTTCTTTTTACCGGGGGTATTCCAGAAGATATGGATAGGTTATCAGCAGATAATCGGCTGTAAAACAATAAAAAATACTCCGTTTTTCAAAACTTTTAGGACAATTTTTACCCCCGCGGCCGATGCGCTTCCGCCGGCCTGCCCTATATTTGCCCACCTATGTACTGCTCATTGTCCAGATCAGTCTTCTCCCTCTTGATCCTCAGCCTGTTGGCTGCCTGCAATAACCACGGCGGATCAACCACTGAGACGATCGACCCTTCCGTCGATAACTCCCCCCGAGCCTTGGATTTTACCGTCATGAAGCTCCTCCCGCATGACACCGCCGCTTTTACCGAAGGCTTGCTTTTCCACGATGGCCAGCTCTATGAAAGCACAGGAACCGACTCCGATATGCCCGAAGACCGCAAGTCGCTGTTTGGGATCGTAGATACCACGACCGGAAAGATCCGCCCCAAGGTCGAACTCGACAGGAAGAAATATTTTGGCGAGGGGATCGCTTTTATAGATGGTAAGGTGTACCAACTGACTTATAAGACGAAGGTCGGCTTTGTTTATGATGCGAACACCTTCAAAAAACTCGGGGAATTCACGTTTCCTTCCACGGAAGGCTGGGGAATGACCACCAACGGCGTCGACCTGATCATGAGCGACGGGACCAGCAATATCAGCTATCTGACGCCCGGGACGTTCCGACTCGCAAAAACGCTTCCCGTCACGGACAATAACGGACCCGTCGGAAATGTCAACGAGCTCGAACTGGTCGGTGGATATATCTATGCCAACCAGTGGCAAACGAACTATATTCTCAAGATCGATACTGTTTCGGGAAAAGTGGTCGGAAGAGCGAACCTCGACGCCCTCGTAACCGAAGCGCGCAACAAGTTCGCCGGTTCGGACGTCCTCAACGGGATCGCCTACAACCCCGCTTCCGGGCTCTTTTACGTTACCGGGAAACTCTGGCCCGATATTTACGAGATCCGTTTGTCACAATAGGCTCATTTCCTTCTACTCATCTCCAGCCAACTCATTTCCCGGCCACATAGATCAGGGAGCTGCATTTGGACTTGTCGACGAACGCATGGAAATTCGACACCAGGCCGCGAAAAAGGGCGGCTGCTGCATTCCCTTTCCCTGTCCGGTATTTCTCGCTCATGAGGCTGATATAGAAACTGTCATACCACATCGGCTGCGTGTAGTGAATCTGCAACTGGTGCCTGCTGAGCAGGACTTCCATGGCATCCGGCGAAAAATGATACAAGTGCCGCGGTACATCGTATGCGGCCCACGCGGGGCCGTACACGCCGGCATCGTAAGAAGTGTAGTTGGGCACGGCGATAAATATCCGCCCGCCCTTCCTGATCAGGGCTTTCAGCCTGCCCAAGTACCGGTGAAGGTCATGTACATGCTCGAGCACATGCCATAGGGTGATGGCGTCGTAACTGTCATCGGGAAGGTCGTCCATCTGTCCGGCATCCAGCAACGTTACATGGTGATCCAGGAGCGCCCGTTCCCGCGCCACGGCCTCTGGTTCCAACCCGGTTACTTCCCAACCCTGCGTCTGCATATAACCGACGAAGGCGCCCGTGCCGGCTCCGATGTCGAGCAGCTTTCCCTGGCGCCGCCGCGTGGAGGATTGGATCAGCCGCCTTTTATCGGCCAGCGTTTGGCGCCGCACCACGTGGTACAGCCGGTTGATCAGCCCCTTCGTGGTATTGGAATGGCTGATATAATCCTCCGAATGGTAATAAGGACCTATTGAAGCGGCATCCGGCACATCCTGCGTAAACCGCAGCGTGCACGATTGACATTGCCAAATAGAAAAAGTTTCGTGAGAGACCGTATGATCGGCGGCTTTAAGCACGGCTTCCAGCTTATCCGAACCACAGCAGGGGCATACACTATAATGGATCAGGGACATATCGGTTCGGGAGCCTAAATAGTGGATTGATTTCCGGTCGACCACCCGTGAGTGTAAAAATGCCAGCCCAGGATAGCCAGGCCGATCACAGCCAGGATCAACGCGATGACCCACCAGGAAAGCCGCCTGCGCGAAGGCCCTTCGACCTGCAGCCATTCGTTCATCTCGCCGCTCGTTCTTTCACGGTCCCCCACCAGCAGCGTGTGCACGGCATCCTGGCGGTTGACACGGATGGCCGGAACGGGCTGAGAGCAGAACCCGGGCGGGGAAACGGACTCCAGCAGGATGTTTCCGGCTGCATCCTTTTTCAAAACCCCGACGCCCGCCCAGGACACCTCGTCCTCGCTGCGGATCCGGTTGCGGAGATCGAACGAGAACTCATTGTACCACTTGATCGCCTCATAGTCCAGCATCTTGCCCTGGGTCGCCAGGAAAGAAAAGAACTCCTTTTCGGGCGCGTCGAAATACTTGTCGAACCGGAAACGGTAAACGGGCGGCAATATAGTTCTGTCCGCCACATCCACGTTGGCAGGAAATGTCTCCAGGTAGATCGTCCCGAGACCCGGGATGCTGATGCTCCTGTGCTGGAATAAGTACGCGTTCAGAACCTGCAGCATGAGATGTTCCTTTTGACTTGGCTGCGAATCTACGGATTTCGACCCTATTTTCCCCCAAAAGAAAAGACGATACCGCCGACCACATTGAAGCCGTAAACGGGATACTGGTGCCAGCGCTCGTATTGGTCGTTGAAGATATTATTCATCTGGAACCAAAGATTCAACTGGCGGAGGATGCGGAATTCCACACCGGCGTTCATGTCGAAACCGTTCGGGCCCCTGTAGGCTACCCCAACCGGCGACCGGTACTGGGCGCCCTGAAAAGCAAACATATCTACCTTCGCCCAGAAATCTTTAAAGGCCTCCCACTTCAGATTGGTCTTGAATTCGATCGGCAACAGTCCCCACGCCTTCGGCTGGCCCTTGATGTCGATGTACTGTTCGAGGTTCAGACTGGCCGTCGCCTGGAATTGCTCACCATACATATAGGTAACTTCGCCATGGAACTGTTTAGCCTGCATGGAAGTAGCATACCGGATCTGAAAATCTTTTCCGCCATTGATACTGTCGTTGACAAAAAGCGGCATGCTGTTGTACAACTGAACGCCCGCCTTGACCGAATAGCTGAAATGCTTGTCAAGCGATCCTTTGACGCCGACGTACCCTTCCTGCATCCGCGTATTCTCGAGCGAATCGGGCTGCGCGAGCCATGGATTGATGGATTCGAAGCGCTGATAGGACCCCTTGTCGTAATACCCGATCCAGCCGAGCATAAGCGTAAATCGCTGATCCGACGTCGAGATATCCGCAAGGAAATTCGGTTGCAGGTGAAAGACCAGGTTGTCCCATGATGGGATGACCGACAACTGCAGGAACAGGTTCGTCGTCTTGACTAAAAAGGCGGGCGTCACATAATAAAGATTGTTGTTTTGCGGACCCGATTTTCCAGGTAGGTTATAATGGGTCAGGTCCGCGGTCAGCCCGAGGTCGAATGCGAAGTCCGAGCCGATCCTCTTTTCGAGCGGCAGATTCAGCACCGAGTTCGACTCCATGCCCTGCGGCGTATGGTTGTCGGAAAACACCGAGAATTTCAGGTTCGGATGGTATAGCAGACCAAATTCGGTGGGCACGGTATTCCGGAGGGAGACGCCGCCGGTGATCGTCTGAAAGGTTTGCCGGAGCTGGTCGGCGGAGTACTTGACCGTGTCCGGAAAACCATAGAGGTAGTATTCGTCGTTCTTGAAACCGAGGGTGCCGTTCCACTCCAGGTGATTAGTGGTCTTAAAAGTGCCGTCGACCCGGACATCCGTGAGGCTGCTTTTCTGAAACTCGATGTTGCTGTGGCTGCTGAGCTGGTTGGCGAAGACGTTGACGAATGTATTCTTCCCGTCCCCGAAACTGAAGCCGAGATTCGCTACCGGAAGGATGACGCTCCCGAAGCCGAGCTTGATATAGTTGTCGTTCTCCCAGGGCGTAAGCGTGTCCCGCTGCAGCGCAACGGGTCTAAGTTCTCCCGGTTGATAACTGAGGAACATATACTGGGAGGGAATGTTGTAGCTTAAGCGCGGGCGCGTCGTGTCCTCGGTCGGCGGTGCGGCGTTGAAATTGATCTTGACCGCCTCCCGAAGCACGGGTTTGAAGGACGACGTAATGTCGATGGTCTTTCGCCTTGTGGTATCCTGCGCCTTCACACCGGACGCTGCCCAGCAGATGCCGGCCAGCAGAAGGATGACTATTTTTGGATGCATGGATCGATTTTCCGGGATCATAGATAATTAATTGGTGCTGTCTACCTTGCTGTTCTTGCTTTCCTCTGCTGATACCTGGGCGAGCTTTTGCTGCGCTTCCAGCCGCAATTCTTCGATCTTGGCGTTTTGCGCTACGCTTTGATACGTGGCCCTGGCGTTGAAATAGTCCTTCTCCGCGAAATAGATATCGCCGAGAAGCAAATAGGCCTTGGTCACCCACTCCTCGTAAGAACCGGATTTGTTCACCACCTCGAAAGCGGCCTTTTCCGCATCCTTCAACTCGTTTCCTTTGAAAAGGCAGTCCGCGATCTCATAGCGGGCCTCGGCGCCATAGGCCGACTTGGTCAGACCTGCGGCCAGCCTGAAATATTGCAGTGCTGACGTGCAATCTCCGCCGACCTGGTAGGATTTTGCGATTGCCATGTTCGCCAGGACCTTGTCGTCGGTACTGATGCCCTTTTGATTCAGCAGTTCCTTTGCGTTGGCGACCGCATCCGACCACTGCTGCAGATCGTACTGACACCGCAGGAGCCCGCGCATCGCCTCCATTTTGTTTTCTTCGGATGTCGTGAAATCCTTCAGTTTGGCGTAATATTTCTCCGCATTGGCATAGTCCTTCAGGTTGAAATAGTAGATCCTGGCCGCCTGCAGCAAGGATTTCTCGCCGAACTTGTTGGGGGCTTTATCTGCCACCGCCGCATAGCCGACGACCGCCCTGGCCCAGTCCTTCCTGGAAAAATAGATCTCGCTTTTGTAGTAGTTGGCTTCCAGCGAATACTTCCCGTCCGGAAATTTTGCCAGGTAGGCCTCGAAACGCTGTACCGCGCCGTCGAAGTTCCCGTTGTTGAATTGGACTTCTGCCTCCTCGTATGCCAGCTGATCTTCCTGCGACGCCGTGATCTCGACGCCCATTCCCTTGGCAAAGTTCACATAGTCGCTGCTCCGCCCCTCTTCCACGTAGATCGACTTCGCATTCTCGAGTGCATTTTGGGCCTCGGGGGAATTGGGATATTGCCGGAGGAGGGAATCGTACTGGTTCAGCGCCTCCGCGTTCTTGTTGAGGTTGTACAGGGCGATACCCGATTGAAGATAGGCCTTGGGTTTCAACGCGTCGGCGGAGGGGGAACGCAGCACATTCTTCAGATAGGGCAACGCCTCCTGGTATTGTTCGTCGGCCAGGTACGTCCCCGCTGCCTCCATATTCACATCCGCGGACAAGCTCGACGTAGGGTATAACCGGGTGATCGTATTGAGAAGCGCGATCTTCTGGCGGCCATTGCTGACGCCGGCGATCATCGCCTTCTGGAACGTCGCATAATCCCCGGCCGGCCAGGACAGGTCCAGGACCTTGTTGTACATGGACAGCGCCGTCTTATAATCCCGCTCCATATAGTAACAGTCCGCATCCCGGACATACGCGTCCTGCTCCAGCGGCGAAGAGCTGAGTCGCGGGGTGCGGACTACCTGCTCGAAAAATGCCTGGGCCTGGCGATAATTTTCCTTCTTGAGGAAACAATACCCCAGATTGTACCGCGCGTCGGTAGGATTTACCTCACCGTTCACCGCGCCGCTTTTCAGGTAATCCAGGTAATTCCGGATCGCGTCGTCGATCCTGTTCAGCCGGTAGGCGATCTCTCCTTTCCAGAACTCCGCATAGGGAAGGACGCTGGCGTTGTTGGGGTCCTTCAATGCCTTATCCAGCAGCCCGTCCGCTTCCAGCAGCATGCCGTCGTTGATCAGTTCTGTCGCCCGGCCATAGAGTATCCGGGGGACAAGCCGCCGGGCATTCTCCGAAGGGTGGTCGAGGTTATCCAGCAATGCAAGCGCGTCCTTATAATTGTTCGTCCCCGCCAGCACCCCAATCAGCAATTCCCTGGCTTCCCGCGCATATTCCGAATTGGGGTATTGCCGCAGGAAATTCTGCAGCGCGGTCAGAGCGACATCCTGGTAGCCCAGTTCGTAGGAAAGCTTTGCATAGTTGAAGCGGGAAATTTCCGACTGGCGCGGATTGCTGCTGTTCAGCGAACAGAACAGGAAAGCATTCCTCGCGTTCCCTTTCTGCCCGGTCTTTAAATACGCATCGCCCAGCAGGTACATGGAATTCTGCGCCAGTGAATCTTCCTTTCCGCCAAGCTGCTTGAATCCTTCGATGGCTTTGTTCCAGGCCCTGGTCTGGTAGTAGCAATAGGACAGTTCATACAGGTCCTCCCGCGACACCTTCTTCGAGCGGCCGACATACTGCTCCAGGAACGGCAGCGCCTTGTCGAACTGCTGTTTTTCATAGTACCCGTGTCCAACCAGTTGCCGGAGCTCGGCGTCGTAATATTGGTTACCGCGCTTCAGCCTTGCCTCGGCATATGCGATGGCCTGATCCCGTTTTCCCTGCACGAGATAGATATTGGCCACATAATAAGGCACTACTTTTTCATAACCCGGATTATCCTGCACGACCATGAAGGCGGTCAGGGCCTCGGCATAGTCCTTCCGGTAAAAGCAGATGAATCCGTAGTAATAATTGGCGTCGATATAGTTGGGGTCCTTCGGCATTTGCCGGATGGCATTGAAAAGCGGAAGCGCCGCGTCAAACTGCTTCTGGGTAAAGTAACAATACCCCTGGTGGAACTTCATGTCCGCGATCTCCCGGTTGCTCAGGTTGTCGATATCTGAACCCTCATAAAGCTTCGCCGCGGCGGCATAGTCTTTCTGCCGGAAGTAATATTCCGCCAGGTGGAAGCTCAGCATGCCCACCCGGGGCGCATTGTTCTCCAGGTTGATATAGTCCTGCGCGGCGCCCACCGCCGTCTGGTCGTTCTGCTCCAGCGCGCACACCAGGTAATAGTATTTTACATCCTGATATTCAACGGCATTATTGCTTCTGTCGGTTTCCCGCAGGGAGTATTTGAGGTCCCTGAAAATGGGATAAGCCAGGCTGTAGTATTGGTGCTCGAAGAATTCCTTTCCCTGCCGGAAATAAGCCTGCGGATCGTCATAATAGTGAGTCTGCTGGGCAAACGACGAAGCGCGGAGAAGCAGGAAGAAAACGAAAAAGAAAGTTTGCTTCACTGGAAAATAGTTTGATTCTTTATCCACCCCGCAATTTTCAACGCGTTAAAGATTCTAATTATTTTGCCTTTAGCCAAAGATCGTTCCAAACACGTGTGGATAACTGCATCAATTAACATTTCTTTAGAAATATCTGCTACCTTAGCATAAATCCCGAATCGCACATGAAAAAATTCTTCTCCACCCAGTATTCGGAGGGCGCCTTTAACCTCGCCGCACTGGCCATACGCGTTTGCTTCGGCCTCCTCCTGCTGCTCATTCACGGTTTGGACAAGATCATCCATTTCAGCAAGTATGAATACAGTTTCTACAATTTCATGCACATCGGCCACAGGTGGTCCCTCGTCCTGTGTATCTTCGCGGAAGTTGTTTGTTCGGCCCTGGTCGTCCTTGGTCTCTTTACCCGCTTTGCCGCGCTTGTGCTCGTCATTAATTTTGGGGTGATCCTCTTTTTCGTGATAAAGGGCCAGCCCCTGGACGTGCAACAGGCCGCGATCGGCTATCTGGCTGCATTCTTTGCCCTGCTCCTGACGGGACCGGGCCGGTTCAGCGTGGACGGCGCAATGGGCAAATAATTCACCAGCCACATGTTCACCAGTGAAACCAGGATCCGTGTCCGTTACGCCGAAACCGACCAGATGAATGTCGTTTATCACGGCAACTATTCCCAATATTTCGAGGTCGGCCGCGTCGAGTCCATGCGGCAGCTCGGGCTCAGCTATAAAGACATCGAGGCTTCCGGCATCGTCATGCCGGTCATCGAATGGACGGCCAAATTCATCCGCCCTGCACACTATGACGACCTGTTGACCGTGCGCACGAGCATCAGGAAGTGGCCGGCGGATTACCGGATCGAATTTCACCAGGAAGTATTCAACGAACACGGCAAGCTCCTGACAAAGGGGAATGTCCTGATCTATTTTCTGAAAGCAGTCACGCTGGAAAAGACCGGAATGCCCGAAGAAATGGCGCTTGCGCTTCGTCCTTTTTTTGAGGCGTGATTGCCGGCGGCCGGCTCTCTGATCCAACCGTTCCATTTCCTACCTTTGCCGCGATGGACAAAATCGATGCCAGTATCATTACAATCGGAGACGAACTGCTGATCGGCCAGGTCGTCGACACCAACAGCGCATGGATGAGCCAGGAATTGAACAGGTCCGGCATTTGGGTGTCGAGGCGCACCGCCGTGGGGGACAACCGCGTGGACATCCTGCAGGCCCTGGACGACGAGGCTCGCCGGAGCCGGGTCGTCCTGATCACCGGCGGTCTGGGCCCGACTGCCGACGATATCACGAAACCGGTCCTCTGCGAGTATTTTGGCGGCAAATTGGTCGTTGATGCCGGCGCACTGGAGAACGTCAGGTCGATCTTTACGCGGTTGCAACGGCCGATGATCGAACGCAACCTGCAGCAGGCGGAAGTGCCCGACAACTGTACGGTCATACCCAATCACCGGGGCACCGCGCCGGGAATGTGGTTTGAACGGAGCGATCGCATTTTCGTTTCCATGCCAGGCGTTCCGCACGAAATGAAAGGTATGATGACGGCCGACGTCATCCCCCGGCTGCTCCGCCGGTTCACCCTCCCGTTCATCAGTCATCGCACCTTGCTTCTCGCAGGGATCGGGGAGTCGTTCCTTGCGGAACACCTCAGGGGATTCGAAGAGTCCCTTCCGCCCGAAGTCCGCCTCGCCTACCTGCCGAACTATGGCATGCTTCGGCTCCGCCTTACGGTCCGCGGGGGGGAACCCGGGCAAGCCACCGCTACGCTGGAATCCCTGTTCGGAAACCTGAGGCAACTGACCGCGGAATGGCTGGTGACCGACGAGGACATCCCTATCGCGGGGGCGATAGGCCGGACCCTCCAGGACCGGGGCCGGACACTGGGCACCGCCGAAAGCTGCACCGGCGGCTATATCGCCCATCTGATCACCTCGGTTCCCGGCTCGAGCCGGTATTTCAAAGGGTCCGTAGTCAGCTATGCCAATGAGGTCAAGACAGGCTTGCTTGGGGTCGGCGTGCAATTGCTGGAGCAATATGGAGCGGTCAGCCAGGAAACCGTCGAAGCCATGGTCCGGGGCGCCCTTGACCGGCTGGGTGCCGATTATGTCGTCGCGACTTCGGGCATCATGGGCCCTGACGGCGGAACCGGCGACAAACCGGTCGGCACCGTATGGATCGCAGTTGGAAACCGTCAAAAAATAATTGCACAAAAATTTAGTTTCCGCTTTGACCGGCTGCGAAATATTGAATTAACGGCAACGAATGCATTGAATCAATTGAGGAAATTTATCGCGTCCGCGGGCTAATTCCGGCCCGCCTGACGATACATCGAAAATAGTTACCTTTGCCCCAACTCAACAATTACTTATGCCGCTTGTCGATCTGGTCATGCCAAAAATGGGTGAAAGTATAATGGAAGCCACCATCCTGAAGTGGCTGAAACAGCCCGGCGACTCCGTCAGGCAGGACGAAAGCGTGCTTGAAATCGCGACCGATAAGGTCGATTCCGAAGTCCCCTCCGTCACGGCAGGTACGTTAGAGGAAATACTTTTCCAGGTGAACGATGTGGTCCCGATCGGCTCCGTCATCGCCCGCATCCGCACAAATGGCGCCGCCGCAGCGCATTCCCAGGCGACGGGTGCGGCCGCAGCACCCGTGACCATTGCACAACATCCGGCCGCCGCCCCCGCGGTACATAAGCCGGCCGCCCATCTTTCGGGCAACGGCGCCGTCGGCCGGTTCTATTCTCCGCTGGTCCTGAATATTGCAGCCAGCGAGGGACTCCCCTTGCAGGAGCTCGAATCCATCCCGGGCACCGGCAACGAGGGAAGGGTAACCAAAAAAGATATCCTGCAATATCTCGCCGAACGCAAATCGGGCGGGGCGCCTGCCGCTCCCGTAACCTATACGCCGGCGGCGGAGTCCGCGCCGGGCCGCGGCATTTCCGCACCGGTCGGCCTTGCCAACACGCCCGCAACCTATGGCGGCAATGTCGAGATCATCGAGATGGACCGGATGCGCCGGCTGATCGCCGACCATATGGTCCGGAGTAAGCATACGAGCCCGCACGTTACAAGTTTTTCGGAGGCGGACGTCACCCACCTCGTGCATTGGCGCGAAAAAGTAAAAAAGGATTTCGAAAAAAGGGAAAATACCAGGATGACATTCACCCCGCTCTTTATTGAAGCGGTCATCCGGTGCATCAAGAAATATCCGCTGATCAATAGTTCGCTGGAGGGAGACAAGATCATTATTAAGAAAGATATCAACATCGGCATGGCCACCGCCCTTCCCACCGGCAATCTCATCGTCCCGGTGATCCGGAATGCCGATCAGCTCAATCTCACCGGCCTGGCCCGCCAGGTCAACACGCTTGCCGACCTCGCCCGCCAGAACAAGTTGCGCCCGGAAGACACCCAGGGCGGCACCTTCACCCTCACCAACGTCGGTACCTTCGGCAGCCTAATGGGAACGCCGATCATCAACCAGCCGCAGGTGGCTATCCTGGCGGTGGGCGCAATCAAAAAAAGGCCGGTGGTGCTGGAAACCGCTGAAGGCGACGCCATTGTCATCCGGCACATGATGTACCTGTCGCTGTCCTATGACCACCGGATCGTGGACGGCAGCCTTGGCGCCACTTTCCTTTCGGCCGTCGCCCGCGAATTGGAGAATTTCCCGCCTAACCGGGAATTTTAAGGGACTTCCCCTATTGGAGGTACAAAAGGATTTTCGTAAATTAGGTTATGACCCGATAACCCATTAAAGAAGATCCACATGAAGACGCTATCCGAAACCTGGTTCGCCGACGGCTACATCGATTTTGAGCTCAAGAAATACACCCTGCTCGCCTATTTGCAGGAAATCCATCGGTATTTCAACGAGAACAAGCTTTACCCCCAGTTGGCCGATATCATTTTCCACTATAACAATCTGGCGGCTTTCCGGGAAAACAAGAAATACCTGCAGGAGCAATTCCCAAAGAAACTCACCGGCATGCAGCTCGAAAAGCTGCAGGTCCTGTTCGAACAGATGGTGGGGGACGACGAACTCATGCGGGAACTGGAAGAGATCATCAACTATTCGACGCAGGAGATCCAACGCACGATCACCAACGGGACGGAGATTTATGAATTTGTCGAAGATACCCTGGTCATCTCCCCCGTCGGCCTCGTTCCGCTCGATAGCAACGAAGGGTATTTTTTCCTGAGCGAGGGTGGCCGCTCGAATACCCGGGTCTACCAATACCGGCTCAGCTTTTTCGAAAAGCACGATGAGAAATACCGGAGCATCCGGACGGAGTATATCGATAGCTGGAGCCGGAACCTGGTCAACACCTACGAGAGCATCAAGTCCGAACTGATCCGCCGCAAACAGGGCATGCCGAATCCGGCGGTCTTTTCGATCGAGACCGACCTCAAATTCCCGGTCGACGAGACCCTCCTGCCCGTCGCGAAGCGAAGCCTCGTCAGGTATATCAGCAGTAAGGCGGCATGACCGGAGTCTCACCCCCTTTCCGCCCCCCGGCCATCCGCCTCGCTCATCTCGCGGTCTTCACGCTTTCCCGCTTCCTCCTCGCCTCCCGGCCTCGTTCACAGCGCGGTCTTCACCCTTCTTCGCCACAGGCGCAGTGTTTGTAACACGATCGAGACCAGGATCATCGCCAATCCGACATAAAACCCTTTATTCAGATACCTGTCCTCCCGGAAAATCGCGAAAGCCAGCAGGATGCCATAGACTGGCTCCAGGTTGTAGCTCAGGTTGACCGTGAATGCGGATATCCGGTGAAGCGCGGCCATCGACAAATTGAAGGCCAGCACTGTACAGGCCCAGCTCAGCAGGAGCAACCAGATCCAGTCCTGCCAGCCCGGCGCCAGCGAGGCCGCCGGGAAAAGGTAAAGATATAGCGGCATCAGCAGGGTCAGGGCCGCGAGCCCTCCGCTCAACTCATACAACGTGACCGTCTCCGGCGGCACCCGCCGCAGGATCCGCTTGTTCAGGACCGGGAACAGGCTGCCTAATAACGAAGAGACCAGGCCGATCAGGATGCCTGTCTTATAGTGCGGATTTACCCGGAAAATAAATAATATCCCGGCGATGACCAGCAGTCCCAAAAAAAGTTCGACGACGTCGACCCGGTGCCCCATGACGGCCGGCTCGATCAGCGCCGTAAAGAACCCGATCGCCGAGAAACAAAGCAGGCCTATGGATACATTGGAGTATTTGATGCTGCCGTAAAACGCCACCCAATGCAAAGCGGCGATCCCCCCTACCCCAAATATCCGCCACATATCCGCCCTGCCGATCCGGATCTTCTGCCGGCGGAAAAATGCGAGCAGCCATAGCAGCGGAACCGCGAGGAACAGGCGGTACCAGACCAGCAGACCTTCATTCAGGGAAATGAGCTTACCCAGGATTCCGGTAAATCCCGCAAGCAGCACCGCAATATGTAATCGGAGAAATGCCTTCTTCATTATTTGGACTCCGCGATGGCTTCCTGAGAAAACGGACGCATCGGTACCGCGTCGTTCTTTACCCGGTTGCGGTAGTTCTTGAAAAGCGACTGCCACCTGAGGTTCAGTACTCCGAGGATCCCCTCCTTCACGATGCCCTTGTTCATTTTGGACACGCCGAATTTACGGTCCTCGAAAATGATCGGCACTTCCCTGATCTTGAACCCCAGCTTCCAGGCCGCAAATTTCATTTCTATCTGGAATGCATACCCGACGAACCGGATCTGATCGAGATTGATGGTTTCGAGTACCTCTTTCCGGTAACAGACGAAGCCGGCTGTGGGGTCCTGCACCGGCATCCAGGTAATGAGCCGGGTATAGATCGACCCTCCGCGCGACAACAGGATCCGCTCTTTCGGCCAGTTCACATTCCCGCCGCCCTTGACATAGCGCGAACCTACCGCCACATCGCCACCCTGGTGTTTGCAGGCTTCGTACAGCCGCTCGAGATCTTTGGGATTATGCGAGAAATCCGCATCCATTTCGAAGATGAACTGATAATTGTTCCGGACCGCCCATTTGAAACCGTGAATATACGCAGTCCCCAGACCGAGCTTGCCCTGGCGTTCCTCGAGAAAAAGCTGCCCCGGATATTTGCGCTTCAACTGCCGCACGATGCCGGCCGTACCGTCGGGCGAACTGTCATCTATCACCAGGGCATGATATCCCTGCCCCAGTTGAAATATGGCCTCGAGAATATTCCCAATATTTTCTTTTTCGTTATACGTCGGTATGATGACGATCTTTTCCAAATGGCCCGGTATTCTTAATATACGAAAGTACGACTTTTAGCGCCGCCGGTCACATTCTCACCCCTTTTTTAACATAGTCCTGTTAAATATCTCAGTCAGCTTTTGCTTGGTATGCAAGGGAAAGTCCCCTTTCATCATCCAATCGTAATACTGGGGCTCGGCTTTCAGGACATCTGCGACCGGCCGCCCCTTGTATTTTCCGAAATTGAAGACCTCTACCCCGTTCTCCAGGATAAACCGCCGCGCGAAATCCACGAGCGGCTCTTCACCAATATGCTTCAGGATGGTGTCGACATTGTTGCCCAGCTGCGGATAACGCACCACCTGAGCCACCAGGACGTCCCAGGTAGCCGATGCATCCGCTTCCGCTCCATGTGCTCCCTCGAGTTCCTTATTGCAGTAAAAGCGGTATGCCGCGGTCAGTGTCCGCTGCTCCATCATATGAAAGATTTTCTGTACATCCAGCAATTTGCGACCCTTTCCCTCGAATTCCATCCCGACCCGAAGAAATTCCTCCGCCAGCATCGGAATGTCGAATCGGTTGGAGTTGTATCCGGCAAGGTCGCAGTGATCCAGGAACTGCTTCAGCTCGTTGGCCACCTGTCTGAAGGTGGGAGCGTCCTTAACCATTTCATTCGTGATCCCATGGATATCCGTAGAAACTGCTGAAATGGGTATCTCAGGGTTAAGTAGCTTCCGCTTGACCTGTTTTTTCCCGTCCGGCAGGATCTTCACGATCGCGATTTCGACGATACGGTCGGTCCCGAGATTGACCCCGGTCGTTTCGAGATCAATGATCGCCAGGGGTCGAGTAAGTTGTAACATGCATCAGATATTAAAAAAACTATTACTATATGATCTGGGTGGTAAGCGCCTGGACGTCCAGACCATCGTAATTACCCGAACTCATGAGTAGCAAATTAACATTTTTGTAGGTTTTCCGTATCAGCCATTCCGCCAATTCTTCCTTTTTGTGAAAAACCAGCAACCCCTTTTTGCCAAATCCCGCCAGGATCTTCCGCTCGTCCAGCGGCGGCAACCGTTTCAGCTCCAGGGCATGCGGCGAAAAGAACACCACGGCCTCGTCCGCATCTTCGAGGGTCCCCCTGTATTCACCGAGGAACTGCTCATTCAGACTGCTATAGGTGTGCAGCTCCAGGACTGCGATCAACCGTCTTCCCGGGAACTGGGCTTTCACGGCCCGGATGGTCGCGTTCACCTTTGAGGGTGCATGAGCAAAGTCGCGATAAACATTTACTTCCGGACGTTGTACGAGCAGCTCCAGGCGCTTTGCCGCCCCGCTGAACCCGGCCATCCCGCGCAAAAACCCGGCCGCATCGACACCCAATTCGCGCACGACCAGCCAGGCTGCATGGAGGTTCAGCAGGTTGTGCTCGCCGAAAACCTTCAGTGCGCCGGTGCGGCCCTCCAGCGTAACAGACGTGGTGCCGTTTTCGATCCGGTGTTCGGGTATGCCGTAACCCAGTTTTCGAATGGGGGCCGGATGGTCCGACACCAGTTTGGCGAGAACCGGGTCGGTGTCGTTAAAGATCAGCACGCCGCCCGGTTCGATCTTGTCCAGGAAAATGCGGAATTGCTCCAGGTAAACTTCAAACGTCGGGAACACGTTGATATGGTCCCAGGCAATTCCGGTAAGGACAGCGATGTGCGGGAACAGGAAATGAAATTTCGGACGTTTCTCCAGTGCGCTTGCGGGGTATTCGTCACCTTCGCAAATGATGACGGGGGCGTCGGTGATGTTGACCGATTGGGGAAATCCGTCCAGCCGCGCGCCCACGAGGTAATCAAAGGCCTTCCCGGCAGATTGAAGGGCAGTCATGATCATTGAGGTCGTAGTGGTCTTTCCATGACTCCCGCCGACAACAATCCGGGTCTTTTGGCGGCTCTCCTGGAAGATATACTCAGGGAAGGAGTAGATCGCCAGCCCCAGTTCTTTTGCCCGAAGGATCTCCGGATTGTCGGCTTTGGCATGCATCCCGAGGATCACCGCATCGAGGCCGGCGTGCACCTTTTCGGGCCGCCAGCCCACCCCTTCAGGCAAAATACCCTCCCGGGCCAGGTTGCCTCGCGCCGGCTCAAAGATTTCATCATCGCTTCCCGTGACCCGGTATCCTTTTCGGTGCAAAGCAATGGCCAACTGGTGCATCACGCTTCCGCCGATCGCAATAAAATGTACATTCATGTTATAATCTTGTTATATCCCGTTGCCGGACCTCGTGTTTACTTTTGATTTTCAACAAGTTGAAAGACATTTCAACCCGTCTCTGCGCCGGGGCTTGCATAATCCGTTTTTTTGTCTTTTCTTTGTGTCGGTTACACGTTAATCTTTCTCTATCCTTTCGAAACTCCCCCTGAAACAGCAACTATTCCGGCCGTCCCAGCCACTAGATCGCTAGATTCCGTCCCCTCCTTTGAATTACCTGGCATCCATTCCTCTTGACCAGGCAATTTATCGATTCATCTTAAATACCACAAAAAATGAGAAAGACAATTGTAATTGTAGTAATCGCGATGGCTGTAGCTTCCGCATTTGCATCCTGCACCACGGAACGGAGCGGTTGCAAAATGTCCCAGGGTTTCGTAGGGTACGGCAGCGCCCGCTAATCGGATCTCCCGCCCCCTCACCGCTTCACCAAAAAATTTTTGCAGAGGTTATCTTTTCGATAACCTTTTTTGTTGTCCGGCGTTATTAGTCCCGACAACCGACACACATGAATTGGATCCCTTTACAACAGGAGGCACAGTTGGACGAGATACGGGAAAGATCAGCGGGCAGGCCTCAGCTTATCTTTAAACACAGCACCCGATATTCGACCAGCGCCCTGGTGAAGAACCGCCTCGAAAGAGACATCGCACCTGAAACGATAGATTTCTACTACCTGGACCTGCTCAGGTTCCGGCCGGTGTCCAATACTGTTTCAACGACATTTCTCGTGGAGCACGAGTCTCCGCAGGTCCTGCTGATCGTCAACGGAGAATGCATCTACGACGAAAGCCATTTGGGCATTTCGATGGCCGGCATCATGGAAAATACCGGCAGACGCGCGTAGGCCTAATAAGGCGGCTGCCCGATGACATTGCCTGGCGGCGAATACCGGCAGACCAGGTAGTCGTGCCTGCCGTTTCCCACAAGCGCGCACCCCACGGACCGGGTATTCCTCCATACCATTTGCGTGTAGTGTCCTACCACAGCCGCGTGGTTGACCTTGCAGTCAGGGTACGCCCCGGGCCTGAACAGCCGTTTCTCATTGCCCCAGGCCGCTACCATATCCCCAAAGGCAAAGGCATTGGCCGTACCCCACCACAAGTTCTCTCCTTCTTTGCCGATGATCTCCTGGTCGTGCTCTCCCTTGTCGATCTCCGCCAGATGCCGGGCCCAGCTCAAGGCGTCGGCAGCCAGCGCCCGGGACCACTCCATGGGAGGCAGCTGCAGCGCAATCCGGTATGCGTTTTGCTGCTGCAACATGGCGCCAACGAAGCTGGTGTCCTTGTAGACGGTACGGCTCTCCTGGGAATGACCCGGGAGGACAACTCCGAGCATCAAAACCGCTACTGACAAAATTCTGTTTCGCATAGAGTAAAGATACTAACGACTACCCCTTCCCGATTTTGATTTTTTTTTAAGAAAAAAAATTCCGCCGCGCTTTGACGGTATATTGAATTTATCGATATTTATCATGCAATTGAGAACGTTGTCCTCTCGCCTTCCAGGTATCGCTTTTCCGTCCCGATACAAATTCATTTCCTATCCGCTCTAGATTACAGCCCGACTTTCAGCCGAAGCAATCCTATTTAATTTTCACCCTTGACTTGCTAAAACTATGTTTAAAAGACAGGTAGTGTTAGAGTGTATCTCTGCGTTACTGATATTGTTATTCCTTTATGCGAGCGTAAGCAAATTCCTCGACTTAAAGACATTCATCGACGAGATGAACAACCAACCCCTGCCTAATTCCTGGACTCCTTTCCTCGTCTGGGGCATCCCTTTTCTGGAGATCGCCGTCTCAGTGGCGCTGCTTTTCGAATATACCAGGCTGTTAGGCCTCGTCGCTTTCCTTGTCATTATGTCCGTTTTCACCGTCTATACGCTCCTGATCCTTTTTCACTTCTTCCCTTATGTCCCCTGTTCCTGCGGCGGCGTCATCCGGAAACTCACCTGGAGACAACACCTGCTTTTCGACCTCTTCTTTGACGTCCTGGCCGTCTTTGGCATTGTTCTGCAACGCCGGAAGCATTATAAATCCTTTTTTATCACCAATAAACACAGATTCGTATGAAAAAAATCAAATGGACCATCATGGCCTTCGTAATCGCCGCAGGCATCTGCAGCGCCTTCGCCACCCGCCCCAGACCGGTAACGTCCGGCTTGTACTATTATAACGGTCAGCAATATCTGCCTGCCGGGACGGAAGGCATCAACTTCGTGTGCATAACATCACCGGAGATCTGCACATACATCCTCAGCGGGGGCCGGTACGTCCCGTATGAAACAATGGCCACGTACACGCCGGTCAACCTCTCGTCGCCTGCTGAAGCGGCTTCGAAAGAAAAAAAATGACCCATGTGACCGCGTTTCTATTTCACACCCCCGGGGTGCAGCTACCGGGGGTTTTGTCGTATCCCGGAAAACTGGATGACGTCCGGCGGGATCGGGAGGGTGTACAGATCGCTTCCGGGAGGCAGCACAAAGGTTTGGCCGTTGATTTCCCGGGTAAGCGTGATATTTCGTCCTTCCTGGTTTAACCTCCGCAGGTCGGACCAGCGGAGACCCCGGAAAGGAAGCTCCTTTCGCCTTTCCGCCAGTATGATATCCAATAACCGGGCGCCCCCCAAATCCGAATAGGGATTGAAAGTTCCCGGCTGGAACCGGTGAACCAGCAATGCATTCAGGTCAGCCAGCGCACCTGCGGAATCCCCCAGTCGGCCGCGACATTCCGCCCGGATCAGATACAGCTCGTCGGTCGCCAGTCCGCTGAAAGGGAACACCCTTCCCGAATAGCTGCCCTTCAGGCCAAAGCTGTCGGCGCCCCTATGGTGAAAGAGTACAGTCGGTCGCAGGTCTCCGGGAGAATAGGATTTGATCAATCCGGTGTCGACAAGACAGGTGCTGCAAACGAACGCCTCCAAAAAATTACCGGTCGGCGGGAAATTGCTTTGCCATAACACCTCGGGCATATTGTCTGCGAAGGGAAAGGTAGCGCCCGCTGCCACCGAGTCGAAATCGAGCAGAGAAGAGTATCTGCCCAGCACGCTGTCAGCGCTGGCTGCGGCCGAGGCATAATTCCGGATGCTGAGGTAAACGCGGGCCAGTAGCGCCCTTGCCGCCAGTTGGCTCGGGCGGTTGAGATTGTTGACAGGGATAGAAGCCGGCAATAGGGCCTCCGCGCCATACAGATCGTTCAGAATCTGGTCATAGCTTGCCTTAATTGTCGCGCGACTCGTTTTGTCGTTGATGTCCGGGCTCAGGCGGACCGGAATGCCGGGGTCGTCCGCCGCCGGGAGGCTGTCGTACCGGTATGGTTCGGCGAAGAGCTGCGCAATATTGTAGAACGCAAAAGCCCGGCTGAACAAAGCCCATCCCTTCAGCATTTTCCATTGCAAAAAGTTTGACGAATCGGGTTGGATGTCTGCCAACGCATGTAACACGGTATTGGCATAAAAGACCTGCTGGTACGGTACGTCCCAATCCGGATCCTGCCCCTGACCAGCAAAGATGTCGGCGGCCCAAACGTAGGCGTTGTGATCCCTGGCATCCAGGTTCACCCAGCTATTATCCGGTAAAAAATAATTGTCTGCCGATACTTCCCCCAGCGCCGGCGACATGTTCATAACCTGCGTGTTGTCCAGCAGTTCCTGCAAGGTCGCGAGCGAGTTCGGAATGAGTAAATTGCTGCTGGGTTTTTGCGAAAGGAATTCCTTGCGGCACCCGGCCGACAGAAGCATCAGCGCGACCGGAATGAACTTTAAATAACGGATCGTAGTTCGCGATGTCATGTGATAAGTATTAGAACCCCGCCCGGACCCCCACAGCCAATGTTCTTGGACTCCGCAATATGTTCACAAAGTCCGGGTCGATCCCGGCGCGATTGGCTTTCCAAAGGATACCCAGATTGTTGGCATACAAATATACTCTCAGAGACTGCACCGGTAGCCTGCTATGAGCGGTCCTGGCTACATCATACGTCAGTTGTATATCCTGCAGCCGCACCTGGTCACCCTTTTCGACCAACGGCTCCGAAAACTGATAGAACTCATCCCTCGGCTGGTTGGCAAGTAAGTCCGGCGCGGGCATGGAAGGTACGGTCGTATGCAACTCGTCACCGGGATGCTCCCACCGGCGCTCAAAATCGGGATGTCCCGCCGATGTGCCGGCAAACAGGGACGAGTAATTGATGGACGGCCGCCGGAAATAGAATCCCAACTTATAAAGGATATTGACCGACAATCCCCATTGGCGCCAGTACACACTATTTCGCCAACTTCCGAAATACGGTGGATTGACCGGTCCCTTATACATCAGGTTGCTGAGATCGGGCGAATTCAGAATTGCGCTGTAATTTTCCGTTGCTTTGCCCGGAGTATGCGCGGGGCCGTTCAAATACCCTGCGGGGTCGCCTGTAGCCGGATCCAGACCGGCCCATTTCAGCGCATATACGGAATAGAGTGGTCTCCCCACCAGCGGGTTCAGCGTCCCGATACTAAGGTAATTCCCCACCGAAGCCTGTACCTGCTTATATTGCGTCAGTTTATCCCGCACATAGCTGAACAGGAGCGTACTGTTCCACCGAAAAGCGCCAAACCTGTTATTGCTGTACAGGGTAAGATCGAACCCGTGGTCTTCTATGTTGGCCGTATTGCCCATGAAACTCGTTACTCCCGTTGTCGGGTCGACCGGACTCGCCCCGATAAGGTCAAACCCTTTCTTCAGGTAATATTCGGCGGTCCCGCCAAACCTATCGCCGTTGGTCGCGAAGTCCACCCCAAAATTGATCACTTGGATCCTTTCCCATCGCAGGTCGGCATTGGGCGGGTTGATGATGGTGGCATCGATCGCGCCGAAACTATTGGCCACCGGACTCACATTCGCGGTGGTATAGGCCGAAACCGAGCGGTTGACATTGCCGTTGAAGCCGTCGGTGATCCGAAGCTTCAACACCGGAAGCCATTTCCAGTCATAGAACTTTTCGCCGGAAACGACCCAGGCCAGTCCTGCCGAACCCAGCGGAACACCCTTTTGATTTTCATTTACGCCGAAGAGATTCGATTCGTCGCGACGGATGCTTCCCGAGAGCAAATACCTCCCAAGATAATTATACACGCCGCTCCCATAATAGGAAAGGTACCGTTCGGAGGTTGTCAATTTAATATCCGCAAAAGGGATCTTGGCGGGAATTCCGCTCGAATATTGCGGAAAATAACTGCTATAATCGACAGGCAGTCCGGTTTCCTGACCAGGGTCATAGCCGTACAATTGCAATGTGCTGTTGGCGCCCTCGATATCCCGCAGCTCCGAACCCGCCAGCAGGTTGAGCACACCGTGCAGGACGGTATCGGTATACTCCGCCTGCAACCGGACATTGTCGGTCGTGAATGTACTGGTATTTTCGGTCAATATCCCGCCCGCGGGAACGGCATAACTGACGAACCCGTTGCTGATCGCTGAAAATTCATTGATAAGGTTTCGCGTCGCATAGATTTGCTCGCTTTGATAGTCGGGATTGTCGGAGAACCCTCGCTCATACTGATAGAACGCATGGACATCCAAACCCTTCAGCACCCGGTACCGTACGGCGGCATTCAACCGGTAGTCCTGCACCCGGGTCGGGTTGTCCGCATTTCGCAAGTCCTGCAGTGGCCGGTCGTGCCAGTCGAGCAGGAGCCCGCCGCCGGCCGTATCGATATAGGGCTCGTTTAGCCCGAATGCAACCGGCAATGGGTTACCGCGGGCATCTGCAACTTGCGCGTACGGATAGCCGAACCCCGTCGGGCCGGGATTGTCGTTGATCGTCTTGCTACCGGTAAAGCTGAGATCGGTGTGCAGCTCCAACCGCCCGTTCAGCAGCAGATAGGTGTTGGCGCCATCGATCGTCACCCGGTTATAACTGTTCCGCTGTAAGTTGCTGAGATCGCGGTCATATCCGGCCGATAGAAAGTATTGGTTGTGTTCGCCTCCCCCGCTGAGGTTGAGCGACACCTGGCTGTTAAGACTCGGGCGGTAAAAGTATCTATTCAGTCCCGGCCGGTCATCCTGGCTCCGGAGCCTGTCGATGGCCGCTTGTGCCGTGTTATGGCTCATCTGACCCAGGGTGTCGGCATACAGTAGATTGACAACCGGGCTAAGCGCGGTGTTCAGGCCGCTATTATAGAACGAATTGTAATACCCCTGGTGAAACAGAGTATCTTCCACAAAAATATAATCCCTCGCAGAAAGAACAGGCAGGTAATAAAGGTCCGGTCTTGCTCCCGCCGTTTCGCTTGAATTCAATACCAGCCGGGGCCGCTGATTCAGTTTTCCCCGCTTGGTCGTGATCACGATCACGCCGTTCCCTGAAAGTGCGCCCCAGATGGCGGCGGCGGCGGCGTCCTTGAGGACCGTGATGCTCTCTACATCGTCAGGATTGATATTGTTGAGATCGCCGGAGTAAGGAAAGTTATCGACGACGATTAGCGGATTGGGATTGCTGAAGATCGTACTCCGGCCCCGGATCGTCACCGTCGACTGGTTAAGGCCGGTCGTGAGATTGCTGTTGAACAACACACCGC
>Ga0134125_10002020_pt1 | contig 24324 bp, 22 predicted proteins | sample KB31751_FD_96464 | JGI IMG/M metagenome (GOLD analysis project Ga0134125, IMG submission 96464) | Terrestrial soil microbial communities with excess Nitrogen fertilizer from Kellogg Biological Station, Michigan, USA - KB3-175-1 | ecosystem: Environmental > Terrestrial > Soil > Unclassified ...
AGCTCATCAAAGACCGAGCTCGGCATATTCGTAGTAGTACCGAACATGTAAGCACCTCCTATCGGTTCAATGCGCCGCTTGGGCGGGCAAAAAGCTAGGGATGGCCGTGGAAAATTCAAGGGGGTACCGGTGCCAGTGCTCCGTGCTCGAGGCGTGACCGGGGCCGTCCGTTTAGGGACCCAGGGGTGGCGGCACCAGAAAGGAGGGGCGGGGGCGCCTTTTGGTGCTTTCCCACTTGAAGAAATCCGGACCTGTCCTCAAGTCGCGGTCCGAACGGGCGCCGCAAGTCGGAATAGCCCGTGGCTTGAACTAAGTACCGATCCGCATTTTTGCCTGGAGGCGTCATGGCACTTCCGGACGAAACGGCGCTTCGCCTGCTTGCCAAACATAAAATCGAAATCGCCGCCCTGCCGCGCGTGGTACCAGCGAGTGCCTTTGCCGGAAAAGGCTCCGGCTTACCGTGCTCCCTATGCGAGCAGCTCATCTCTGCGCAGGAGTACGAGCTGGAATACGCCAGTGGTGACGGCGAAATTCCACGGTTCCATGTTCGCTGCCAGCAGATCTGGCAACGCGTCCTGTCTGAATGGTGGGGCGCGAACCGACCGGGGCAGGAGTAAACGCGGCTGTTCGAGAGGGCACGGCAGCCATGCAGCGATAGTGAGGCAGGCGCCTCAGCGGGGCCAATCAGAGCTGTTGATACATCACGAACGCATCGACAAAGCCCGCTGAGGGGTGCTCGAAGGCCCCCGGCAAGCGACCAACGATCCCAAATCCAAGTGACTGCCAGAGCCTCACCGCGCGCTCATTCGTGCTGACAACGAAGTTGAATTGCATGGCCCGGTAGCCTCGTGATCGCGCATGCTCGAGCGAGTGCTCGCACATGCGACGAGCGACCCCCCTGCCGGTGGCTGCTGTGCTCGTCATATAGCCGCAGTTGCAAACATGCGATCCGCCGCCGGCCTGGTTCGGGCGCATGTAATAGGTGCCGAGAACGACGCCCTCCTGCAGGGCGACGAACGTCTCCTTTTCGGGCGCCATCCAGTAGGCCAGTGCTTCGGCTTCGCTCATGCTTGGGTCGAGCGCGTATGTCGCACCCTCGCGGATAACCGGCAGGATGATGGCAGCGATCGCCGCAGCATCCCGGGCCTCGGCTTTCCTGACATGGAGCATCGTTGGATTCCATTACACGACGCTGGTGCGTATCGGGATCACTCGCTGTCCCGCGCAATTGCCTCCAGAAGGCGCCGGGTTTGCAAGCGCACCACGCGGCGCGACACCGGCCATGTCTCATAGTCGATCTTGTGCTCCACGAACGGGGCCATGATCTCGTGGTAGTGCTGGGCGTTGCGCGCATAGACGCGGAGCACGTAGTCGAGCGATCCGAACACCGCGTCTGCGGAAACGATGTAGGGATTCTGGACGATCAGCGCTTCGAGCCGCCTGGCCAGATCGGGGGTATAGGGCTTCCCGGCGATGGTTACGTGATACAAGCTGAGATCGGCGAGCTTTTCAACATCGATGTCGGCGTTGTAGCCGGCAATGAACCTGTCGGATTCGAGGCGCTCCAGGCGAGCCGTACAAGGACTGGCAGAGAGTCCCACGTTCTTCGAAAGCTCGGTGATCGTCTGGCGGCTTTGCTCCGCGAGCGCGCCCAGGATCTTCATGTCCAGCCGGTCGACCTTGCGCCGGCGTCGACTCGAGCCGTTGTCTGGTTGCTTGCTCATCTGTTTGCGCTTCCAGAGTCATTCGCGGTGATTACTGCTGAAAACCACGATCTATTCGGCGAAATCCTACCGGCTGCCGCATGAATATGCGAGGTTTTTCCGTGGATAAACCGCCGCCGATCGCGGTGTAATGCGGTTGACCTGCCGGCAATAAACGATATGAAGCGGAGGAGTCGGCGTGAGCATCACGGCAGTACGTTTCGAGGCGCCCTATGTTGTCTTCCTTGGAGACGTGGTCGATCCCATCTATGCAAAAACCGCGCTGGGATTGGTCAAATGGCGGCCCGACGGCTGCGCGGGACAAATACGGTTGCCCGGCTGCGGCGTTGACGCCGGCGTGCCCGAGTTGTCGATCGGCGATGCCAGGTCCGCGGGTGTCCGTACGCTGATCATCGGCTCCGCGGCCGTCGGCGGTGGTGTGCCTGGCCACTGGGTTGCCACGCTCTGCGCTGCCGCCGAAATCGGCATCGACATCGTTGCGGGCCTGCATATTCGCCTGGCGACCCTCCCGGGACTCGCTGCGGCGGCCGAGCTCGGCTCAGCGCGCCTCATCGACGTTCGTGTCCCCCCGAGCGCGCTACCCGTGGGGTCGGGCAGCAGGCGCTCCGGCAAGCGCCTCTTGACGGTGGGGACAGACTGCGCGTGTGGCAAGAAGTATACGGCGCTCGCGATCGACCTGGAATTGCGCGCCCGAGGTGTGAAAAGCGACTTCAGGGCGACCGGACAGACGGGCATCATGATTTCCGGGGGTGGCATGCCGATCGATGCCGTGGCTGCGGACTTCGTGACCGGCGCGGCCGAGGTATTGTCGCCGGCCAATGATCCGGATCACTGGGACGTGATCGAAGGGCAGGGATCGGTCTTCCACCCCGGCTTTTTGCAGGTCACGATTGGGTTGCTGGTCGGCTCGCAGCCGGATGCTTTCGTGGTCTGTCACGACCCGCGCCGGAAAATGGTGTCGGGATGGCCAAATTTTCAGCTGCCGCGCATCGGAGACGTCATCGACCGGACCATCGCCATCGGTGCGCTCACGAATCCCGGCATTCGTTGCGTCGGCATTGCGCTCAACACATCGAAGGCCTCGGGCAGCGAGCGCGTCGCGACGCTGGCCCAGTACGCGGCAGGAACCGGACTTCCTTGTGTCGACCCCCTGATCGATGGCGTAGGATCCATCGTCGATCGCCTCCAAGCGGCGTTCCGAGGATGAACCTCGGCATCCATATCGAGCGCTGGCCTCTCATCCGTCCATTCCGGATCGCCGGCAAGAGTTGGGACTATTTCGAGTCCGTTGTCGTCGAGCTGGAGCGTGATGGGGCCGTCGGTCGTGGTGAGGCGCTCGGGGTTTTCTACCTGGATGAAACGGCAAGCAGCCTGGTCGCCCAGATCGATCAGCAATCCTCATACATCCGTGACGGCATCGATAGAGCCAGACTGCAATCGTTGCTGCCGGCAGGCGGTGCGCGCAATGCCGTCGATTGCGCACTCTGGGACCTGGAGGCGAAAGCCTGGGGACGCTCGGTCTGGGATCTGGCCGGGGTAACACCGAGGCTGCTGCAGACCGTATTCACCGTCGGAATCGAAGCGACCCCGGAGGAAATGGCGGCAAAAGCCGCCGCCGCCGGGGCGTATGGCCTTCTGAAGGTGAAGCTCGATGGGACCCAGCCGGCAGAGCGTCTCAGCGCAATCCGCCGTGCCCGCCCCGACGCGCGCATCGTGGTCGATGCCAACCAAGGTTGGACTTTCGCTCAGTTGGTGGAGCTGGCGCCGGTACTCGCGGAGTTGGGCGTGGAGATGATCGAGCAGCCGCTGCGCCGTGGCCACGATGCGGACCTGCAGCACTACGAATCGACCGTACCGCTCTGCGCAGACGAGTCATGTCTTCATCTGGGTGAGCTGGAACAAGCCGCGGCGCGGTACGAATGGATCAACGTCAAACTCGATAAGACCGGTGGTCTGACCCACGCGCTGGAGCTGGTGTACGCGGCTCGAAGCCTGGGCCTCAACATCATGGTGGGCAACATGGGCGGCGGCTCGCTCGCGATGGCACCCTCTTTTGTGGTCGGCTGCCTCGCGGACCTGGTCGACATCGATGGGCCGCTGCTGCAGCAATCCGACCGCCTTCCCGGTCTCGTTTACGACGGCGGATGGGTCTCCGTATTCCAGCGCAGCGTCTGGGGTTGAGGCATCGAGCTTCGCGTGAGGACGGTGCGTTCGCCGACACTCGACCCCGGTCCTGCGTCCCAGCAGAAATTCTCGATTCGTCGCCGCTAATCAGCGGAATCTCGCGGTATTCGCGAGCTGGCCGGCTAGCATCCCCTCGTGATGGGCTGCGCATAATAGACACCAGGCAAACACAATATTATCCGGGGGGATGCCTTGATGAGCACCACATCGCAAGCCTGTCGCACCGCCGTCATTGCGCTTACCACTACGCTGATCCTCTACGGCAGGGCCTCTGCCGATGCGACCCGCGGGTCGCACACGTCTTCCGACGTCACGGCGCAGCAGCAAAGCGACACGGAAGCGACCCCTGCGCCGGCTGAAGACCAGGGTACCGGAGCTACCGAATCCCCACAGACGATCTCGGAGATCGTCGTGACCGCCCAGAAGTTTTCGCAGCCGGCCGACAAAGTGCCGATCAGCCTGGTGGTGCTCAGCGCGGACCAGCTGCAGCGCCGTGCAATCCAAAGCACGGAGGATTTGCAGTTTGCAGTGCCCGGCCTCTCGGTCCAGGGCGGAGGCGCGCAGCGGCGCATCAATCTGCGCGGGGTCGGCAACGTCTTCGGAAACGGTGCAGTCGTCGGCGAATATCTTGATGAAGCCGACATCACGTCCGCGAGCGCATCCGCGACCTTCGGGTACGGAGAGTTCGATGCGCGCCCCTATGATCTCGAGCGCGTCGAGGTGCTGCGTGGGCCCCAAGGCACCCTCTTCGGAGTGAGCGCCATGGGAGGCGTGATCCGCTTCATTACCCAGAAACCCGTATTGGACCGGTTTCAGATGGATGAGGACGTGTCGGCGAGCTTCACCCAGGGCGGTTCCCCCGGCCAACGTTTGGAGGCTATGATCAATACTCCGATCGTTACGGACAAATTGGGACTGAGAATTGCCGGGGAGTTCGACCGCGCCGGCGGCTGGATCGACGAGCCGGTGGCAAGCCTCAAGGACATCAACAGCCAGAATCTCGTCGATGTGCGCATCGAGAGCACGTACCAACCGACCTCGCGCCTCAACATTTACGCGATGCAGATCATTCACCGCGATACCCATGGCCTCACCCAAAGCGAGGACGCGAACGGAAACTACACTCCGCCCTGGGGCCTCACCTTGGTCCCGAACGGCGAGGAGAACTACGAGTTATCCAATCTCACCGCGAGCTACGACTTCGGCAGCGTCAAGCTGCTGAACTCCGCGACTTACTACAATCGTGCAGTGACGGCGAAGAACTGGGGGTATTTCAACTGGGATATCGGCGGGGCGGCGGAGTTGGATCCCGACGACTACTTTCCCCAGGAGAGTGCCACTGACGAGCTGCGGCTTTCCCATGCGGACCAGGGTCGGTGGCAATGGACTGTGGGAGGAATCTACAAGCGCTTCCGGGACTCTGATGAGTACGATCACCCCGGAACGTATTTCGGGTCTGCCGACACGCCGATGACGGATCCGGACAACGGGCCGTTTCCGTACGCTCAGTCGGATCGCTCGGACTCCTGGTCTGTATTCGGCGATACGAGCTACAAATTGCTGGATGCGCTGGAGGTCGGGGCAGGGGTGCGTTCCTTCAGGGACAGGGAGTCGAGCATCAACACCTACTCACCCACTCAGACGGCGACTTTCAGCTCCACCGACCCACGCGTGTATGTGCGTTACCAGATCACTCCGGACATCAATACGTACGTCAGTGCCGCCAAGGGCTTCAGGCCCGGGGGGTTCAATTCCTTCGGCCTCTCGGCGTACCAGCCGGAGAGTCTGTGGAGCTACGAGCTGGGGACGAAGATGCGACTGCTCAACCACCGTCTGGCGGTAGACGCGGATGTGTTCGACAGCAACTATACCAACTACATCGTGCTCGGCACTACGATCGCGCCGGACGGCGCCCCGGCCAACACGTACAGCAACGCGGGCACGGTGAGGATCAAGGGTCTCGAGGGCGATGCGGACTGGCTGCTGGGTGACGATTGGGAGCTCAGCTTCAATGGCGAGGTCCTATCTTCGAAGTTCGTCAAGATCGACGTCGGGGGATCCCAGTATCAGGTAGGACAGTCGATCGATCTGGTTCCGGCTTATTCTCTGACGGGCTCCGTGCAACGGGACTTGCATCTGGCGAGTAAGTCGGAATACGTCCGGCTGGATTTCTCCACGGTCGGGCGCCAACGCTACACCCCGGTGTGCGGGCCTTGCATAGCGCCTTACGGCCCCGTCAACTACTCGGATGTCATCCACATGCTGAACTTCAACAGTGGGATCACATGGAATGAGAATGTGAAATTCGGCATCTTTGCGCAGAATCTGCTGAACGATCGGGGCAATCTGAGTCCATTCGCCGTCGAGGGGAACAGTAGCCGCTCCAGGCCCCGGACCTTCGGCTTCGAGGTGGACGCTCGCTTCAACTGATCGCGGGCAGTGGCTGAAGTGTCTTCCGAGGGGTAAAAATGAAAAGCATAGTGGCATCCATGCTCCTGCTGGCGTCGCTCGCCGCGACTGCCGTCGCTCATGCCGCCGCGGGCGATGAGCTCTATACGCGGCCGGGAGTGCTCGTGAGCGCAGGCGCCATGAAGCTGAGCTTCTACTGCATGGGAACGGGCTCGCCGACGGTGGTCTTCGATTCCGGATTCGAGGATTGGTCGCCGGCCTGGTCCCTGATACAGCCGGTGATTTCACGCCATACGCGCACCTGCACCTACGATCGCGCGGGCTACGGCTTCAGTGATCCGGGTCCGATGCCGCGCACGTCGGCGGAGATTGCCAGAGAGCTGCACACCGCGCTGCACGCGGGCGGCATCCCCGGCCCATACGTCCTGGTCGGGCACTCCTTCGGGGGCTACAACATGCGTGCCTTCGCGGACCTGTACATGCCGGAGGTGTATGCCGCGGTATTCGTCGATGTCGAGTCGGGCGACCTCGAATCGGCGAAGGCCCGCGCTACTGACGAGCGGTTCATGGTCGGGGGCATTGGGGAGCTGAAGGAGTGCCGCCAGGCCATCGTCGATCATCAGCCGCTGCCGCCGCTCCCGGCGGACTTCGATCCGCCCACGCCGAACACTCCGTGCCCGCGGCAGCTCTTCCGCGGCTTGCCGATGCCGGAATGGTCGAGCGCGCTCAACGCGGCCGTGCTGCACATCGCGGATACCCGGGTGGCGCTCTATGACACGTTGATGTCGGAGGAGGCAGAGATGCCGGCAGACGCGCGCTGGCTCACTACACACCGCCGCTCATTCGGCAGCCGGCCGATTCGAGTCATCACGGCGGAAGATCACTATCGCGACGACGATATGACTTCACTGGCGGTTCATCGCAAGCACTTCGCTTACGAGCACGCATGGGTGCGCGCGCAGCACAAGCTGCTGTCGCTGTCGTCGAATTCGAAGCAGATCCTCGTGCGCAAGAGCACCCACTACGTCCAATTCGATCAGCCGCAGGTCGTAATCGATGCAATCCTGAGCGAGCTGCCCAAGCCGTAGAGGACATGCTCGGCGCCACTGTCGAGACCGAGGGCGAACCTCAACAGCCGAACGAGTGCATGTGCGTCGCGAAACTGTCCCATGCGGCGGTATGGCAGATCGCAGCCCCCGTCAGCTCGATGAGTACGACCCATGCGCCGCCCGAGGCCGTCGCGCGATGGACTCGCTGCATCGACAGCAGGTCGTAGGCAGCGAGCGGCAGTAGCGCGCCGTAGGCCGCTACCATTGCCGGGAGCGGCTTGTGCAGAAGGAAATCCACCGGCCATCTGCCGAAGCCGGCCGTCGTCATTGCGGTAGTGCCGATGAGGATGAGCCGTTTGTGGAATGCCGGTTTCCGGCGGAGGCGCAACGCTACGGCCACGGGCAAGGCGATGCCGAGGATCTCGCTGAGTGCGACCGCGTATATCCCCTTGGCATCAACTGACGGGATGGCCCAGAACCGGCCCAGCATTTCGTTCGCGACGAGAACGCCCAAAACGACCATCAGCGGTGCAAGCACCAGGCCCGCGAGCCCCAGCCGCCGATGAATGTCGGCGCGACTGCTCGCGGCAAGCGAGGTCTGGGCGACGAGCAGTAGGACCCAGCTGGAGAATATCGCGCCATGGATATGGACGATGGGAGCCGGTAGCGGCTTCGCGTGGAAGAGACCCGCGAGGAAGTAGGTGCGGGCGAACCCAACTAAGATGACCAGCGCAATCAGGACCGACATGCCGCAAAAAAACAGGTGCTCGCGATTCCGGCCGGACGATAGCTCGATCGCCGGCGAGCCCGGGATTGCAGTGGCCATTGGGCGGTTCCCATTCGGTTTGTCTGTTCTTGGATTTACCCAAGCTGAGCGCGCCCGTCTTGGACGGAGCGGAAGCGGGACTTGGACAGGGAGGAAGCGATCGCGGTAGAGTGACCCTCGGTTGATATGGGTTTCGTGGCTGACCCTAGAACACCCAATTCACAGGCTATAGCGCGCCCTCGGGTGATCACGATCTGCACCGACCGGTGGCCAGAGCGGTATCGCGTGGCGCTATTTCGCGAGGTGTTGGGGGCGATCGGGTGCGGGTGGAGCCGGCTCCGGACCAGCCACTCCAGATCGATGCGACAAGCCTGTTCCATAAGCCAAGTGGAGCTTCGATGAAGCGCAGAACTCTCTTCAAAACGGCTGTATTCGCTATTCTCAGCTATACGCTGCCGCGCTTTGCCAGGGCGCGGGCCGCCACCCTGAGTGAGGAGAATCGCGAGCTGATCGCTGCAATCGGCGAAGTCGTGCTGCCCTCCGGTCTCGGCGCCGATGGGCGCGCCAAGGCTGTCGAAGCGTTTGCGAAATGGCTGGACGGATACAAAGCTGGCGTTCCGATGAGCTATGGGTACGGCGATTTGCGGTACGCAGTTGTTCCGCCCAGTCCGTTGCTGCGGTACCGCTCGCAATTCACACGTCTGCAGGAGTTATCCAAGGCGAAGGGAGCCATTTTCACGGCTTTGTCGCCGGCCGACAGGAAGGCTGTTGTGGAAGCCGCCCTCCTCGAGGCCAAAGTGACGAAATTGCCCGAGAGGCCGGATGGTCAGCACGTTGCCTCCGATCTGATGGGCCACTTTTACAGCAGCAGTGACGGGAACGACTTTCTCTTCAAAGCCTCGATTCGAGTGTCCGATTGCCGCGGTCTCGACACTTCAGCCGACCGGCCAGTTTCCATCGCGTAGGGGGACGATCCGCAATGGCCACTGTTCATGAAAGCGACGTGTGCATCATCGGCGGCGGTATATCCGCCGCCATGATGGCGGAGAAGCTCGCGGAGCTGAGGCCGGGCGTCAAGATCACGGTCGTCGAGGCAGGCCGCAAAATATTCGACCTCGAGAATCGCTTCAAGTATCGACAGCGCGAACGGGACTACGGCGACAACCCATGGCCCAAAGACTCCATCAAAGACCAGGTGTCGAATGGGCAAATTTCCCGAACGATGGCAGTGGGGGGACAGGCGCTGCACTGGGGCGGGACCTGCAACCGATATTCAGAGGAGGACTTGCGCCTGAAGTCGATGTACGGCCTCTACGTCGACTGGCCCATGGAATGGAAGGAACTGGAGAAATACTACTGCGAAGCTGAGCACAGGCTCGGCGTTTCGGGTGAGCCGAGTGCGTACCCCGAGGACTGGCGTTCGCAGCCCTATCCCATGCCCCCCATGCCGCTCACCTACGACCTGATTCAGTACAAGAAGTGGGGAGACAAGAGCGGTTATATATTCCAGGGTGTACCCCAGGCGAAGAATACCAAGCCATGGGGTGGGCGGTCGGTATGCCTGCGCTGCGGCACCTGTGAAATCTGCCCCACGGGCGCAAAGTACTCGCCGGACTACACTTTCAAGGATCTGCTCGCGAGCCGGAAGATCACGCTGCACGATCGAACTCTGGTTCGCAAGCTGGTGCTCGATGAGCAGTCCACCAGGATCGCAGCTGCCGAGGCTTCGAGCTACGAGCGGCCCGACGAAAACATCGAGTACCGTGCCGGCACATTCATCCTCGCCTCGGGGCACATCTGGAGCACGCACCTGCTGCTTCTGTCCGCCTGCCCGCGGTTTCCAAACGGCCTCGCCAACTCGACCGACCAGGTCGGCAGATACATGAATGGTCACGCAATCTACGCGGCCATGGTTGAGTTCCAATCGGACGAAGTGTTCCCGGGCATGAATAATGGCTATAGCCTCATCTCGCGAAAGTTCTTTCGATCACCGGTGGGCAAGACCTACATGCGGCATGACCTGAGGATCTTTCCCGGTGGAGTTGGCCTGCCGAAACTCAACGGCGATGGGGGAAAGCTTCTGCTAGGCGACGACCTGTTGTCGTCGTGGCAGCAGAAGCAGCGATCCCGCCCCATCGCCTTTTGCCGTGCGTATTACGACATTCATCCTTCGGCAGAGAGCCGACTCACGCTCGATGCAAACAGGAAAAATCGCTGGGGAGACCCGCTTCCGGACGTCGTTCACGATGCCGATGCGGCGACCAAGGCGCGCGCGGCGGAGACGAGGAGGCACCTCGATGGGGTCTTCGCTCATATGGCAAAGGCTGGCGACGGCAGGGTGCTGCGACATACCGTGAGCGACTATCTCGACCATCCCGGCGGCGGGTGTCGCATGGGAACCGATCCCGCCGCAAGCGTGTGCGACAGCTTCGGGAGGACCCACGATCACGCGAATTTGTTCGTCGTGGGAGCGCCGACCATCCCCGCTGCTTCGGTGACCAACGGGACCCTCGCATTTGTGGCACTCACTCTGCGCTCCGCCGACGAGGTCGCACGCGATATTGCCAAGAAGTCTGCCTGAGCGTAGAAAACGGCAGACCCAAGTCTGCCCTGACGCATGGACAGGCTTAGTCCGCCAGCTCGTTGAATCCCCGGCCGCTCAGGATCATTGGGACACACCTCTCCGCCCGTGCTACTCGCGTCTTCGCCTGCTTCGCACCCGAGACATAAAAGATGTAGGACTTTCTCCGCCCCGGAGTGAGGGCTTCGAATGCCGCCCGCAGCTCCGCAGCTGCATCCAGCCTGGACTGCAACTCCTCGGGAACGACATATTCTGAAGCCTTCTTGAAGGTAACTTTTTTACCCGACGCTTCGACCCTGATGGCTTCGCGGAAGTAGGTCCTCAGCATCGACTCCATAGCCACGATTTCTTTGAGAGAGGTGAATTTAATCCAGCGGCCTGCCTGCGTATGCTCACCGATCTTTTGGAGGACGTGCTTCGGGTCGTTGAGCAGCGCGCCCTTGAAGAACGAGAGCGCGCACGCGTCCTTCAGCGGGATGACGATTGCCACGTTCTTCTTCTGGCAGGTGAAGCAGGGTTTGCCCCACTTCATCTCGTCGCTCAGACCGCAGTCGAGCGCAATCTTCCGCAGCTTGTTTGCTTCCTTCTGCCACTTTTTCGCGTAAGGTACTTTCACTGTTTCCCCGGGGTTATTGCCGTCGGGCCGGTTCCCTGAGATGATCCGTACATGGGTGCGCCACCACTCGCAGCCGCCCTTCGGGCGATTTCGGTCGCGGCCTTGACGTTTGCGGCTGGCGCATCGATTGCCGTTGCTGCCGCCCGCGCCAATCTTGCCAGCGAGGGTGCGCGCACGGAAGTCCTCTTTCTCGGCACCGCCGGCGGACCACCGTTGCGCCTGGAGCGATCAGAGCCTTCCACGCTGCTCATTGTCGACGGACAGCCGTATCTGATCGACTGCGGAATCGGGACCATGCGTCGGATGCTTCGGGCTGGCATCGAGTCTGAGCAGGTCAGGACGATCTTCTTCACCCACCTTCATGGCGACCACGATCTCGGCCTCGCCGACGTAATGGCCAACGACTTCTTCAAGCAGAGCGCGGCCGGCCACGCGGAGCCGATCAATATCTACGGGCCGCCGCAGACGAAGGAGCTCGTGGACGCGGCTTTCCACTTCATCACCGTCGGGTTTCGGCCGTTCGAGGAATTCCCGCCGCGTACGGACGGGAGCTACCAGAGTCCGTTCGTGACTCACGAGATCGATCGCGGCGGCGTCATCTTTCAGGACGACAAAATCCGTGTTACCGCCGCGGAGAACTCGCATTACGCGCTGATGCCGCCGCAAAGGCGCGCACAGTTCAAGTCATTTTCATACCGCATCGAGACTCCGCACGGCGTGATCGTATTCACGGGCGATACTGGGCCGAGCGCGGCCGTGGAGCGGTTGGCGAAGGGCGCGGACGTGTTGGTGGCGGAGGCGAATACTCGCGACCCGCGGGATGCCGAAAGGTCCACTGCTTTCATGGCTGCGCGCAACCATTGGTCGTCGGAGCACGCCAAGGCGTTTCGGGCGCACTTCGAGGTGGAGCACCTGGACACGTACAAGATCGGACATCTTGCCGCGAAAGCTCGGGTGAAGGCCGTGCTGCTCTACCACTATGTTCCCGGGAACAAGGCCGATCAGGCAGCCTACGTGACGGGCGTTCGGACGTCGTTTTCAGGCCCGGTCTTCGCGCCCGACGATCTGGACCGCTATTGCCTGGGCGGTGGCGGTCTTTCGCGCTGCCCCGACTGATCGTGTGCGACTTGCGAGCTCAGGGCAGACCTTCGCAATCACGCGGACATCGCGCGGGATCGCTCCAGCTCGCGCAGGTCGCGGCCGCGGGTCTCGTGGCCGTAGTATGAGAGCAGCGCGAAACCCAGCGCTACCGGGACCGCCGTCTCCAGAGCGGCCGTGCCGATCGCAGGCACCAGGGCAAGGCTGCCCAGACCCTGACACAACAGACCGCCGCTCTTGCTGACGCCCGCCACCCACCCGGTGGCGCGGCCGCGGATGCGGATGGGATAGCTCTCGGCGGTGTAGGGAAGGATGATGGAGATGACACCCGTCGAGCCGACGATGAGCAGTGTGAGCGCGATGACTGGATCGGCCGCGGCGTGCACGCCGTTCTCGCGCAGCACCAGGGCGAGGAGCCCGGCTGCGGAGATTCCTATCATGACGAGCAGCGCGCCCTTGGTGCTCCAGCGCGAGTAGAGCAGCGCCGCGATGACGACGATCGGGACCGAGATGAAGGTCGAGCGGGCGATGATCGCCGCCGCCACACCCATGTCATGACCCTCGGCGATCAGCTGGCCCGGGAGCCACAGGAGGACGCCGTAGCTGAGCAGGCCCCATGCGAGGGCCACCAGAGTGAGTGCGACCGTCGTGCCGAGAAACCGTGTGTCGGTCGGGGGCAGGTGAGAATGATCCAGCTTGGCTTCCTCGTCCCAGTCCGGGGTTTCACTCACCACGACCGAGCCGAAGCGCGCCAGTGTGGCGCGTGCCTCGTGCGGCCTTCCAATGTGGAGGAGGAAGCGTGCTGACTCCGGGATGAGGGGACTCAGCGCGATCAGGAGCAGCCCCGAGGGCAGGTTGAGGAACCACATGATCCGCCAGCCGAATATCGGCTGTAGCAGCGCTGACATGCCGGATGCAACCAAGAACCCGCCCAGGGTGCCCGCGCCGCCGATGAGCACGAGACTCCACCCGCGATGGCGTGTCGGCATGATCTCTGCGAGAAGCGCGTACGCCACGGGCAGCATGCCGCCCGCGGAACCGCCCATCAGGAAGCACATGACCAGGTTCCAGTGAAAGGACGGCATGGCCCCGCAGATGGAGGTCCCGATGAACATCACGCCCGAGAGCAGGATGGTGGCGCGGCGGCCATATTGGTCCGCCAGCGCGCCCCAGACGAACGAGCCCACCGTGGCTCCAGTCAGCGCGGAGAGGGGCAGGAGCGCGACGCCTGCCGAGGTGATGCCGTATTCGACCCGCATCCCCGGAATCACGAATCCCAGGCTACTGATCTTCATGGTGTCGACCACGAGGGCCATCACGAGCGCGGCGCCGGCGGTCCAGTGCCAATAGGTGAGGGGCGCATCCTCCGGAGCGATGATCCGTTCGTGGATGCTCGCGGCCTCGGCACTGGCTTCCTTGGGCCGCAGGCCGTATAGCGCCGCAGCGATGCCGCCGACGATGAGGGCCATTCCACACAGCATGTCCGTTCCCATCGGCATACCGGCCAGGCGGTAATCCATTGACCGGGCCATCACGAACATCGGCATGTGCAGCAGCACGCCAATCACCGCCAGCAGGGCGCCCAGCCAGAATGCGGCCGGACTGCGCCGGTCGGCAAACATGAAGAGACTTTCGGTCCGATGGATCGTGGGAGGCATGCGTGCGGATCCCCTGGACGCTCGCTAGCAGACGCTTGCGGGCGTGTTGCGCCAAGCGCATCGGCAATTCAGCAAACTGGGAACTCCACACGGCCCTCGAGCGCGTGCAGCCCCACAAGTATTACGTTATTGTGGTGTTCGAGGCAAGCACATGAACGTCAGGCGAATCGAGGCGATGCCGGCGCACTGGGACCCCAATCGAAGCGCTTTGAGCTGATGCCGCCCGCGCAGGAAGGCTCAGAGGAAGATTGGGCAAAAAGCTCAGCGGGAGGTCCGGGCGAGGGTTCACGGGGGAGATTTCGCGAGCGGGCGAAGCGCCGGCTCCTCGGTGCCCAATCGAGGAGACTCTTTCTGCAGGTGGGCCTGCCATGGGGAGCGGCCCTTCTCGTGGGGCTGGTCTCGATCTTGTACGCGGACTTGAGCACGGACGCTTCCAACGCGTTCCTGCGCTTGATCGCAGGCCGCCCCTGGCTTGCGTTCGTCATCACACCGGCGTTGACCGTCCTGGCGCTGTTTCTCACGCGGCGCTGGTTCACAGGTAGCGAGGGCAGCGGTATTCCGCAGGTGATTGCGGCGCTGCATGCGCCGCGTACTGGCGACGAAGACACGCTGATGCGACGACTGTTCGGCTTGCGTGTCATCGTTGGGAAGATTGGCATCTCGCTGATTGGCTTGCTGGGCGGTCTCACGATCGGCCGCGAGGGACCGACGGTACACATTGGCGCGGCAATCATGGCGGAGATCCGCCGGCTCTACCCGCATCGTAATGCGCAGCTCGAGCGCCGGCTCCTGCTTGCCGGCGCGGCCGCAGGGCTGTCGGCGGCATTCAATACGCCGCTCGCCGGCATCATCTTTGCCATCGAGGAGCTGGCGCGCGATTTCGAGAGTCGTACCAATGGCATCATGATCACGGCCGTGGTGTTCTCCGGTCTGACTTCACTGGCGCTCGCGGGCAACTATCTCTACTTCGGCCAGATCAACGTGCCAGAGAACCTGGGCGGCGCGTTCGTGCTTCCTGTGATTCTCTCGGCGGTTCTCTGCGGCCTTTTCGGCGCGGCGTTCAACCTGGCGCTGCTGCGCTGGCGTGTCTGGATGCCGGACTGGCTGGTCGCGCTGCGCCAGCGGAGACCCCTGCTTTACGCACTGGCTGTCGGAATAGCCGTTGCGGCGCTCGGCGTCGGCACCCATGGTGAGACATGGGGCAGCGGCTACGATCAGGCGCGCCACCTCCTGACGGGCGCGGCGCCGCTCTCTTCGGGATATGCAGTCACAAAGTGGGGCGCCATGGTGGTCACGTACATGGCCGGCATTCCTGGCGGCCTCTTCTCGCCTTCCCTCTCGATCGGCGCTGGCCTTGCCCAGTGGGTGCATGCCGCATTCACGTGGGCGCCGATGGCGGCTGTCATCGCGCTTTGCATGACAGGCTATCTCGCGGCGGTCACGCAATCACCAATTACGTCCTTCGTCATCGTGATGGAGATGACCAACGGCACCGGAATGGTCATTCCGATGATGGCGACCGCGCTCGTCGCCTCGCGTATCTCCGCCTTCTTCACTCCGCCTCTCTACGAGGCCCTCGCGGAAAGCAACTACTTCCACGTGCCCGGCCTGCCTACCGGGAGCTTTCTGCAAAAGAAGCCGGTGCCGCCTCCGGGAGCATAGCCCCGCCCGGGGTCCCAGGCTGCGGCGGCGGCGATGGAGTCTGAGCGCCATCTTGTCGCGAAGGGGGAAAGCCCGGATGCTGCGGCGCGGCCGCGTGCCACCACAGCGGGGATTAAAATCAGGGCACCGAGTCGGCCCCGGCGATATCATCGTGGTTACGGGGTACTCCGCATGGCTTCGTTGCGATAACAACGGCACGCATCGTGTACACGATCATTCGCATAGATCCGTTGCGGGTCTTGGATGTACGCAGTAATCAACGACTGAGTTGATCCAGTGCTGAAATTACGTTCAGCTGATTCGCAGGACTTGGACGAGGTATGCGCTCTCCTCGAGCGCAATGGACTTCCGACCAGCGACCTGGCTCATTCGCGTCCGCAGTTCGTGGTGGCGCACGACGGAGCTGAGCTGATTGGCGCGGGCGCGCTCGAGCGCTTTGGAACGGTGGCGCTGCTGCGGTCGCTCGTCGTGGCTGCCGATCGCCGTGGAACGGGACTCGGCAGGCGCATCGTGCGGGAGCTCGAGCGGCGTGCCAGCGCATCGGGCGTCAGGGAGCTCGTCCTGCTGACACAGAGCGCCGCGCCGTTTTTCCAGCAACACGGCTATCGGGTCGTCGAGCGCGGCGAGGTCGGCGCGGCCGTACGCGCGAGCGAAGAGTTCCGCTCGCTTTGCCCGGCGAGCTCGATCTGCATGGTAAAAGCCCTCAGCGAGCGTCAGTAAAGCGCCCGCGCCTCGCTTCCAGCTAGCTGGCCTGGCTGCGCCTCGCCGGGCTGGCCAGGTGAGGCCGGTCGCCGATACCCGGAAGCGCCGGCGTCAGATAGTTGAGGCTGCCGATGTTGGTACGCCAGATTTCCCAACACTTCAGAACCTCGTCGCGCGATGCTCGCTTTTGACGATACACGTCTATGGTCAGCGGGATGTAGTGGGCGGCGTCATTGCTGGCCAACGTGAGGTCTCCGCCTTCCAGATTGCCTCTTATCAGGCTGTAGGGCAGCCATGCAACGCCCAAGCCCGTGAGTACGCCGGCTCGCAGCGTTTCCGAATAGGCGCTCTTCGCATGGGCGACCAGCCGGTCGGAAATATGCGTGAACGCGGGATGATTTTCCAACACCCTGCCCAGATGCGATTCTTCCGTGTATCCCAGATAGGGCAGTGGCCGTTCCGAAGCGCGCGTGATCGCGTAGTAAGGTTTGTTGCTTTGTTTGGCCGGTATGCTCACCGGAACCAGATAATCGGTCCCGATCGTGAGCTTGGAGTGCTCGTCGTGATCGAGCGCGATGCCGTGCACGGGACTGTCGTAGCAGAGGAAATAGTCGCATTCCGCCCGCTCGTAGCGCGACAGGGCCTCTCTGAAATTGTTGGCGGTAACGTGCAGACACACCGCCGGGTTGGGTAACTCGTCGTACAGGATCTTCGACAATACCGGCACGAACGTCGCCGACAGCGAGTGGGTGGAAGAAACGTATATGTTCTTGCTGGCCACCTTGCTGTTGGAAGCGGCGCGGCGGGCGCCGTTCAGCAATGTAACGATTTGTGAGGCCGTTTCCTTGAAGGCCAGCCCGGCGCTCGTGATTCCCACGGGATTCGTGGATCGGTCGAGCAGCGTTCCCGCCCCCAACCAGATCTCGAGTGCCTGCATGTGCTTGCTGAGCGCGGATTGCGTCAGGAAGCGATTGCGTGCAGCCTCTGTAAAGCTGCGCGTTTCACATACCGCAAGAAAGTCTTCGAGCCATCTCAGGTTCATAGAAGTGTCGCTGGATTTCCGGACACATTCTCGCGCCCGGAACCGGACGTTTAGAACTCAGTTGGACGGGGCCCCCGCAAGCGACAACCCGAAGATGCATCGGGCCCCCGCAAAAATCAATTCGAAAATAATCCATCGGGATGGGCGTCGTCAAGCGACCACACCGCTGAGATGCGCGACGAGCGCTTTCTGCGTCAGCGTTGCGTGGCGTTCGCGATGACGCACCAGAGCGAATTCCCGCTGCGGTAATTCAATAGGAATTTCCACGAGTGTCCCCGCCGCGATGGCCGACGCGACGACGTGGCGCGAGATGATCGTCGCGCCGACGCCGGCCTCCACCGCTTCGCGCACCGCCTCGTTGGCGGGCAGTACGAGGAATATGTTGAGCTCTTCGAGCGACAAGCCTTGCTGGCCCACCCAGTCCTCGAGGCCGCGGCGCGTGCCCGAGCCCGGCTCGCGGATCACCCAGCTGAGCGCGCGAAGGTCGAGTTTTCCCGAAGCTCCTATCGGCAATGGTGCGCGATCCGCAGCAACCACCAGCACCATCTGATCATGATCGAGGTGTGTGCGCACGAGTGCCGGGTGCTGCGTCGGCCCTTCGACGAGGCCCATGCGCACTTCGCCGTCGGCAACCGCCGTCTCGACCTCGCGGGTGTTGCGGATCACCACATCGAGGCGCACGCGGGGGTTCGCCGCGTGGAAGGCCGCGAGGCGGCGGGGAAGCCAGTAAGTCGCAATGGTCTGGCTGGCGGCGAGGGCGATCGGGCCCGGAGGGCAGCCCGCGAGATCCTGCAGCACGGAGCGCGCCATCGATGCGCGGTCGAGCACGGCGCGCGCCTCGCGCAGGAAGATGCGGCCCGGCTCGGTCAAGTGGATGCCACGGCCGACGCGATCGAACAGCCTGATTTGATAGAGATCTTCCAATGCGGCTATGGCCGCTGAGGCAGCCGATTGGCTCATCCGCAGCGCCTCCGCGGCGCGCGTGACATGGCCCCGTTCGGCAACCTCGACGAACACTCGCAGTTGATCCAACGTCACGATTGATCAGTCTAGCATATTAGAACTATCTATTTTATTCATTGAAACGATTATTGCGGACCACTGCTCCCGGGGATAGAGTTTTCAAATCGTGGGCCCAGCAGAACGCGGGCGCGGATTTCGCGGCCCGCAGCGCACTGAAAAACCGACACCATCGGGGGACAGCCAGTGTTCATGCACAACCCGTTTGCCGCGCTTCCTGCATCCATACCGCCCATCGCGATGCAGATTTACGTCGCGGTGATGTTCCTGCTCGTCGTCTTCGGGACACTGCTCGACCTGGCTCACAAGGGAAGCGCCAAGTACTTCTTCCAACATCGGCGTGTCGCGAGCTTCGGTGCCAGGCGCCGCGTGGACGCGGGTGAAGCGGCGGCACTCGCCGCGGAAACCATCGCGGTCTCGGTCCTCGCTGCCGGTGAGTTCTGCGGCATGCTGCGCAGGGTTACCCATCTCCTGACGATGTACGGCTTCGTGCTCTACGTCGTGACCACGGCCGTCATGGTCTTTGCCTATCCAACGGCCGCTGCACCGGGACCGGCCATCCTGTCCGAGCTCTGGTACCTTGGGGCTCTGTTGGTTTGCGTTGGCGGCCTCTGGTTCTGGCTTCTGCAGCGTGTCGACGTCGCGGCGGAAGGGCACTCCCCGTTCCGCTTGGTCCGTGCCGACCTCTTCGTCGTCTCGCTGCTCGCGAGCGCGGCATTTGCCCTGATCTGGGGCGGCGTGCAGGCAGCGGGTGATCACGCCTCGGCAAACGCCTTCTTCGGCCTCTACCTCCTTTCCAACACCGTCCTCTTTGGCTCGGTCCCGTGGTCCAAGTTCGCCCACATGTTCTACAAGCCGGCCGCCGCCTTTCAGAGGCGCATCGAGCACGCGAGCGGTTTCCGCAACAACCTGCCTGCCCCGGCCGACCGTCCCGTGGGGTTCGGCAGCGCCCGCCGCCAGCCACACAATTACTGAGGAGCATCGTCCATGCCCACGTTTGTCTACATGACGAGCTGCGACGGCTGCGGGTACTGCGTCGATATCTGTCCCTCCGACATCATGCACATCGATACCACCTATCGCCGTGCATACAACGTAGAGCCCAACATGTGCTGGGAGTGCTACTCCTGCGTGAAGGCCTGCCCACAGCACGCCATCGATTGTCGTGGCTATGCGGACTTCGCTCCCCTGGGACACAGCGTGCGGGTGTTGCGCGAGGAGGAGAAGGCGACAGTCTCGTGGCGGATCAAGTTCCGCGACGGGCGCGAGAAGAATTTCGTCTCACCCATCAGGACCACGCCCTGGGGATCGATCAAGGGTCCGTCCGAGTATGCGCCGCCTAGCGCAGCGGCGATGAGCTCGCAGGAGCTGGCGCATGAGCCCGAGGCGCTCAAGGTCGATGTCCTGCCGACACTCGCGCGCAGTCGCCTCAAGAAAGGGCTGGTGTAATGAGCCGCAAAACCGTATTCGTCGATTCTGACATTCTCGTCGTGGGCGGTGGAATGGGCGGGTGCGGCGCCACCTACGAATCCCGCTATTGGGGACGCGACCTGAAGATCGTCTGCGTCGAGAAGGCGAACATCGAGCGCAGCGGCGCGGTGGCCCAGGGCCTGTACGCCATCAACTGCTACATGGGAATGCAATGGAACGAGAACCAGCCCGAGGACCACGTGCGCTACGCGCGCAATGACCTCATGGGGCTGGTGAGGGAGGACCTCGGGTACGACATCGCCCGGCACGTCGACGCCACCGTGCACAAGTTCGAGGAGTGGGGTCTGCCGATCATGAAGGACCCCAAGACCGGCAAGTACCAGCGCGAGGGCAAGTGGCAGATCATGATCCACGGCGAGAGCTACAAGCCGCTCGTCGCCGAGGCCGCGCGCAAGGCGGCGAGCGAAGTCTACAACCGGATCATGGTGACCCACCTGCTCATGGACAGCAAACGCCCCAATCGGGTCGCGGGGGCGGTGGGGTTCAACGTCCGCAACGGTGATTTCTACGTCTTTCGCGCCAAGGCGGTCATCGTGGCGGCGGGCGGCGCATCGCATATCTTCAAGCCCCGCGCGGTCGGCGAAGGCATGGGCCGCACGTGGTATGCGCCCTGGAGCAGCGCCTCCGCGTACGCCCTGCCGATTCTGGCAGGCGCGAAGATGACCCAGATGGAAAACCGCATCGTCCTGACTCGATTCAAGGACGGTTACGGTCCGGTGGGCGCGTACTTCCTGCACCTCAAGACCTACACGCAAAACGCCTACGGACAGGATTACGAGGCGTTCTGGCGTGACTCGATAGAGAAGATGGTCGGCGATTATGTCAATCACCATCCGGTGCCGACCTGTCTGCGCAATCATGCGCTGCTCGAGGAGGTCAAGGCGGGCCGGGGCCCCATTCGCATGGTCACCAAGGAGGCGTTCAAGGATCCTCACAAGGAGACCATTGGTTGGGAGAACTTCCTCGGCATGACCATCGGCCAGGCGGTCGTGTGGGCTTCGCAGAACATCGACCCCAAGGAAATCAACCCGGAGCTCACGACGTCCGAGCCTTATGTCATGGGGTCGCACGCAACCTGCTCCGGAGCCTGGGCGAGCGGTCCGGAGGACTACGCGCCGGCGGAATACCAGTGGGGCTACAACAGGATGATGACGGTCGAGGGGCTGTTCGGTGCCGGTGACACCATCGGCGGCACCGCGCACAAGTTCTCCTCGGGCTCCTTCACCGAAGGCCGGATCGCCGCCAAGGCGGCCGTCAAATACGTCATGGAGCGGAGCAACGACCGGCCGGAGGTCAGCGAGAAGGAATACGAGCAACTCAGGGCAGTCGTCTACCAACCGCTGGAGAACTATCGCATCGGCCGCAACGAGATCGTGGCCGGAACGGTGTCGCCGAGCTACATCCTGCCGCTTCACGGACTGCAGCGCCTGGAGAAAATCATGGATGAGTATGTGGTCGGCATCAGCTCCCACTACACGACCAATGAGCCGCTGCTGACGCGGGGTCTCGAGCTGCTCGCGATGCTGAAGGAAGATCTCTCCTGCCTCGGTGCGCCGGACCTGCATCAGCTGCAGCGGGCGTGGGAGCTGCAGCATCGAGTACTGGCTTCGGAGTGCGTGACGCAACACACGCTGTTCCGGCAGGAAACGCGCTGGCCCGGCTATTACTACCGCGCCGACCATCCGCGGCTCGATGACAAGGATTGGCACTGCTTCACTCTCTCACGCTACGACCGTCAAACGGGCCGGTGGGAGATGGAGAAAGCGCCCGTGTATCACATCATCGACTGATCGAGCGGGCGCCGCATGCCACAACTGGTAGCTCCCCACGGCTCGGATGCGGTCAAACCGCTGCTGGTGCCGCCCGCGATGCGGGCCGACGGACTCGAGCGGGCCGAGCGGCTCAGGAAGGTTGTGCTCGACTCGCGCGCGGTCTCGGATGTGCTCATGCTGGGGATGGGCGCATACACGCCTCTCGACGGCTTCATGGGACATGACGACTGGCGCGGAGCTTGCGTGGACATGAAACTGTCCAACGGCCTGTTCTGGCCGATCCCGATCACGCTGCCGGTCGCAAGCGATATCGCGGAGCCGATCCAGGTGCAGGAGGAGGTGGCTCTCACCGCAAGCGAGAGCGGAGAGATACTCGCCATCCTGCAGGTGCGCGAAAAATACGGAATCGACAAGTCGCTCGAGGCCAAGCACGTCTATGGCACCACGGATGCGAAGCACCCGGGAGTTGCCAAAGTCATGGGCCAGGGAGAGGTCAATCTGGCCGGCCGCGTGTTGGTTCTGAGCGAAGGCGAATACGCCCGGCGATATCCCGCGCTCTACATCCGGCCGATCGAGGCTCGGGCTCTATTCCGCGAGCGGGGCTGGTCGCGCGTCGCCGCCTTCCAGACGCGCAACCCCATGCACCGCAGCCACGAATATCTGGTGAAGATCGCGCTGGAAGTGCTCGATGGAGTCTTCATCCATCAGGTGCTCGGCAAGCTCAAGCCCGGCGATGTTCCCGCCGAGGTGCGTACCCGGGCCGTGCAGGCCATGGTCGACAACTACTTCCGGGCCGGAACGGTGATCCAGGCGGGTTATCCCATTGAGATGCGCTATGCGGGTCCCCGCGAGGCGCTGCTGCATGCGCTCATCCGCCAGAATTTCGGCTGCTCACACCTCGTCGTGGGGCGCGATCATGCGGGGGTCGGCCAGTACTATGGTCCATACGACTCGCAGCGCATATTCGATCAATTGTGGAACGGTGCCCTGCAGACACAGCCGCTGAAGCTCGAGGTCACCTTCTTCTGCCGCAAATGCTACGGGATGGCGACGGCGCGGACCTGTCCCCACGATCCACAGTTCCAGATCGCCATCTCAGGCACCCGGCTGCGGGAAATGCTGGCGACCGGGGTCGATGTGCCGCCCGAGTTCAGCCGGCCGGAGGTCGTGGCGATCCTGGGAGAGTACTATAGAGAGAGGCAATCGGGAGAGACCGGCACCGCGGCATGATCATCGCGCAGATATCGGACACGCACATCGCGCTCGGCGCAGCCGATTCGGACCGTAGAGCCAGGGACCTCGAGCGCACACTCGCGGATATCAATGCCCTCGATCCCGCTCCCGATGTGATCATTCACACCGGAGACGTGGTCCATGGGGGTCGTCGCGAGGACTATGCAGTGGCGGCATCCCTGCTCGCGACGGCGCGCGCGCCGCTATATGTCGCAGCCGGAAACCGGGATGACAGGGAAAACCTGCGCCATTCGCTTTCGCGATGGGTACGCCCGGCGCCTGACCCCGGCTTCCTCGATTACGCGGTCGAAGACTTTCCTGTGAGGCTGATCGCGGTGGACACCCTGAGCGGCGTCAGCAACAAGGGAGACTGCTCTCCCGAGCGCGCGCAACGCCTGATGGCGCTGATCGAGGCCGAGCCGCAGAGGCCGACCGCGGTCTTCATGCATCATCCGCCGTTCGTGGTTTCAGTGGGACCGGATCCGCTCAACTTCGTCACAACGGAGGCGCTGGCGAATCTGCAACGGGCCCTGGAGCGTTCCGGATGCGTGGTGGCCGTCTTCTGCGGTCACGTGCATCGCTCGACCTGGGGCCGGATAGGCAGGATCCCGGTGATGGTCGCGCCCTGCACGGCCACTCCTCTGCGCAAGGGCGATTACCCGCCGCAGATGCAGAGCCGACCCGTCTATCATCTGCACCGGCTGAGCTCGGCCGGTGAGCTCGTCACCGAGGTAAGGATCGTCCCGGCGTCCCCGAGCGATGACGCCGCCGCTCAAGCGGTTTCCTCAGGCTGATATCCGCACCAGTTGACGGTCGATGCGGGTGCGAGAGAAGAGTCCGCGGACGACTTCCTCGCCAATGCCCCGGCGTTCAGTGACGGCGATGTGCGATGCGTGCGTGCGCCGGAAGTATCTGTCGACATCGGCCACGCGAGCGCGCGATACCCACTCCATGTCGAGCTTCTGCACCTCGGTCCAGGGTGTCATGACGTGGGCGACTGCAATTTCGTCGTGCCGGGTGAATCCAGATCCTGCGAGGAACTGCAGCGGCCGCTCTCCCTGGATATCATAGGAGGTGATCAGCCCGACGACGCTGTCGGCCCGCACGACGAGCAGCGCCCGTACTCCCGCGACGATCATGTCGCGCAACGCATCATCTATGAGGCGCTCGGCGGTCACGGTGACCGCGAGATCGCGCGTAAAGTCGGTCATGACCCGCGCGGCGGGTTCCGTCGGCACAACGCGCCCCGGAACCTGGATCGCTGCCGCGGTGGATCCGGGAAGGAGGGCGCCGGTATTGCCGATGTCATCGAAACGG
>Ga0134125_10002021_pt1 | contig 24316 bp, 20 predicted proteins | sample KB31751_FD_96464 | JGI IMG/M metagenome (GOLD analysis project Ga0134125, IMG submission 96464) | Terrestrial soil microbial communities with excess Nitrogen fertilizer from Kellogg Biological Station, Michigan, USA - KB3-175-1 | ecosystem: Environmental > Terrestrial > Soil > Unclassified ...
AGTCAGTCAGCTGATCCTGCATCGAACGGAATTCGCCGAGGCCATCGCCTCCGGCGGGCCTCCTGCCCTGATAGCCCACCTGAACAATGTCAGCGACGGCCTCATGAAGTAGCCGCGGCTCCCCGGCGACCGGGTTCATTTCCCTCGGTGAGACGCTGCATGCGTCGCCGGCGGATTGTTCATGCAGGTATTTTGCCCTAGTCTCGCTCCCTCTCCTGGACCGGAGGCTCCCTATCTTCCGGGAGAGCTCACGGGATTGGGCCTCCAGGAAAGAGGGCGTAACCTATGCTCATGGATACGCTGACCGGCATCAAGATGTTTCTGCAGGTGGTCGAGTCCGGGAGCTTCGTTGGGGCCGCCGATCGGCTCGATGTTTCGACGGCCATGGTCAGCAAGCACGTGATGAATGTCGAGGGGCGCCTGGGCGTCCGTCTCCTCAACCGCAACAGTCGCACCCTGAGTCTCACGGAGCCGGGAAGAGTCTATTTTGAGCGCTGCAAAGCGATCCTGACTGATCTCGAGGAAACGGAGCTCGAGCTCGGCTCGCTCGGGGCCACGGCCCGGGGGACTCTGCGGATCACCTGCCCGAGTTGGTTCGCGGGCCAACGCCTCGCGGACGTTCTGGCGCGCTACCGGCAGCGCTATCCGGATGTCGTGGTCGACGTGTCGTTCGAGGACCGGCTCGTGGATCTGGTGGACGAAGGCCATGATCTCGCGTTGCGGGTCTCGCCGGATCCGCGGTTGCTGCCGCCAGGGCTCATAGCCAGGCCCGTGAAATCCATGTCCTTCTTCGTGGCCGCATCGCGCGACTATCTCAGGCGACACGGTGCCCCGAAGACGCCGGAAGATCTCGCGCAACGGGATTGCATCGCCGTGGGCGCGCAGGACAGTTGGACACTGCGCAAGCCGAACGGCAAGGTCGAGGTACCCGTGCGCGTGGTGGCGCGCTACCGATCGATGGCCGGTGTGGCTCACGCCGTTGCGGCCGGCATCGGCCTGGCGCCGCTGCCGCGGATCTTCTTCGAAGATCCTCTCTTCGAGCACCAGTTGGTACCGGTGCTCACCGACTACCCCTACGCGCAGGCCACTTTGTACCTCGTGTACGTCAGCCGCAGGAATGCGCCCCTCAAGATCCGCTCTTTCGTCGAATTCTTCTTGGAGACGGTGACGAGCGAGCAGGCAGTGGAGTCTGCTGCCGTCGCCTAACGCCGGATCAGCGGAACGACTTCGCGATCTCGACGCTTCCCCAGAGGAACGACCGCGAGCCGATTCCCGAGCGCAATTCCGCCGATTGCCAGCGCGCCAGGTATTCAATCGCCCATCCCGATGCGCTGCGCAGTTCGACTCCCGCCCAGGCCTCACCCAGTACCGGGTTCAGGTCCCCTTCTCCGTAGGTGAGAGCACTGTGCCGAAACTGTCCCTGCAGGAAAGCATTGTAGGCGCGCGCCTTGAGCCGCATGCCCGCGAAGGCGAATACCTCGGGCGGAGTGCCCTCGGGCAGCGGCGGCGGGACCGGCTGGGTCTCCTGGACATACATGTCCTGCTCCGGCGTGAAGGACCACCACGGCGACTCGATGCGGCCCCACCTGCCATTCAACGCAACACTGGCCTCCGTCACCGTGCCGAGACTGATGGCGCTGGTCCATTTGCCGTCTCCGCGCCAGGGGCCATCACCAACCTTGGCGAGCAGCGCCTGCCGCGCGAGGCTATATCGCGCGGTCGGCTCGCCGCCAGCCGAAATCTGGTGTGACCAGCCCTTGGGCTGCACGCTGCCCGTCACGTCATGCAAAACACGCTGCACGTCGTCGGCAGCGGCGAGCCCGAGGATGCCCACCGTCAGACTGGTGTCGTACGCGACGGGACTGTGGGTCGACGCGTAGCGCCGGCCAGCGCTCACGAAGAACAAGCTCGCGTACGGTCGATCGCCGCGTACCACATTGCGAGCCTCCAGGTTGCGTGGGGTAAATACGAGCAGCCCGGCCGCAAATGCGTGCGCGGACCGCCCATCCAGCCCTCGCAGGCGCGCAGCCTCGCAACTTCGCCGATCCACGAATCCGAGTGCCCGATCGAGCCCACGCCCGATGAATCCCGGGCTTCGCCCGGACTGCGTAACCTCACCCCCGCCGTTGTAGTCCTGGTCGCGGGAGGCGTCGGTCAGTACGTGCTCATCCAGCACGAACCCCGCTCCAATACCTGCCGGCTCGGGGGGCTGGTCGACCTGCACCATGGAGGCGCAAGCGTTGCCCTCGGTCGCAGCACCGGCACCGACGGCGGTGGACCGCTCCTGCGCGTGCACGGTCAGGCAGTATGCCAGCAGCAGCGGAGCGCAAAGTGAAATGGCAAGTCGCATTCTCCGGATGTTTGTGGAACCGATTGCCGCAGACAACGGCAGTTCCGTTGATGCAGCGTTTCACGGCTGTTGATCGCGCACGTCTCCTGCCACGAAACGCACCATGCGACGCCAGTGCCTTGTAACTGCTCTCTCGCATCCCCAGTGTATGAACCTGCGCGACCCGCAGAGACCCGGCGCCCCTTCGGGGGGCGTGCGACATCGGAGATTTCAATGGGCGGCGACATAGTTCTGTTGAGAGTAGTCGACGACACACAAGAGGGCTGGAGATGCATGCCCTTCGAAGAGTTCCTCGAGCGCATCAATCTGGCCTCGTGGAAGGATGGCCAGGAGCTCGTAGGAATGGTGTTGCCGCAATCTCAGAAGAGCCCGCAACATTGATTGAGGCGCATGAGCCCTGACGGCAGCCCGAAATCTAACCCCCAATCCGGCGTCACAGACCCCCAATTACGCCGGAATCCTTGCCGGCGGGATGTCATATCCCGCCGGCTTCTTTTTGCAACCGCACCTAGCTTGCGTGACCTTCCGCAATCAGCCGCATACCCGACGCGCGCGCCTCGGCGGGGACGCGAAACCATGCCGCGTAGAGCGCCGGCAGGAAGAACAATGTCAACACGGTCGCCACCGTGATCCCTCCCATGAGGGCCACCGCCATCGGGCCGAAGAACGCGTCCGGCACCAGAGGGATCAGCGCCAGCACCGCCGCGGCCGCGGTGAGCGTGATCGGCCGGAAGCGGCGGACCGTCGCTCCGATGATCGCCTGGAAACGGTCCGCTCCCTCGGCGATGTCACGATCGATCTGGTCCATCAGGATCACCGAGTTGCGCATGATGATCCCGAGCATGGCGATCGTGCCGAGCATGGCTACGAAGCCGAAGGGCTTGTGGAACAGGAGCAGCGCCGCGGCGACACCGATGAGACCGAGTGGCGCCGTGAGCAGCACCATGAAAGTGCGCGAGAAGCTCTGCAGCTGGATCATGAGGAGTGTGAACACCGCGAAGAGCATCACCGGCATCTCCACATTGATGGAAGCCTGAGCCTTGACGTTGTTCTCGACCGCGCCGCCCACCTCGATGCGGTACCCCAACGGTAGCTGCACGCGTAGCGCTGCAAGCCGCGCATCGATAGCCTTCGTCACGTCGATCGCTTGCGCGCCGCCCACGGTATCGGCGCGCACCGTCACGGTCGGCTGGCGATTGCGCTCCCAGATTACGCCGTATTCCAAGTCATATACCGGGGTGGCGATCTGCGACAGCGGCACCGACTTGCCCGCGGCCGTCGGTATCATCAGGCCCGAGAGGTTATTCAGGTTGGCCCGCTCGGAGGGCGGCACCCGCAGATCCACTCCGATCAGCTTGTCGCCTTCGCGGTAGTAGGTTGCGGTGTACCCCGAGAGAGACATGTCGAGGAATTGCGCGAGCTCCTCGCTGCTCACGCCGAGCAGGCGCGCCTTCTCCTGATCCACCTGCAGGCGCACGGTCTTGCTCGCAGGCCCGTCCCAGTCGTACTGCACGTCCGTCGTCCGCGAATCGGCCCGCACTACGTCCGCCACCTGCGCGGCAATCTCCCGCACTTTCCCGATATTGTCTCCAGACACCCTGAACTGCACAGGAAATCCCACCGGAGGTCCGTTCTCCAGACGTGTTACACGGCCTTGCACGTCGGGGAAGGCGCTCGCGAGCTCGGAGATGAGCCGCGTCCGTAGCCTCTCGCGCAGGGGAACGGACTGCGCGGTCACCACGAATTGGGCGAAATTGCGCTGCGGCAACTGCTGGTCGAGCGGCAGATAGAACCGTGGCGAGCCGGTGCCGACGTAGCTCACGTAATTCTGAATACCGGTCTGTGTTTTGAGGAATTGCTCCATGCGCTCGGTCGCCGCGAGCGTCGCAGCAAACGAGGCGCCCTCGGGCAATCTCAGATCCACCATCAGCTCAGGGCGGCTCGAGCTCGGGAAGAACTGCTGCGGGATGAGACGGAAGGCGGCGAGCGCCAGCACAAAGAGCCCGGCAGCGGCAATCAGGACCCGGGCGCGCCGGTTGACGCACCAGCGGATCATTTCCCGGAAACGGGTGTAAAACGGTGTGTCATAGACATCTTGCGCGTGTTGCCGTTTTGCACGGCCCCGACCATGATCTTCCGGCAGCAGCTTCTGGCCGAGATAGGGAATCACCACCACCGCGGCGACCCATGAGGAAAGGAGCGCGATGGCAGCCACCTGGAAGATGGAGCGGGTGTATTCACCGGTAGAGGACTTGGCGAGTGCTATGGGCAGGAACCCTGCGACGGTTACCAGCGTGCCGGTGAGCATGGGGAATGCCGTGCTGGTGTAGGTGAAGGCCGCGGCCTTCATCCGGTCGAAGCCCTGCGCCAGCTTCACCGCCATCATCTCTATGGCGATGATGGCATCGTCCACCAACAGACCCAGCGCCAGGATCAGAGTGCCGAGCGACACCTTGTGCAGGCCGATGCCGAACAACCACATGAGGAACGCCGTGGCGGCCAAGACCAGGGGAATGGAGATCACGACGACCATCCCGGTGCGCACCCCGAGCGTCAGGAGGCTCACCACCAGCACGATGCCGATGGCCTCTGCCACGGCCTCCTGGAAGTCATCGATGGAGTGCGCGACACCAACACCGCCATCCGTCACGTTGTGCAGCGTGAGTCCCGCAGGCAGCCGCTGCTGCAGTCCGGCCATGGCCGCCTGCAGCCGCTTACTCAACCGGATCACGTTGCCCCCCTGCTGCATTGTCACGCCGATGCCGAGCACGGGGCGGCCCTCGAACCGCATCTGCTGCTCGGGAGGATCCTCGTAACCGCGGTAGATATGGGCGATGTCGCCGAGCCTGAGCAGCCGGCCATCGGCCCGGAAGGTCACTTCCTGCAGGCTCTTGACACTGTGGAACTGCCCGCTCTCACGCAGCGTGATGTGGTCGCTCGCGGTCTCGTAGGTGCCCGCCGCCACGACGGCATTCTGGGCCCGCAACACCGCCTCGATATCGCCAGGTGTGAGCCCCAGCGTGGCCAGCTTGCGATTGGAGATCTCGACATGGATCACCTGGGTCTGATCGCCGAAGTAGTCCACCTTGGCCACTCCCGGCACCCGCAACAGCTCCTCCCGCAGCTTGTCGGCATAATCGTGGAGCTCGGCGAAGCTGTATCCATCACCCTCCAGCGCGTAGATGTTGGTGTATACGTCGCCGAACTCGTCATTGAAGAAGGGGCCCTTCACCCCCTGGGGAAGATCGTTCGCCATGTCGCCGACCCGTTTGCGCACCTGGTACCAGGTGGGCGGCACATCACCGGCGGGCGCCGAGTCCTTGATGTTGAAGAAGATCATGGACTCGCCGGGCCGGGAATAGCTCTGCAGGAAGTCGACGTTGGGCGTCTCCTGAAGCTTTCGCTCGATACGGTCGGTCACCTCGCGCTCGACCTGCTGCGCGCTCGCGCCAGGCCAGAGAGTCTGGATGACCATGACCTTGAAGGTGAACGGCGGGTCTTCCGACTCGCCGAGGCGACTGAAGCCGAACGCTCCCAGGATCGCCGTCACCACCATCGCATACAGCACCAGGCTCCGATGCCGCAGCGCCCACTCCGAGAGATTGAAGCGCCCGCTCATGAGGCGCTCCCGTCGAGGGGGGCGGTTACCTGCACCCGCTCGCCCTGATAGAGCTCATTCACGCCCCTGAGCACGACCTCCTGGCCCGCGGCGAGCCCCGCGCCGATCACCACGCCGTCATCGCGGTAGCGATCCACCCGCACGGGCGCAAGACTGAGCTTGCGCGTCTGCGGGTCCACCACCCACACGGCTGTCTCCGACCCGGTGTGATAGAGCGCGGTCATTGGAAGGAGCAGTTCCTTGGGATCGACCGCATCCGCCACCTTCACGCCCGCCGTCATGCCGAGACGCACTTCCGGTCCAGGGTTCAGGATCGCAACCTTCACCAGAAAGGTGCGCGTGGCGGGATCGGCTGAAGCGGATTTCTCGCGCACCGCTCCGGGATAGACGTGATCCGTGCCCCAGAGCGACACGCTTATGCGCTTCGCATCGTTGAATTTCCCGATCCTGTTTTCCGGTACGTCGATGTACACCTCGCGCCCGTCCGACCAGGCGAGACTCAGCACTTCCTGTCCTTCGGCTACGACCTGACCGACTTCGGCGTCGACGGCTGTGATGACTCCGTCGTGATCGGCCCGCAAATCGGTGTAGCGCAGCTGATTGCTCCGCAGCTCGTACTGCCTTTGCGCCTGTTGGTACGTCGCTCGGGCGGCTGCCACCTGATCCTGCTGATGGTCATAGGCCGAGTGGCTGACGGCGCCCATCTGCACCAGCCGCGCATCGCGCGCCAGGTCGGCCTGCGCCGTTTGAAGGTTGCTTCTGGCGGCGGCGAGCGCAGCCTGGGCAGCGTCCCTCTCGAGAGCCGCGTCGGTCCCATCCAGTTGCGCCAGGAGCTCGCCGCGATGCACGGTCTCGCCGAGCACCACGCGGCGCGCCACGATCTTTCCCGGCACGCGGAACGCCAGGGCCGACTCGTAGCGCGCATGCACAGCGCCGCTGTACTCCTCGACAGCAGCGGTACCGGTGGCGTCCACACGCTCGGCGATCACCGGCTTGGCGGCCGGTGCCGGGCGGATATCGCCATTACAGGCACCCAGCAATGCGGCGGCCGTGACCAGGAAGGGGACGCGAAAGCAGCGCAACCCGGCGGGCGATGATCGGCTCTCCATGACGGCCTCAATCTTTACATCGTTAAGTTTGGGGAGTAGATTCTGATCCCATGAACTTAACGACGTCAAGATGGGCGCGAATATTTTGGCCTAAGATTGTGCCGTGCCCGCCCGAATGAAGAATTGTCCCGTCCGGCGCCTGATCCAGCTAAGCAGGGCTACCATCACGGCGACCTGCGCAATGCGCTCGTCAGCGAAGGCCTGAAATTGCTGGAGCAGGCGGGCCATCCGGACTTCACGCTGCGCGATCTCGCGCGTCGGGTGGGTGTCAGCGCGGCGGCGCCCTATTCCCATTTCACCGACAAGAGCGCACTCCTCGCGGCCATTGCGACCGCAGGCTTCATTCGGCTGCGGGCGGCGCTCGAGGCCGCGATCCGCGACGACCGCGATCCGGCGGACCAGTTCCTGCACATGGGCTCGGCCTACGTGCGCTTCGGCATGGAGCAGCCGGCGCTCTACAAGCTGATGTTCGCCAGCGAGGAGTTGCCGGCCAAGCGCGGGGAATACCCGGAGCTGCAAGCCGCCGGTGAGGCCGCATTCGGCTCGCTCATCGGCATGCTCGAGCGCATGCAGCGGCGGGGATTTCTGCGAGCCGGCGATCCGGAAGCCGATGCGCTAGGCGTGTGGGCGCACGTGCATGGACTCACCTCACTGATCATCACCGGCCGCATCCAATGCGCCGGCGACCCGGCACCTCAGCCGGCCGACGTGGTGAGCCACAGCCTTACGATCCTGCTCGGCGGATTGCGCAGTCCGGTGCGGGCGGAACGGATCGCCTGAAGCCGGCCGCAGCGCTACGGCAGCTCGCGCACCCAGATGTTTCTGAAGCTGATCGGCTCGCTGGGATCGCCGTGCGCCTGCAGTTTGATGGGCGCTCCGTCAAAGGCTTTGTAGACGGGCTTGCCGCGGTAGAGCGTCTGCCCCTTCAGCTCGAAGTGGTCGTCCACCAGCACGCCATTCCAGAACACCGTCGCATAGGCGGGACTCTTCAGGCTACCGTCGGAGCCGAAGCGCGGCGCTGTCCAGACGACGTCATAGGATTGCCACTGGCCGGGCCTGCGCGCCGCGTTCGCGAGCGGGATGCTCTGCTTGTAGAGACTGCCGGCCATGCCGTTCACGTAGGTGCCATTCCTGTAGGAATCGACCACCTGCAGCTCATAGCCGTCATCGTCCGGCCCAGTCGACGCCAGGAATACGCCGCTGTTGCCGCGCCCCTGGCCACTGCCGGTGATATCGGCGGGAATCCGCCACTCGATGTGCAGCTGGTAGTCGCGGAACTTGCGCCGGGTCTCGATGTTGCCGACGCCGGGCGCCTTGTTGACGAGCATGTCTCCGCCCCTGACGAACCAGCGCGCCGGCGTGTGGTCCTGCGCGGACACCCATTCGTTCAGGTTCTTGCCGTCAAAGAGGACGATCGCGTCGGACGGCGCGGCACCGACCGTCGCACCCGGTGTCACGACCGGCGGTACCGGCGTCCATACCTCTGTGTCCTTCGGATCCGGGCTGCCCGCCTCCTGCGCCATTGCCAACGTGGCGGCGAGCAGAAACGCAGCCGCGAAGAAGCTCGAAGTCAGGCCGGAAGTGCTCATGCGGATTACCCGTATCTTGAAGTGCTCATGTGTACCACCCACCCCTCGCCGGCCAGAATTCCAGCCGACACGCCGAGGAATGCGCCCGCGATCACATCGCTGATGAAGTGCCAGTCTCCCACGACCAACAGAGCCGCGGCCAGCAGCAGCAGACCCGCAAGCGGCCTCCTGCCGGCTCGATAGAGCCTCATGAAGACCCCGGCGAACGCGCCCGCCAGCACCATGTGGCCGGAGGGAAAGCTGCTGCGCGCCGAGCCCATCGCCAGATTGAAGGTATGGGTTGCTCCATGCATGACCGCAAAGGGGCTCTGTACGCCGAAGAACGGCTTCAATACCTGGTCGTTGATGCCATACGCGCATATTGAGGCAAGGCAGGCTATCGCCAGGGTCTCCGCGAATCGGGAGATGTGTCCGCGCATCAGACGCGCCACCACCAGGCCGAGGACCACTGTCGCTTCGAGAGCGAGAATCACGGTAGCACCGAAAGCCGCATCGAGTGAGCTGAGATGATGTCCGAATCTCCAGACACGATGTGCCACCGGCACGTCGAGCTCCACGAAGGAAAAAGCGGCCGCCGCCGCGCAAGCCGCAAAGGACAGAGACCAGATCCGCACGACGGCAGAAAAACTCTTCACCTTTACCGAACCCTCGTCGATCCACGGGACCGCCCGCGCTTCGTGGCTTGCGGCGCGACAGTCGCGGCCGCCACAGCCGGTGCCTTGATGAAATCGATGAATGCCCGCAGCGGCGCTGGCACGAGACGCCGTCCCGAGTAGTAGAGAAACGGTCCCGAGAACCGCTGCCACCACGGCTCCAGAACGGGCTCCAGCGCGCCGCTCTCGAAGTGCGGCCGCAACCAGTCATCGAAACTGGAGATTATGCCGGTTCCGGCTATCGCCGCCGCGACGGCGAGGTCGGTCGCCGTGCCGAGGCTGACGAGCAGCGGCCCCGTGGGGTCGATCCGTACGACCTCGCCGTCGCGCTCGAATTCCCATGGCGGCATCGCGCGGCTGCTGAATCGGCCGCGCAGGCAGGCATGCTGCAGGAGCTCTCGCGGGTGCTGGGGCCGCCCGTGGCGGTCGAGATAGGCGGGAGCGGCCGCGAGCGCAAAGCGCTGCGTGCGCGGCCCGATCGGTACGGCGATCATGTCCTGCTGCAGCCGCTCGTCATAGCGGATGCCGGCATCGAATCCGGCGGCGAGTACATCGACGAAGCTGTCCTCCGCGACCACCTCGAGGCGAATCTCCGGATAGGCGGCCAGAAAGCGCGGCACGATGCCCGGCAATACGAGCCGAGCGGCGGCGACGGGAACGTTGAGCCTGAGGGTGCCCGCGGGTTTGTCGCGAAACCCGTTCACCACGTCCAATGCCGATTCAACTTCGATGAGCGCGGAGCTGAGCCTCTCCAGCAGACGTCTGCCGGCCTCCGTGGGCACGACGCTGCGTGTCGTCCGGTTGAGCAACCGTACGCCGAGCGCGGCTTCCAGGCGCCGTACCGCTTCGCTGAGTCCGGAAGCGCTCTTGCCGGTGCCGCGGGCGGCATCACGAAAGCCGCGCGCGCGTGCCACCGCCACGAAGGCGCTCAAGTCATCGAGATCGGACTTCACTGTTCGTATTTCCGCACAGCCCGTACGGATTGTGGCCCATTATCGCGCAGCCGGATAGCCGCTACATTTCGTCTCCGGCGAGAGGAGTCATCCATGCCCACCATCGATCAGTCCGGTACATACAGACTCGGGAATCGCATCGTGAAGCGGCTCGGCTATGGGGCCATGCAGCTTGCGGGTCCGGGAGTGTTCGGGCCGCCCAGGGATCCCGAGACCGCCCTTGCAGTGCTGCGCGAAGCGCTGGCGAGCGGCGTGAATCACATCGATACGAGTGATTTCTATGGCCCGCACGTCACCAATCAGCTGATCCGCAGAGCGCTGCATCCCTATCGCGATGATCTCGTGATCGTCACCAAGGTTGGTGCTCGCCGTGGCCCGGACGCATCGTGGCTGCCTGCCACATCCGCGCAGGAGCTGACAGAGGCGGTGCACGATAACCTGCGCAATCTGGGCCTCGATGTCCTCGAGGTGGTCAATTTCCGCAATACGGGCGCAATCCACGGGCCCGCCGAAGGCTCCATCGAGGCACCCTTGAGCGCACTGGCCGAGCTGCAGCGCCGCGGGCTCGTGCGCCACATCGGACTGAGCAATGTCACGCCGACGCAGATCGCGGAAGGACGGCGGATCTGTGACATCGTCTGCGTGCAGAACCACTACAACCTGGCACATCGTGCGGACGATGCGCTGATCGATGATCTTGCGCGCAAGGGCGTCCCCTACGTGCCTTTCTTTCCCCTCGGCGGATTCAACCCGCTGCAGTCGTCCATCCTGACCGAGGTCGCCCGAGGCATCGGCGCCACGCCGATGCAGGTTGCGCTCGCCTGGCTCCTGCGCCGGGCCGCCAACATCCTCCTGATCCCGGGCACTTCTTCGCTCGCTCATCTGCAAGAGAACCTGGCCGTGGCCGCCCTGCATCTGCCCGCGGCTGCGATCGCGGCGCTGGACGGGATCGGGGCTCGTTAGTGCGCTAGGAGCCGGCATCCCCCGTTTCGACATTCGAACCTTCCGGTGGGCCGCAGCCTGGAGCGCCACCTCGTGACGTTGCGCAGAATCCGCGCCTTTCTGGCTCCTGTGATGCTGCGCACGTAGCGATTGTTGAGCGGATTCCAGGGACTGTGGAAGCCGTCCATCTCCTTGATGGCTTCCTCGCGGCTCATGCCGTCCACGAGCACGCGATAGACCGCCGCGATGACGCCGGTGCGGTCGACTCCGGCCCGGCAACTGATGAGGACGGGCTTCGGCGCCTGCTGGATGATCGCCAGGACTTCCGCGACATGATCGTCGAGGTGCCGGTGCGTCAGGACCTGTGTCGCGGCGAAATTCCGCACGCGATAGTACGTCACCGAGCGCACGATGCCGGAATCGAGACGCGCCGATTCGAACGAGCGCCGCACGTCGAGCTGCAGACTGATGACAGTCCTCACGCCGTGCGCCACGAGCCATTGCGCATCGGATCGCGTGGGCGACTCCGCTCGCCACAGCACCCCGGGAGTCACCACACAGAAGTTGCGGATCGGCGACCCGAGAGAATCGGCGCAGGCGCCCGGCAGGGTACGACGCGAAAGGTAGACACAGCCGGAAAGGAGCAAGACCAGCGTGCATGCAAGGACGCGCAGCACCTTCGGCACAGGCTTCGACATGGACAGTCCTCAGGGCCCGGTCTCGATCCCTCCGGGCGGCGGCATGTCGCGCTGGGACGTCTCGGTCTGATAGGTCAGCTCGACACCCGCGGCTTCCGCGATAGTCTCGAAGTCCAGGTCGTCGTCTCCATGCATCGCAGCGGCGGAGGACGATACATCGGTCGCCACGTCGGTAAATTGGAAATCATTCAGGCCGGTCACCGCAAAGGCCGTCACTTTGGAGCCGGTTCCCACGATGAAGAACGACCGGCTGCCCGGCCCCTGGAAAGATCTCTGAAATGAACGTTTGAGCTCGTCCGGCCGCAGCGTGGCGCGCTCTTCCGCGGAGAGCGGCGCCAGCAGAGTGGCGAGCGCATTCGGATCGTCCGCGCTGACCTCCAGTTTGTACAGGCGATAGCCGCGATCAGTCGCCTCCGGAGGGAGCCACGAGTTGGCCGTGATTCCCTTGCACTCCGACCACTTCCGCTCGTGCCTGCTGTGCTCCGTCAGCTTACCGGGCTTCGGAAGCTCCTTTTTGCACTGATCGGCATCGAGAAATACCTGCTGCTCAACACACCCCGTCGAAGCTGCCTTGGAGGCCGACTTCCCGGGGTTCATATACACACAGACGTACAGCAGGTATAAGTGAAGCATCGCTACTCTTCCATTTTGGCCCCAAGATATACTCGCTGCCTGCCACTTTCCACCGACGCATGTTCCTGGAGCACATCCACTACTTCGCCGGCATCGTGTTCATCGCGGTCGCTGCGCTGCTGCCGATCATCGATCCGTTCGCTGGAGCTCCCATCTTCCTCGCCATGACCTCCGGGCTCTCGCCGGACCAGCGGGCACGCACCGCGCAGCTCGTCGCGCTCAACAGCTTCGTGCTGCTGCTCGCATCCATCCTGATCGGCGCCTACGTTCTCGACTTTTTCGGGGTCTCCATTCCCGCCGTGCAGGTTGCAGGCGGCGTCGTGGTATGCGCGCTCGCCTGGTCGCTCCTCAATGGCCCGATCGTCCCGCCGGTTTCCACTTCGGCCACCCCCACTCCCGACAGCCTCAGGCAACGGGCCTTTTATCCGCTGACGATGCCGCTCACCGTCGGCCCCGGATCGATATCGGTCGCAATCACCCTCGGCGCCAATCCACCCAGGAGCCTGCGGGCGTTGTTGACCACGACGCTCGCACACGTGGTCGGCGTGCTGATCACGGCGCTCGCGATCTATCTTTGCTATCGGTACGCTGACCGGCTCGTACGCCGGCTCGGAACGACCGGCACCGACATCATGATCCGGCTCACGGCCTTCATCCTGCTGGCCATCGGCACGCAGATCATCTGGAATGGAGCCCGCACGATGCTCGAGGGTGTACTCCATCCCGCGGTCAGCCACCTGCACTGACATCGTCAGCGTCCCGCCGGCTTTCGCCGATCCGGACGGACCGCGAGTCCAACCGTCAACGCGCCTGTCAGGGCGAGCAGCGCCGCGACCCACATGGCTGCACGGACCGTTACGATCAACGAGTCGGTGATGATGGCGTGGGCTTGCCGCCGCACCAGGGCGGAAAGGCCGGCGGCCATCGGGGGAACCACGAGGCCGCCGCGCGCGGAGTGCACTATCGCCTTCACAGCGGGTGAAGCAGCTGCGATTGACAGGTTGCGGTCCAAAGCGTGATCGAAGGCTACCAGGGCCACGCTCCCGAGTATGGCGATCAGCAGGAGGCTGCCCACGGCAGCTACCGCGTTGTTGATACCGGAAGCGACTCCGGTGCGATGAGGTGGAACGGCATTGATGACGGTCGTCGTCAACGGCGCCACGGTCAGGCCCATTCCAAATCCCAGCACCGTCATCGATGCGAGTGTGACCCAGTATGACCCCTCGCCTCCCCCGAGGAGCGCAAACCCGGCGCCGGTCAGCGCCGGCCCGACGATGAGCAGCCAGCGCGCGCCGATTTTGCTTTCCAGCCTCCCGGACCAGTGTGACAACACCCCGACGACCAGCGTGAACGGCACGTAAGCGGCGCCGGCTGCCGTGGCCGAGTACCCCCGGGCCTGAATGAGCAGGTAGGGCAGGAAGAAGAACGCGGCTCCCAGCGCACCGTACAGCAGCAATGTCAGAAGATTGATTCCGCTGAAGCGGCGCGAGCGAAACAGCTCGAGCGGCATCATCGGCGAGGAAGCGGCACGTTCCGCGAGAACGAAGGCGAGCAGCAGCGCCATCCCCAGGACAACGGTGCTCATCACTCCAACATTCCGCCACCCGAGTGTGGAGGAATCGATGAGTCCGTACACCAGACTGCCCAGGCCCAGGACCGCCAGCAGGGCCCCGCGCCAATCCACGCCCGGTGATGCGTCAGGATTGCGGCTCTCCGGCACGCGGGCAACGGCGATCCATAGCGTCGGGACCGCGACGACGGGGTTGATCAGAAAGATCATTCGCCAGGAGGAGTGATCCACGAGCCAGCCTCCCAGGAGCGGGGCCACTCCGGCGGCGATTGCGGACGCACCCGCCCAGATCCCGATCGCGGCGCCGCGAGCCTGCTCGTCGAATGCGGCCCCGATGAGCGCCAGTGCGCAGGGAATGAGGAGAGCGGCCCCAGTGCCCTGGGCCGCGCGCATGGCGATCAGCATCTCGACGTTCGACGCCAGCCCACAGCCGATCGAGGCTGCGGCGAAGACGCTCACCCCGATAATGAACATCAGCCGCCGACCGAACTGGTCTGCGGCGGCGCCCCCGAGCAACAACAGCGCGGCCATGCAGAGCGTATAGGCATTGACGACCCACTGCATGGCCACGAGTGACGTGCGCAGATTGCCCTCGATGGCAGGCAGGGCGACGTTGACGACGGATTGATCGATGAAGGCCAGGGTCGATCCGAGAACCGCGGCCGCCAGCACCCAGGAGCGCTGGCGGACGCACGCGGGTACGCTCGGGCTCGAGCGAATCGCTCCCGCACCGCACGGTAATGCCTCCGGATTATTCACCCTTGACCAGATAATTGCGGATGTGGTTAACTATTTCACGTTCGTAGAAATGCTCAGGAGCCTGCCATGACGAGCCTCGCTTCGCCCCGGCCCTCCTTCATTCCGTCGCTTGCGTACAAAGATAATCGCGCGGCGCTCGACTGGCTGCAAAAGGCCTTTGGCTTCGAGACCAGCGAGGTCCTGACCGACGCTGAGGGCAACATCGTTCATGCCGAGATGAGCCACGGTGACGGCGTAGTCATGATTGGCGGCGAGTGGGCGGACTGGACGCGCAGCCCTGCTTCGCTCGGCGGAAAAAACACGCAGCGCGTCCACGTGCGCATCGACCGCGGACTCGACGAGCACTGCGCCCGCGCGCGGCAGGCCGGCGCGAAGATCGTGATGGAGCCGGCCGACCAGTTCTATGGGGACCGCACCTATATCGCGGCGGACCCGGAAGGCCATTATTGGACCTTCTCGCAGCCCGTCCGCGAGGTGTCGCGGGAGGAAATGGAGAAGGCCACCGGCCTCAAGTTCGGGCGCGTGCGTTGAGCGCGCCCGGCCTCGACCGGACGCTTGCCGCGCTAGCCGACCCGCACCGCAGGCGGGTGGTGGACCTGCTGCGCGAACGCCCCCATCGGGCGGGGGAGCTCGCTCAGGCGGCGCGCATCTCCTTTCCCGCGATGAGCCGGCACTTGCGGACGCTCCGCAAGAGCGGCGTCGTGGAAGAAGACCGCGACGAGTACGATTCGCGCGTCAGAATCTACCGGCTGCGGCCCGATGCGATGGCAGAGCTCAAGGCATGGCTGGCGGAGACGGACGCTCTGTGGGCCCGGCAACTCTCCGCGTTCAAGGCCCACCTGCAGAAGACGAGTAAATGACATCGAGCGTGTTTGTTGCCCTGCGCGTGCCCGCCGACCCGGGACGCGCCTTCGACGCATTCACTCGCGAAATCGCATCGTGGTGGCAACCGGACGGATTGTTCGCGATCACTCCGCACGGGGACGGTGAGCTCGCATTCGAGCCCGGGGCCGGCGGTCGTCTCATCACGCGACTGGGGAACGGAGAGATCTTCGAGATCGGCCGCGTTTCCGCTTGGGAGCCCGGCAGGCGCCTCGTCTTCTCCTGGCGCCAGGCCACCTTCTCGCCGGAGCAGTCCACCGAGGTCGAGGTACTCTTCGAGCCCGTAGGAGATGAGACCCGTGTGTCGATCGAGCACCGGGCCTGGGACACCATCCCGCAGCGCCACGCCGCCCGGCACGGCTTCCCCGAGCACATCACGCTGCAGCGCGTCGCCGACTGGTGGCGGGCATCCCTGCGGACGCTGCGAGCGCGCCTCAACGCCTAACCGGCCGGCCTCTTCGAGACGGGCCCCATGGCCCGGGGAGTGTCCGCCGTTTGGGGCGTTTCCGCTCCCAGGTACTTCTGCAGCCAGCGCAGCGCACGCTCGAGAACGTCCCGCTCATCTTTCGGCTTCTCGAAGCCGTGGCCCTCGCCGGCGTAGACGACCAGCTTCGTGGGAACGCCCATGGCGCGCAGCGCATGCCAGTACTCGAATGACTGCGGCGCCGGACACTCACCGTCATACTCGCCGACCACGATCAGCGACGGGGTCCTGTCACTCCCGATGAAGTTGATGGCCGAGCTCTTGGCGTACGCCTGCGGGTCCTGGTAGACCGATGCGCCGAAGAACGGAATCATCCATTCGTCGATCGAGTTCTCACCGTAATAGCTCTCCCAATCGGAGAGACCCGCACCGACGACGGCCGCCTTGAACCGATGCGTCTGCGTAGGAGCGAACATCGACATGAATCCGCCGTAACTCCAACCTGTCAGGCCGAGACGGTTGTCGTCGACGGGATACTCCGCTTCGACCCGATTGACTCCGGCCAGGATGTCACGCAGGTCGCCATATCCCATGTTGCGGCGCACTGCCTTCACGAAGCGCTCGCCCTCGCCATAACTGCCCCGCGGATTCGGCATCAGCACGAAGTAACCCATGGCTGCGAGCGGCACCGGCCCGTAGCCATCGCGCGGCCAGCCCGGGCGCAGCGCCGAGCTCGGCCCTCCGTGTACGTAGACGATCATCGGATACCGCTTGAGGGGATCATAGTCGGGCGGCAACAGCAGCCATCCCTGGACGTCGAAACCCTCGTTGTGCCAGCTCACCGAGACTGCTTTTCCCCACATCGGCCGCACGCTTGCGTTCACGTGTGTGATCGCATGCGGTTGCACGGCGACCCCCACCGGCTCCGCCGCCGCGTTGGTCTCGAGCAGCGCCGAATAGATTTCGGGCGGGCTGTCGAAATTGCTGTTGACGTACGTGAGGACGTCGTGTCCGGCAGAGACGGAAAACGCCGACTCGAATGTGCCGTCCGCAACCCCGGCAGGCACTGTGAACAGTGGCTGACCGGTCGCGGGGAGCTTGCCGTGCAGGGCGAAGACCGACAGGCGCGTCGAGCCGCCTGCGATGGATGAGACCAGCAGGGTGTGATTTCCGGTCCAAGTCAGCCATGACGGCGAGATCGTGATGTCGGGCGTGACGTTCACGGGCGCGCCACCCGCGGCGTTGACGAGGTAGATATCGCCTCCGGTCGAGCCTTGATCACTCATCAGCCCGCCGATGAGAGCGATCTGCGTCCCGTCGGGCGACCACCTGGGCAACGCAATCTGCAGGCCGTGAAGCGGTCCGTCGACGGTCGTCGGGTCGAGGGTGACCATCGGCGCGCCGTCGAGACTCTGCGTATAGAGCTTTGCCACCCACCAGTTGTCGCGTCCCGGGGGCGGCGCTCCAATGTACGCAAGCCGGTCTCCCGTGGGAGACCAGTCGTATTCATAGATGAAAAGCGACGCCGGCGAGACCTCTCGCGCCTCGCCACCGCTCGCGGGCATCACGGCGATTCCCTGGCGCTCGATGCCGGTTTCACCGATCACGCCAACTTGTGCTTTCGTAGCGGACACGGCGCTGACCGGATGCACGTCACCTTTGACGTAGAGGAAGCTCAGCTCCGATCCGTTGGGTCGCCAAGCGAGCTGATTGACGAAGCCTTGCAAATGGGAAATACGCTTCGCGGCAGCGCCAAGGGCACCGACTTCGTAGACATCGAACTGCTCGTCTTTGCCGGCACTGTGATTGCAGTTGGAAAGGAACGCGAGAGTCCGGCTGTCCGCTGACCAGCGCAAATTGCTATAGCGGCACGACTTCAGCGATTGGGGAATGGTCACGGCCCGTACGTCAGTACCATCCGCATTGGCGAGCTGAAGTATCTGTCCGGGTTTGCCGCCGTCGGACGAAGACGCAGCCTTCACATTGCCGTGAGGCTTCTCAGTAACCGTCCAGGCGACGGTCTTTCCATCCGGCGCAACCGACACGGCCTCGAATCGCTGCACATCGTGCAGACGATTCATGATCTCGGCAATGCGTGAGCCGTTTTCCTCCCGAGCCGCGGAAGCGGCAGCCGCGGGTGGAGGAGCGATCATGCAGGCGCTAACGAGAGCGAGGGCCGTTGCCGGTAGAGCAATACGAGGTTGGGACTTCAAGCGCGCATCTCCCCAGTCACTCGCAGAATGGATCCGGAATGTTAACATGATTCGAGACACTGACACGATGAGCGGAGAGTTGGCGATGGCGCGGCGCAAGAAACCCTTGGAGCATCTGCTGCGTCCGCTCGCTGCCGCCCCCCGCGACCTGGGGCCGGCGCGCGGCGAGAGCGCCGCGCTCGAGGCGATCTGGCAGGTCGTGTGCGCGATCCCGCGCGGACAGGCCTCGACCTACGGGGCCGTGGCACGCGCGGCCGGGTTGCCGGGTCGCGCGCGGCTGACCGGCTTCGCGTTGCGGGTCGCTCCGGAGGAATTGAACCTGCCGTGGCATCGGGTCGTCGGCGCCGGCGGTCGGATCGTGTTCCCCAGCGGCTCGCGCGAGCACAGAGAGCAGACGCGGCGCCTGCGTGCCGAGGGTGTCTCGGTCACGGCCGGGCGCATCGCGAGAGCCGCTCTCACTGAACTGCCGGAGCTTTGACGCGCCGCTCGAGATTAGCGCCACCGCGCCTTTTCGGGCATGCTCGCCTCACCTGATTCCCGCCTGACACGGGGTACATGGCGCTCAAAGGCCTCAGTCCATCCCAATTCGAGCGGCTCTCCAACCTCCTCGACGAGTTGCTCGAGATGGACGCGCGTCGCCGGGAAACGCGGCTGCGGGAGCTCGATGCCGCCGAGCCGCTCACGGCCGATTGGCTGCGCCAGATACTCGCTCCCCGGGACTGCGGCGGGCTGGAGGGGTTTCTCGACAAGGGCGACATCCTGGCGCGTTATGCGTCGCTCGCGCAGCACCGGGCGGCATCGTCACAGCCGGATACCACGCTCGCGGGCAGGAAGTTCGGACCCTATCGGGTCGTGTCGCTGCTCGGACATGGAGGCATGGGAAGCGTCTGGCTCGCGGAGCGATCAGACGGGCTCTTCGCGCGGCGCATCGCCCTGAAGCTCGTCCATCCCGCCCTCATGGGCGAGCTGATGACCGGGCGGACCAGCCGCGAGCGCGAGATCCTCGCCGGCCTCGTCCACCCGCACATCGCCCGGCTGCTCGATGCGGGATATGCCGAAGACGGCCAGCCCTATCTTGCGCTCGAGTACGTCGACGGCGCCTCGTTCGTCGACTACTGCGACCGCCGCCGCCTGCCGATTCGCGAGCGTCTCGCACTCTTTCTGCAAGTGCTGAGCGCCGTGCAGTACGCGCACGCGCACCTGGTCATCCATCGCGATCTGAAGCCTTCCAACGTCCTGGTGACCGCAGAGAGGCACGTGCACCTGCTCGATTTCGGCATCGCCAAGCTGATGACCGAAGGGGGGCGTGCCCCGGAAACGGAGCTCACACAGGCTGGCGCCCGGTTATTGACACCGGACTATGCGGCACCGGAGCAAATCGCCGGCGCAGCCATAACGACCGCGGTCGACGTTTACGCCCTGGGCGTGATGCTCTACGAGACGCTGACCGGGGAGCGACCCTACCGCCCGAAGCGCGACTCCCGCGGAGCGCTCGAGGAAGCGATACTCCACGCGGAGCCCCTTGCACCCAGCCGTGCGCATCTGCGAGACGACGCCGCATCCGCGCGCGGGACGACAGTCGTCAAGCTCGGGAAGTCCCTCCGGGGGGACCTCGACACCATCGTGCTCAAGGCGCTCAAGAAACTTCCGGGCGAGCGCTACGCGACCGTCAATGCCTTCGCGAACGACCTCGAGCGCTACCTTCGTGGCGATATCGTGCTCGCGCAACGCGACACCGTGACTTACCGCGCTCTCAAGTTCGCACGCCGCCACCGTGCCGGCATCGCGGTTGCCGCCTTTCTGGCGGCGACCTTGATCGCCGGCCTCGCCGCAACGAGCTACGAAGCCAGGATCGCTTCGGCGGAACGAGACTCGGCGCTCCAGGCCCAATTGCGCTCACTCACGCAGACGGCTGCGGCGCGACTCGCGGCCGGCGATGCGCCGGGCGCAATGAGCATCATCCTGGAAGTCCTGTCGCGCCAGACTCCAACATCCTACACGCCGGATGCGCTCAACGTTTTCCAGGAAGCGCGCGCGGCCGATGTACAACGCATGGCCCTGATCGGCCATCATGGCCCGGTCCGGTCAGCCGCATACTCTCCGGACGGCCATCGCATCGTTACCGCGTCCTACGATGGGACAGCCCGCCTCTGGGACAGCCACACCGGCAGGGAGCTCCTGCAGCTGCGGGGGCACTCGGGGCGCGTGATCTGTGCCGTGTTCTCACCGGACGGCCGGCGGATCGCCACCGCTTCCTCCGATAAGACCGCCCGGCTGTGGGACGCGGCAACGGGCCGCCCTCTGATGACGTTCACGGGCCATCGAGACGAGCTGACCTCCGTCGCTTTTTCGCCCGACTCCCGGCGCCTCGTCACGGCTTCCTACGACAAGACGGCCCGCATCTGGGAGGTGGCTACGGGTCGCGAGTTGACGCAACTCGTCGGCCATACTGAAATCGTCAGCTCGGCGGCATTCTCGCCCGACGGCAAACACGTCGTAACCGCCTCGAGTGATGGCACCGCGCGCATTTGGGACGCGTCTTCCGGCGCGCAGCTCATGCAGCTCAAAGGACACACTGACCGAGTGTGGTCCGCCGCATATTCCGCCGATGGCCAGCGGATCGTCACCGCCTCGTTTGACAAGACCGCACGCATCTGGGATGCCGTCACGGGTCGTGAGCTCGAGCAACTGCGCGGTCACACCGGGTGGCTGAGCGCCGCCGCATTCTCTCCCGATGGCCATCGGGTCGTCACGGCTTCCCTCGACAAGACGGCACGAATATGGGATGTCGCGTCCGGCACCGAGCTATTACGGTTGACCGGCCACACTCAGTGGCTGCTGTCCGCGGCATGGTCGCCTGACGGTCAGCGTGTCGTCACCGCCTCGACCGACTCGACTGCCCGGATTTGGGATGTGCGCCCTACCCGGGAGCTGATGCGGTTGACCGGACATGCGAGCGCCGTCGGCTCGGCGGCATACTCTAGCGACGGTCGGCGCATCGTGACGGGATCACTAGACAGAACGGCGCGCGTCTGGGATGCGGCGACGGGTCGGGCACTGGTGCGTCTGTCAGGACACTCAGCACAGGTCACCTCTGCCGCGTTCTCGCTGGATGGGAGCCGTATCGTTACTGCGTCCTTCGACAAGACCGCCCGTATCTGGGATGCCGCAAGCGGCCGGGAGATCACTCAACTGACCGGGCACACCGACCGCGTGTGGTTTGCCGCATTCTCGCCGGATGGGCATCGTGTCGTCACCGCATCCATCGATGGCACGGCTCGCATCTGGGACGCCGCCAGCGGCCGCGAGTTGACGCGGCTGAGCGGCCATCGCGGACGAGTTTGGTCCGCAGTATTCTCGCCCGACGGCACGCGAGTCCTCACCGCCTCGGAAGACAAGACCGCCCGAATTTGGGACGCTGCGAGCGGTCGCCAACTCGTACTCCTGAGTGGCCATCAGGACACGGTGGGAACAGCTGCGTTCTCGCGCGACGGTCTGCGCGTGGTAACTGCTTCGCAGGACCACACCGCGCGCGTCTGGGATGCGCGTACCGGCAGACAGGTCCTGGTGCTGACTGGCCACGAAGATGGGGTGGAATGCGCAGCCTTTTCCCCGGATGGCCGGCGCATTGCCACCGCATCGGATGACGGGACCGTAAGAGTGTGGGACGCCGGAAACGGACAGCAGCTCATGGTGCTCGCCAGCCTTTCCGTTCGCTTCGAGACGGCCCAGTTCTCCCCCGACGGCCGAAGACTCCTCACCGCTTCGAATGACGAGACTCCCCGCATTTGGGACGCCCACACGCCGGGCCTCGACGCGCAGATCAAATGGGCTGAAGCAGCTCAGTTCGATACTCTGCAGAACGACGAGCGGTTCCGTCTCGGATTGCCCGTTCCGACAGAATTGCGTCGTTCGACGGCGCGCCGGAGCCGCACGCCGGATTCGGCCCACGAACCCGACGCCCTCGCGCAACTCGCCGAGCAGGAGGAAGACGCCGCACAGCGCGATGGCTCCTCCTCCGCGGCTCGGATGCATGAGCTCGCCGCTTTCCGTTACTACGCCGCTGCCGCGCAGCAGGCCCGGCGTGACGGCTGGCCGGATCCGGCCTGGCGGAACTGGCGCTATCAGCGCGCATCTCTGGCGCGCCGGCTCGCCGAGACGGGGCAGATGGAGCAGGTCGCGACTGCCTACCGGTCCGTTGAGCAATCCCCCTGACGCGGCCTACAGATCGTAAGCGATGCCGGCGTAGAACTGACGGCTGAGGGCGGGCTCGATCCTGCCGCCCGAGATGAAGACGCGCGAGTAGTACTCCCGGTTGGTGAGGTTGGAGATCCCGCCGAGTACCCGCCAGTGGTTGGCGAACTTGTATTCGCCCGAGAAGTCGACAATGGTGTAGGCAGGGATTTGGGCTGGCATCGTGACCCCGTTCGTCACGATGCCTGCGTCGCTCGCCTGGAAGTACTGCGCGCCGACCGCGTCCACGACCAGGCTCAGCTTCAGGCCCGGCTCGGCACTCAGCGTCACCCCGCCCTTCAGCACGTAATGCGGCGCGTACGGAGGCGTATTGCCCACCTGCGCGGCAGTGAGGCTGCTCGTATACATTGCCTTCAGGTAGCTTCCGTTGGCGAACACCGTCAGATGCTCGCCATCGGCCGCTCCGGGCCATAGCTGCAACAGGTCATAGGAGGCTTCCGCCTCGACGCCACGGACCCGCTCGTCGCCCGTGTTGACGTTGATGGACTCGGTCGGCGTGAAGCGCAGCGTCTCGATACTGTTCTTCACGTTGACCTGGAAAACACTGGCATCGTAGTAGAGGCCGAGCACCGGCCAGCCGTGCACACCCGCCTCGTAGGTGAGATATTTGGTCGGATCGGGATTGTTGCCCGGCGTGAACTTGCCGAACGGACTGGCCACATCGAGGTAGCGCATCGGCCGGAAGGCCTGCGAGATGTTGAGATAGGTCTCGTTGCCGCGGCCGAAGTCGTTGCCGATGCCGAAGCCGAAGAGCGGGATGTTCTTGCTGAACGTGCCGTTCACGAGGTAGGGGTGCGGGGGCGGGGCCACGGTCTCGTGAGTGTCGATCTGCTCGTGATTGAAGCGGGCCGACGTGACCACGTGCCAGCGGCCGAAGCGAAACACATTCTCGGCGAACACGGCCGCGTAGCGAGCCTTCCGCTCGTCGTTATAGATCTGCGTTCCCCCGGGATTGTACGGATCGACCAGCGGATCGGTGCTGCTGAACTCGTGGTAGGGGCTGGTCGAAGTGTAGGCCGTATAGCCCACCGTGACGGCGCCGCCGCGGCCGTAGTGGTGTACGAACCGCCCGTCGAGACCCGTATAGTGGAAGCGCTGCCCCGCGATCGTCGCGCCGGTCCCGACGGGCGTCGGCCCGGTCGTATCGTACGAGTCGGCGCGCGTGACCAGGTCCTGGTAGCCCGACCACAGCTTCTGCACGAGGAGATTCTCGCTGTCGAACTGGTTCGTGTAGGTGAGGACCGCGGTGTAACGGTGCTCCCAGTCGCGATCGTCCGGCGACGTGGTCTGGTTGGGATTGGCCTTGAACTGCGCATAGCTCTCGAAGCCGGCGATGCCGCTCTCCAGCGAGTAGGCGTGCACGGCGAGATTGAGCCTCTGGCGCTGGTCGAGCTTGTACTCGAGCTGGAAGTCCCCCGAGTTGAGCTCGTAGTCGCCATTGCCGCGCTGCCCGCTGGACTGACGGTGCGAAAAATCGGCCAGGTAGCCGATGGGACCCGCGGGTCCCGAGATCGAGTTGAAGGTCGAATAGAGTCCATCGCTGCCGCCCACCTGCTGGGTGGTCCCCGTCGTCGTGGCCGATGGCGTCTTCGAGATGAAATTGATGACCGGCTCGGGCTCCGGGCCGTAGAGCAGACCCGAACCGCCGCGGATCATCTGCACCTCGGA
>Ga0134125_10002024_pt1 | contig 24308 bp, 19 predicted proteins | sample KB31751_FD_96464 | JGI IMG/M metagenome (GOLD analysis project Ga0134125, IMG submission 96464) | Terrestrial soil microbial communities with excess Nitrogen fertilizer from Kellogg Biological Station, Michigan, USA - KB3-175-1 | ecosystem: Environmental > Terrestrial > Soil > Unclassified ...
GCGAGGGAGAAGCGAATCGTGCGCAGACGGCGCCTCGTTGACTTCGAGTGGGAAACGAGTGAACTTACCGGGCCTCAAGTAAAGCGTCAATCGTGAGTTACGTCCTGTGCGTCGACGATCACGAGGACATGCGCCTCATGGTGCGCGAGATCCTCGCTTCGGCGGGGCACGAAGTGCACCTCGCGCCCGATGGCGCTTCGGCGCTCGCGGCGATTCAAGCGCGCGAGCCCGAATTGCTCGTGCTCGATCTCGTGATGCCGGGGATGTCGGGGATCGAAGTGTGTCGTGCGGTGAAGCTGAATCCGTTCACGGCGCGCATTCCCGTGCTCATGCTCACGGCGCGCGGCGACGTCGAGCACAAGGTGGAAGCGTTCGAGGCTGGTGCCGACGACTACTTGGCGAAGCCGTTCGATCCGCGCGAGCTCAGGGCGCGGATCGTGGCGTTGCTGCGGTTGGTGCGGCGCGAGGGCGATCGCAATCCGACGAGCGGTTTGCCGGGTGGTCAAGCGATCGAGGATGAAATCGCGCGGCGCGCGAAATTGCGCGAGCGGTTCGCGATCTGCTACATCGATCTCGACAACTTCAAGCCGTTTGCGGACACGTTCGGCTTCACGATCGCGGACGTGGTGATCCGGGACATGGGTCACGCGATTCGGAATGCGGTCGATGTGGTGGGAAGCCGCGACGATTTCGTTGGGCACATCGGCGGCGACGATTTCATCGTCGTCACGACGGAGCAGTACGCGGAGGCGATCGCGCGCGAGTGCGCGGTGCGATTCGTGGAGGTGGCGGGGCGCGCGGTGGGTGAGGACGCGCTGAGGCGCGGGCACTTCATGGGCATCGATCGTGAGGGGCGGGCGCGGGAGTTTCCGATTGCGCGGTTGTCGACGGCGATTCTCAACGTGGATCCCGAGCGATGGATTTCGGTGAGTCACATTGGATCGCTGGCAGCAGAGATGAAGCGCCGCGCGAAGCAGCGCGGACCGGGCACGATTCTCGTGCAAGCGGTGTAGTGAGTGGGGTATCGTCAGGCAGTGAGACCGAACATGCGCACATTGCGAATCGGCCGGCGAACGCGGCCAACGTATTCCGCCAATTTTCCATTGGTTGCCGGGACGCCTCACGCCTGATGAGGCGGCTCGTTCTCGCGCTCGCGCTCGTCGTGTTTGCGCGGCCACTGCTTGCGCAGGATCTCACGTGTAGCGGCACTGGGGGGCCCGGGGACCTCCAGATTCGGAGTCTGTCGTTCACGGGGAACGAGCACTTCTCCGACAGCCAACTGAGCAACGCGATCGTGACCACGCCGTCGGGCTGGTTTCGGCGTGTGCTGCACGTGCCGATCGGCGCCGAGCATTGCGTGGACACGCTCGAGGTGGCGCGCGACGCGCTCCGACTCAGGCTTCTGTACCGCCAGCACGGCTACTACCACACGCAGGCCGCGCCGCACATCGCGCCTAACGGAAAGGGCGTGGCGGTGTCGTTCGCGATCGTGGAAGGACCGCCGGTGATCATCGATTCGTTGAGCGTGGCCGGGCTCGATTCGGTGCCGGACCGGCTCCGCGCCCGGCTGACGCGGCCGTTAGACCATCTGCGCGGCGGCATCTACGACCGCGACTCGCTGCGCGCGGTGATCGACACGGCGGTGACGCGGCTCCTCAACAACGGCTACGCGCACGCGAGCGACCCGCTGCGCGACATCGAGGTGGACGAGGCGGCGAACCTCGCGAAGGTGAGGTTGACGTTTCTGCCCGGCAAGCTGGCGCACATCGGCCGGATCGACATCGAGGCCGAAGCGAACAAGCAAGGCGAGAAGCCGGCGATCGACACCGAGACGGTGCACGACTTGTTGTCGATCAACACGGGCGACCTGTACCGGCAGCGCGATCTGCTGCGTTCGCAGCGGGACCTGTACGCGCTGGAGACGTACAACCACGTGGATGTGGAGCTGCTGCCCGACAGCCTGCAGCCTAACGACACGTCGCTGACGGTGCGCGTGTTCGTGGCCGAAGGATTGATGAAGTCGATGCGCGTCGGCGTGGGCTGGGCGTCGCTGGATTGCGCGCGAACGCAAGGGCGCCTCACGGACCGGAATTTCTTCGGCGGCGCGCAGTGGCTCGAGCTCAACGCGCGGCTTTCGCACATCGCGTTGTGTCCGGGGAGCGTGCGCCAGGACACGGCGTTCAGCAATCTCGTCAACTACTACGCGGGCGCGACGCTGCGGCTGCCGTCGCTGTTCGGCCCCAAGAACATTCCGTCGATCACCGTGTTCAGCGAGCGCACGTCGGAGTTCCGGACCTACGTGCGCTCGACGCCGATCGGCGTGTTGGCGCAGGTGACGCGCGATCTGCAGCCGCGGGATCTGCGGGCGGGGCTGCCGCTCACGATCGGCTATCAGCTGGAGTACGGCCGCACGAAGGCCGACCCGGCGGTGTTCTGCCAGATCTTCAACCGGTGCAGTCTCGCGGACATCGCCCGGCTGCAGGAGAACAGCAGCTTGCAGGTGGTGAGCGGGACGCTGGTGCGCGACCGGACGAACAACGTATTGGATCCATCGCGCGGGTCGATGTTGCAACTGGTATTGCGGAGCGGCACGACGAGTCTGGACACGGCGGGCGCGACGCGGTTCACGCGGGCCGAAGGCGACGCGTCGTTCTATCGCAGTCTGGGCGGGAAGACGGTGCTGGCGGCGCGGCTGGAATTGGCCGGCGTGTTCAGCGGATTCTCGACGAATCCGGCGACGGACTTCGTGCCGCCCGAAGAGCGCTTGTACGCCGGCGGTCCGAACTCGGTGCGCGGCTACAACCAGAACCTGTTAGGCCCGGTGGTGTACATCGTGGACTCGACGAACGTGCGCGACTCGGTGGCGGCGGGCCGGCACGTGTACACGGCGAGCGATTCGGCGCGGATTCTCCAGTTTTCGCCGACGGGCGGCAATACGATGTTGGTGGGCAATCTCGAGCTGCGCACGCCGTCGCCGTTTCTGCGCGACCTGGTGCAGCTGGCCGGCTTCGTGGACGCGGGCCTGGTGTGGAACCGGCCGGCCGACCACGTGTCGCTGAGCGACGTTCGCCTAACGCCTGGCGTCGGCGTGCGCATCAATTCGTTCGTCGGCCCGTTTCGCGTGGACGTGGCGTACAATCCGTATCCGGCGTCGCTGGGCTCGGTGTATTTCGTCGACCAGTCGAGCGACGCCTTGCGGTGCGTGAGTCCGCACAATTCGTTCGACCGCGGCGTCGTGGTGCCGGGCGTGGATTGTCCGTCGACGTTTCGTCCGGTCAACACCGGATCGTTCTTCAGCCGCCTGACCTTCAACTTCAGCATCGGGCAGGCGTTCTAGGATGACGCGCCGGCGGCTGGTCGCGATCGTGAGCGCGGGCGTGATGTGTCTCATCGGCCTGGCGGTGCTGGCCGTGCTGCTCGCGCTCACGCAGACCGACGTCGGCCGCGAGTGGGTCCGCGACTACGTGCGCCAAACGCTGGCGACGGCGCTGCGCGGCAAAGGCTCGATGTACATCGGCCGGTTAGGCGGCGGCCTGCTGAGCGGGTTCACCATCGACTCCCTCGCCATCAGGGACGCCGAGGATTCGCTGTTCGTGGCGTCCGGTCCGATCAAACTGCACTACGATCTGCGCGACCTGGTGGACAAGCGGATCCGGCTGTCGTCGGTGGATCTGCAGCATCCGGTGATCGATCTGCGCCGCCACGCGGATCGATCGTGGAACTTTCAGCACATCTTCTCGAACCCGTCGACCGGACCGGCGGTAGCGCCGAGCATTCCGCGGCCGCACGAGCTGCGCTTCGGCGACTACATCGTGATGTCGTCGGTCACGATCCACGATGGCACGGTGATCCTCACCGAGCCGTGGGATCCGCCGGACTCGCTGCACGGCGCGCGGCGCGACAGCGCGATCCGCGTGGCCGTGCGCGACACGGTGCACGAGATCCGCACGACGAGCGAAGGCGTGAAGCAGACGCGCCGGTTCACGCATCTTCAGTTGTCGGCGCCGGCGGTGCGCATCGCGGATCCCGACAGCAGCGGACGGTTGATTCAGGTCGGTTCGCTCGACGTGGACGTCGACGATCCGCCGTTCCAGGTGCGCAACGCCACGGGCCCGGTGCTGATTCGCGGCGATTCGGTGTGGCTCACGTTGCGGCACTTCGATCTCCCGGGCTCGACGGGCGATGCGACGGGCAAGGTCTGGTGGGGCGGCGACCTGCCGACGCGCTACGACGTGCACGTACGGGCCGACTCGATGTCGCTGGCCGACATCGCGTGGGTCTACCCGACGCTGCCGCGCACGGGCGGCGGCCGGCTTCGCCTAACGATCAGCAACGACAGCGCGAATCTCCACGTGCTCAATTACGCGCTGAGCGACATGGACGTGCACACCACCAAGTCGCGCCTGCAAGGCGCGATGACGTTCGGGGTGGGCGGCCCGGTGCTGGCGGTGCGGAATCTCGCGGTGACCGTGTCGCCGCTCGACTTCGATCTCCTGCGTACGTTCAACGGCGGTCCGTTTCCCGTGGATTGGAGCGGGCAGTTCACGGGAACCGTGAACGCGCGGGGCGGTCCGCTCAACCGGTTCCAGGTGGACGACGCGCATCTCACGTTCCGCGACGGGCACGTGCGCGGTGCGACCACGGTGTTGGATGCCACGGGCGGCGGCCTCGACATCCTCAAGCCATCGGCGGCCAAGTTCCTGGGACTTCGCGTCGACCTCGAGCCGCTCGACCTGCGCACCATTCACTATCTGTTCCCCTCGTTCGCCCGGTTAGGCGGATTGATCAGCGGCACGGCGACGCTCGATTCGGTCTGGACCGACGTCCGGTTCACCGATGCGGACCTGACGCAGCACGACGGTCCCGGGCCGCCGACGCACGTGACGGGGTCGGGGCGCGTGACGTACGGAACCCAGGTCGCGTTCGACGTGAGCCTCATGGCGTCGCCGCTCTCGTTCACGACGCTCGCGCGGTCGTATCCGGGTCTCATGTTTCACGACACGTACACGGGTCCGCTCACCGCGCGCGGCACCACGGCGAACATGGAGCTGCATACGGAGTTGTCGGGGCCGGCGGGCGAGTTCGGCGCCGACGGCGTGTTCAGCCTCGATCCGCCGACGTACGGCGCCAAGGGCACGTTCACGGCGCACGACCTGAACGTGCCGCTGTTGCTGGCGGATACCACGCTGCCGCCGGCCCGGATCACGGGCACGGTGACGGCCGACGTGCACGGCGACTCGGTGCCTAACTTGGTCGGCTCGGCGACGGTGGTGCTCGATTCGTCGCGGATCGACTCGATCGACGTGCGGCGGTCGACCGCGACGCTGGCGTTCGGCGGCGGACGGATGCGCGTCGACTCCATGGCGGTGGAGACGAACCTGCTGCGCGGCACGGCGACGGGTGCGATCGGGCTCAGGCCGGAGACGAGGGATTCGCTGCGCTACGTGGTGGACGTCGATTCGTTAGGCGCGCTGGCGCCGGCGCTCGGCCTCACGATCGAGGCGGCGGCGGGCGACGGCCAGCCCGACACCACGGCCGACCCGAGCGCCGCGCCCGACGCGCTGAGCGGCATGCTGCACGGCGAAGGGGTGCTCACCGGCTCGATCGACACGCTGGAGACGCACGGCACGGTGACCGGGCAGAACATCGCCTACGGCCCCAACGAAATTCATCACGTGAGCGGCTCGTACGCGTTTCACGGGCTGCCCCACCTGCCGGCGGGGACGATGGCCGGCGCGATGGACAGCGTGGTGGTCGCCAGCATCCGCTTCGACAGCATTTTCGGATCGGTGGTGCTGGCGAACCGATCGTCGGGCACCGTGGGGCTCGTGGTGGTGGCGGATTCCGAGCGCGGCGCGTACCGCGCCGGCGCGCGGGTGGCGTTCGCGCGCGACTCGACCGCCATCCGCCTAACGGTGGACACCGCCGGCGCGACGCTCAAGGATCACGCGTGGCACCTGGCGAGCCCGGCGCATCTGGTGGCCGACAGCGGCGGCATGGCGATCGACTCGGCGATCATGCGCAGCACGACCGGCGGCGTGCTCCGCGTGCGGGGCACGATCCCGGCGCGCGAAGCGATCGACGCCGAGGTGACCGGCGACAGCATCGCGTTGGCGGACGTCGGCACGCTCGTGCAGACGACGCGTCCGCTCGGCGGGTCGACGACGTTCGACTGGCACCTGAGCGGCGTTCGGGCGAGACCGGTGATGCACGGGACCGGCCGCCTCACCGATGCGCGCATGGGCGAGGTGCACGTGCCGTTCGCCACCCTGTCGGGCGACTACAGCGGTCGTCGGTTAGGCGCGAAGGTCCAACTCTACCGCAAGGACACGGTGGTGCTCACGGCCACGGCCACGATTCCGGTGGACCTGGCGCTCGAACGCGTGAATACGCGTCTGCTGCACGACTCGCTCACCGGGCAGATTCGCGCCGACAGCGTCGACCTGTCGCTGCTCAACGCGATCTCGCCGGATTTCAGCAATGGATCGGGTACCGCGTCGACGCTGCTCGATCTGGGCGGCACCATCGCGCACCCGACGGTGGTCGGCACGGTGCGCGTCAATTCCGGTTCGGTGGGCCTGCCGCGCGTCGGCGTGCAGCTCGCCGGCATCCGGGCCAAGGTGGCGTTCACGCCGGACAGCATCCGCATCGACACGTTCACCGCCGCGAGTCCCGGATTGCGCGGCAGCCGGCTCAGCGTGTCGGGCGGACTCGAAGTGCCTAACTGGCGCGACGTGCAAACGCTCGGCTTCGGGCTGTCGCTGACGGCGCGCAATTTCCAGGCGCTCGACAAACGCGGGTTCGCGCAGATGCAGGTGACGGGCGCGATGCAGCTGAGCGGCTCGTTCGCGCGACCGCTGCTGCAGGGCGACATGACCGTCGATAAAGGGAACTTGTACATCTCGGACGTCTTTCGAAAGCAGGTGGTGAACCTGAACGACCCCGAGGCGTACACGATCGTCGACACGAATCTCGTGCAGAACCGGAGCTTGCTCGAAGCGAATCCGCTGCTCGACAGCCTGGTGACGCACCTCAGCATCCCGAGCTTCGCCGTTCGCGTGGGCGACGACGTCTGGCTGCGGTCGGAGGAAGCGAACATCAAGCTCTCCGGCAGCATGACGCTCGCGAAGTTGGGCACGCAGCGCATCGAGAGCGGCGTGCTGCGCGTGAGCCGCGGCACGTACCGGCTCGACCTGGGCGTGGTGCAGCGGACGTTCCAGGTGGACAGCGGATCGGTCACGTTCTACGGCGACCCGCACATCCCGCCCGAGCTGAGCATCTGGGCCACGTACACGGTGCGTCAGCCTAACCGGCAGGTCACCGACAACGTGGTCCTCATCGCGCACATTAGCGGCACGCCGACGAATCCGCAGCTCGACCTGCGGAGCAACTCGCGATACGCGCTGTCGAATACCGAGATACTGAGCTATCTCGTGTTCGGACAACCATCGTTCTCGACCAACCCCGATCAGACGGCAAACCCCGTGTTACAACAGGTAGCCGCGGCGCTGCTGCCGAGTGTGGGTGCGGTGCTCGAGCGCGCGCTGGCGGACCAGGTCGGATTCATCGATTACGTGCAGGTTCAGACGGGCGCCACCAGCGATCCGACGACGGGGCAGTCGAGCTTTCTCTCCGGTACACGCATCGGCGTGGGGAAGCAGTTGGGCAACAAGACATTCGTCACCCTGAACGCGGGCCTGTGCGGACTCTCCGGCCAACAATCGGGCATATCGTTTGGGCAGTCGTTGGGCCTGACGATCGAGCAACGGTTGTCGGATGGATTCTTGCTGGAGGGCAGCATCGAGCCGTCGTCGGCCGCGCTGCTCTGTCACCCGGGTCTCACCTCGATTGGCAGCCGCCCATCGCAGTACGGTTTCGACCTGTTCCGCGAGTGGAGCTTCTGAGCGGAGGCCCGCTCCTCCTCATCGTCAATCCTGCCGCGCGTCGCGCGGCACGCCTGGTTGCCGCCGCGCGCGGCGTGTTCGATGCCGCGCACGTGGCATACGAGGAAGTGTGGACAGAGCGATCCGGTCACGCGGCAGAGGTCGCCACAGCGCGTGCAGGCAATGTGTCGACCGTGGTCGTGTTGGGCGGGGACGGAACGCTCAAGGAAGTGGCGGGCGCGCTGGCTCACTCCGGACGCGCGGTGGGCATTCTGCCCGGAGGGACGGGCAACCTGGTGGCCCGTGCGTTAGGGATTCCACTGGACACCGCTCGTGCCGCGCGCGTCGTCCTGAACGGCGTGGCCAGACCGATCGATCTCGGCTGCCTGCGCGTGGCCGGCGAGTTGCACTGGTTCGCGTTTTCGGCGAGCGTGGGCGTCGACGTGCGAATGCTGGCGCGGACGCGGCCGCGCACGAAGCGGTGGTTCGGTCCGTTGGCGTACGCGGCGACGGCATTGGGCGAGATTCTCGACTTTCGAACGTTCCGGGCGCGCGTCGCGGTGGATGGAGTGCCGTTGGAGCGTGACGCGGCGGAGGTGATGATCGCCAATATCGGGAGCGTGTTGAACGACATGCTCGTCCTCGGTCCGCGGATCCGCGCGGACGACGGGAAGCTCGATTTGTGTCTCTACGCGCCCGCGAGCGCCGGGCAGGCGATCGGGGTGCTGTGGCGGATGGCGCGGCGGCAATTCGACGCGTCGGACCGGCTGGTATTTCGGGCCGGACGCTCGTTCAGCGTCGACTGCGACCCACCGCAGCGAGTACAAGCCGATGGCGAACTCGTGGGCACGACGCCATTCGACGTCGACATCGATGAGGGTGCCGCGATGTTCCTGGTCCCGATTGGGCGTAATTGACCGCGCCACAACCCCGCCTCACATTCGACGGTGTCGTGGAGTTCCACGTCGCTCTTAAGCTGACGGCCGTCGCATGACCAACGTAGCCGAAGGATTCGAGCCGGCGAGGCTATCCGGCACCGACGAGTCTTTGCTGCTCGCCGGTCTTCCGCCCGAGAAGGCCGAGGCGGTGCGGGCGCTGTTGCGGGAGCGGAGCTACCTGAGCGAGCAGTATCGCCGGGTGATCGAGACGGCGAGCGACGCGATCGTCATCACCGACCCCGAGCGACGGGTCGCGTTCGCGAACTCAGCGGCGCACCAGCTCTTCGGCCATCCGCGCGAGTCGTTGATTGGCATGCGCGTGGCAGACACGCTGCCGCCGGAGATGCGGGACGCCGTGTCGGCCTACGAGACCGCTGCGTTAGGCGGAACGCCGCAGCGCTACGAGACGGTGGTGCTGCGCGGGACGGGCGAGCGGCGAACGGTGTCGGTGACCACCTCGCCGTTGCGCGAGGGCAATCAGGTGACGGGAGTGGTCGCCTCCCTGCGCGACGTGACCGACGAGCGCCGGGCGCGCGACGCCGTGGCGCGATCCGAAGCGCGGTACCGCAATCTGGTGGAGACGGCGACGGACGCCATCTACACCATGGACGCGGATGCCTCGTTCACCTCGGTGAACCGCGCGACGTGCGAGATCGTGGGATACTCGCGCGAGGAATTGTTAGGCCGACGCGCCCGATGGCTGTTGGATCCCGACGAGTACGCCGACGTCGAGCATCACTTTCAGCACGCGTTGGACGGACGGGCGCGACGATACGAGTGCCATCTATACCGGAAGGACGGCGAACGGCGCCTCTTGTCGGTGACCAACACGCCGATCTTTCAAGGGACGATGGTCGTCGGCGTGCTGGGCATCGCGCGCGACATCACGGCCGATCGGGAACGCGAGGAGGCGCTGCAGCGATCCGAAGCGCGCTACGAGCATCTCGTGGAAACGGCGCCCGACGCGATCTTCACCTTGGATGACGACGGCCGGTTCACCTCGGTCAACCGGAGCTTCGAGCGCACGATCGGCCGGCCCCGGTGCGAATTGTTAGGCGTACGGTTCAGTACGATTCTCGACGAACGCCAGGGCGAGTGGGCCGAAGCGCTGTTTCAGGCGACGCTTACCGGACGCCGGCAGCGGTCGGAGCTTCGCTACCGCGATGTGGACGGCTCGCTGCGCACCGGGTCGATCATCACGGCGCCGGTGCTCGAGGACGGACGCATCACGGGGATGCTCGGCCTGGTGCGCGACGTGACCGAGGAGAAACAACTCTCGGCGCAGTTGCTGCAGCGGGAGAAGCTCGCCGCGGTCGGGCAATTGGTGAGCGGCGTGGCGCACGAGCTCAACAATCCGTTAGCCGGCATCATGGCGTTCGCGCAGCTGCTCGAGAATTCGTCGGATGTGACGGCGGATCAGCACGACGCGGTGGAGACGATTCACAAGGAAGCAAAGCGCGCGGCGAAGATCGTGTCGAACCTGCTGTTGTTCGCACGGCAGCGCGAGGCGGAGCGCACGAGCACCGACCTCAACCGGGTGATGTTGGACACGCTCGAGCTCCGGCGCTACGTATTGCGCACGCAGCAGGTGGAAGTGGCGACGGAGCTCGATCCCGAATTGCCGCTCGTGTGGGCGGACTCGTTTCAATTGCAGCAAGTCGTGCTCAATTTCCTCACGAACGCCGAGCACGCCTTACGGAGTGTGGACGGCCAACGGCGGATCACGCTGTCGACGCGCCGGACGGACAACCGGGTGATCGCGAGCGTGGCGGACACGGGGCACGGCATCCAGCCGGAGACCCTCGATCACATCTTCAATCCGTTTTTCACGACCAAGCCGGTGGGCGAAGGGACCGGGTTAGGCTTGTCGATTTCCGACGGTATCGTCCGCCAGCACGGCGGCCAGATCACGGTGCGCAGCACGCCGGGTCACGGCGCGATCTTTTCGATCGAGCTGCCGACGACGATGCCGTCGGTGCAGGCCGGCGTGGCGGCGCCCGAGGAAGCGCTGGCGGACGCGGCGCCGCGCCTCCTGCTCATCGTGGACGACGAGCCGTCGATCCGCCGCGCCCTGTCGCGCTACCTCGAGCGCGAAGGGCACACGGTGGATGCGGTGGCGACGGGCGCCGAAGCGTTTCAGCTGCTGCGCGAGCGGCGGTACGATGGCATTCTGCTCGACCTGCGGATGCCGGATCAATCGGGCGACGCGGTGTACGCGGCGATGCTGGCCAACGATCCGGAGCACGCCGAGCGCGTGGTGTTCGCGACCGGCGACGTGGAAAGCGATGCGGCGCGCGAGTTCCTGCGGAAGGCCCAGCGCCCCTACGTGAGCAAGCCGTTCGTCCTGCCGACGGTGGCGCACTTGTTGTGCACGGTTGGGCGACGCTGATGGCCACGATCCTGATCATCGACGACGATCCCGGCGTGTCGGCCGTGTTAGGCGCGTTCTTCGAGCGGCGGTCGCATCACGTGGTGCGCGCCGGCGGATGCGAGGAAGGCGTTGAGACGTACCTGCGCGTGCGGCCCGATCTGGTGCTGCTGGACCTCCGTCTCCCCGATGGCACCGGCTTCGACGTGCTGACGCGGCTGGCGGGCGAAGACGCGGTGATCATCATGATCACGGGCCACGCCGACGTTCCGTTAGCCGTGCAGGCGATGCAGGCGGGCGCCGAGCATTTTCTGCAGAAGCCCGTCGATCCGGCGCACCTCGAGGCGGCGGTGGATCGCGGTCTGGAGAAAGCGCGGCTGCGGCAGCTGGCGCAGTTGGCGCGCGAGCGGCGGGGCGGGGGACGCGTGGGCGCGCTGTTAGGCACGTCGCCGGCGATGCGCGAGCTGGCACACCAGGTGGAGCTGCTCGCGGCGACGGACCGGACCACGGTGCTGCTCGTCGGCGAGACGGGCACGGGCAAGGGACGGCTGGCCGAGCTGATTCACGCGACGAGTCCGCGCGCCGAGGCGCCGTTCCTCGACGTGAGCTGCGTCGGCATGCCGTCGGATGCGCTCGAGGAGGAGCTGTTCGGCAGTGAAGGAGACGATCGTCCGCGCCGCAAGCGCGCCGCGCTCGTCGAGATCGCCGAGCACGGGACGTTGTTCTTGGACGAGATCGTGGGGCTCGACCCGGTGCTGCAGCCGCGGCTGCTCAAGCTGCTCGAGGCGCGCACGTACCGCCGCGCCGGCGGCGTGCGCGAAACGAGCGCGGATGTGCGCGTGATCGCGTCGACGTGCCGCGACCTCGTGGAGGAAGTGAACGCCGGACGGCTGCGCGAGGAGCTGTACTATCGGTTGAGCGTGATGCCGGTGCACCTGCCGCCCCTGCGGGCGCGGGCACGCGAAGACCTGGTGGACCTGATCGAGCGGCTGATGCACGAGCTGCAGATTCAGGTGCGTTCCGCACCTTCCGAGATCGCTGACGGCGCGTGGGAAGTGTTGCTGCGATATCCGTGGCCCGGAAATCTGCGCGAGCTGCGCAACGTGCTCGAGCGCGCGCTGATCGTGGCGCGCGGATCGCGTCGCGTGGGGGCCGAGCATTTGCCGTCGGAAGTGCGGCGCGCGAGCGGGGCGGGCCTGTCGCGGCACGTCCCGCGATCGCTGGACGAAGTCCAGCGCGCGCACATCGAACGCACGCTGCGCGCACACAACGGCAATCGGACGCGCGCGGCGCGCGAACTCGGTATTTCGCGCGCGACGTTGATCAACAAGATCAAAGCGTACAACCTGGACGAGATGGTGCTGGCCACGGAAAGCCGCGCATCCGGCGGCGGCTAGTGTAGTGGCGCACGGTCGTGCTGCGCGTCATTCACTACGGCGTTTTCCCTCTTACTTTCGATGTCATGCCCGATACTCCGCAGGTGCCGGTCCAACACGAACACGACGGCATGATGTGCCGCGCGTGCGGCCGCGAGGAGCGCGCATCGGAGGGGTATCCGTGCGCCGATTGCGGCACGTTCATCTGCCTCATGTGCAGTTTCCGCGGCGTGACGCGGTGCCGGGAGTGCGAGGCCAAGCACGCGGCGCAGGCGGGGGGGAGCGCGTCGTGAGCGACGTGCGTGTGGTGCGGCGGCGCGTCGTGTTAGGCGAACGCACGTTCTCGGTATTGGGCGACACGGCGTTCGATCGTCGCACGGGCGAATGGAGCGCGCGGTTGCTGTTCGTGCCGCTCGACCGGTCGTTGCCGCGCCCGGTGGCGTCCAAGCCGATCAAGCGCGGGACGCGCCGCGACGACGTGGTGCGGAGTCTGGCCGACGTGAGCGACGCCGATGTCGCGCGCGCGTCGCGCGCGATCGTGCCGGCCGCAACGCGCCGCGCGCGCGGGCGGCGATCGATCGCATCGTGAGCGCACGGTGGGTGGTCCGCGTGTCCGTCGCGCCGGTGAATGCCGAGGCGCGGGCGGTCAGCGAGCAGGTGTCGCAGGCGCTGTTCGGCCACCCGGTGGAACCGCTCGACGCCGGCGAACGCGAGCCGTGGCACAGGGTGCGCCTGCACGATGGCTATGAAGGCTGGATGCACCGCGGCTACCTGTCGGAATCCGACAGGTCGCACTCGCCTAACGGAGCCGGGCCGTCGCGCGTATCGCTCGGCTGCGTGGTGCGCGAGGCGGCCGGCGCGCGCCTGGCGCTTCCGTTGGGCGCATGGCTGCACGACGCGCTCGCGGTGGAGAGCGGCGAGGCCATCGATGGCGCGGCGATCGCACGGCGGTTCCCGCCGCGCGCCCCGGCGGCGGCGGCGACTGCCTGCGCACGCTTCGAGGGGACGCCCTACGAGTGGGGCGGACTCACCCCGTGGGGCGCCGACTGCTCGGGTCTCGTGCAGACGGTGTTCGGCTTGCACGGCATCGCGCTCCCGCGCGACGCACGCGATCAAGCCGAGCAGGGCGAACCGGTGGCGGCGGGCGATGCGTTGGGCGGGCTCGCCGCCGGCGACCTCGCATTCTTCTCCGACCGCGACGACGGACCCATCACGCACGTCGCGATCGCGCTCGGCGGATCGCGGCTGGTACACCTCGGCTTGGGGCGCGGCGGCTACGCGGTGGAGAATCTCGCGGCGCCGGATGCGTACGCGCGCGCATTGCTTTCGCGGTTCCGTTGGGCGCGGCGCGTCGGCTGAGGCCGACGCGCGCTCAGCTCACCATTTTTCCGGCAGGTACCACCGCGCCGCGCACGTGCAGGCGCACTTCGCCGTGCACGGTGCCGTCGATGGCCACGCGCATGGCGTAGGTGCCCGCGGCGTCGAGCGGCAGGTCCACGGCCGCAATGAGCGGGAAGTCGATTTCGGCGATCTCGCTCGGCGGCGCCGCGACGTTGAGCTCTCCGTTGGATGACCAGAGCTCGGCGCCACTCGGACTCACCCATTGCAAGCCGATCACGTGCGACCCGGCGTCGGATGCCGTGCCTTTGAGCCGCACCACGAGGTGTGCGCGCGGATGAACCGTGGGGAGCGCGGCCACCTGCACTGCGTCGAACACGCCGAGGACGTTGAGTTTTCCCTCGACGGAGAGATTGGCGGCGTCGGCGAACAGCGCGAAGGAGAGATGCATGGTCGGGAAACTAGGGAGGGCGGCGAAGGGGAGGAAGCGCTGTCGCGCATCGGACGCGCCGTCTAGCTTTCCGGCATGACCACGGCGCTCGACACGGCGATGACGCCCGATCGCGCGGACCAGCCCGCGCGGTCGGGCGTTTCGCTCACCGATCTCTGGCTGCTGCTGACGACGACGATCTGGGGCGCGAATTACGCGGTGGTCAAGTACGGGACCGACCACATGGACGCACTGGCGTTCAACGGCGCACGGATTCTGATGGCGACGCTGGCGTTCGGCGTGCTGGCGGTGTGGCAGCGCCGGCGGCCGGGCGCGCGTCCCCTATCGCGGCGCGACGCGCTGCTGCTGCTTGCGTTAGGCGTACTCGGCAACTGCATTTACCAGACGTTGTTCGCCGAGGGCGTGGCGCACACGCGGGCCGGCAGCGCGGCGCTCTTGCTTGCGGCGTCGCCGGCCTTGATCGCGGTGATCGGCCGCTGGTTAGGCGTCGAGCGCATCGGCGCCAAGGGGTACGGCGGCGTCGCGCTCTCGATGCTCGGCATCGCGCTGGTGGTGTTGGGCGGATCGATGCACGAGGCCGCCGGCGGCTCGCTGACGGGTGACGCGATCGTCATCGCGGCCGCGGTGTGTTGGGCATGGTACACGGTGCTGCTCAAGCCGCTCGCGGATCGGGTGTCGCTCATCGACATCTCGGCGCTCACCCTGGTGGGCGGCATGATCCCGCTGCTCTTCATCTCGGCCCCGTCGTTCGCGGCTACGGCGTGGCGCAGCGTGACGCCGCAAACGTGGGGGGCGATGGTGTTTGCCGGCATCGGGTCGCTCGTGATCGGATATCTCGGGTGGTATCGGGGCGTGCGGGTGCTCGGCCCGACGCGCACGGCGATTTACTCGAATCTGCAGCCGGTGATCGCGCTCGGCGTCGCGTGGATGATGTTGGGCGAACAGCCCACGGCATGGCAGGGTGCCGGCGCCGTGACGATCATCGCCGGCGTGGTGCTCACGCGCGCATGAAGCTCGTCCTGTTCGACATCGATGGCACCATCTTGTGGAGCGATGGCGCCGGACGGCGGGCGATGACCGCCGCGCTCACGCGCGTGTTCGGGGGCGCCGGCCCAACGGACTATCGCTACGACGGGAAGACCGACCCGCAGATCGTACGCGATCTCATGCGCGCCGCGGGCCACAGCGACGAGACGATCGACGCGCGCATGGAGTCGGTGTCGTCGTGCTACGTGTCGCTGCTCGAGCAGGAGCTGTCGACGGGCGGTCGAGGGATGCACCTGTTCGATGGCGTTGCCGATCTCATCGACGCGCTCGAGGCGCGCGCCGATGCGGTGGTCGGGTTGCTCACCGGGAACATCTGCCAGGGCGCGACGCTCAAGTTGTCGGCCGCCGGCCTGGATGTGGCGCGATTCCGCGTGGGTGCGTACGGCTCGGATCACGCGCACCGGCCGCAGCTGCCGGCGGTCGCGCTGCGCCGCGCGCGCGAATCGTTAGGCCTGGACCTGCGTGGGGAGGATCTGGTGGTGATCGGCGACACGCCGTCCGACATCGAGTGCGCGCGGAGCGTCGGCGCGCGCGCGATTGCGGTGGCCACCGGCCGGTTTTCGGTGGCCGAGCTGGCCGGGCATCGGCCGGCGGCCGTGTTCGCGACGTTGGGCGACACGAACGCGGTGCTCGAGGCGATCTTCGATGCGTGAGGTGGAGCTCAAGGCGGTGCTCGACGACTGGGAGCGGCGCGCCGCCTGCCTAACGCGCGCCGGCGCCAGGCTCACGTTCGCGGGCCGACTCGAGGACCGGCGGTACGACACCGCGCTCCGAGATCTGGCGCGGCGCGACGACGTGCTCCGGCTGCGGGTCTATCGCGACGCCGCGGGATCGCGCGCGGAGCTGGGATGGAAAGGTCCCACCGGATACGAGGGCGGCTACAAGGTGCGCGACGAGCTGCAGTGCAGCGCCGATGCGGCCGACGTGCTGGCCGCGATCTTGGCGCGGCTCGGCTACCAGGTGACGCGCGCCATCGATCGCGAGATCGCGCAGTACGATCTGCACGGCGCCACGGTGCGATTCGAGCGTTATCCGCGCATGGATGACCTGGTGGAGGTGGAGGGCGCGCCCGAGGGCATCGAGCGCGCCATCGTTGCGTTAGGCATGGAGCGCGCGGCGTTCAGCACCGAACGGCTGCCGCAGTTCGTGATGCGGTGGCGCCAGCGGACCGGGCAGGAGCCGGCGTTGTGCGACGACGAGCTCGCGGGCCGCGCGCGGTATGCGCTCGAGGATGCGTGAGATGACGGCCGACGGCCCGGTGATGGTGACGTTGAGCGGTCTGCTCCGGGGACAGGACCTGGCCGGCGACGCGCAGGCGTCGCTCGACGAGGACGCGCTCCGGTTGGATCGGGCGGGCGGCGCGGTGCGTCTGCCGTTCGACCGGCTCGACGGCGCGCGCTACGCGGTGGGCACGCTCGAGTTGTTCATGGCGCGCGGCGACATCATTGCGTTAGGCGGGCCGCCGGAGCTGGCGGGATTGGCGGCCGCGCTCGACCGTCGCGCGATGGCCGTGCCCGAGGTGACCAGGTCGCTGCGCGGACTCGGCTCGACGCGCGCGTCACCGGGGGCCGAGCACGACCGGTACTTCGGACCATTGCTCGCGGCGCGCCGCGAGGCGGAGTCGGCGACGGGGCCGGAGCGCGCACGCGCGGCCTTCGACGCGGTGTCGCTGCGGGCGGCGATGCTGCAGCGGCTGCGCGAAGTGGCGGCCGAGCGGCATCCGTCGGAGCCGCCGGAGCGGCGGGCGCTGGAAGCGGAGCTGTCGGAGGTGGCGGAGCCGCTGGTGGCTGCGTTAGGCGCACTCCAGGAGGCCCAGGATGCGCTGGCCTCGAGCGACGACGCCGAGCGGTTCGCACGGTGGCGGGCGTGGGCGGCCGCGCTCCGGTCGACGTTCGAGATGGCGGACGAGGTCTGGCTGTCCCTGGTGCGCGTCCTGGCCGCGAACATGCCCACGCCGCGCCGGTCTGGCGTTAGGCGCTGGCTGGGCCACGAGCCGCGGGAGGATGCGTGATCATCGGCATGGGACTCGATCTCGTCGACGTGGCGCGCGTGAAGCGGCTGATCGCGTCCAAAGAGCAGCGCGCGCTGGACCGGCTCTTTACCGCGGGCGAAGTGCGCTACGCGATGAGCAAGAGGGAGCCGTACGTGCATCTGGCGGCGCGCATCGCGGCGAAGGAAGCCGCGTACAAAGCGCTCTCCGGATCACCGGGCGCGCGCGGGATCGGCTGGCGGGAGATGGAAGTGGTGCCCGCGGATGGCGGGTTGCCGACGCTCGTGCTCCATGGTGCGGCCGAGACGCGGTGCGCGGAGCTGGCGGTGACGCGAGTGTGGTTGACGTTGTCGCACAGTCAGATGACGGCGGGAGCGGTGGTCGTCCTAGAGGCGGGGAATAGGGAATAGGGAAGAGGGAAAGGGGAGGGATTAGGGCGTAGGGGGAGCGGGGGCGAGGTGGTAGCGCGCAGAGAAAGCCGATAGATTCACTCGTAAATGCGATATCTACTACGCATGGCGGGGTTTGCGACTCTGGGTCTTGCCTTGGTTTTGCCACGGGTGCAGGCGCAGGAGAGTCCGGCCAAGCGGTTGGGCAACATCGTCGCGGTTGCGGTCGACGAGTATGCGAAGGGCGTGGACGGGCGCGGGCGGTTGGTGGCGGCGGACGAGTACCAGGAGGCCGTGGGGTTCCTGGCGGGCGCGCGGCGGACAGCTGATGAGCTGAGCGGGGCGGACGCGCCGGCGATCCGAGCGCAGCTGGATACGCTGGCGGCGGCGGTGCGCGATACGGTGGCGCCGGAGCAATTGGCGCGGCTCCACCGTCGATTCATGGCCGCGTTAGGCGAGGCGGCCGCGTTGGACATGCCTGGCGGGGCGCTGGATCTGGCAGGCGGGCGGGCGGTGTACGAGGCGCGGTGTGCATCGTGCCACGGGACGCGCGGGTTGGGCGACGGTCCCGCGGCCGCCGGCATTCGGCCGGCGCCGCCGGCGATCGGCGATGCGGGCACGATGCGCGGGGTGACGCCGGCGCAATTCTATCGCGTGATCTCGACCGGCGTGGCGGGGACGGCAATGCCCTCGTGGGGCGGAACGTTGACGCCGCAGCAGCGGTGGAATGTGGTCGGCTACGTGTTGTCGCTGCAGGGGGCGTGCACCGGATGTTCGGCGCGCGAGGGGCGAGTGTCGTCAGGCGCGGTGATGGCGGCGCTCGATTCGTCGCTGGCGGCGGCGCGCGACGGCCGCGCGAACGATGCGCGCGAGCGGGCGCTGGATGCGTATCTGGCGTTCGAGCCGCTCGAGACGGCGGCGCGCGCGCGAAGTCCGGGCGCGCTGTCGTCCATGGAACGGCGGTTCGCCGACTTCCGGGCGCAGATCGCGTCGCGCGATGTGCCTAACGCAACACGGACGCGCGGCGAGATCGCCGCGACGCTGCCCGCCGTGACGGCTGCGGGCCGGCAGTCATACACGGCGTGGGAGGCATTCCTCCAGTCGTTCGTGATCATCGTGCGCGAAGGCTTCGAGGCGATCGTGGTGATCGGGGCCATCGTCGCGTTCCTGCTCAAGACGGGCCACCGCGACCAGCTGCGCGCGGTGTGGTACGGTGCCGGCGCCGGCGTGCTCGCGAGCGCGGCCACGGCAGTGATTCTGAACACGGTGCTGTCGGCGGTGCCGGCGAGCCAGGATCTCATCGAAGGCGTAAGCATGCTGGTGGCAATGGTGGTCCTCTTCTGGGTGAGCTACTGGCTCATCTCCAAGGTCGAAGCGGCGCACTGGCAGCATTTCATCCGCGCGAAGGTGACGGCGGCGCTGGCACGGGGCGGGACCACCGCGTTGGCCTTGGTGGCGTTCCTCGCGGTCTACCGCGAGGGCGCCGAAACGGCGCTCTTCTATCAGGCGCTCCTGGGCGAAGCGGGACGCCCGGCGGCCGCGATTGCGTTAGGCATAGGGACCGGTGCCGTGGTACTGGGCGTGGTGTTCACGCTCTTCCACCGATACGGCGTGAAAATCCCGCTCCGGCCGTTCTTCGGCATCACCAGCGGTCTGCTCTACCTCATGGCGTTCGTGTTCGCCGGCCGCGGCGTGGCCGAGCTGCAGGAGGTGAGCATCGTGCCGATCACGCCGGTGCACGGCATCCCGCGCATCGAAGCGTTAGGAATCTACCCGACGCTCGAAAGCCTCGGCCTCCAATTGCTGTTGGTGGCGCTCCTGGGCGCGGCGCTGCTGGTGACATTCAGGCCGCGCCGTGCGAATGCGCCCCCATCCGCTTCAGCATCTTCTCCAGACGGTGGACGTATTCGTCGTACTGGACGTAGAACGCGTGGCGTTGCGAGGCGAGATACTTGATGCCGCCCGTGAGGTCGGGGCGCGCGCCGGTGCGCCGTCGCTCGAACCACGCGGCGCGCTCGGAGCCGTCGTGTTGGGCGCGAATCACCGACGCCACGAGCGCGGCCTGCTTGCTCACCACCGGGAACAACGAGCCATCGGTCTCGAACAGGCCGACCACGTAAAGGCCGCGCTGTTCGGCGAACACGTTGAGATACAGCTGAGCGCCGCCGCGCTCGGGCGCGAACACCTGGGCGTCGAGGCACGGAATCGCGCTGCGGAAACCGGTCGCGAAAATGATCACGTCCACCTCGGCCGAGGTCCCGTCGACGAACGTGACGCGCGCGCCATCCAGCGAGCGTACGTCGGGTACGGCGCGGACATCGCCGTGCGTGAGGTAATGGAGCAGCTGCGAGTTCACGATCGGGTGGCTCTCCAACACTTTGTGATCGGGCTTGGGGAGCTTGTAGCGGCGCAGATCGCCCACGAGGATGCGCAACAGCAGCGTTAGGAGCGGTTGGGCCAGCCACGCCGGCAGGTGCGGTCCGCTGCGGAAGAACGCATCGGTCGGCACGCCGAAGAGATGCTTCGGCAAGAAGTGGTAGCCGCGGCGGAAGCTGATGAGCGTCTCGCGCGCGATCGGCGCCGCGTCGCACGCGATGTCGCAGCCGGAGTTGCCGCCGCCAACCACGAGTACGCGTTTGCCGGCGAGCGACGCGGCGTACTTGTAACGACTCGAGTGATACATCTCGCCGTCGAAGTGTCCCGGATACGATGTCTCGACGGGATTCCAGTTGTTGCCGACGGCGCACACGACGCCGCGGTACCGGCGATGCTCTCCCGACGAGAGTGTGACGTCCCATTCACCGTCGGCAGGCTCGGCGTGGGCGACCTCCGTGCCGAACGAGATGTGCTCGCGGATTCCATCGTGGTTCGCATACGCATGCAGATACTCGAGAATGCGCGTGCGCGATGGATAGTCGGGATAGTCGGCGGGCATCGGGAAGTCGTCGAACGCCGACTGGGTGCGCGACGAGATGAAGTGCGCGCTGTCGTACATCGGCGTGCCGGGATTCTCGATGTCCCAGATGCCGCCCGCGTCGCGATAGCGCTCGAACACGTCGAACGCGATGCCGGCGCGTTTGAATTCGTGCGCGGTGGCGAGGCCGGAGGGACCGGCGCCGATGATGCAGTAGCGGTCTTCTGTGTTGGGCACGATCCGTGATCCGTGTCAAGCGGACCGTGAGAATCTAGCGAGGCGCGATGCGCGCCGCGCGGCGGTCGACCGGCGGTCAGGCCCGGATGCGGTAGCCTGCTTTGCGGACCGTGAGGATGTAGTCGGGCGCGGCCGGGTTGCGCTCGAGCTTGCGGCGGAGCTCCGCGATGTGCGTGTCCACCGTGCGGCTCACGACCTCGGATGCATAGCCCCACACGTCCTGCAGCAATTCGTCGCGCGAGGCGAGCCGGCCGCGGCGGCGCAGCAACGCGATCAGCAGCTCGTATTCCTTGGGCCTCAGTGAGACGGGCTCGCCGCTCCGAAACACGGTGCGGCTGGCGGTGTCGATCTCGATGTCGCCGAGTTGCTCGCGCGGCGCGAGCGTGCCGCGGGCCGACCGTGCCCCGTTCGCCGCGCGTCGCAGCAGCGCGTCGACGCGGGCCAGGAGCTCCAACAGGCCGAACGGTTTCGTCACGTAGTCGTCCGCGCCTAACCGGAAGCCGAGGACTTTGTCGGTCTCCTCGCCGCGGGCGCTGAGGATGAGGACCGGCGTTTCCGAGCCGTCGGCGCGCAATGCGCGCAACACGCGGTAGCCGTCCAGGCCGGGAAGCATGAGGTCGAGGATGATCACGTCGGGCGCGCCGGCGCGCGCGCGCTCGAGTCCCGCGTTGCCGTCGCCCGCCAACTCCACCTGATAGCCTTCGATCTCGAGGTTGTTGCGCAGCCCCATGGCGAGGTTGCGGTTGTCTTCGATCACGAGAATGCGCGTCACCGGCGGACTCCGGCGAGCGCGTTGTCGTTAGGCGCGTCGTGTTCCGCGGGCTCGACGAGCGGGAACGCGACGCCGAAGCAGGCGCCCGAACTCTGGGGCGCGTCCTCGATCCACACCTCGCCGTTCTGCATCGCCGCGAGCTCGCGCACCACATAGAGGCCGATGCCGCTCCCGGCGGCCGCCGAGTGGACATCGCGTTCGAGACGCTGGAACGGCTGCCACACGCGGTGGCGCTCGCCGGCCGGCACGCCCGGTCCCTGGTCGCGCACCATCACGCGCGCGCGATTGCCCGCGCGGTCCACGATAACGGTGACGGTCTGGCCGGCGGGTCCATACTTGATCGCGTTGTCGAGCAGGTTGAGGAGCATCTGGCGGAGCGCGCCGCGATCGATATTGGCGACGGCGAGGTCGTCGAGGTCGGTCGAGAGCGTGGTATCGGCGGCGGCGGCGAGCGGACGCCAGGCGTCGACCGTCTCGCGGACGCACGGCGCGAGCGGCGCCGGCGCGGGGTGGAGGCGCGTCATGCGGCGCTCGCTGCGCGAGAACAGCAGCACGTTCTCCACCAGCTGCATGAGCCGCCGCGCCTCCTGCACGATCACATCGGTGGCCCGGATGCGCTCGGCGGCGCTGCGCACCCTGCCTAACCGCAGCGTTTCGGCGAACAGCAGGATCTGGGACAACGGCGTGCGCAGCTCGTGCGACACGCTCGAGATGAAATCGGACCGCAGGCGGGCGAGCTCCTGTTCGCGCCGCAGCTGCAACACGGCGAGCACCATCATCCCGGCGGTGAGGCCCAACAGGCCGAGCAGCAGCGACACCTTGGACTGCGGAATGGCGCCTAACGCGAGCCGCTCGACCGCCAGCGGACGCAGCGTGGCGCGGGCGGTGAGTCCGCCAAAGGTCTCGAGCGTCGCGTCGGCGGTGAACGGCGTGAGGCTGCGGCGCCCCGACTGCCACAGCGTGTCGCCGGAAGGCCCGAAGACGGTGACCGTGACTAACGAATCGTTGGGCTCGTGGCCGGCGAGCGTCCGCGGCAGCAGCGGATGGTGCCCCATGATGCCGGCGAACACGGGCGCGCCGAGCGCGTTGGCGCAGGTGACGAATCCGAATGCAGCGATCGGCGCGCCGTGCACGGCGTACTTGACGCCGTAGGCCACCGCGCGATCGGCCGGAGCACGCCCGACGAGCACCGTCGCGTACGACCAATCGGGCCGGTAGACCGTGCGCGCCTCGCGATCGATGGTCGAGCGCACGAGCAGGCGTTCGTCCGCCGATGGCGAGGCCCCGTCGGTGGTGAACGACCCGTCGCGGAAGTCGAGGCGGAAGTACCAGCGCGCGTCGTCGTCCCGTTGGGCGGCGCATCGAAGCGCGCCGCCGGCGGAGGCCTTGAGCAACGCCGGACCCGGAAGCGCCTCGTATGGCGTCGCCGCCGCGCCCGAGGTGACCGGTGCGAGCGCCGCCGAGACGGTGGGCGCAACGGTGTCGGTCGCGTTGGCAAGCAGCTCCCACGCCGCGAACGTGGCGTAGTCGCGGAGCGCGCGCTCGGCGGTGACACGGTGGGACTGCGCCGCATCGTGCGCTTCGTACGCGAGCACGGCGGCCAGCACGAACGTGAGCGCGAGGAGCGCGACGAGCAGCGATGCGCGCGTGCGCCACACCGCGGGTTGTCGTTCCAGTCCGGACGGTTGCCGAGCAAGGGGAAGCGGCATCGAGGCTCCTCGGGGAGCGTCGCGGAGAGCGGTGCGACGCGAACCAATTGCAGGATGTAAGGCGCGCAGCGGGGCGGGAAGGGGAGGTCTGACCGAACTCTGACAGAGACGCTGACGGCGCGCTGACGGCTCGCACGCGGCCATGACCGCGGCGGGCGGAGCGGTTCGCATCTTCGCGCATACGTGCAGGCCGGGCCTTTCCATTCCCTTCGCGCGAGGTCATCCGAGATGAGTCTGTTCTCCAAGAAGCCGTTGTCCGAGTTGATGGTCGAGGCGGATTCGGGCACGCTGCGGCGCACGTTAGGCGCGTTCAGTCTCACCACGCTCGGCATCGGGGCGGTGATCGGCGCCGGGATCTTCGTCATCACCGGCACGGCGGCGGCGCAGTTCGCGGGGCCGGCGCTGGTGATCTCGATGCTGATTGCGGGCGTCGGCTGCGCGTTCGCGGGGCTCTGCTACGCGGAATTCGCGAGCATGATTCCGGTGGCCGGGAGCGCCTACACGTACGCGTACGCGACGTTAGGCGAGCTGTTCGCGTGGATCATCGGATGGGACCTGATCCTCGAGTACGCGCTCGGCGCCTCGACCATCGCGGTGGGATGGGCCGGCAACGTGCAGAGCTTTCTCCAGGATTTTGGGTTGGGCATTCCGGCGCAGTGGGCCGGTCCGCCGGGATCGGTGGTCACGCTGCCGGGGGGCGCCACGGTGCACGGCGTGTTCAACGTGCCGGCGGCGCTGGTGGTACTGGCGATCTCGGTGCTCCTCATCGTCGGCATCCGCGAATCGGCGGGGCTCAACACCCTGATCGTGATCATCAAGGTGGTGGTTCTGCTGCTCTTCGTCGCCTTCGGCGCGGCCTACATCAATCGCGCGAACTGGCATCCGTTCGTGCCGCC
>Ga0134125_10002025_pt1 | contig 24298 bp, 29 predicted proteins | sample KB31751_FD_96464 | JGI IMG/M metagenome (GOLD analysis project Ga0134125, IMG submission 96464) | Terrestrial soil microbial communities with excess Nitrogen fertilizer from Kellogg Biological Station, Michigan, USA - KB3-175-1 | ecosystem: Environmental > Terrestrial > Soil > Unclassified ...
CCCGAGGCGAGTACGCGGGCGCGGCATTCATCTGCGGCGCGCGCTGCGGGGCCGCCCCGGCGGAGGGCGGTGGGGCCACGGTGACGGGCGCGGCGATGGACGCGGCCGGCGCAGCGGGCGGCGCGGCCGGCGCGGGGAACGGCGCGGGCCGTTCACGTTCGGCGGGCGGAGCAGCGCGAAGCTCCATCGGCGCCTCCTGGGGCGCAACGCGCTTCACTTCCTCGGCAGCCGGTGCCGCCGGCTCCTCGAGCTTGCGGGCGCGCGCGACGGCCTTGGGCAGCGGCAGGGCGCGCTCCTTCATCGGCGCGGCGCCCTGGAGCGCGCTCGAAGCCGCGGAGTCCTTCGCCGGGGGAGTGAAATGGTCGGGCGTGGGGGCCGCGATCGGGGGCTGCGTGGCCGGCGTGCTCGGGGGCTCGGGGACCGCAGCGGGCCTCGCGGGCATCGAGCTCTCGATGCCGGGCTCCTCGTGGCGCATCTCCAGCGTGAGGCCGAATGTGAGCACGAGCACCGCGGCGATGGACACGGGCGCGCCCCAGCGCCGCGAGGCCGGGGCACGCAGCGCCCTGCGCGAAGCGGCGAGGATCGCCGCGTCCATCGCGGCGCCCGGCTCCTCGCGGGCGAGCCCGCGGTAGCGCTTGGTGACTTCGTCGTCAGGTTGCATCGTCGCCCACCGCCTCGCGCAGCTTGTTCATCGCGTACCGCAACCGGCTCTTCGCCGCCTCCTCGTTCGTCCCCGTCGCGGCGGCGATCTGCGCGGCGGTGAGATCCCCCTCGTGATGCAGGAGGAACGCCTCGCGCTGCGCGAGCGGCAGCGCGGCGATTGCCGCTTCCAGGCGCCGCGCGGTGTCGGCCGCCTCGGCCATGCGCGCCGGCTCGCTCGAGGGCGGGGCGCGGGGCTCCTCCACGGAGGCTTCCTCGTCGTCGAGCGAGACCACCGCGAGGCCCCTGGATCGCCAGTGGTCGATGATGCGGTGGTGCGCGATGGTGTAGAGCCACGTCGTGAACTTCGCCTCGGCCCGGTAGCGCGCGCGGGCCTCGATCGCGCGCATCCACACGTCCTGGAAGAGCTCGTCCGCCTCGGCCCGCGACTTCACCGACCTCAGCACGAAGCGGAACACCGGCCCCTTGTGCCTCGCGTAGAGCGGCTCGAAGGCTGCGGCGTCGCCACCGGCATAGGCAAGCATGAGCTCTTCGTCGGAGGGCCCCATCGCCCTCCATATTAACGCCAGGGGTCGGGCGCGAAGGCCGCCGGGAACGGGTTCGGCTCGCGCGGCGAGGGCTGCGCCTGCAGGACGCCCATGGCCACGAGGTTGCGATAGCTGTCGTAGTAGATGGCGACAGTCTCGGCGGGTTCCTCGGTGGCGCGCTCGAAGTCGACCCAGCGCACGCGCGACTCCTCGCGGCGGCCGTGCCCCGTGCCGAGGGGCGCGGAGGGGGCCGGCATCGCCCGCTTCGGCTCCTGCAGGCGCGGGACGGCGCCCGCCTCGGCGGAGTTCGCCGATTCGGCGCGGGACCGGCTGTCCTTCTCGTACGGCGCGGCCGGCGGGTACGGCGCCACGGTGTCGGGAACCGCGACGGGCTCGGGCTTCCTGCGGAAGAGCGCCACCCCGATCACGCCCACGTTGCCGGGGCGGTCGGTGCGCGCGGCGTAGGAATCGCCCAGCGAGGTGAAGTAGAAGGCCGCTACCTCGTCCAGGCTCTTGCGCCAGCCGCGCACGTCCACGCGGCCCCACTGCGAGAGCACGTAGCCGGACTGGCGCGGGTTGGCGGTCTCGCCGGTCATCACGTTCAGGCCGTCCACGGAGACGACGGCGAGCACTTCCTCGCCCTGGCGATTGCGCACGGCGACCTGGTACTCGGCGCCGGGGCGGCCCACCACGTAGGCGCGGCCGTCCTTCCAGAACACCGGGAGGTTGCGGCCGGTCGTGCGGTCCACGATGTTCACGTCGGCGAGGTGGCCCACGGCGTGGACCGGGAAGCTGAGCGCCGCGATGGTGGCGGCGGCGAGCAAGCGAAGCGTTTTCATGGCGTCTCCTGGCGTCTTCGGGCCGCCCGGATTGGCGCCCCTACACCTTGAAACGGAGAAGCGATTGAATCGGGTTAAAGGGAGGGTAAAAGAATGAACCACGGAGACCACGGAGGAAAGGCAAGACCATGCGCGTGCTTCGTGCCGGTTTGCGAATGGCCCACGAACGGCTCCCATCGCTTTTGATTTTCCTCCGTGGTCTCCGTGGTCTCCGTGGTTCCATGGGTCGCAAAAAAAGGCGGCCGAAGCCGCCCTTTTCCGAAAGCGGTGAAAGGCTCAGTTCGCGCCTTCGACCTTCGCCTTGGAGCGCAGCTCGCTGACGAGCTTCTGCACCTGCTGCTGCTGGGCGCGCTGCATGAACTGCTGCTTCATCTCGTTGAAGGGCGGCACCTGCAGCGGGCGCACGTCGTCCAGGCGGATCACGTGGTAGCCGAAGTCCGTCTTCACCGGGGTGGCGGTGGTCTGGCCCTTCTGCAGGCTCGTCACCGCGTCGGCGAACGGCTTCACGTAGCGCGCGGAGGGGCCCCAGTCGAGGTCGCCGCCGTTTTCCTTGGAGCCCGGGTCCTTCGACTTCTCCTTCGCGATGGCCGCGAAGTCGCCGCCCTTGTTCAGCTGGTCGATGATCGCCTTCGCGTCCTCCTCCTTGTCCACGAGGATGTGGCGCACCTTGTACTCGTTGGTGCCCATCGAGGCCTTGAACTGCTCGTACTGCTGCTGGAGCTGGGCGTCGGTGATGGGATTGTTCTTCACTTCCTGCTCGAAGAGCGCGCGCACGAGGACCGCCTGGCGCGCCATGTCCATCTGCGCGGCGATGTCGCGGTTCTTGTCGAGGCCGCGGCGCTGCGCTTCCTGCACGAGGACCTCGCGGTTCACGAGCTCCTCCTTCACGGCCTTCTGGCGCTCGGGCGTGTCGGGCTGGCCCTGGGCGGTGAGCTCGCGGTTCATCGCGTCGATCCTCGACTGCGGGATGGTGACGCCGTTCACGACAACCTTGCCCGAACCTGAGGCCGCTTCCCTGGCCGCGGCTTTCTTCGGAGCCTTCTCCGCCTTGTCCTGCGCCGCCGCGGCGACGGCGAAAGTGCCGGCCACCAGGGCGACGGCGAGGTTCCTGAGTGTGATCTGCATGGGGTTTCCTTTGCTGGTGGGGTTCAAATCTGTTCGTGAGGCACGATCGCCTCGATTCGCAGGGCGTGGATGTCGCCTTCCATGAGCTCGCCCAGGGCCTCGTAGACCATCCGGTGGCGGGCCACGGCGCTCTTTCCGCGGAAGGCCTCTGAAGCGATGGTGAGCTGCCAGTGCGTGGATTCGCCCGGCCGCGCGCCCGCGTGGCCCGCATGCTGCCCGCTTTCGTCGCGCAAATCCAGCCGGACGGGATTCAACGCGCGAAGCCGCTCGCGGATGACGTTCTCGGTGGCCATCACGATTCCCCGCCCTCGATTTTCGCGGGCTCGTCCTGCACGTAGCGCGAGAGCCACAGCGCCTGCGCGAGCACGAAGGCGAGGATGAGGCCCATGCCGCCGAAGAGCTTGAAGTTCACCCAGGCCGCGGTGGAGAAATGGTAGGCGACCCAGAGGTTGAGCGTCCCCATGAAGAGGAAGAAGACGCCCCAGGCGATCGCGAGGCGCGTCCATGCGAACTCGGGAAGCGTCACGCCCTCGCCGATCACGGCGCGCACGAAGTTCGTGCGGAAGGCGAGTCCCGAGAGGAAGACGATGCCCGAGAGCCAGTAGAGCACCGAGGGCTTCCACTTGATGAAGGTCTCGTCGCGCAGGATGAGCGTGGCGCCCCCGAAGACGACGATGATCCCGAGGCTCGCCCACTGCATGGGGGCGACCTTGCGGCGGCGCGCGAGCGTCCAGCCGATCTGGGCGACGGTGACCGCGATGGCGAGCGCGGTCGCGACGAAGATGTCGGCGGCCTTGAACGCGACGAAGAAGACGATGACCGGGAGGAAGTCGAGGAGGAACTTCAAGGAACTTCTTAAGGATGGCACCCGCGAGCGCGGCTAACTGTCAAGTATAGCCCAAGGAGGGGTCAGGTCCATTTCGCGCAGCGCGCCTCGATCCTCTCCCGGACCGCCGGGGCGATTCCGGGGGCGAGGGCGAGCGCCCGGGCCTCGGCGTAGAAGCTCCCCCGCTCGTCGGGCAGCGCCTCGTCGAGCATGTCGAAGGCCGCGTCGATCGCCGCGGCGTCCTCGGTGCGGATCGCGGTGATGGCGAGGTTGGCATGGAGCATCCGCCAGGCCCGCTCGGGGTTGGAGCGTTCGAGGTCGGGGGCGAGGCGCGGGGCGACGTGCGCGATCACTCCGCGCGTGAGGGCGTAGATCGCCGCGAGCTCCGCCTTGCCCTGGGCATGGTTGGAGCGCCAGGCGAGGGCGTTCACGACCGGCTCGACCACATCCAGCGCGATCCCGTGGCGGATCGCCCAGAGCGCCACGCCGATCGTCACTTCCGCGATGGCCTCGGCCGCGGCGAGCTTGCGCCGCGCGGCTTCGGCCTCCCAGTGGGCGAGCTGCGTGTGGATGCCCCCCACGAGCGAGGCCAAGTCCTCCAGCTCCAGCACCGCCATTCCGCCGTATTGCTTGTCGAGGGCCTGCAGCGTGTGCACGTGGCCGTGGGTGGTGCGATAGGCGGCGAGCTGCAGGGGCGCGAGCGACTCGAAGCGGCGCACCAGCTCGGCGGTGGCGCGCTGCCCCTCGTCGCCGAAATGCACTGTCTTCACGGTCATGGTCGCGAGCGCCAAAGGGGCCATTTTGATACAATACGGGCTTGGATAATTACGACTTGCATAACCATTCGACCGCGTCGGATGGTCTGCTGTCGCCCACGCAGCTGATCGAGCTCGCCGCCCGCACCGGGGCCGATGCCATCGCGCTGACGGATCACGACACTACCGACGGGCTGGAGGAAGCGCTCGCCGCCGCCAAGCGGCTGGGGCTCACCTTCGTGCCGGGCGTGGAGATCTCGGTGAGCTGGGGCGACACGACGCTGCACGTCGTGGGCCTCGCCGTCGATCCGTCCGCTCCCGCGCTCGTCGCGGGACTGGCTTCGATCCGCGAGGGCCGCCTCGCGCGCGGGCGCAGGATCGCCGAAGCGCTCGCGAAGGTGGGGATCGAGGAGTCGTTCGAGGGCGCGTATGCCCTCGCCGAGAACAAGACCATGCTCGGGCGCACGCATTTCGCCCGGCACCTGGTCGAGACGGGAAGGGTGAAGAACCTGCAAGCCGCTTTCGACAAGTACCTCGCGAAGGGCAAGCCCGCGTATGTCGCGCATCGCTGGGCGGAGCTCTCGCCCGCGGTGCAGTGGATCCGCACGGCCGGCGGCATCGCGGTGCTCGCGCATCCCGGGCGCTACGACCTGAAGCCCATGTTCCGCGACGAGATGCTCAAGGATTTCCGCTCGGCGGGCGGCGAGGCGATCGAGGTGGTGACCGGAAGCCACCGCCCCGAGCAGTACGCGCATTGGCAGCGGATGGCGCTCGAGCACGGCTTCCTCGCCTCGCGAGGCGCCGATTACCACGGTCCGGGCGAGAGCCCGATCGAGCCGGGGCGCTTGCCTCCGCTCGACGGCTCGCTCACCCCGGTATGGAGCCGGTGGGCGCATTAGCCGCCCGATAGAAAAACGCTAACTCGGGCGCGGGAGTTTCCGCGCGGATGTCGAGGGAATGGCCCAATATTTTTCGGTTCACCCGGAGGACCCGCAGCCCCGATTGGTGCGGCACGCGGTCGAGATCATCCGTGAGGGGGGCGTGGTCGCCTATCCCACGGACTCGTGCTACGCGCTGGGCTGCCACATCGGCGACAAGGCCGCGATGGAACGCATCCGCCGCATCCGGGACGTGGACGAGCGCCACCATTTCACGCTCATGTGCCGAAGCCTTTCCGAGGTGGGACAGTTCGCCAAGGTGGACAACCTGCAATACCGATTGATGCGCGCCAACACGCCGGGGAGCTACACGTTCATCCTGCGCGCCACCCGCGACGTGCCGCGGCGCCTGCTCACGCCGCGCCACACGATCGGCGTGCGCATCCCCGACCACGTGGTCGCCCAGGCGCTGCTGGAAGCCCTGGGCGAGCCCCTCCTTTCCTCGACGCTGATCCTCCCCGCGCACGGGCAGCCGCTGAACGACGCGCAGGAGATCCGGCGCTTCCTCGAGCACCAGGTGGAGGTCGTGATCGACGCCGGCCCCTGCGAAGGGGAGGTGACGACAGTGATCGACCTCGCCACCGACGCGCCGCGCCTGGTGCGCGAAGGGCGCGGCGACATCCGCCCGTTCGGCTTCGTGAAGGAAGCGCTGCACTGATGGATACCGGGAACATCGTCGTGCGCATATTGGTCGAGATACTGCCGCTCGTGCTCGCGATCACGCTGCACGAGGCCGCGCATGGATACGTGGCGCGCATGTTCGGCGACAACACCGCGTACATGATGGGGCGCGTCACGCTCAACCCCGCGCGCCACATCGACCCCGTGGGCACGATCCTCTTCCCGCTGCTCTCGCTCGCCCTGGGAGGCGTCGTGTTCGGGTGGGCGAAACCGGTGCCCGTGAACTTCGGCAACCTGCGCCACCCGAAGCGCGACATGTTCTGGGTCGCGGCGGCCGGCCCCGGCTCGAACCTGGTGCAGGCGACGATCTGGTCGGCGGTGGCCGCCACGATCGCGAGCTACGGGGGCCTCGAGTCGCAGGCCGCCGCGTTCTGGTTCCTGGTCGCGATGGCCGGCATCAAGTGGAACGTGATCCTCGCGATCTTCAACCTGTTCCCGATCCTCCCGCTGGACGGCGGGCGCATCGTGACGAGCCTTCTGCCCAACCCGCTCGCCTATTCGTACTCGAGGCTGGAGCCCTACGGGATGCCGATCCTCATCGGCCTCATCATCCTCATGACCGTGGTGCCGCCGCTCGGCTACGCCTTCATGGCGCTCATCAACGGGGGCATCAACGTCTTCGTCACGCTGTTCGGCCTGCGCTAGAAGAAAACACACACATGTTCCAGGAACGCGTACTTTCGGGAATGAGACCCACCGGGGCGATGCACCTGGGCCACTACCATGGCGCGCTCAAGAACTGGGTTCGCCTGCAGAACGAATATCCCTGCCTCTTCTTCGCCGCCGACTGGCACGCGCTCACCACGCACTACGAGGACCCGGCGGTCATCGAGGAGACCGTCTGGGAGATGTTCATCGACTGGCTCTCGGTGGGCATCGATCCCAGCAAGGCCACGCTCTTCATCCAGTCGCGGGTGCCGCAGCACGCCGAGCTCACGCTGCTGCTGTCGTTCTTCACGCCGCTCGCCTGGCTCGAGCGCGTGCCGACGTACAAGGACCTGGTGGAGCAGCACGCCGAGAAGGGCCGCGACATCCTCACCTACGGCTTCCTCGGCTATCCGCTCATGCAGGCGGCCGACATCATGATCTACCGCGCCACCAAGGTCCCGGTGGGCGAGGACCAGGTCTCGCACATCGAGCTCACGCGCGAGATCGCGCGGCGCTTCAACCACCTCTTCGGCCGCGAGAAGGGCTTCGAGGAGAAGGCCGAGGCGGCGGTGAAGAAGATGGGCCCGAAGAAGGCCAAGGTCTACCGGACGCTGCGCGCGCGCTTCCAGGAGCAGGGCGACGAGGCGGCGCTCCACGAGGCCCAGGAGCTGGTGAACGACGTGCAGAACCTCTCCATCGGCGACAAGGAGCGGCTCTACGGGTACCTGGAGGGCGGCGGGCGCATGATCCTCGCCGAATCCGAGGCGCTCCTCACCGAGACGCCCAAGCTCCTCGGGCTGGACGGCCAGAAGATGTCGAAGAGCGCGGGCAACACCATCCTGCTGCGCGAGGAACCCGAGGAAGTGACCAAGAAGATCCGCACGATGCAGACGGATCCCGCGCGCGTGAGGCGCAGCGACCCCGGCGACCCCGACAAGTGCCCGGTGTGGACCCTGCACCAGGTGTACTCGACGCCGGAAGTGAAGGACTGGGTGCAGAAGGGCTGCCGCTCGGCGGGGATCGGCTGCCTGGAGTGCAAGCAGCCGGTGATCGAGTCGGTGAACGCCGAGCTCGCTCCGATCCGCGAGCGCGCCGGCCAGTTCGAGGACGACCCCACGCTCGTGCGCAACATCATCCAGGACGGGTGCGAGAAGGCTTCGGACCTCGCGAACGACACGATGCGCGACGTACGCGAGGCGATGGGCCTCAATTACAGCTGAGGGAGCCACGGATGAACACAGATGGACGCGGATGGATCGTGCGGGGGCTGGCCGGGTTGGTACTTTCGGGTGCCGCGCTCGTCGCGAATGCGAACACCCCGATCCCGAACGGCAAGTGGAGCTTCGTGTGGACGGATGCGAAGGGCGACACGACGAAGCCGATACGCGTGTACACGTACCGGCCGCGCGCCTGCGACACGACGTGCCCCATCGTGATCGTGCTGCACGGCATGAGCCGCGACGCGTCGAACTACCGCGACTACTGGGAGCTCCTCGGCGACCACTACAAGGTGCTGGTCGTGGCCCCCGAGTTCAACGAGGAGCATTGGAAGGGAACCGAGGGCTACAACCTCGGGGAGATCACCAAGGGCGAGCGCCAGAAGACTGTCTTCGCCGCGATCGAGCACCTCTTCGACGAGGTGCGCGACGGCCAGGCGAGCTACGTGCTCTTCGGCCACTCGGCGGGCGGGCAGGTCGCGCACCGCATGGCGCTCCTCTTCCCGGAGAACCGGGCTTCCGTGATCGTGGCGGCCAACCCGGGCTGGTACACGATGCCCGACTTCCGCCAGGAGAAGGTCATGAACCCGTTCCCGTACTCGCTGGTGAACGTGCCCGGCGGCGGCGGCGAGCAGCTCCTGCGCAAGGCCCTCGCGCGCAAGCTCATCGTGATGGCCGGCGAGAACGACAACGACCCCGACGCGAAGAACATGAGCAAGAGCGACGGCGCGGAGAAGCAGGGAGCGACCCGCCTCGAGCGCGCCGAGAACTTCTTCAAGACGGCGACCACCGCGGCGAACGACCTGGGCGTGAAGCTCAACTGGGAGCTGATCGAGGTGCCCGGCGTGGCGCACAGCGGCTCCTCGATGAGCAAGGCCGCGGCCGAAGCGGTCCTGGGGAAGAAATGACCACGCACGCCGCCAACGACCCGGCGCTGGAGCAGCCGGTGCTCGACTTCGCGATGCCCATCGCGAGGATCCGCGGCGAGCCGTTGACCGAGCTGCCCGAGGACCTCTACATCCCGCCCGAGGCGCTCTCGGTCTTCCTCGACGCCTTCGAGGGCCCGCTGGACCTCCTGCTCTACCTCATCCGCCGGCACTCCCTCGACATCCTCGACATTCCCATGGCGGAGCTCACGCGCCAGTACATGGAATACGTGGAGATGATGCGCGCCACGCAGCTCGAGCTCGCGGCCGACTACCTGCTGATGGCCGCGCTCCTCATCGAGATCAAGTCGCGCATGCTGCTCCCGCGCCCGCCGCGCGAGGACGCGGCCGAGCCCGAGGACCCGCGCGCGGAGCTGGTGCGCCGCCTCCTCGAGTACGAGCGCATGAAGAAGGCCGCCTATGCGCTCTCCGAGATCCCGGTCGCGGGGCGCGACTTCTCCGTGGTCGAGGTGTACATCGAGGAGGTCCTCGCCGAGCGCCTTCCCGACGTGCACGTCGCCGACCTCTCCGAGGCGTGGCGGGCGATCCTCGCGCGCGCCCGCATGACCAGGCACCACCGGATCTCGCGCGAGCAGCTCTCCGTTCGCGCGCACATGACGCGGATCCTGCGCACCCTGCAGCCCGGCGCCTACGTCGAGTTCTCGGCGCTCTTCGAGCCCGAGCGCGGCGTGCCGGTGCTCGTGGTGAGCTTCCTCGCGCTCCTGGAGCTCGCGCGCGAGTCGCTGATCGAGATCAACCAGCAGACGCCGTTCGACCCCATCTACGTGAAGCTCAAGTCCGAGCGCGCGACACTCACCATCGCATGAACATGAACGACCAGACCAATCCCGACGAGCAGGACGCGAGACGCGAGACGCGAGAGGCGCCCCTCGTGGCCGTGGAGCCCGCGCAGGTCGACCTCGAGCAGGTGAAGAGAGTGCTCGAAGCCGCGCTCCTCTCGACACCGGAGCCGCTCACCGTCCAGCAGCTGAAGCGCCTCTTCGCGGGCGAAGTGGACGCGGACAACATCCGCAAGGTGCTGGACCAGCTGAAGGACGAATGGACCGAGCGCTCCATCGAGCTCACCTCGGTCGCCTCGGGGTGGCGCTTCCGCGTGAAGCCCGACTACCAGAAATTCCTCGACCGCATCGCGAACGAGAAGCCGCCGCGGTATTCGCGCGCGGTGCTCGAGACGCTCGCCATCATCGCCTACCGGCAACCGGTCACGCGCGGCGACATCGAGGAGGTGCGCGGCGTCGCGGTCTCGCCGCCCACGCTGAATGCGCTCGTGGAGCGCGGCTGGGTCGAGGTGATCGGCCAGCGCGAGACTCCCGGACGCCCGGCGATCTTCGCCACCACCCGGAAATTCCTCGACGACCTCAATCTGAGGACGCTCGAGGAGCTGCCCCCCCTCGAGGAGCTGCAGTCGGCCCTCGAGACGCTTCCCCAGCAACACGCCGCCCTCGAAACGGAGAGCCTTCCGCTTTCACAGGATTCCGGCGAACAACCCCCCGAGCCTACGGAGTGAAAACCATGCGGGATAGACCCCACCCCCAACACAAGCTGGAATGGCCCGGCGGCGTCGTGCCGGAATGGGCCAAGCCGCAGCACAACCCCAACAAGCGGCGCGGCAAGGGCCGCGGCGGCGAGAGGAACGGGGGATCGAGCCCCGGCAAGCGCGAGCGCCTGCAGAAGGTGATGGCGCAATCGGGCCACGGCTCGCGGCGCAACATCGAGATCCTCATCGCGCAGGGCCACATCACGGTGAACGGCCAGCTCGCCAAGCTCGGCGACTCCGTGGGCCCCGGCGACAAGGTGAAGCTCGACGGCAACCTCATCAACCTTCGCTTCGGCCAGCAGCTCCCGCGCGTGCTGCTCTACCACAAGACCGCCGGCGAGATCGTGACGCGCGACGACCCGCAGAAGCGCCCGACCGTGTTCGAGCGGCTTCCCAAGGCGCACGGCGCGCGCTGGGTGTCCGTGGGGCGGCTCGACTTCAACACGGAGGGCCTGCTCATCTTCACGACGAGCGGCGAGCTCGCCAACCGGCTCACGCACCCGCGCTTCGAGGTCGAGCGCGAGTACGCGGTGCGCGTGATGGGGGAGCTCACCGAGGAGCAGCGCCAGAAGCTCGTCACCGGCGTGGACATCGACGGCGAGCTCTGCAAGTTCGACTCCCTCGAGGATCGCGGCGGCGAGGGCTCCAACCACTGGTACCACGTGATCCTGCGCGAGGGGAAGAACCGCGAGGTGCGCCGCATGATGGAATCGGTGGGCCTCATGGTGAGCCGCCTCATGCGCGTGCGCTTCGGCTGCGTGGAGCTGCCGAGCCACGTGAAGCGCGGCCAGATCCGCGAGATGGAAGAGGAGCAGGTGCAGGACCTCCTCAACTTCGCCGGGATGAACGAGCCCCCGCCGTCCGATTCCGCCGACGAGGAAGTGGAGGACGAGAACGACAACATCGGAAACCGCGCGCCGGATCCCGCGCGCGCGCAGCACCAGGAGCACCTTCCGTCCGACGACATCGGCAACCGCTTCAACGCGCGCGACCTCCAGGAGGAGCGCCTGCCCTCCGACGACATCGGAAACCGCGGCACGTACGGCGAGGGCGCTCGCCCGCGGGAGCGCGAGCGCGAAGGCGAGCGCGAGCGCCGGCCGCAGCCCGGTGGCAAGCCCTTCGGTTTCGGCAAGAAGCGCGGCCGCGGGCGCGGCCCCCAGGGCGAAGCCAACGGCAACGTGATGTCGGGCTCGGGTCAACCGCAGCCGGGCAAGCATCGCCCCCATGGGCAGGGGCAGGGACAGGGCCACGGTCAGCACCACCAGCAGCGCAAGCAATCCCAGGGTAAGCCGCCCCCCGAGGGCGGCCAGCCCCAGGCCGGCACCGCGCCGCAGGCCGGCGCGCCGCAGGCCGGCGCCCCGCAGGCCGGCACTCCGGGGCAGGGCAAGCCCGGCCGCCATCGCCGCCATCGCAACCGCAACCGCAATCGCGGCGGCCCCGACGGCCAGGCGCGCAACGCCGCGCCGCAGGGCGCTACGAGCGGCGAGCGCGAGGGCGGCTAGCGGGGGAGAGCTCGGCCTTCACCCACTCGCGGAAGGCCTTCACGCGAGGCGCTTCGGCGAGCGCCTTCGGGCTCACGAACCAGTAGCTCTCGCGGCTCGCGACCGTCACGTCGAAGAGCTTCACGAGCGTGCCCCGCTCGAGGTCCTCGACCACGATGGAGCGGCGCGCGAGGGCGATGCCCTCGCCGCGCGCGGCGGCCTGCAGCGAATACGTCGAATCGTTGAAGAGCGGGCCGGTGGGCGGCACCACGAGCTCCACGCCCGCCGCGCTCATCCATTCCTGCCAGTAGTCGCGATCCTCCCGGATCACGCGGAAGCTCGCGAGCTCCGCGGGCGTTCGCGGCAGCCGCCCGCGGTTGATGCGCGGGCTCGCGACCGGGAAATACTCGTCGTCGAGGAAGTGCTCGCAGGCGAGCCCCGGCCACGGCCCGCGGCCGAAGCGGATCGCCACGTCCACCTCCTCGGCGGCGAAGTTGGCGAGCGCCGTGCTCGCGATCACGTTCACCTCGACCTTGGGATGCGCATCCATGAAACGGATGAGGCGCGGCATGAGCCAGCGCGAGGCGAAGGAGGGCAGCACGCTCACGGTGAGGCGCTGCTCGCGATGCTTCGCTCCCGCCTCCTCGGCGGCGCGTGCGATCTCCTCCAGGGCGCCGCGCACGCGCTCGGCGAAGGCCCGTCCCGCGGGGGTGAGGCTCACGCGCTTGCCGTGGCGCGCGAAGAGGCGCGTGCCCAGGTGCTCCTCGAGGGCGCGCACCTGGCGGCTTACGGCGCCATGGGTGAGGTGCAGCTCCTCGGCGGCGCGCGAGAAGCTCTCCAGGCGCGCGGCGGCCTCCAGCGGGCGCAGCGCCGAGAGCGGCGGGAATCGCTTGGCCATGTGTGATTATTCCTCACAAGAACGTCGCCAAGATATCGTTAACGGCAGGGCCGTGCAAGTGTCCATAATTCTCACACTCGCTACGGAGAAACGATCATGTTCCTGCATTCGGCTTCCCGCATCGCCGCCACTTCCGCCCTCGTGGGGATGGCGGCGCTCTGGCTCACGCTTGCCGCCGCCCACGGCGCCGGGCTCTTCGCGGCGTGCTCGCTATGAACGCCGCCCTTTCGTTGTCGCCCGGCGAGGTGTTGCGCGTGGACCGCGCCGCCGGCGTGGAAGTGGCCGTGGACGCGGGCCGGGTGTGGGTGACCGAGGAACGCTCCTCCGGCGATGTCTGGCTCGCCGCGGGCGAGTCCGTGAGGCTCGCGGGCCGCGGGCTCGCGCTCGTGGAAGCGGTCGGTGGCGCGGCGATCCGGGTGACCCGCCATGGCGCATAATTCGATGCGATGCGTTCCTTCCGGATCCTCGCCCTGGGGCTGGGTGTTCTCGCGCTGGTCTTCCTCGCGGTCTCGGGGCCGGTCACTCACGCCAACCTCTGGTCCTGGGAGTACGGGTTGCGAGCCTACAGCTGGGCCGCGTACACCGGCATCGCGGCTGCGGGGCTTGGCCTAGTCCTCACGTTGCTCTGCGCGGTGCCGCGCTGGCGCGAGGGCGCCTGGATCCCGGTGCTCGCGCTGTGCGCGGGCGTGGCGGCGGTCACTCCGCCGATCCTCATGTTCGAGAAGGCGAAGTCGGCCCCGCCGATCCACGACATCACCACCGACGCCTACAACCCGCCGCGCTTCGTGTCGCTCCTCGCCGCGCGCATGACGGCGCCCAACGGCGCCGAATACGGGGGCGCCGCGGTCGCCGCGCAGCAGCAGAAGGGCTATCCCGACATCAAGCCCGCGATCGTGAATGCGCCTCCCGGGCAGGCCATGCAGCGCGCGATCGACGCGGCGCGCGCGCTCGGATGGGAAATCGCCGCCTCGGACACCGCCACGGGCCACCTCGAGGCGACCGATACCACGCCGTGGTTCGGCTTCAAGGACGACATCGTGGTGCGCGTGCGCTCGGAGCCCTCGGGCGGTAGCCGCGTGGACGTGCGCAGCGCCTCTCGCGTGGGCCACAGCGACATCGGGACGAACGCCGCCCGCGTGCGCGAATTCCTCTCGCGCCTCGCGTAAAATCGCCGTTCGGGCGCGGGCCCCGCGCCGTCCGGGAATGCCATCCATGCCAAGCGACAGGGAAATCGCCGCGACGCTCTCGCGCGTGACGACCGCAACGATCACCACGATCCTGCTGAAGAAGGGGCTGCGCAACGTGTGGATGCGCGGCACGCGCCCGCTCAACCCGGGCCAGCCGCGCCTCGTGGGCAAGGCCTTCACGCTGCGCTTCGTTCCGGCGCGCGAGGACCTCGCGACCCCGGAGTCGTGGGCGAAGCCCATCTCGACGCGCGCGGCGATCGAGGCGATGCCCGAAGGCTGCATCGCGGTGGCCGACGCCATGGGCGTCACCGATGCGGGCATCTTCGGCGACATCCTCTGCGCGCGCATCGCCAAGCGCGGCGTGGCCGCGCTCGTCACCGATGGCGTGGTGCGCGACGTCGCCGGCGTGCGCGGAACGGGGCTCCCCGTGTGGTGCCAGGGGGCCGCGGCCCCTCCGTCGGTCGCCGGCCTCACGTTCGTGAACTGGGGCGAGCCCATCGGGTGCGGCGGCGTGGCGGTCTTCCCCGACGATTGGGTCGTCGTGGACGACGATGGCGCGGTGCTCATCCCCGCGGCGAAGATCGGCGAGATCGTGGCCGAGGCCCCCGAGCAGGAGCGCCTCGAGGGCTGGATCATGTCGGAAGTGGAGAAGGGCGCGCAGCTTCCCGGGCTCTATCCGCCGAATGCCGAGGCGCGTGCGCGCTATGAAAAAACCAGATAGCCACAGATGAACATCGCGAGCAAAGCCAAGGGCGTCTTCGTCATCGCACCGACGCCGTTTTATCCGGACGGGCGCATCGACGAGTCGTCCGTGGACCGCATGACGGATTTCTTCGTGAAGGCGGGCGCCACCGGCATGACGGTGCTGGGCCAGCTGGGCGAGGCGCCGAAGATGGACCACCAGGAATCGGTCTCGATCGTGAAGCGCGTCCTCGCGCGCACCAAGCTGCCGGTCGTCGTAGGCGTTTCCGCCCCGGGGTTCGCGCCGATGCGCACGCTCACGCAGGACGTGATGGCCGCGGGCGCCGCGGGCGTGATGATCGCCCCGCCCAACACGCTTCGCACCGACGACTCCATCGCGCAGTACTACCGCCAGGCCTCGGAGGCGATCGGTCCCGACGTCCCCTTCGTGATCCAGGATTACCCGCTCACCTTCTCCGTGCAGATGACGCCCGCGGTGATCCGCCGCATCCACACGGAGAACCCCGCCTGCTGGTTCCTCAAGCACGAGGACTGGCCGGGGCTGGAGAAGATCTCGCAGCTGCGCGCCTGGGAGAAGGACGGCTCGATGCGCCGGCTTCCCATCCTCGTGGGCAACAACGCGCTTTTCCTCGACTTCGAGATGGAGCGCGGCGCCGACGGGGCGAACACGGGCTACTGCTTCCCCGACATGCTGGCGGACGTGGTGCGGCTCTCTTCGCAGGGCAAGCGCGACGAGGCGCACGACCTCTTCGACGCGCACCTGCCGCTCATCCGCTACGAGCAGCAGCCCGGGCCGGGGCTCGCCGTGCGCAAGTACGTCATGATGCGCCGGGGCATCATCGCCTCGGATACACTTCGAAGGCCCGGCGCCGCGCTCACACCCGCGGCGCGCGCCGAGGTCGATTACCTGTTGTCGCGCCTGGCCCAAAAGGATCCGCGCGCGAGAGTCTAGGAGGAGCGCATGTCCAACCCCCTCATCGCCCGCTGGAGCGGACCCTTCGGCGGCGTCCCCCCGTTCGGCGAGGCCAAGGTCGAGCATTTCAAGCCTGCCTTCGAGATCGCCATGGCCGAGGAGCTCGAGGAGGTCGAGGCGATCGCCGCCGACCCCGCGCCGCCGGATTTCGGCAACACGCTGGGCGCCCTGGAGCGCAGCGGCCGCATGCTCGATCGCGTCGAAAGCGTGTACAACGTGTTCGCCGGAACGCTCAGCACGGACGAATTCCAGGCGGTGGAGCGCGAGATGGAGCCGCGGCTCGCGGCGCTTCGCGACAGGATCGTGCAGGACGAGCGGCTCTTCCGGCGGATCGAGAGCGTCTACGAGGCGCGCGAGCGCTCGGGCCTCACGCCGGAGCAGCAGCGCCTCGCCTGGCTTCGCTACCACCACTTCGCCCGAAGCGGCGCACGCCTCGACCCCGAGTCCAAGAAGAAGCTCTCGGACATCAACCAGCAGCTCGCCTCCCTCTATACCGCCTTCAACCAGAACGTGCTCGCCGACGAGAAGACCGCGATCGTGCTGGGCGAGGGCGACCTCGCGGGCCTGCCCGGCTCGTTCGTCGAGTCCGCCGCGCAGGCCGCGGCCGAGCGCGGCGACAAGGGCTACGCCATCCTCAACACGCGCTCGAGCGTGGAGCCCTTCCTCACCTATTCGGATCGCCGCGACCTGCGCGAGCGGGCCTGGCGCGCGTTCGTGGACCGCGGCGACAACGGCGACGGCAGCGACAACAAGGGGATCATCGAGCGCATCGTGAAGCTGCGCGCCGAGCGCGCACGGCTGCTGGGATACGAGAGCCACGCCCACTGGCGGGTGGAGATGAGCATGGCGAAGACGCCCGAGCGCGCCATGCAGCTCATGCAGGCGCTGTGGAAGCCGGCGGTGAGCCGCGTGGCCGAGGAAGTGGCCGACATGCAGGCGATCGCCGACCGCGAGGCGGCGGGAATCTCGATCGAGCCCTGGGACTACCGCTACTACGCGGAGAAGGTGCGCAAGAGCAAGTACGACATCGACGACAACGAGGTGATGCCGTACCTGCAGCTCGAGAACCTGCGCGAAGCGATGTTCTGGGTCGCGGGCGAGCTCCTGGGCCTCGCCTTCAAGGAGGCCCCCGGCATTCCCGTTTGCCACCCCGACGTGCGCGTCTGGGAAGTGGCCGACGAGAAGGGGCGGCACGTCGCGCTCTTCTATTTCGACCCGTACGCGCGGCCCGGAAAGTCCTCGGGCGCGTGGATGAACGCCTACCGCGCGCAGGAGCGCCAGGAGGGCGAGGTCACCACGATCGTGTCGAACAACTGCAACTTCGTGAAGGGCAAGCCCGGCGAGCCGATCCTCGTGAGCTGGGGCGACGCGGTCACCTTGTTCCACGAGTTCGGCCACGCGCTCCACGGCATCAGCTCGAGCGTGACCTACCCGTCGCTCTCGGGCACCAACGTGGACCGCGACTACGTGGAGTTCCCTTCGCAGCTGCTGGAGCACTGGCTCGCGACCCCCGAGGTCCTGGACCGCTATGCGCGCCACTACCGCACCGGGGAGCCCATCCCGCGCGAGCTGGTGAGGAAGATCGAGCGCGCCGCCCGGTTCAACAAGGGCTTCGAGAACGTGGAGTACCTCTCGTCGGCGCTCGTGGACATGCGCATGCACCTCGAGCCCGCCAAGGTCCGCGACATCGGCGCCTTCGAGCGTGAGACGCTCGAGTCCCTGGGCATGCCGCGGCAGATGGTGATGCGCCATCGCCTCCCGCATTTCGGCCATCTCTTCTCGAGCGATGCGTATTCGGCCGGCTACTACAGCTACCTCTGGGCCGACACGCTTTCCGCCGACGCCTTCGAGGCGTTCACCGAGGCGGGCGGCGCCTACGACAAGGCCGTGGCGCGTCGCCTTCGCGACCACGTGTTCTCCGCGGGCAACACCGTGGATCCCGCGGAGGGCTACCGGGCCTTCCGGGGGCGCGACGCGAAGATCGACGCGCTCATGCGCCGGCGTGGGTTCGCGCCGCCCCGCGCCTGAACGAGCGCCCCGGGGTGAGCCTGGAAAGCGACCTCGCCGCGATCGAGGAGCTGCACCAGCGCGACATGGCCGCGGCGCGGCGCGGCGACTTCACGGCGCTGCGCGGCCTGGTGGACGACGACGCCGTGATGCTCGCGCCCGATTCGTGGGCGCGGCGTGGGCGCGCGGAGCTGGACGCCTCTTTCGAATCCATGGCGCGGGCGCCGCGCACCCACGACGTGCTCGAGTACGAGCTTCGCTTCCAGGAAGTGAAGGTCCTGGGCGACTACGCGTACGAGTGGGGCTCGATCCAGGGCACGATGCGCGAGATCGCCACCGGCGACGTGACGCGCTCCGCGTTCCACGTGATGAGGATCCTGCGCCGCCAGGACGACGGCGGCTGGCGCGTCTACCGCTCGATCTGGACCCGCGCGCCCGAGTGAATGCGCTGCTTCACCAGCGCCGCGAGCTGCTCCACGCGCGCGTCGCGGATGCCGTGCTCGTGCAGCGTCTCCGTGGTCCGGAACAGGTATTCGCAGGCGGGCCCGTAGCGGCCTGCCGCGCTCGCGATCGCTTCCACCATCACCTCCTCGGGGATCGCGCCCGTGTAGCCGGTGCAGCGGCGATTCACGGTGAAGCAGAGGGCGCGCAGCGTCTCGTCGCCCACCACGCAATTCAGCCACTTGGGCCGGTACGAGCCGTACAGCATCTCGCGCTTCCAGATGAGCTGCATCTGCTCCTGGACCAGGTCCGGCGTGATGCGGTAGACGAGGCCGCGGCAGCTTCCGCCGCATTCGAGCGTGAGGACGAGGCCCGGATTGTCGGGGGTGCCGCGGTTCACGCGCGACCAGAGGCGAAACGACCGGTGGTAGCCGCGGATGGTCGCCACGTGCTTCGCGTCGAACGCGAACTTCGGGTTCCACATGAGCGAGCCGTAGGCGAAGATCCAGAAGGGCGTCCCCGGCACCCAGGGGGCGAGCGCCTCGCGCAGGGTCCCCAGGAGCTCGGTGGGCGAGAGCGGCACCGATTCCCGGGCCGCGCTGGCGTAGTCGGAGAGCCTCGCTACGGCGCGAGCCTTGCTATTGTCCATCGGTCCTTGTCGCGGGTGTACGCCACGCGGTCGTGCAGGCGGCTTCGCCGCCCTTGCCAGAATTCGAGGTACTCCGGAAGCAGCCGGTAGCCGCCCCAGTGCGGCGGAAGCGGCGGATCGGCCCCGTGCTGCCTGCCCAGCTCCTCCCAGCGGCTCTCGAGCCAGATGCGGCTCTCGATGACGTCGCTTTGCGGAGAGGCCCACGCGCCGATGCGCGAGCCCAGCGGGCGCGTCGCGAAGTACGCCGCGGATTCCGCCTGCGTGACCTTCTCGATGCGGCCCTCGATGCGCACCTGGCGCTCGAGCTCCTTCCAGAGGAAAGCCATCGCCGCGCCGGGGTTGGCGGCGAGCTCGCGGCCCTTGCGGCTCTGGTAGTTGGTGAAGAAGACGAAGCCGCGCGGATCCACGCCCTTCAACAGGACGATGCGCGCCGACGGCCGGCCCTTCGCGTCGGCGGTGGCGAGCGTCATCGCGGTGGGCTCGGGGACGCGGGCATGGATCGCCTCGACCATCCACACGCCGAACTGCTTCAGGGGATCGCGGTCGACGTCGCGCTCGTCGAGTGTCTTCAGCGCGTACTCGTTGCGCAGCTGCGCAATTTCGGGGGCGTCGGGGGGTGCCGCGGCGGCCATTTCCCCCTTATTTTGTCACGAAGCGGCCGCCGCGGCGAACCCGGACGCTACAACGACCTCAGGAAGTTGAGGATGTCCTGCTTCTGGCGCTCGGTGAGCGTGTTGAACACGCGCACCACGCCGTTCGCCTCGCTCGCGTTGCCGGCGGCGAGCGTCCCGCCCTGGTGCGCGTTGATGGCATCCAGCAGGTCGCCCGAGCGCCCGTCGTGCAGGAAGTAGAGGCGCTGGCCCACGCCCCAGAGGGGCGCCGTGCGGAACTCGCTGCCGCTCGCCTGCCCTTGGGCCACGCCGTCGGCGAGCCCCGGCCCCATGTCGTGCACGAGGAGGTCGGAGTACAGGTTGGCGTCCTGGTAGCGCAGCGCCGCCACCGTCGCGTTCCCGGTCTTCATCGTGGCCGTGTGGCACAGCGCGCACCCCACGGCGGTGAAGTACGTCTTCCCGCGGCCGATGGAGTCCGCGCCGCCGGGCGTGTCGGGCGATGGCGTGGGCGGGGCGAGGAAGCGCTGGAAGATGGCGAACCGCGAGATCGCCGTGATCGCGTCGGTGGGAGCGGGCGCGTCGGTGTTCAGCGAATCGTTGGGCACGGTCGCCGACTGGCAGTTCGCGAGCTCGCTCCTCTCGGTGGGGAAGAGCTCGTTGGAGATCCCCATCTCGACGTTGTACGCCTCGCCGGAGAAGAGCAGCAGCGACTTGTTCTGCGCCTTCCAGCCGAAGCGCGCCACGGTGCCGTCGTTGCCGTTGTTGTTGGTCTGGCCCGAGACCGTGCGCCCGGCGACCGAGAAGTTGGCGCGTCCGCGAATGCCGAGCGGCTGCTTGGAGCCGGCGTTGGCTTGCGCGTTGGCGAGGATTGCCGAATCCGGGATCGCCTCGATCAATCCCGACCCGAAGACCGGCGTCGGCACGCGGAAGATCACGTTCTTCGCCCGGATCGCGCCGGGAAAATCGGGCTGCGCGAGCAGGCAGGCGGGATTGCCGTCGCTGCGGCCGGCGACCGTGAAGAGCGCATGGACGCCGCCGTCGCTCGATCCGTCGCCGTTCTTCACGAAGCGCGCCTCGCGCACCGGGCCGTCGGGGAAGACGAAGGGCGGGACGTTGTTGTGCGCGCCCGCCTTCTTCGCGAACGCCACCTGCGGGTTCACGGCCGGGCTCGATCCGCCGACCGCGGGCTGCGCGTGGCATCCCCCGCACGAGTCGAGGTTCATGGTGGGGCCGATGCCCTCGGTGAAGTCCTCGGCTTCCGCGAAATCGGCCATGCCCGAGTTGAAGAAGTCGAGCTCGTTCGCGGTGAGGCCCGCGATGGGTCCGCCGGCAGCCGCGGGCCCTCCCCGCGGGCCCGGGTCACGCGCCCGGAAGGTGGTGGATACGGAGAGCTGCGACGATGCGTCGTTCGCGGAAAGCAGCGCAGCGGCGATGGCGCCCGCGGCGCCCAGCAGCACGAAGTGCCTGTTGTTCATGTGGCGTACCTCCCTGTGGGTGCGCCGGCAGTTTGTGTTTGTGGTTATGGCGAGCACCACGCAGGGGATATGCCAAATCTTGCGGCGCCCGCGCAATCAAGGCGTTAACGCGGGGGGAAGCTTGCGCGTGGCCTTCGCCTGTCGGGCCGCCGCGACGCTCCCGCAATCGCGTGCCGAAACGCGATGAATCGTTTCGTTTTTTTGCGTCGCCGCGGCCCGACGCGGGCGATCGTCGAGGGGTGCTAAGGTCTCGAGATGAAAACGAACGAGTCCCGGCTCGTCGAGCCCTCCGAGGCGTACCGGCGCAGCTTCGTCGAGGCGATCCGGGAGTTCCAGGCCGATTCCTATTCGCTGAACGCGGGAGGAATGGGGAAGTACCGGGGCCTCAACATCGAGGATCTCGAGGCGGACTTCGGGGGTTACCTCCGGGACCTCGCGGAGGCGGCCGAGGAAAGCAGGCTCAAGCCCGGGCTCGTTCCGCAGACGACCTACTGGCTCGTGGAAGGGCCCGATTTCATCGGGCGCGTATCGCTGCGGCATCGGCTGAACGACGACCTCATGCGCATCGGCGGGCAGATCGGCTACGAGATCCGCCCCTCCATGCGGCGCCGCGGCTACGGCACACAGGCATTGCGGCTGGGGCTCGCCAAGGCGCGGGATCTCGGTTTGGAGAGGATCCTGGTCACGTGCGACAGCGTGAACCTGCCTTCCCGCAAGATCATCGAGCGCAATGGCGGGGTCTTCGAGGACGAGCTCGCGTACAGCGACGACAAGCCGCCGAAGCACCGGTTCTGGATCGACGTCACCGCGGCGCGAGGACGCGACGGCCGGCGCTAGGCCGCGAGGTAGTTCGAAACCTCGATCAGGTTGCCGTCCGGGTCGCGGAAATACACCGACATCATCGCGCCGAGCGCACCGGTCTTCGGCACCGGTCCGTCCGCGATCACGACGCCGTTTTCCTTGAGGCGCGCGATGACGTCGTCAAGCGGCGTCTCGGCGATGAAGCAAAGATCGAGCGATCCGGGCGCGGGCTTCAGCGCCTTGGGCTCGTACTCGCGGCCGGCCTGGTGCAGGTTGATCTTCTGGCGCCCGAAGGAAAGGCCGCGGCGGCCCCCGGCGAACGTGATGGCCTCCATGCCCATCACGCGCGTGTAGAAATCGATCGTGCGCTCGACGTCGAATGCGGTGAGGACGACGTGGTCGATGCGGTCTATTTTCATGGAGTAACATTATTCCATGCACGCCGATCCCGCGTTGATCCGCTCTGCGAAAGCGCACGTCTCGCCCGGGGAGTGGGCCGTGCGCACCGATCTCGCCGCCGCATACCGTGCCGTCGCGATGTACGGCTGGGACGACCTCGTCTTCACGCACATCTCGGCGCGCGTGCCCGGGCCGGAGCATCACTTCCTCATCAACCCCTACGGGATGATGTTCGAGGAGATCACCGCCTCGAGCCTGGTGAAGATCGACCTCGCCGGCAACAAGGCGATGGACTCGCCCTTCGAGATCAATCCCGCCGGCTTCACGATCCACAGCGCCGTGCACGAGGCGCGCGAGGATGCGCACTGCGTGATGCACCTGCACACGATGCAGGGCGTCGCGGTGTCCTGCCAGAAGGAGGGCCTGCGCCCCCTCTCGCAGCAATCGCTCTTCCCGCTCGCGAGCCTCGCCTACCACGACTACGAGGGCGTGGCGCTCAATCCCGGCGAGAAGAAGCGCCTCGTCGCGGACCTGGGCGACAAGGCGAGCATGATCCTGCGCAACCACGGGCTCCTCACTTGCGGGGCCACCGTGGCGGACACCTTCCTCTACATGTACATCCTGCAGAAGGCGTGCGAGGTGCAGGTGCTCGCGCAAGCCGGCGGCGGCGAGCTGATCCCGGTGCCGCAGGCGATCGTGAACGGCATCCAGCAGGCATCGAAGATGGTGCTGCGCCAGTCGGGCGGGATGATCGCGTGGCCGGGAATCCTGCGCCGGCTCGACCGGCTCGATCCTTCCTGGCGCGACTGACCTAGGGGAGCTCTTCCCGCTTCATCGTGAAGACGTAGCCCGTTCCGGCCGCGAACTTCGGCCACCGGAACGGGTACGACGGATAGGCGCGCTCGAGCGCCGCGCGGTTGTGCCCGATCTCGACGACGAGGAGGCCGCCGGGATTCAGGTGCTCCTTCGCGCGCGCGAGAATGCGGCGCGTGTGGTCCAGGCCGTCCGATCCGCTCGCGAGCGCCATCTCCGGCTCCTTGCGGAATTCGTCGGGGAGCTTCCTCATCGACGCGGCCTTCACGTACGGAGGGTTCGACACGATGAGGTCGTAGGTGCGCGTGGCGAGCGCGCCGAAGAGATCCGAGTTCACGAGGCGCACGCGCCGCGAGAGCTTGTAGCCGGCGACATTGCGCTTCGCGACCTCGAGCGCATCGCCGGAAAGATCGGCTGCATCGACACTCGCTCGGGGATAGGCGAGGGCGGCGAGGATGGCGAGGCATCCGCAGCCGGTGCAGAGGTCGAGGACCGAATTCGGGTGTTCCGCCAGGCGGGAAACCGGGGTCTGACCCCGCAGGAGTTCCGCGATGAACGAGCGGGGCACGATCGCGCGCTCGTCCACGTAGAACTTGTGGGGCCCGAGCCACGCTTCGTTCAGCAGGTAGGCGGCGGGCTTGCGCGTGCGAACGCGGGCATCGAGCAGCGCCTTGGCCTTGCGGTACCGGGTTTCGGTCAGCGGCTCATCGAGGTGGGGGTTGAGCTCCGAGGGCGGAAGGCCCAGCGCGGAGAGGATGATCCACGCGGCCTCGTCCAGCGCGTTCTCGGTGCCGTGGCCGTACGAAAGCCCCGCGCGCTCGAATCGTTCCACGCCGTAGTCGAGCAACGCGCGGACCGTGCGCGTCATTTGCCGAGCAGCAGCCCCTCGATGGCCACGCGATACACCTCGGCGAGGGGCTCGATCTCGGCGAGCGCCACCGCCTCGTTCACCTTGTGGATCGAGCGGTTCACGGGCCCGAACTCGGCCACCTCCGCGCAGATGTCGATGATGAAGCGCCCGTCGGAGGTGCCGCCGGTGCAATTGATCTCGGGCGTGATGCCCGCGACCTGGCGGATCGCCGCGGTGAGCGTGTCCACGAGCTTGCCGCGCGGCGTGAGGAAGGGCCTGCCGCCCACGACCCACTGGATGTCGTAGTCGAG
>Ga0134125_10002026_pt1 | contig 24288 bp, 19 predicted proteins | sample KB31751_FD_96464 | JGI IMG/M metagenome (GOLD analysis project Ga0134125, IMG submission 96464) | Terrestrial soil microbial communities with excess Nitrogen fertilizer from Kellogg Biological Station, Michigan, USA - KB3-175-1 | ecosystem: Environmental > Terrestrial > Soil > Unclassified ...
CCGCCACCAGCAGGACAGATGCGTATTCGTTTTTCTTCAGCGCATTCCTGGTGTTGACAGCCGCTGCTATTGCCTATTACCTCATGCGTCTGATCTCCCGCCGCATCCAATCGATGGTGCAGCTGGCGGACAAGATTGCGAAAGGGGACTTTCAACTCGTGGCGGATCACAAACACGACGAACTGACAGACCTGTCCGTCTCGCTGAACAGCATGTCGGCACAGCTCAGCCGCAATATCGGCGAGTTGGAAAAAAGGAACAGGGAGCTGACGCAGTTCGCCTACGTGGTCTCGCATGACCTGAAGGCACCCGTTCGCGGCATTTCGAATGTCGTCGGTTGGATCAGGGAAGACCTGGCCGGCGAGATCAGCCCCGCCATGCAAAAATATCTGGATTATATTCCCGATCGGGTCAGGCGGATGGAAGACCTGATCGACGGTCTGCTGGCATACGGACGGGCGGGCCGCGAGAGTTCGCCGGCCGAGCCGGTAGACGTGGCCGGACTGATCGGAGAGGTCGCTGAATACATGGTGCCGAGGACGCAGGTGTTTCGGGTAGGGCCGATGCCCGTTATTCATACCCAGCCCTTGCCGTTGCAGCAGGTGTTCAGCAATCTGATCGGCAACGCGGTGAAGTATGCGCCGCAGGATGGCGGGGAGATCTCGATTTCCTGCACCGAGCAGGAAGACTTCTACGAATTCGCGGTGGAGGACAACGGGCCGGGCATTCCGGCCGAATACCACGAAAAGGTATTCGGGCTTTTTCAGACGCTCAGGGAGAAGGCGGACAAAGAAAGCACCGGGATCGGACTGGCGATCGTACGAAAGATCGTACAGGAACACGGAGGGATGGTCAAGATCAGATCGGTTCCCGGAAGCGGCGCAAGTTTTATCTTTACATGGCCAAAAGGATCAGCATGAACAGAAAGACGATTATGCTCGTGGAGGACGATGAACTGGATGTCATCAGCGTCCAGCGCTCGCTCAAGAAACTGGAAATTGACTTTGAACTGGTCGTTGCTTTCAATGGAGCGGAGGCGATCGAAATGCTGCAGGGCAGCAGCCGCATCGGGCCCATGGGGTCGCTGCCCGACATTGTGCTGCTGGACCTCAACATGCCGCGCATGAACGGCCTGGAATTCCTGCAGCGCATCAGAGCCGACCCGCGGCTTGCGCACATCAAGGTATTCGTGATGACCACGTCAGGCGAGTCCGCCGACCGGAGTTCGGCGGAAGCATTGGGCGTGTCGGGGTATCTCGTCAAGCCGATGAGCTACGGGGCGCCGTATAACCGCAAGGACTCTATGGAGCATTTTGTTCAGTTCCATATGCGGAGTATTTTGCTTGGACTGGAGGAATAGATCCCTGTGCTTCGGTCAAACTCGTGACAGATGGTCGCCGGCTTTTTGGATGAGGTCCTCGAGCCGGAAAGGTTTCCTCAGCCAGTCATCGGCGCCGGCCGATTCGGCAAGGGCCGAGATATTGTCCTCGCTCGAGAAATAGACAACCGGGATACGGTTGTACCTGGCGTTGGACTTCAATAGCCTGGTGGCTGCGATGCCATCCATGACCGGCATGTGGTGATCCATAAAAATCAGTTTCGGGCGGTACAGCCTTACCCGCCGCAGGAGCTGGCTGCAATCCTGCAGGGTTTCCACCATATAACCGTTTTGTTCCAGAATCCGTTTTGCCAACAACAGGTGATCGGGATTGTCGTCGATCATCATGATGCGTTTAGCCTTAACCATGCCTTTCTGCTTTATGACTCGCTGCAAGCGTTGAAGTCAATATTCTTTGTCGAAGTTACCAATATTCGCACCCGCCCGGACGAAATGAATGAATATTAATTTGTAGATTCGACAGCACGCGCTGAAAGGCGGGGGAAAATATTTCCCACAACACGTAATGCGTGACACGAGTTTTCGCGGTGGCATTCCGGCAATACAGCGAGAACCAGGATATTGAGGGGTTATGTTGAAAAAGGGAAGCGAGATGAGAAGGTTTACTTTCGGAGCTGTACGGAAATATCCTTATCTTATGCCGACAATTACTTGCATATGAGAACGCTTCTACTCGTCGCCGCGGTGCTGGTCACCACTTCGGTTTGTGCACAACAATCTTTTAACGGCGTGGACTCGCACCTGGGCAATCTTTTTATGTTGTCCAACGCGCAAAGCCGCTCGATCAGCCCGGAGAACTTCAACGGCGCCAAGGGGGCAGGCGGGATGGCGACAAAGGGAACGGGGTCCGGGGCCGCGCGGGAACTGGGCCAGGGCTGGAAGATCAGCCCCTCCGTGGTCATCAAGTCCAAAGCGACTTTTACGATCGCGGAAATCGATGGCCCGGGCTCGATCCAGCATATCTGGATGACGCCGACGGGCAACTGGCGCTGGTCGATCCTGCGCATCTACTGGGACGATGAGGCGACGCCTTCGGTGGAAGTACCGGTCGGCGATTTTTTCGGGATGGGGTGGGGCCAGTATTCGCCGTTGCGGTCGCTGGCGGTGTGCGTGAACCCGGGGAGCGCCTTCAATTGCTATTGGCCGATGCCATTCCGCAAGAAATGCCGCATCACGATGGAGAATATCGACGATAAGGATATGGTGCTGTATTATTCCGTGGATTATATATTGACGGAGGTCCCCGCCAATGCCGGGTATTTCCACGCGCAATTCCGACGGGTGAACCCGCTCCCATACAAAGGCGTCGTGACGCTCCTGGACAGCGTGCACGGCAAGGGACAGTATGTGGGCACCTATCTCGCCTGGGGAGTACACAATAACGGCTGGTGGGGCGAAGGGGAGATCAAATTCTATATGGACGGCGACAAGGACTGGCCTACGATCTGCGGAACGGGTACGGAGGACTATTTTTGCGGATCGTATGACTTCGACACGCAAACGAAGAATGCGGCGGGAGTGAGCGTGAGCCATTATACAGAGTTCTCTAAGCCCTATTCGGGCCTTGCCCAGGTGATCAAGGGGGATGGGCACTACGATATGGCGCAGCGGTTCGGCCTGTACAGGTGGCATATCGCAGACCCGATCAGGTTCGACAAGAGTTTGAAGGTGACCATCCAGGCGCTGGGCTGGCGGGAAGGCGGAAGGTATCTGCCGCTCCAGGACGATATCTCGTCGACGGTCTTCTGGTACCAGACGGAACCGCACGCGCCGTTCCCGGTGTTGCCGGGGAAGGATGCGTTGGAGGTCGATTAGGGTTCGCTACAATCCCATTATATGATACGACGGTTGCTGCCATTCATCGCTGTATTTTCTTCATGCGTCATGCCAAAAGTATATGCGCCCGGCTCGTTCGGCCCGGACATGAAATTTTTGCAGACCAGGGACAGCGGGCTGGTTGTCTTAAAGAAGGGCGACGCTGCGATCCTCGTGTCCCCGAAATACCAGGGAAAGGTCTTTACGTCGACGGCGGCCGGCGATACGGGGACGAGTTTTGGCTGGATCCATTACAAGGCCTTCGACGGACCGGCGGACCCGCATATGAATGCGTATGGCGGCGAGGACAGGCTCTGGCTGGGACCCGAGGGCGGGAAGTTTTCGCTGTTCTTTCCGAAGGGCGCGAAAATGGAATTTGCCAACTGGAAGACGCCGGCGGCGTTTGATACGGAGCCGTGGACGGTCACCGGTCACAGCGATAGTTCGGTGGAACTGCGAAAGGACATGCAACTCGTGAATTATGCGGGGACGAGGCTAAGCTTGTCGATCGACAGGCGCATCGCCATCATGGACAGGGCAGCGATCGACAGCACCTGGAAACTTGCGCCGGACGCATCGGTGGCGGCGGTGGGGTACGAGACGGTCAATTCGCTGACCAATACAGGCGCCGAAGCCTGGACGGACTCGACGGGGATGCCCTGTATCTGGATGCTGGATATGTTCAATCCTTCGCCGGCAACGACGATCGTGATCCCCTATACCTCCAATTCGCTGGATTCGAGCAAGCCCGCGACAACGGATTATTTTGGCGAGATCCCGGCGGACAGGATCAGGTTCGACCGCGGGCCGATCTATGGCATCATCTATTTCAAGGCGGACGGCAAGAGCCGCGGGAAACTAGGCGTGCATCCCGACCGGGCCGAGCCCGTGGCAGGCAGCTACGATGCGCAGCGGCGGGTGCTTACCCTCATTTTATTTGACAATTCGCAGGGGCCGTATCTCAACCAGGAGTGGAATACGACCAAACCGCCTTTTAGCGGCGACGTCATGAACGCGTATAACGACGGACCGCTGGCGGATGGCAGCCAGATGGGCCCGTTCTATGAACTGGAGAGCGTGTCGCCGGCGGCCTTTCTCGCCCCCGGTCACACGTTGGTGCATCACCACGCGGTCTTTCATTTTACGGGACCCGAGGCGAGCCTGGACCAGATCGCGCGCAAAATATTGGGGCCTTCTTTGCAGCAGATCAGGACGGCGTTCCATTAACCGCTAAAATTAATTTTTGGTGCGGCCATCGGCGCAGGCAACTACCAGCGGCGGGCCGCCGTTTTTTTCTTTTACCCGCTCTCCGACCCATTGCGGCGTACTTCATTTCGCAGGCCGGCCGGCCAAACCTTGCCTCGTTCCACAGTTGTTTTTCCACATCTTAATCAATTTAAATTATTGACTATGAAGAAGCGTGTACATTATCAAACGCTGGCAGCACTGCTGCTGGCGACCGGCGGACTGTTCACTGCCTGTCACAAAGGAAATTTCAATCCGCAGGACCTGCGCAATTTCGACCAGGTCGTGCTGGTGGCCAACAAGGCCTCGTATGGACCCATGCTGGTCGACACTACGCTGCAGAACGCCTGGGGTCTGACCTGGGCCCCGCAAGGGATTGCATGGGTCAACGCGAATGGGACAGGTCTCAGCGAATTGTATACCGGTCAGGGTGCGATCGTACGGCCGCCGGTCCATATCCCCTCGCCCACGGATAGCGTGGGTGGCGCCCCGAGCGGCGATGTCTTTGTCGGCGGAGCCGGGTTCGTGCTGGCGGACGGCGCGGGAGCCAATTTCATGTTCGTCGGCGAGGACGGGATCTTGTCGGGATGGAACGGGGCCGATGGCAATAACGCCCAGCGCGTCAGGGACCTCTCCGCGACCGCCGTGTACAAGGGCGTGACCATGGACAGCACCGGCGGCCATCACTATCTCTATGCCGCCAACTTCATGACGGGCAATATTGACGTCTTTGACCAGTCCTTCCATCTCGTATCGATGCCATTCCACGACCCCGGGCTGCCGGCAGGCTACGCACCTTTCAACATCGTGCCGGTGGGCGACTGGCTGTTCGTCAACTACGCGGAGCAGACACCGGGGAGCATCGACGAGATGCATGGACACGGGCTCGGCTTCACGGATGTGTATACCCCGGATGGCATCTTCGTGCGGCGCTTTGCCTCACGGGGAACTCTGAACGCACCCTGGGCGATCGCGTGGGCGCCGGCGGGTTGGTTGTCGGCGGCAGATATGGACAGCACGGGGGCCGACATGGACAACTCAGGCGAGAAGCAGACAAGCGCGACCTCGGATAAGGGGGACCACGGCGATCGCGACCACGACATCTCCACGCCGGTCGTGCTGATCGGGAATTTCGGGGACGGTCGTATCAACGTGTTCGCGCCGGATGGCCATTTCCTCGGCCAACTGCAATCGCACAAGAAGGTGATCTCGATCGACGGGCTCTGGGCTTTGACGTTCCCGCCGGCTACCGCGACGAGTATCGATCCTCGGAGACTGTATTTTACGGCGGGGCCGAACGATGAAGCTGACGGAGAGTTTGGGTACCTGATCAAGGAATGATCGGCGGTTAAGACGTGTTGCGGACGGGCCCTCGCTCTCCCGGGAGCGAGGGCCTTTTTGTGTGGCGGCGGCGCGGCGGCGATGCGGCGCGGAGCAGGCCCACGATCTATGCCGACATGAAGCTGACGATAAATCTCCCTTCGTGTAAATAATAATAGCTTTGTCTATCGCGCGAGTAAACGACGGGGGCGCCGAAATCCTTCATCAGGCGAATGTACTCGTATGTGCTGCGTTCGGAAAGGCCGAGCTTGCCGGCGAGTTGCGCGGGGGTCCCGGTGCCTTTGATACGGATGAGCTGATCGATTCGGTCGAGCCGATTGAAAATTTCCTTTTGCATAGTGATAAGGTTTGATTGGTGGACAAAGTTTATTTTACGGAAGGTAAACCAGTTGCGAGGAAATATGTTATGTTTGTTGTATTATAGATATTTTATATAAAACTAAATCAATGGAAACTCTTATCAAACGTTCGTTCTTTGTACTGGCCTCTACTCTCACCCTATCGAGCCTGCACGCCCAAACGGCAGACGATATCGTCAACAAGTATACGACAGCCATCGGCGGAAAGGAGGTCATCGACAACACGAAGTCGATGATCGTCGAAGCTACCACATCGGTCATGGGCAATGATGGCGATACAAAAACCACGGTCCTTTACGGAAAGGGATATAAGAACGAGTCGAATTTCGGCGGCACCCAGATCGTCACCTGCGTTACCCCCACCGGCGGTTGGATGATCAACCCCTTCGCTGGCGCGGCTACGGCTACGGCCATGCCGGACGAACAACTTAAAAGTCAAAAGATCAACCTCGTGCTGGACCCTCTTTCGAATTACGCTGCCAATGGCAACAAGATCGAACTGCTCGGCCAGGATTCCGCGGACTACAAGATCAAATCATCGGGCAACGGTCCGGAAGTAACTTATTTTGTCAACATGAAGACCTATCTGCTCGACAAGATCACCAGCCATGTCAGCATGGGCGGCCAGGATGGTGACGTGAATATTTCGTTCTCGGATTACCGTAAGCTGGACAACGGCCTGTTATTCCCGTTCAGCGAAAACCTGGAAGTGCCGCAAGCTACGCTGGCTATCACCGTGAAGAAAGTGACGGTGAACGCGCCGGTCGATCCCACGATATTCGATATGCCGAAGTAAGCCAGATCGATTGTCATGCATCGCCGAAAAAAATAAAAACGGGGCCCGGACGGCCCCGTTTCACTTGTTGGTGCTATGTAAATCATCGACTGACGAGGTGATAGTTCTTGAAGGACATGATCTGGCGTCCCCCCAGAAAGTTCTGCTCTATGAAAGTGAGCAGCCGGTACTTCAGCCGTTCGTGTTTGTGCCGCACCACGCTTTGAGGGTGGCGGCGACGCTCCAATTGGTCGGCCCAATTGAATAGCCGGATCCGCTCCTGCATGACCGCGGGGTGGGTCTCCTGATAGACCGATAACTGGCTCAGATTTCCAAAATCGAACTCTTCCTGTTCCCGGCGAAAATACTCTTCGGCCTTGTCGCGGCCGCTGTGGATTGTAGCAAAGGCCTTGCGCTTTTTCTGCATATACTGCGGCGGGCGTACCCAGCCGTAGTGATAGATGTGGGCATCGACACGGGCGACTTTGAGTTTGAAGGTTCCCTTTTTCTGCCGGTAGTGGACGCCGTCGAAACCAGGGATCCGGCGAAACGACTGCGCGGACTCCCAGGAATGGATGTCCCTGTCGTTACGGACGATCCGGATCTCGTTGGCGTACCAGGCGTGGGAAGTGATAAAATGGTCGTAGTCGCCCCAGAAATGCCTGTATTTGAATAGGATACCTTCTACGTCGGGGGCGTGGAGCAACTCCTCACAGCGCTGGCGGATCTTCGGCAGGTCGTCTTCATGAACGACCTCGTCGCTCTGCAGGTAGAATAACCAATCGCCCTTGCAGGCTGCTTTGGCGATATCGGTCTGGTGGGCGTGTTCCATGCCACGGGGGTACTTGTCGAGGTCCCAAACGGTATGGATGACCCGGATCTTAGGGGATCCGATGCTGTTGATCTCCTCGAGGGTACGATCGTCGTGGTCGCAATCGCCCAGGGCCACAACAAATTCATCCACAAGGGGTAAGATGGAACTGATGGTTTGTCGAATGGGGTAGTACAGTTTGGTGGCGTTGCGCACCATGGTGAATCCGCTAATGGTCATGCCCGGTTTTTTAGTGTTTTGGATCTGTGTGTGTGACTTCTCATCTGACTCTCAAAGTTCGTGCGCGCTTAATCTATTGGGATTAAGAGCTCATTAAACACCCATAAGCGGGGCAATGAGCTTGTCGGGAACGTTAACAAATGGATAACCGGTAGTTAACGAACAAAAACTGTAGGGATTTCGATGAAAAGGCATTAAGATTGGATTAAAATGACGTGCCAGGAGCGCCGGGGGCTAAAACCGGGGAGTTTTTCGGGTGAATTTTCAGGGTTCCGGGGGTAGAATTCCGATGTGGATAAACCAGGTTTGGTATAGTTTTGGCCGCCTATAAGTAGTTATAAACCTTTATTTTGTGGTCCCGCCGCGGCCGGCGGCCAACCGCAGGATGATCGGTGAAAACTTAAATCCGTTCCCATGAAAAAGACAATTGTCTTTAACCTGCTGCTTATTCTCGGCTATTATCTCGTGCTGCAATTACTTGTCTGGCTCGCCATGATCTTCCGGTAACGGGGGGAACTCTGGGGTCGTTTTTGGTCACTCGTCCTGGTTTGCGGCGAACTTTGCCTGCGTTCATTCGTCGTCGGCGAGCAGATCGGGCCGTCTTTCGCGGGTCCGCGTCAGGGATTGATTGTGGCGCCAGTCTTCGATCTTTTTCGGATCGCCGCTGAGGAGGATGTCGGGTACTTTCACCCCGCGGAAATCGGCTGGCCGGGTATAGACCGGTGGCGCCAGCAGGTTGTCCTGAAAGGAATCGAATAGCGCGGATGTTTCGTCGTTGAGGACGCCCGGTATCAACCGCCCGATCGAATCGACCAGTACCGCCGCCGCCAGTTCGCCGCCGCTCAGGACATAGTCTCCGATGGAGATCTCGCGCGTCACATATTTTTCGCGGATCCGCTGATCGATCCCCTTGTAGTGCCCGCAAATGATCAGGATGTCCGCCTTCAGGCTTAGATAGTTGGAGATCTTTTGATTGAGCCGTTCGCCGTCGGGCGTCATGTAAATGATCTCGTCATAGGCGCGTCCGCGGTCTTTGGACAGGGACCCGATCGCATTGGCCAGAGGTTCCGGCATGATGACCATCCCCGCGCCGCCACCGTACTGGTAGTCGTCGACCTGGCCGTATTCATTGACGGCCCATTCGCGCAGGTGGTGCACATTGATCGTCAACAGCCTCCTCTCCCTGGCGCGCTTGACGATCGAATGTTGGAACGGGCTCTCGAGGAGCTCGGGCAGGACCGTGAGTATGTCGATTGTCATGCTGCAAACTTAGGATTATTTCGGCGAGGACGCCCCCGCGACGATATGCTCAACGGGAATTTTGCCGTATGCAACATCAAGCGTCACCTTCCCGCCGCGGCTGGTGACATTCCCAAATCCACTATCGGTAGAAAGAAAGGAGGTAAAGTCGCCGATACGCGAGTCGACATAAAGCGTGCGGGTCACCGCGTCGTACCGCACCCCGGTCAGCGCCTCGATCAGCGCGTAGCTTGACATGGCGCGGGCATACCAGTGGCCGCACTCGTATTCGTCGAACGGATTGCGGACACGGCCGTCATATCGGCGGCGGCAGGTGCGAACGATGTCGAGCCCTTCCGCAACCTTGCCCTCGAAGATGAGGTGCGACGCGACCTGGTACTCGATGCCGGTCCACACCTCGTTGCTGTACACAAAGGGCAGGGACAGCTGCCCGCCTTCTGGCCAGGTGCATAACAGCAGCCCGCCTTCGTTGCCCAGCGCGTACCCCGGCCGCTGGGGATTGCTGTAGTCGCTCAGGTCTTTTTTCTCATTGAAGGTATATACGGATTGCAGATGGCTTTTGACTTTGCCGCGGTCCAGCGGCTCGGGCAAGCCGCAGACACGCGCCATCCAATCCCCCAGCACACCATCGGAGAGGCAACCCTTGCCATATTGGTATTTGGGCCCTTCTTTTTGCAACAGCGCCACGGCTTCCGCGGAGTACCCGCCGTTGAAGGAATGCTGGCTGGCCGCGACCGGATCGGCGGCATTGAGCCCTGTCCACTCGATCTTTTGGTTGAAGTACTTGCCGTTGAACAACCGTTGCTCCATGAATAGTTTCCCCTTGTTGAAAAGTGACGTGTATTGGTCCACGTTCTCGCCAAGGGCGGCGCCGATTTCGGTGAAAGCCTCGAGCGCTCCGAGATAAAAGCTGGTGGTCATCGGGTCCGGACCCCAGAATTCGATATCATAGGTGTTGTGGTGCGGCTCTTCCAGCGTGCCCGTGTGGCGCGGATCCCAGGTGGCAATGCAATAATCGAGCGATTGTTTCACCCTGGGATAGAGGTTGCGGAGCCAACTGCTGTCGCCGCTGATCCGCCAGTCGCGGTAGACTTTCATGATCCCGCCCAACTGGCCGTCGCTTGCGGCGTAAAAGGTGTGGGCCTGCGGCCGGATGGGCAGGGCTGCGCGGAATTGCTGATGTCCGGCCGCGTTCTGGTCCTCAAAGAACTCCGTGCGGCGCAGGCTTCGTTCAAGGGAAGGAAAGAGGTGACACACCGCTTGCGCATAGTTCCAAACATGCGTGCACGAACCCGCGCAGCTCCCCCAGTTGTCGTCGGACCCCTCCCAGCCCCAGAAGCGCCCGTCGGACTGGCGGAGGACCGTCGGCGACTTGAGGATGCTCAGGTTGGCGGCAACGGCTTCCATCACCTCCGGTGGCAGCGTGCTGCGGTAGAAGGCATCTTTGAACAGGGTTGTCTTGCCGCGCAGCTCGCTGTAGTGCGCCCTCCAGTAACTGATAGCGGCGTCGATATCCGCGAACCGGCTGCTATACCAGGGCTTGTAGTACCAGGAGGGCGAAGTATCGGGGACCGTGCTGTCGGCGGGATTGCTAACGTTTTCGCCTATGCGTAAACGGCTGTCGGGCACATACCAGGTGATCATCAGCCGGATGGTCCGGACCTCACCCGGTTTGAGGGTGAAAGGCACCTCGATCGATGCGCCGGAGGAATTCGGTTGCGGGTCCTTTGCCTGCACGGTGGCATCCCGGATATGGTTCCACGCCATCGTCAGCGGGTCCCACCAGCCGCCCCGGAACCAACAATAGTCGACGACCGCAGCGGGATCGTCGGTGAAAAACGCCAGGTCACCTTTTTTGTCGGGCGCCAACGCGCTGTCCTCGCTGAGGACAAAGCCGCCTGTCGTGCGGCGGACCTGTGAAAAAGACGGGAGGGTGGGAGAATTGAACGAGAAGATATATTCCAGCGTCTTTGGGCTGCGGTTGGCGATCCTGTATTCCAGCGCCCCCATCGGGAGGCTCGAATTGTCGGGGTCGGTGGGAATGAAGGGACTCCAACCCGTGATCCGGACTTCGGCAGGGAGCCCGGCGTCATTGAGGCTCACCTCGGCGAAGGGGAAGGTGGCCCGGAAGGTTGCGTTCCGGTAGCGGGCCAGCCCCCAGGTACGGCCGACGTCGCCCAGTCCGGCCTGCGACATCGAATATTTTTTCCAGTCGGGGACCGGGCCTTCGAGGACCCGGGCGGTTTTCGGTTGGCCCTTGACGACGAGGGCGGCAAAGACGGGCGGTTCGTTGAAAAAGTCGGGGGCGTTGCGGATGGATAGGTGGGAGATGGCGCCGGTGCCTTCGAGACAAAACATGCCCGCGCCGATGCCGCCGACGGGGAAGGCGATGTGGTTGAGGTTGGCGCCGGAGTAGGCGGCGTTGAAGGCGCGGGATTGCGCGGCTGCGGGGTGAATGACGGCGGCGAAAAGTCCGGTGAGCAGGATGGCGAGGGGGCCGCGGGGAAGGCGTTGGTGGCGCATAACAGCTGGAATTGGTGCCTTACAAGTTAACTAAAACCGGACAATTGCGTGTATCTGGGGAGGCTTGCGCGGAGAGGTCGGCGTGGTCGGCGGGGTCGGCGAGGGTGGCGGCTGTAGCGTTTCCGGAGTGTTGAAGCATTTGCTCAAGCAAATGAAATGGAGAAAAATATTCCTTTGATGATCAGCGATTTATATTTGGCGAAAGCATTTGCTCAAGCAAATGCTTTACTAAGCTGACATGGCATGGCGGCCGCAGCTCTCGCGGGACGCAGGGGGCGATTCATTTCAACATCGGAGCGGCCGATCTGAAGACCCTCAGGAAGAAAATCGCAAAGGCCGAATACAGGAATATCAGATAAAGCACGTACCAGCGGCGATACTGTCTTATCTGCACCTTAGCCTCGTCAGTCCTGGCATACCGTTTGGCGCGGCTCAGTTTTGCGAGCGAAATTCTGCCGCCGACGGGAATGACGCCGTTGCGGTACAATTGGTAGAACCTGACGGAGCTGTAGATCCTGAACGCAATGGCGAGAAGAAGGATTGGTATGGAGATCCAGATCATTGCAGCTCAAGATAATCCACGTCGTCAATAGTTGCAAGCGCCGGGGAGCCGATCAGGGAAACTCACTCGGTCCGCAGGTTGCGCACCGGGTTGGTCAGGGCCGCCTTTACCGTCTCGAAGCTGACCGTGAAGAGCGTGATCAGCAGGACGCCGGCTCCTGCGCACCCGAAGATCCACCCCGACAGGGGGGCATGATAGGCATAGTTCTGCAGCCAGCGGTGCATGCCGAGATATACGAGCGGCATCGAGATGAACATGGCGAGGACGACGAGCCGGATAAAATCCCTGGATAGCAACGCCCAGAGGTTGAAAACGCCTGCGCCCAATATCTTTCGAACACCGAGTTCTTTTGTGCGCTGTTCCGCAACAAAGGAGGCAAGGCCGAAGAGGCCGAGGCAGGAAATGAAAATGGCGAGACAGGCGAACACGGCGGCGAGATTGCCGATGCGGTTCTCGGCGGCGAACTTCTGCGCATAGTCGTCATCGTTGAAGCGATAAATAAAAGGGCTTGCGGGGTTGAATTTTTTGAAAGTAGATTGGATGGAGGCGAGCGCAGCATGCGTGGACCGGCCGGGCCGGATCCGGATGGTGATGTTGGCCAGCCAGCCGTCGCCGAGAAAAACGGCGGGCTCGATGGGTTTGTAGGGGGAGTTGGCGAGCATGTCGCCGACGACGCCGACGATGTGGTAGGTCCTGGGGGGTTGCCCGAATATCCGCAGCCGGACCTGCATTCCGACGGGGTTTTTCACGCCCATGATCCTGGCAGCCGTGTAGTTGATCAGGGCGGCGCTGCTGTCCGTGGCAAAGTCCCGCGACAGGTCGCGACCCTGCAACACTGTCCACCCGACGGTAGGCCCGAATTCAGGGGTGATGTTGACGTTGTGGAAAGAGATGGCCTTCTGCTCCTCGGTCTGACCTTCCCAGTTGAGTTCATTACCGTTATCAAACGATGTAGTCGGCAGCGAGGACTCCGCTACATTCGCCACCATTCCCGAGGCAAGCAATTCATGACGCAAGGCCTCGTAGTGCTGCCTGAGGCTATCTGTGTTAATCGGGACCGTGATGAGTCCTTCGGGGGTATAGCCGACCGGGCGGTCCCGGGCAAACTGGATCTGCCGGAAGACGATGATGGTCCCCAGAATGAGCGAGAGGGACACCGTGAACTGAAGCGTAACGAGGATTTGACGGGGCAGCCTGGATCCGCGGCCGGCACGGAACACACCCTTCAGCACTTTGACCGGTCTGAATGCGGACAGGTAAAAGGCGGGATAGCTGCCCGCCAGGATGCCGGTTAACAAGGTGAAACCAAGGGCAACGGCCCAGAACAAGAGGCTGCCTTCGGGGAATTGCATACGCTTGGCGGCAATGGCGTTAAAAAAGGGCAAACTGAAATAGGCGAGGGCGGTGGCGAGGACAAACGCCAGCAAAGCCACCAGGATGGATTCGCCGAGGAATTGGGCGACGAGTTGGGTGCGGCGGGAGCCGAGGGTCTTCCGGATGCCCACCTCTTTGGCGCGCTGTTCGCTTCGCGCGGTGGACAGGTTCATGAAATTAATGCAGGCCAGGATCAGGACAAAGCAGCCAATCAGGCCAAAAAAGGAGACGAGCCGGATGCGACCGCCCTCGGGAACGCCCATGACGAAATCGCCGTGCAGGTGGATCCGGTCGAGCGGATAGGCCATCAGGTACTCCTTCGCGTCGGGACTGAAGTTGATATGGGGGGTAGGCAAATATTTGATTCGGGCCGTGGCCATTTCGGGAGTGACCCCATCGGCGAGGAGGGCGAACATCTGCGCGCTGTGATCGTTCCAGTCGGTGTTACTGTTAAGCCAGGCCATCTCTTTCATTTCCCAGGGCAGGAAGATACCGGTGCCATAGAACGTGCTGTTCGGGGGCAGGTCCTCGTATACCCCGCCGACCACAAAGGTTGAATTGTTGTCCCGGCGAAGGGTCTTGCCGATGGGATCGCTATGGCCGAACAGCGCGGCGGCCGTGCTTTGCGAGATCAGGACCGTCGAGGGATCCTTTAGCGAGACCGAGGTGCCGGCCAGCATGTGGAAGGAGAAGATCTCCGGGAAGGTGTATTGCGCCCATTCACCCTGGACGGAAATCGCGTTGCCGCCGACATTCAGCAAAGAGGCGCTGGAGTAATGGGTCACCATGGCGGTCTTTTTGAAGACGTCTTCAAATCCGGTGCGGATGGCTGGTCCGAGTGCGGTCGAGATCGTGTAGCCGGCCATGCCGGTATTGCCCGACTGCTCCATGCGTCGGAGCATCTCGCCTTTGGCCTCCTGCCGGACCATGACCTGGACGATGCGGCGGTAATTCGAATGATAATGATCGAAAGAGAATTCGTCCGCGATCCACAGGCCGATGAGCAGGGCGATCGCCATCCCGACAGCAAGACCGGCGATATTGATGACGGAGTGCGCCCGGTGTTTGAGCAGGTTCCGGATGGCGATGGTGAAATAGTTCCTGAACATGTCTTCGGTTTTTGGGGTCCTATGATAGGGCGGACAAAACGAATGCCGGTTAGGTAAGCGATTGATATTTAATGGCGTCGGCTCCTGGCCCGGCGCGCCGATGACCGGTTTCGATACAGCAGGTGAACGACGGCGCACGATGTCACTCCGTCCTAAGACTCCTGATCGGACTCGTACTCGCCAGTCTAAGCGCCTGGTAGCCGATTGTCAACAAGGTGATGAGCACGGCAACTCCGCCGCCAAGGGCGAAGATCCACCATGCGATGCTGGTGCGGTACGCATAGTTGTCCAGCCAGTTGTTCATCAAGACCAAGGACAGCGGGATGGCGAGCGCCAGGGCAAGGGCGACGAGTGCGATGAATTCGCTGCACACCATCAGGAACAACCTGAGAACGTTTGCCCCCAGCACTTTTCGGATGCTGATCTCCTTTGTTCGCCGTTCGGCCGTAAAGGCCGCGAGACCCAACAGACCCAGACAGGAAATGAGGATCGCAAGGGTTGCAAAACCATCGGCCAGGCTGCGGATCACGATCTCGTTTTTGTATGACGAAAGATAGGCGTCGACTGAAAATTGATAGGTAAAGGGAAACGCCGGGTTCAGGGTGGTGCAGAGGGATTGGAGGGTGGCCAGGGCTTGCCGGGTTTGTCCGGGCCGGGCCCGCACAAGGAGCGTGCCATATGCTTTTGGGCGGAGGAGAATAGATAGGATAAGTGGCCGGATGCGCTCATGTACCGGTTTGAAATTGAAATCGCGTACAACGCCGATGATCCTGCCTTTGCGACCCCACATCGTCAGTGTCCGGCCAATCGGATGACTGTAACCCATTTCGCGGGCGGCGGTCTCATTGATGATCCAGGCGCTTGAATCCGTCGGGAAGCTTGCAGAGAAATCGCGCCCTGCTGCGAGAGACAATTTCATTGTCTGTACAAAATCCAACTTCACTTCCGCCTCGGCTGCTTCCATCAGTTTCCCCGGGGGCTTACCCTCCCAGGAGATGTCTGTCGAGTTGTTATCCAGGTAGTCGGGATCGTCGGAAATGAAGCTAATGGATGCAATGCCCGGCGATTTGCCTGCGGCTTCCTTCAAATAATCATAATCCCTGGACAAGTTACCCTCGATCGGGACATATATCAAGTCGTTTTTGTCGTAGCCGATATTTCGCGATTGGATATAATCCACCTGCCTCGAGACTACCAGTGTCCCGATGATGAGCAGAATGGAAAGGGTAAATTGAAATACGACGAGTCCTTTTCGCAGCCAGCCTGTGCCTGAGCGGGGTCGCGTGGCGGAAGGTTTAAGCACGGATAGGGGACGGAAGGAAGAAAGGAACAGGGCCGGGTAGATACCCGCTATAAATGCGGTGACGCAGGTCAGTCCAAGGAGCCCCAGCCAGAACGAAAAGCGGTGGAACGGGAGGGGAATCCGTTTCCCGGTCAGCTCGTTGAAGCCTGGCAGGCAAAGCGTCAATAAAAGGATGGCGATGGTGACCGACACGACGGTGACCAGGAAAGACTCGGTCATGAACTGGCGGACCAGGGCCGCGCGACGGGCGCCCACCACCTTCCGAACTCCGATTTCCTTTGCCCGCTTTACGGATTGGGCGGTGGCGAGGTTCATAAAATTGATACAGGCAATGGCCAGGATAAAGATGGCGACGATAAAGAAAAGGTCGATATACTGGATCCTACCGCCATCCGGCTGACCGTTACCAAAATGGCTGTGGAGGTACATGTCGCCATACTGTTGCAAGTGCAGTTGGATACTATATCCCTGCGGCTGATCCTTCCGGTAGCGATCGAGGAGATGCGTGAGTTGATGGTCCACCGTTGAAGGGTCGGCGTCGGGACGCAGCATGATCACCGTGTAGGGGCCCGCGGCGGCCCAGTTGTCGAGATTGGTCCCTGATAAGAAAGCTTTCCAATTCAACAGGAAATCAAATTGTCTCGACGAAGAGGCGGGCGGATCATCGAACACCGCCGTGATCTTGAAATCGCGTTTGTTTTCGTACCGGATGGCTTTTCCCATTGCGTCTTCTGCCCTTCCGAAAAACGTCTCAGCCATTTTTCGCGAGATGGCGATCCCGTCCGGGGAGGCAAGCGCCGTTGACGGATCGCCCGCAAGCAGCGGGTAGGTGAACATGGTAAAGAAGTCCCCGGACCCGGCGTCGCCGGAGAATTTTATTCGCTTGTCCCCGACCTGGAATGTGCTGCGGTCCACGTATTCTTCCATGCCGGAAGCAAATTGGACGCCGGGGATAACTCTCTTCACCTCTTCCGGCAAGAGGCCGCAGGTCTCATAGTCCGCGGTTATCTTATTGTCGTAGGATTCCCTTTCGTACAGCACATACAAGAGTTTGCCATTCTTGTGGAAATGATCGACGCTCAGCTCGTCTTCGATCCAGAGAAAGATCAGGAGGCTCGACACCAGCCCGAGGGCGAGCCCGGAAACGTTGAGGAGGGAGCTGTATCGGTGCCGCGTGATGTTTCTCCAGGCGGTCTTCAGATAGTTGCCAAACATTGGTTGAGATTGAAAGAAACAGTATGGACAAATCAAATCTGTTGCTGAGGTACTGGATTCCAAAAGGGTGCCAAAGGGGTAGGCGACTGATAAACAAAGAATTGTGTGGGTGGCTCCCGGCCGGGTGTCCGGTTACGAACGTTCCGGTGTTTCGAATCGGATCATTTTTGGGACGGCGCACGTTTGGCGAAACACTCATTCTCCCATAAAATCGTCGAGCTCCCGGCGGTCCTTTTTTGTCGGGCGGCCGATCTTGCTTTGGCGTTTGCCGGTATTGAAACTTGCCGCCTGGAATTGCAGCCGCTCGATCTCCTCCGCGGGGGTAATGTCGATGTAATAATTGATGGCCTGCGCGTATTGGAGGCGGTGGTCGAGGAGCGCGGCCACCTTGATGCGCCAGCGTTTCTGCTCGGTCCTGATCTCGTATTCGTCGCCGACATTCACGTTGCGCGAGGCCTTTGCGGCGATGCCGTTGTATTTTACCTTGCCCTTATCGCAGGCCCCGGCTGCTTCGGCCCGGGTCTTGAAGAGCCGGATGGACCAGAGGTATTTGTCGAGACGGATTTTTTCTTTTTCAGGCATGTCGGAAGGGGCGGCGGTTGCGCCAGACTGTAAAATTAGGTAAATTCAGGGTTGAAACTAACGGGACATATGCCGTATCTTGACGCCCATGAAGAGGACTTTGTATGTTATCGTGGCGATTTGTTTGACAGCTTCGGGATGCCACAGGGCGCTGGGGCCGTACCGCAATATGGATAAATGGTTGCTGCTCGGAGGCGATGACCGGCGGCCCTTGGGGGGCCACCCGCGGGAGATCACGGAGTTTACGGTGCAACCGGGGGATTCGGGGAAGGCGGAGAAGCGGGGGCGGTTCTACGTAAAATATGGTTTTGATGCCGACGGTAATCTTGTTTCGCGCGATACCTATATCAATGACAGCCTCGCGATGAAGTCGAAGGCGACCTACGACAGTGACGGGATGCAGGAGGTATTTACGAGCGTGAAGACGGGGGAGTCAACGAGGATCTATTCGCGGCGGCTGTCCGACGGCGCGTACAAGACTGTCTTTATCCATCTCAAAACCCCCTCCACATCGTCCATCACCAGTTACCTCCCGGATGGCAACCAGGTGATCCGCGAGGAATACAGCGATACCACCGCGAGGAATATGCCGACGAGCCAGGCGCATATCTACTATGAGGGGAACCGGATCACGAAGGTGACGGGGGTCTCGGGCGCGAATAGCGTCGAGGAGCTGATGTTCTATTCGAAATGGGATACGCCGGACAGCATACAGATGTTCGGCGGCAAGGGGACGAGGAATTTGCTCGAAAGGGTGTACTACGAGATCAACGACCACGGCGATCCCACGCGCCTGGTGCGGATGGTGGGGAAGGACACGTCCGCGGTGGAGACGTATGAGTATGTGTACGACCGGCACGGGAACTGGACGAGGGAGACGACGCGGGCGTTGAAAGTCAACGGGCCGGGGAATTACCGGGGCGACCGGGGCCGTCCGGGCAGTCAGCCGTCGGTGACGGAGCGGGTGATCGGGTATTAGGGGGGCGCCGCGGGTGATGGCATTTTTTCTACCAGATTTCATAAAAAATGTAATTTCGATTACAATTATTTGGTTATGGCGCTCTATCAATCCCTGCCGGACAGCCGGCTGGCAGCCCTTTTGAAAGCCGGCGATGAAGTGGCATACACAGAAATATTCGAACGGTATAAGGTCATTTTGTATAAACATGCTTTTCGGGTGCTGGAGGACCGGGATGACGCCAACGATGTCATCCAGGACGTCTTCCTGGCACTGTGGCAGAAAAAAGATATGCTGGCCGTCGAGACTTCCCTGGGAGCGTATCTTTATCATGCAGTCCGCAACCGGATCTTCGATCGGATCTCGCACCGGAAAGTCGTCGATAAATATATCCGTTCGATCCGGGACTTTATGGAAGCGGGCCAATACACAACGGATGAAGCCATCCGCGCGAAAGAACTGGCCGCGATCATCGAAGCGGAGGTAGCCGCATTACCACGAAAGATGCGCGAAGTATTCGAACTTAGCCGGAACGAGGAGCTTTCTTACAAAGAGATCGCCCGGCGGCTGAATATTTCTGACAAGACCGTCAAGCAACAGGTGTACAATGCCGTCAAGATCTTGAGGTTGAAAACCAATCTCATACGCACCTTTCTTCCCTTTCTTTAATTCTTCCGTTTTCTTTCTACTACTTTTTACATCCTTTGCCGTCATATTGACGTATGATGGATGACCGGCAGATAATCGAATTATTGGAAAAGTACCGATCGGGAAACCTTACCGGGGAGGAGAAGGCTATCCTGGAGAGCTGGTACAATTATAAGGCCCGGCAGCACGGCGAAAATATCACCGACCTGGAGCTGGAGGAAAACCTCAGGCTGATCGCCGGCGGGCTGCCGCTGAAGCAGCAGGTTCCCGTGCGGCGGATGTGGCCGCGGGTTGCGGCGGCTGCCGCGGTCGGGGCGGCAGCGGTGCTGGTATGCCTTTCTATCGGCATCCCCGGCAAATACAGACCTTCGGCCCAACAAACGGCGCGGCGACAGCAAGTCGATGTCGCTCCCGGGAGCGACAGGGCCATTTTGTATTCGCAAGGGAAAATGTATGTACTGGACAGCATCGCAAACGGGGTGATCGCCAGGCAGCAGAGCGTCGCCATCGACAAATATGGCGCCGGCCAGCTGGTCTATTCGGTCACCGGCAATACCGGTGGAACGGCCGCGGTGACTTACGACACGCTAACGGTCCCGGCCGGGGGTCAACATGCTATCGTGTTCGCCGACGGCAGCAGCGTCCTGCTCAACGCCGATTCGAAATTACGATATCCCGAAAGATTCACGGGCAGCCAGCGACTGGTGGAACTGATCAGCGGAGAGGCGGAATTTCACATCCGGCACAATGCAGCCATGCCCTTTTACGTGCTGGCGAAGGGCCAAACCATCAGGGATATCGGCACTATTTTCAATGTCAGCGCCTATGACGACGAGCCCGTGGTCAGGACCACCTTGATCGACGGAAGTGTCGAGGTAAAGATAAACGGCGCTTCCCGGGTGCTTAAGCCGGGCCTGCAGGCAATTACGGGCGACGGTGAACAGATCGATGTCCGGACCGCGGATACGAACCAGGTCACGGCCTGGACCAAAGGCCAATTCTATTTTGAAAAGACTAACCTCCGGGAATTGATGCGGCAACTCGGTAGGTGGTATAACATCGATGTCGTCTACGAGGGGAATGTTCCGGACGATGCCTTCGATGGCCAGGTCAGCCGCAATCAAAGTCTTTCGCAAATGTTAAAGATCCTCCAGTTCGGCGATGTTCATTTCCGGATCGAGCCGGGCGACGGAAAGACTGCGGGACGCCTTATCATCACACCATAAGCTTTGGCACGGGTCGTCAAAAAAAGAACCGGAAGCGCTTGCAACACCTCCGGCGAAGTTTGGGCAACCCGGTTATATATCGTTCGACGGAAATTGACCCGATTGACATTAACTCGATTCACCCAAACTCCGTAAAAATATGGAATTAAAATCATGTGCCCGGAGGTTCCCGGCCATTTTATTGACTTTTGTCTGCATTCAGTTGTCCATAAGGGGGGATGCGCAGATCAGTGTTTCCGGTGACGATATGAAACTCGCGGACGTGCTCCATGCGATACAGCAGCAAAGCGGTTATTCATTCTTTTATAAAGACAAACTGGTCGAAGGTATCCGGGTAAGCGCCGATCTGCATCGCGTCAACCTGGACGAGGCGTTGAAACAGGTGCTGCGGGGATTGCCGTTGAGCTTCAGGGTCGTCAATCACACCGTGGTGATCAGCCGGACGGCCCCGGCTCCTCCGGAGAGTCCCAAACCGGCGCAAAACATTTCCTTCAACCTTGGCGGCAACCTCCGGGACTCAGTGGGTTTGCCGGTTTCCGGGGCCGATATTTGGTTGCGGGGTACGAAATACTTTACGTTGTCCGACAACAAGGGAAATTTCCTGTTCAAAGATATCCCTCCTGGTAAATATGTGCTGATCATTACGCATATCGGGTACGCAAAGTTGGAAAAGATAGTCGTGATAGACGGAAGCCCGGTGAACCTGCATCTCGAGATGCGAATCGCCAGCTCGCCGCTTGACGAAGCGCAGGTCATTGCCTATGGCAATACGAGCAGGCGTTTTAACGTCGGTTCTATCGCAACCGTCAATTCGGAAGAGATTGAGCGGCAGCCCGTGGAAAACCCCCTCCTGGCGTTGGAAGGACAAGTCCCTGGCCTGGTCATCACCCCCACCAGCGGAGCCCCAGGCGCGGCGGTCCAGGTGCAGATACGGGGACAGAATTCGCTCGAAAGCAATTTAGCAACATCCGTTGCCAAACCATACGATCAACCCTTGTTCATCGTCGACGGCGTGCCATTCGCCCCGCAGAATGAGAACATCAATCTCTTACAGTCGCTGGTTGCGAGTTCGGGCGGCGATTACGGCGGCGTCAGCCCTTTCAACAGTCTCAATCCTGCCGATATCGAAAGCATAACTATCCTGAAGGATGCCAGCGCGACTTCCATTTATGGCTCCGAGGGGTCGAACGGAGTAGTGCTGATCACGACCAAGAAGGGTAAGGCGGGGCCTACCCGTTTCGAAGCGTATGTCAATTCAGGCATCAATGTCGTAACGCAGCCCGTACCCATGCTCAACACGCAGCAGTATCTCGTCCTCCGGCGGGAGGCGGTGCAAAATGACGGGACCGATCTCACCACCGCCAACCCGGCCGATTATCCCGATCTGCTTGTCTTCGATACCACAAAATATACCGATTGGTTCGACCGGTATGAAGGCAGGGCTTCGAATAGCACCGATGCGCATATCAGCGCATCGGGCGGCAATGTGAACACCACCTTCATCGTTTCCGGCGGTTATACCCGCGCTGATTTCAACTTCCCTGGAAGCTTCTCGGACGACAGGCTAACCTTGCACACCGCTTTCCACCACCGCGCATTGAATGGAAAACTCAGCATCGATTTCGGAAGCGACTACTCCTATGATCACAACAATTCATCCTCCCGTCCCTCGGTTACAAAGGGAATTGTGACGCCCCCCGATTATCCTGCGCTCCTGGACCCGGGGGGAAATTTGGTTTGGAGTTATAAAGGTGTAGATCTGGCCCAATATCAGAATTATAGTTATTTAAAACAGCCCAATATCATCGGGACCTATAATGTAAATAACACGCTCCGTCTGGATTACAATGTCCTGTCAGGACTCAATCTTGTGGTCAACATGGGTTACAGCCGCCTGGGCGCGGACGAAACCCAGAAACTTCCTCTCACGTCCCAGGACCCCAATCTTTACCCACTCTCCTCGGCAATATTTACGTCCAACACTTATCAGACGATCAATATCGAGCCGCAGCTGGATTATAAGCGCGCGCTTGGAAAAGGCGAGCTCACCGCGATGGCGGGAGGAACCTACAAAAAGAACCTCAATGACAATACCGAATTGAACGGCGTCGGTTATTCCGATGACGCCCTGCTGGGATCGATTGCCGGCGCATCCGTGATATCGGCGAGCAATGCTAACATCCCCTACAAGTATATTGCCGGTTTTGGCAGGATCGGTTATATCTACGATCAGAAATATATCGTCAGCCTCACCGGCAGAAGGGACGGCTCCAGCAATTTCGGGCCCGGCCGGCAATTCGGGAATTTCGGCGCCGCCGGGCTGGGATGGATCTTTTCGGATGAAAGATTCTTCAAATCAGCTCTTCCGTTTGTCGCCTACGGCAAACTTTCCGGCAGCTACGGCACCAGCGGCTCCGACGCGATCGCCGCCTATCAATTCCAGGCATACTGGCAGCCGCTGACCGGCGTTCCCAACTACCAGGGCGCGCCACCATATGCACCGGTCAATCTGTACAACCCGAATTACAGCTGGGACACCAAAAAATCGCTAAATGTCGGCCTCGATCTGGGGTTCCTTAATAACCGGATATTGTTCAATGCCACGTGGTACCAGGACCGGACCAACGACCAGCTTGTCAATTATACGCTTCCCAGCCAAACCGGATTCAGCTCGGTGCTGGAGAACTTCAATGCAACCGTCCAGGACAGAGGGCTTGAATTCACGATCACCTCGAAGAATATCAACACGGCGAAGTTCAAATGGATCACCAATTTCAACGCCACCGGATACAGAAATAAATTACTGGCGTTTCCGGGTCTTGCCGCGTCGTCTTATGGGAACGTCTACGCCATCGGGCAGTCGGTGAACGAGGTCATCGGATTTAAATATAAGGATGTCAACCCGCAAACCGGCATCTTCGAATTCTACAACGCGAATGGTACTGCCACTTCCCAGCCCGCTTACAATATAAAGTCGCAGGGCGGCGACCAGCTTCCCATTGCCGACCTCGATCCGCGGTTCACCGGCGGGCTGGGCAATACTTTAACTTATAAAAACTGGAGCCTGTATTTTTTGTTCCAGTTCGCCGACCAGACAGGGTTTAATTATCTCCATAGTATTTACTCGGATTTTATACTACCGGGCGGTTTTATCAACGAGCCGACCGCGGTCCTTAACCGTCTTTGGCAGAAGCCGGGCGATGTAGCCACCCTGGAGCGGGCGACGTCCAATTTTTTCTCGCCGGCGGCCCGGGCGGGTAGTTATTTTCTCCGGTCATCCGGCGTGTACGGCGATGCGTCCTATTGCCGGCTGAAAACGGTAGCGTTCTCCTATGATCTGCCTGCCGGTCTCCTCAAAAAGCTGGGTATCCGGAGCTGCAAATTTTATATCAACGCGCAAAACCTCCTCCTGATAACGAGATATCAAGTAGGAGATCCGGAACTGCCGGGAGGTCTCTATAGTCTGCCGCTGCAACGGACCGTCGTAGGCGGGTTTTCGCTAAACTTTTAATTCGTTCGAAAAATGAAAAAATACGTTCTTCG